>Ga0134127_10003827_pt1 | contig 10858 bp, 4 predicted proteins | sample KB31753_FD_96459 | JGI IMG/M metagenome (GOLD analysis project Ga0134127, IMG submission 96459) | Terrestrial soil microbial communities with excess Nitrogen fertilizer from Kellogg Biological Station, Michigan, USA - KB3-175-3 | ecosystem: Environmental > Terrestrial > Soil > Unclassified ...
CAAGGGGGGTGAGGGGGGAGTGCATTAGACGTCTTTGAAACGAGAACCCGCGCAATGTCACCGTCAACCGACTCGGTGATTCTTGCCTCTCGTTTTGCAATGACATTCGCATAAATACCGCGCCGCGAGCGCACCTGCCACCCGGGTACGGTCGTGTAGACGTTAATGGCGTGGAACTTTGTATCGTTGGGCTGGCGTTCGGTTGAATACGCAAACAGGTACTCGGCCCCGATCTCCATTGTGATCTGTGGACTGAGCTTTCCAAACTCTTCGCGACTGCCTGGAATCCAAATCGCTCCGCCGGTTTCCTCGGCGAGTCCTTTGAGCGTAATTTCCGCAGCCTCGAGTTGCCGGTAATACACCCGCAGCTTTTCAATTCGTCTCCGGGCTCCAGGATCGAGCATCTCGTACCACGAGAGCGAATTGAAAGCGCGAGGCTTGATCTCGCGCAGCAGCATCGTGCTCTGGCTGACGACATAAACAGTCGCGCGCGCTCGATGAAGGGAGGCTAAAACCTTCTCAAAATCCAGTTCGTCAAACGAGTCGACACCATCGGTCATTATCACAACGCTTCTGCGTCCGCTGACTTTTGGCAGCACTTCTTCGGCGGCATACAGCAGACTGCGGTAGAAATCAGATCTGAGACCGGGTTTGAACCTCCATTCAAGCGTACGCCGAAGCGTTTCCTTGTCGCCTGTCCACTGCGAGAGCAGAGTGGTCTTGTCCGAGTAAGTTATAACCGCAGCTTTGTCTTGTTCTCCCAGCGAGTCGACCATGCGCAATGCAAGGTCGCGGTTCACGTTGACATTCTTAAGCGTGCTATCGCCGCCAGCGTCGAGGATGAATAGAATATTGGCCGGCGTGTGCATCACCGAGTTGATGACCTGGCGCTTGCCATCTTCCGTCAGGATGAAATCGGTTCGCTGTAAGTTTGGAGGGAGCCGTCCAAGATCGCTGTGGACGCTGACAGGAAGCAAAACTTCCTCGACACGAAGACGAATGGCGTCCCTGTCGTCGCGCTGTTGCGGAACTTTCGCCTGGCCGCGATTCCGGCCGGTCTGGGCTTCCACTGCCGCCGCTGAAGCCACAATCACCCAGAGTAGAACTGCTGCTTCTGCCTTCAACTTGAGCGACATTTCAAATCCCCCAAGAGATCAAGCTGGCAATGATGAGTAAGTTCCGCCTCGTTCCGGTAGCGCGTCCTTGAGTTTACTAGAATTCTTAGAGAAATGATACGAAGACTTCGTTGGAAAGCAAGCGTCCGGCGGCTGTCAAGATCAGTCGCCCATCTCCTATCTCGATCAACCCGGCATCGGCCAGCCGCGGCAGTTCGTCGCCGTAGCGTTCGATAACGTCCACACCGTATTCGGAATGGAACGCCTCGAGGCTGATGCCTTCCGTTAGCCGCAATCCCATAAACAAAGCTTCCGCAGCACGGTCTGTCTCACTGAGCTCGTTGCGTTCGGCGATCGCATTCCCGTCTGTTGCGATCCTGTCGATGTAGGTTTCGGTCCTCAACACGTTGAACCATCTGGCTTTTCCGTCGTAAGAATGCGCGCCACAACCCATGCCATAGAACGGATCACCGGACCAGTATTTCGAATTGTGTTTGGACCTGAACCGGCTCACCCCTTCGATCGATTCGGACCCGGCAAACCGAGCGAAGTTGGAAATCTCATAATGTTCATAGCCGGCCGCCTGGGTTGCTCTGCTTATCATCCGATACATCTCGGCGGTGACGTCGTCATCGGGCTGGGGTCGCGCGCCCCTCTTGAGCTGCGCGAAGAGCTGGGTTCCCTCCTTGAGATCCAGCATATAAAGCGACAAGTGTTCAGGTCTGATCGCCAGGGCTTCGTGCAGATTGAACTCCCAATCCGTCAGACTCTGCTCAGGGAGACCCGCGATCAAGTCGAGACTTATGTTCTGGAACCCGGCCTCCCGGAGCGTTTCGATAGTGCGTCGAGCGTCGCCGGCTGTATGAGTGCGGCTAAGCGCGACGAGCTCACGATCGATGAACGACTGGATACCTACGCTTGCGCGATTGATGCCGGCACTCAACCATTGATCGACTTTCATGCGCGAAAGCGTCGCCGGATTCACCTCAATAGTGACTTCGCTGTTCTTGACAACAGCAAAAGCCGCGCGACACGCTTCAAGCAGCTTCGCCAGATGGCCGGCATCTACAATTGAGGGGGTGCCTCCGCCAAAATAGATCGTGTCCACCGTGCAACCAGTCGGCTGGCGCTTTTGGTTCTCGCCCCAGTAGGCAATCTCGCGAGTCATCGCCTCGACATAGCTCGCGGCCAGCCCCTCGAAGAAATCAGTTGTGTTGAAATTGCAGTAGGTGCACTTGCGTTCGCAAAACGGGATATGAATGTAAATGCCGGCTCGCCGTTGCACGCGGCGATTATACCACTTTGCCCTTTGACCGTTGCGCTGATATCCTTCATCCTCTGTTTTTGGCCCCCTACTACAACTAGCCCGGCTTCGGTCTTTGATAATCAAGGCCGTACTTCTTACTCTTAGACCAACAGGAGAAAAGATGAGCTATCCCGAGAAACTCGCCGGCCAAAGGATCATCGTCACCGGCGGCGCCGGCTTCATCGGGTCGAACGTCGTTCGCAGACTGCTGACCGAGGGCGCCCGAGTCGTCGTACTCGATGACTTCTACACCGGCGACAAAAACAACCTTCCAACCGGCGAACCGAACCTCGAAGTTGTTCGAGGCAGCGTAACTGACTTCGAGCTCGTGCGCGGTGTGGTCGAGGGAGCGAGCCTTGTATTTCATCTTGCGGCTCGCAACATCATCGTCTCGACTCGCAATCCGCGTGAAGACTACGAAGTCAATATCGGCGGAACTCTCAACGTGCTGCTTGCCGCCCGCGAAACGAGCGTTCCGCGGGTGGTCTATTCCTCGTCCACTTCGGTTTATGGCAATCCACGTTATTTGCCCATCAACGAGGATGACGCAACGAATATGTTGAGCCCTTACGCGGTGTCAAAATTTGCCGGTGAGAACTATTGCAAAGCCTTTTATGAGAGCTACGGGATGTCGTCGGCGGTCGTTCGATACTCGAACGTCTATGGGGTAGCGCAGCGGCCGGACAATCCCTACTGCGGCGTCGTTTCCAAGTTCTTTGAATCGGCGATGAACGGCGAGCCCCCGCGAATTCACGGCGATGGCGAGCAGACGCGAGACTTCACCTACATTGACGACGTCGTCGAGGCGACGCTGCTGGCAGGCATCAGTCCCAAAGCTGACGGGCAGGTCTACAATGTCGGGACCGGGCGCGAGGTGACGATCAACCAACTGGCGCGCGCCATAATCGAAATAACCGGCGCGAGAGTCGAGCCCACTTACGTGGATCGCCGCGATATCGATAACATTCGACGGCGCGTCGTTAACATCGAGAAAATCCGGCGCGAGTTAAGGTGGTTACCTAACTTTACTGTTGAGCAAGGTCTGCGTCGAACGTATCAATGGCTGAAGGAAACAGCGAAGTGAATACCAACGTGATCACCGAGGCTCGCAAGACCAGCGGTGCGGTCCTGGCGACTGCCGCGCCGCGCGTACTATGCGTGGCTCCGGCCTGGAACGAGGGCGAACGCATCGCCAGAGTGGTCAACGCCGTCCCTCGCGATCTTGTTGAGACAACGGTGGTCGTGGATGACGGTTCGGAGGACGACACCGCGGCTCACGCCGAGAACAGCGGCGCTAAGGTAATTCGCAGCGGCGCGAATCGCGGCGTGGGCGCAGCAATTCGAAGCGGCATTGACTATGGCATCGAGCACGGTTACGACATCGTTGTGATCGTTTCCGGAGGCGGCAAGACCCCGCCGGAACAGATTCCCCGGCTTGTTGATCCAATCATAAGAGGCGAGGCCGAACTTGCTCAGGGCTCACGCTATCTGGACGGCGGCGAATATCTGCGGATGCCCCTGCGCCGGCGGATCGGCACGCGAGGCTACACCGTTCTCTTTTCGCTTTTCTGTGGCCGCAGAGTCACCGATGCGTCGAGCGGCTTTCGCGCGATCAAGTTATCGATTTTTGACGACAAGAGAATAAACCTGTGGCAGGACTGGCTCGATCGTTATGAGCTGGAGCCTTATCTTCTCTTCAAGGCTCTGCGGCTGAGACATAAAGTCATCGAGGTTCCTGTAACGATCGAATATCCCAAAACCGACGGCATTGCTTACACCAAGATGCGGGCAATCACCGATTGGTGGAAAATCTTCAGACCAATCTTGTACCTTGGTCTGGGACTCAAAAAATAGCTGATTGCACCCTCCTGATATCCATCCTCTACATTCTCGCCGGCTGTGAAATGCAGCTCGACGCCGATAACCTTCCGAATTGCGTGTTTTTTTTCATTGGGGCGAAGTTTTTTTGGCATATTCGAACCCGGCCGCCCGGCCCGAATAGGTGGGGGTTTAATCCTTCTTTGCAAAGCTACTACAAAACAAATTAGCAAGCGATCAATAAGGGGATACCGTACCCCCAAATTAATTATTGATCACTGCCAGTGAAGTCAGTAACATCGCTAACAGGGTTGCAATCGACGCTGTCATAACCGCCTCTTGGCTGCGCCGACTCAATAAAAGGGGAGATTCACAGCCCCTCAATCAACGACAATTGGCGACAACGGGCCGGACTGTATTGATGCGACAGTAGTCCGCGGCAATGAGTAATCGACGCCGACAGGATTATTGGCGCTGTAGCGTCCGGCTAGTGCCCCTACATAACCCACGCAGTAGCAACCAAGGAATAGTCTCATGAGAAAGATGCCGCCACATAAGGTATCGTCGCCCCGTTTGCCCTGGATCGTGAATTTCCGCAGGTCCGCGTCGCGGTTAATCGTGCTTCGCACGCTTGCCCGCTCGGCAGCATTAGTGACTCTTGTCGCGCTGATGGCCCTGATTAGCTTTCCAGGCTCATCAGCGTCGTCCATCGCCGGGCTCTTATACGGAGATGGCCCTGGCCCTGGCGCAACAACCTCGAGCAACGCAAGCGGAAGTGCAAGCACCACCAAACAGCAATTTCGCGCTTTCCTAAAAGCGGCATCGCACGCCTCCGTGGGATCGACCGCCGAACTCCAAATAGCGCGTAGGGCCCACACCGCGACAACGTTGTCGGACGGTAGAATCCTGATCGCCGGAGGTGAGAATTCGACCGGGCAAGTGGAAGACTCGGAGGTCTATGATCCGAACGACAGCACATTCTCGCTGTCGGCAAAACTCAACATCGCGCGGGCGAACCATAGCGCTACCAAACTTGCGGACGGACGCATCATCATAATAGGTGGGCACAATCGCGACGGATCTTTAACGTCCACCGAGCTCTTTGATTCCCAGACCAACGTGTTCTCCCCGGGGCCATCCCTTGTCCGAGCGAGAAGCGGTCACACAGCAACCCGACTGGCTGACGGAAAGATTCTGATCGCCGGCGGCGATACAGGCGGCACGGCCGAGATCTTTGATCTTGACGCCATGAAGTTCACGCTCTTGAGCTCGCAACTTGTTGCGCCTCGGTCTTCTCATTCGGCGATTCTGTTAAAAAGCGGAAGAGTTCTCATCGCCGGCGGTCTATCATCGGACGGTACTGAGCTTCGATCCGCCGAAATTTTTGATCCAGAGAGTTTCCAATTCACCTCGACGCACAACTCTATGGCAGGGGCCCGCACGCGGCCCACGCTTCGTGAACTACCGGATGGCAAAGTGCAAGTAATCGGCGGCGACGATGAACGTTCGATAGAGATGTTCAATACCGAGCGCGAGTATTTTACAGCGCGAGCCCGTCTGGTTTCGGAGTCGGATTCAGAGGCGAGTATTGCTGATGTGCTGCGCACAACTGGGCGGGCCGCGGTGATTGATAATCGCACCTCAATTGGAACGGAAAACGGACTTCGCGCTTTGGGACTGTCATCACTCGATAACCTGCTCGTTCGAGGTGATGCCCTGGCGGCCCTGTTGGATCGCAGCGATCATACGATAACCGAGATTCCCGAGAGAGGTACCGCGCTGATTACCGGCGGCAAGAGCAGTCGCGGCGCTACGTTGATGTCGACATCGACCACGTCGAGTTCTGGGGCGACGGTCACAACTAATAAGACTGATTACGCACCGGGTGAAACCGTGGTAATCAGCGGCAGTGAGTGGCTCGCGGGCGAAACAGTGCGACTAATACTACATCGAGATAACGATACCCCAGACACCGTTTTGAGCGCAGTGGCTGGCGCCGATGGAAAAATCTCGAATTCCGATTATGTGGTTCAAGCGTCGGACTTGAATCTCGCGTTCCTGCTGACTGCGGTGGGTCAGACGTCCGGCTATACGGCTCTGACTAGTTTTACTGATGCAGGGACCATAACCTCAGTAACACTTAACGGTGGAAGCAGTGTGAGCGTAGCACCGGGAGCAACGATTACGGCAGTGATTAACGTAACGACTGGAATCGGTGGCGGTGACCCCAACTGGCGGTCAAGCTCGTGGCAAATCGATACTACACCAGGGTCCGCTAACTGTATTGACCACGCGAATCACGACGGCATAGGAAATTATTCCGAGACGCTTACGATCACAGCACCGGGCTCTCCGGGCACCTATAATGCCTACTTCACCGCATACCAGGATGATGGTTGCTCTATAGAACCGAGCGCCATATTCACCTTGTCAGGCGGCGTCGTTGTCTGCGGTGCGCCTGGCGTTACCTGTCCAGCTCCGACCTCGGCATCGGCAAATGCCGGTTGTCAGGCCGCGGTTCCAAACGTCACCGGAAGTACGATCGTCTCTGGCGGCTGTGGCCCGTTCTCGGTTACTCAGAGTCCAACGGCCGGCACTCTGGTGGGGCTCGGAACGCACACGATCACGGTCACCGCCACTAACGCGGCTGGCCAGAGTGCAACCTGCACGACTAGCTTTACCGTCAACGACAACACTCCTCCGTCTATCACAACGTGCGCGCCAAACCAGTCGGCGTCTGCTAACGCCACCTGCCGAGCAGCCGTCCCCAATTTCACCGCAGGTGTAGTCGCCACCGACAACTGCACGGCCGCCGGCTCGTTAACGATCACGCAGAGTCCTGCCGCAGGCACCCTTCTCGGCGTTGGCTTTCATGGAATAACCATCACTGTGAAGGATGCGGCTAATAATCAGAGCACTTGCGTCGCTTTCCTTACCGTCAACGACAACACTGCTCCATCAATCACCACCTGCGCAGCAAACCAGTCGGCGTCCGCCAACGCTAGTTGCCGCGCTGCGGTGCCCAACTTCACCGCAGGTGTAGTCGCCACCGACAACTGCACGGCCGCCGCGTCGTTAACGATTACTCAGAGTCCTGCCGCAGGCACCCTTCTCGGCGTTGGCTTTCATGGAATAACCATCACTGTGAAGGATGCAGCTAATAATCAGAGCACTTGCGTCGCTTTCTTTACCGTCAACGACAACACTGCCCCATCAATCACCACCTGCGCAGCAAACCAGTCGGCGTCCGCCAACGCTAGTTGCCGGGCTGCGGTGCCCAACTTCACCGCATCCGTCGTCGCAACTGACAACTGCACCGCCGCCGGATCGTTAACTATTACTCAGAGTCCGACTGCAGGTACCCTTCTCGGCGTTGGCTTTCATGGAATAACCATCACTGTGAAGGATGCGGCTAATAATCAAAGCACTTGCACCGCAAACTTTACCGTCACCGACAACTCTGCTCCATCAATCACCACCTGTGCGGCGAACCAGTCGGCGTCTGCTAACGCCTCCTGCCAGGCTGCCGTGCCGAACTTCACCGCGGGCGTGGTCGCGACGGACAATTGCACCGCTGCCGGATTGTTGTCGATTACTCAAAGCCCTGCCGCCGGCACTCTTGTCGGCGTAGGCGTGCATAACATCACCATTACCGTGAAGGATGCGGGCAATAATCAAAGCACCTGCCTCGCGACCTTTACGGTCAATGACGTTACACCTCCAACAATCACCACCTGCGCTCCCAATCAGTCGGCGTCCGCTAACGCCACTTGCCAGGCTACTGTGCCAAACTTCACCGCAGGTGTGGTCGCAACTGACAACTGCTCTGCCGCCGGATTGCTTTCGATTACTCAAAGCCCTGCTGCAGGCACGCTGGTCGGCGAGGGCGTCCACAACATAACCATTACGGTCAAGGACGCTGCCAATAATCAAAGCAATTGCATCGCGACCTTTACCGTCACCGACACTACACCTCCATCGATAACCACCTGCGCTCCAAACCAAGCGGCGAATGCTGACGCAAATTGTCAGGCTGCCGTGCCAAACTTCACTGCAGGTGTCGTTGCAACCGACAACTGCACCGTCAACGGTTCGCTACTGGTTACTCAGAGTCCGACCGCAGGCACTCTGGTCAGTGATGGAATCCATAACATAACCATCACCGTGAAAGACGCTGCCGGTAATCAGAGCACTTGCACCGCGACCTTTACCGTTACCGACACCACTCCGCCGTCGATCAACACCTGCGCTACAAACCAGTCGGCTTCGGCTAACGCCAGCTGTCAGGCTGCCGTGCCCAGCTTCACTGCAGGTGTCGGAGCCACCGACAACTGCACCGGCGCCGGCTCGTTAATGATTACCCAGAGCCCAACCGCAGGCACACTCGTCGGCGATGGCGTCCACAACATAACAATTACGGTCAAGGACGCTGCGGGTAATCAGAGCACTTGCGTCGCGACCTTTACCGTCACCGACGACGCCGGCCCGTCCATCACCACATGTGCCGCAAATCAGTCGGCCTCGGCTAACGCTGGTTGCCAGGCTGCCGTGCCCGATTTCACCGCTGTTGTCGCGACCGATAACTGCACAGCCGCCCCATCGCTGGTGATTACTCAGAGCCCAACCGCAGGCACGCTCGTCGGCGACGGCGTTCACAACATCACTGTTACAGTGACCGACGCTGCCGGGAATCAGAGCACCTGCAACGCTACCTTTACGGTTACCGATCACTTAGCTCCATCGATCACAACCTGCGCCGCGAGCCAGGTGGCCTCCGAGGAGGCCGGCTGCCAGGCTACTGTGCCCGACTTCACCGCAGGCGTCGTTGCATCCGATAACTGCACTGCGGCAGCTTCGTTGGTGATTACCCAGAGTCCCACTGCGGGTACCCTCGTTGGTGTTGGAGTGCATAACATCACAATCACTGTAAAGGATTCGAGTAACAACTGCGCGACCTGCGTGGCTACCTTTACCGTCGGCGACAACACTCCCCCAGCGATTACGGCCTGCGCCGCTAACCAGTCTGCCGCCGCTAACGCCAGTTGCCAGGCCACGGTACCCAACTTCACCGCGGGCGTCATCGTAGCTGATGGTTGCGGCCCTGGCTCATTGATGATCAGTCAAAGCCCGACCGCGGGAACCATCGTCGGCGTTGGAGTGCATAACATCACCATCACGGTGACGGATGCTGCAAATAACTCCAGCAATTGCGTCGCTACCTTTACAGTCACCGACAGTACCGCTCCGGTGATAACTACCTGCCCGGCCAACCAGTGGGCGTTCGGTGGAGCCGGTTGCCAGGCCGTCGTGCCCGACTTCTGTGCTGGTATCGTCGCAACCGATAACTGCACCCCAGCGGGATCGCTGATGATTACTCAGAGCCCCGTCGCGGGTACTGTCGTCGGCGTTGGCCCGCATACAATCACAATCACCGTAACGGATGCCGCAAACAATTCCACGACCTGCACGGCGATCTTTACGGTCAAATACAATTTTGCTGGTTTCTTCCAGCCGGTAGACAACCCGCCTTCCACCAATCTCGTCAAGGCCGGACAAAGCGTCCCAATGAAGTTCCAACTCACCTGCGGGGGAAATTTCGTCAGCGACTTCAGTGTGGTGACGGGCATCACATCGGTTAACGTGGTGTGTAGTGGCACCACCGAAACTGATCCGATCCCCGCGGATGACAGCTGGCTTTCGGGCCTCCACTACGACTACAACACCAATCAATTCATCTATATCTGGAAGACGGACAAGTCGTGGGCCGACAAGTGCCGGAAATTCATTCTGACATTGAGTGATGGCTCGATACACGAGGCTTACTTCCAGTTCAAGTAGTGAGATTACCGGCGTGGGGCGGACTGGTCGATGCCGCCCCATGCCAACCCACAGATCCCGACGCCTCATTTTCGATGCGAACCCGCAGCATCACTAAGTTGCTACCGCCCTATTTAGGGTATTGACATCATGTTTCTGCCAAAGTATGCTGCCTTCCTGACTCGGGGGCGTGACTGCTCTCACACTGTGCCCATCCCGTAAGAGTAATTCAGCCCTGCTGCGAGTCATTCCTCGCGGTAAATCGATCTTGAACTCGCATTCTCCGCCTTGGAGAAGAGGCAACAGTTAACATCAACCAACTGATCGTCAGGGACGCTTTTGTAGTCGCTCGTCTCGAAACAAGTAGTCAAAAAAGAGAGGTCTTGCCCCCAATGAAACACATATCCCCGAAGATTGACTCGTCCGTTCACTCCACTCTCGTTGATTTCTTAGGCTCATACGCGGCAAAACGAACCGCCTTTCGCTTCCGCGTTGTTGTGTTAGTGGTTCTTGTCGCCGCAATGGCGACAGTTTCATTAACAACATCTTCGGCGTCGTCCTGGGGCGGGTTTATCCGCAGCCGTGCGCTCAGTCCAGCGGCAGCGACAAAGCCGACCAACCCGAGGAGAATTGCGCCCACTATCAAAAACCAACCCCACTCCGGCACAAAACAAGGGCAGGATGTCGTCGGCGGAACTGCGGAGCTTAACATCGCGCGGAATGGCCATACCGCAACAAAGCTGTCGGATGGAAGGATCATCATTATTGGGGGCGAGAACGTCGGCAGCCAGGTGCAGGATTC
>Ga0134127_10003828_pt1 | contig 10857 bp, 9 predicted proteins | sample KB31753_FD_96459 | JGI IMG/M metagenome (GOLD analysis project Ga0134127, IMG submission 96459) | Terrestrial soil microbial communities with excess Nitrogen fertilizer from Kellogg Biological Station, Michigan, USA - KB3-175-3 | ecosystem: Environmental > Terrestrial > Soil > Unclassified ...
ACCGAGAGAGTTCGACGACGTCTTGCAGTTCTGAGAGAGTCGATGAACTGACACACCGACGAGACGGAGGGACTGCGAATGAGATTACCGGTACGTTTCATCTTTGTGGGCCTGTGCTTCATGTTGGCCCACCTCACTGCCGCAACTGTAGAAGCTCAGTACCTGCATCCGAAAGTCGTCGAGAAGAAGGTGACGATACGCAGTGCCGTCATCCTTCCGGAGAAGGTCGAAATCACCAAGGAGAGCGCTAAAGGCGCAGAGATGATGGTGGCCGAATCCGCTGATATCAGCCGAAAAGTGACGGAAGCAGTGGGCCAGTCACTACAGCAAAAGAAGATCAACCTCGCGCCGAATCCATTTGAAGCGTCCGCGATGGATGAGGGCCGCAAATATCAACTTGCCGACATACAAACCCGCTACGACGCGCTCTTGCCAAAGCTCGTGAACAAGTCGAAGGACGTCAAAAAGGCGCGCTTCACGCTCGGCGATGAAGTGATGCTGCTAAACGTTCATAAAGACGCCGATGTCCTCGTGTTCATTCGCGGACAGGGCCGAGTGTTCACTAAAGGCAAGACTGCTTTCTCGATAATCAATATTTTCAATTTGGATTTTCCGTTTACGCTGATCACTGTCGGGATTGTAGATGCGCGCAGTGGTGAGGTGCTCGCCTTCACGAAACCTTTCTCGGCCAGCAAGGTTTTGAAGGACCGGAAGGCGTTGAATAAGATGATTGAAAAGTCGTTGAAGAAACTTCCCGCGGCAGCGTAGAGTAGCCACAAAAAGGCACACAAAACACAAATACTGATTTCATATTTTGTGTTTTTGTGCCTTTTTGTGGCTACTTAAGCATCTCAACCAAGCCAATGGAAATTACCGAAAAAGCAACAAACACTAATCACGAGCGAGTTCTGATTGGGCGCGACGACGTAAGTGGTTACCACGGCATCATCGCGGTCCATAGTACAGTGCTTGGTCCAGCCGTTGGCGGCACTCGTTTCTGGAATTATGAAAGTGAAGACGAAGCGCTTACTGACGCGTTGCGCCTGTCTCAGGGCATGACTTACAAGACGGCGCTCGCAGGACTTCCACTCGGAGGCGGCAAGTCGATCATCATCGGCAACAATAAAACAACGAATCGCGAAGCCCTGCTGCGTGCGCACGGACGTTTCGTTGAGACGTTGAGAGGCCGTTACATCACGGCAGAAGACGTCGGTACAAGTCCCGCAGACATGGAGATCGTGCGCCTTGAAACTCAACATGTCGCCGGTCTTATCGGCCGGTCGGGTGATCCTTCACCGTTTACTGCGCGTGGTGTGTTTCGCGCGATTCAAGCGTCAACCAGATTTCTCCGGAATACTGACGATCTCTTCGGATTAACGGTTGCGATTCAAGGTTGCGGAAACGTCGGCTACCCTTTAGCGAAGCTGCTGCATGAATCGAGAGCTAAACTCATCGTCACTGATGTTAATAGCAACAGCGTGACACGTATAGTTGATGAGTTTGCTGCCGAGGCGGTCCAACCGGAGGAGATTTTCAGCGTACGTGCCGACGTCTTTGCTCCCTGTGCTCTCGGCGGTGTTATCAACGACGAGACGATCCCAAAGTTGAAAGTCCAAATCGTTGCCGGTTCGGCCAACAACCAACTTCTCGAGGAGCGACATGGGGCCGTGCTCCGAGATAAAAACATTCTGTACGCTCCTGACTACGTCGCTAACGCGGGCGGCGTTTTGAATGGCTGCAGGGAGGTTCTCGGTTGGGAAGCAGAACATGCGTTGAGAAAAGTCGACGAGATTTACGATACGATTTTGAGGATTTTCGAAAGCGCGCAAGCAGAAGGGATCACAACAAACAAGGCCGCAGATCGGCTTGCTGAAGATCGATTAAGACGATAATCCTGTCATCCTGTCTAAAACGGCCAGAACACTGGAACCAACCATATCACTATCGCAAAGACCGCGATCGTCAAGAGCGATCCAACCTTCAGAAAGTCCAGAAAGCGATAACCTCCCGGTGTGTAAACCAGGACACACGCGGGCTCGAGTGGAGTCAGAAAAGAGCACGACGCCGCATACGTAACTGTAACCGCGAACGTCCTCGGGTTTAGTCCCAATGCGAGAGCAGTTTTCACCGATATCGGAAGCATGACAAGCGCGGCTGCCTGGTTTGACATTGGCTGCGTAAGAGCAACCGTCATCGCAAAGAATCCAGCCAGCACCGCAAGTGGTCCATAATGGCCAGTGGCCTTCACGATCAAATCTGCGAGGTACTGATCTGCGCCAGTCTTTTCCATGGCCACTCCAAAACTCATCATGCACGCAATCAAGATGAGCAATCGCCAATCGATGATTTCATAAACTTCCGACATGCGTAGAGATCGCGTGGCAAGCAAAATCATAACGCCGAGAAGAACGGCGATCGGTAACGGCACGAGATGCGTGAGCGACAAGAAAAGAAAGACGCCGAAAGCCAGCAACGCCCAGCGCCGTTTTTCCGGTCGCGCCTGTTTTTCGGAAACTTCTTCCAAAAGCAATACATGACCATCCGCGGCAAGTGCTTCAACCTGTTCACGACTTCCCTGTAGCAAGAGCACATCACCAAACCGCAGTCGTACCCTGCTGATTTTTGAAAGCAGGTCTATGCCATGCCGGTTGATGGCTAACACCACGACACCGTGTCGCCTGCGAAAGTCGAGACGTTTCAATGTCCTGCCGATGAAATCAGAACCACGTGGGACCATCGCTTCGAAGAGTTCGGTGCCTTTGCCTTCCAAAACAGAGTCGCTCAATTTAAAGTCGGCTTTAATCTCAATGCCGGCTTCAGCCTTCACTTTGAGGATGTCCTCAACCCGACCCTGGACCAGCAATAGATCGTCAGCTTGTATCTTCGCACCTGGGTTAGGCGCGATCCTGTATTGTTCGTCGCCTCTCAAGATCCCCAGAACAGTCAGATCCAGTTCGTCGCCAATACGAGCCTCAGCCAGTGATTTTCCGATTAGAGGCGAGTCGTCCAGCACCATGACTTCGGTTATGTATTGCCTGACATGATATTGCTCCGTAAGAGATTCAGCCGACTTCCTTCGAGGTAAAAGGCGCAGACCTAACAGCAACATATACAACATGCCGATACCGACAATAACCACTCCAACTCTGGTTAGCTCAAACATCGTAAACGGCTGGATGCCGTAACGCGGCAGAGCACCACTCACAGCAAGATTGGTTGACGTCCCTATCAACGTGCAGGTACCGCCCAGGATTGCTCCGAACGCGAGCGGCATTAGTAGTTTTGATGGACTGAGATTTCTGCGTGCGGCAATACCCAAGACGACGGGAAGAAACATCGCAGTGGTAGTTGTATTCTTCATCACTGCGGCGCAAAACGCTGCGGCGAACATGATTAGCGCGGTAATGCGGAACTCACTGTCGCCGGCAGTCCGATGTAAGCGTCGTCCAACCAAGTCGATTACGCCGGTTCTGGCAAGTCCTCCAGTTAAGATGAACAGACCCGCGATTGTTATCACGATGTCATTGCCAAATCCCGCGAAGGCTTCGGTGACTGTTAAGGTATTGGTGAGGACCAACGCCATCACGAGCAGTATGGAGACGACTTCGATCGGTATTCGCTCGAGGCTAAACAGAATGAGCGCGATAACGAGTAGCACAAGAACGATTGCAATCTCGGTTTTCATTCAGTTAATTAGACAGGATTTGCAGGATTTTTCATGATTTGCAGGAGTAGCTCATGCCAGCCCGTGCTGCCGGGCTAGTTTTTTTGGCAGCCGCGCTCTCACTAAGTCATACGATTGCCTGACATAGTGTGCCCACTCCTTGCGGCTGAGCTTGCTCACGTCCTCAACAAGCACCCATTTATAGCGTGCGACGTATGGCGCGGGACGTATTCCCGGCGAGCTCGAGAGTTCGTCAAACTCCTCATCCTTAACCTTGAAAGAAACGCTTAGCGGTCCTTCCAGAGCAGCAACACAGAACATCTTCCCGGCCACGGAGAAGCACAGGTCGTGGCCCCACTTGATATCTTCAGTGACCGCCGGAAGCGCCCGGCACATCTCGCGCAAATTTTCTATATCCATAGTTCACTCGCTTTCCGCTACTTTCTTCATTAACCCAAAGAGCTTCCGCGTGGTGTTTAGGTTTCTAACAGTCATGTCCTGATACATCTTCCGGCTCGAGAGTTTCAGCATGTTCGTTCTATTCAGCTCGCTGACCTGTGCCGACCACAGGAGAGCACCCGGGCGATAGACAACCTCTTCGATTTCCTTCTTGACCTCGAGCTCAGCCAGGATTTTTTCGGAATCAATCGTGTGACGAAGAAATATCACGTTGTATCGCCACGCGCTGTCGCCCATCCAGTTTTGAGGCAGACTCTGCACCAGCTTCTCCATCTCGGAAAGACTGCGTACAACCACTTTGGAGCCGAGCTGATAATCTCGCGATAGCATTTGCTCGAGTTTCGTTTCCAGCTTCCGTGCATCAGCTTCCTTTGACTTGAAGACGATGTTACCGCTGTTGATATAAGTGACAACGCTGGTGAAGCCCATTGTCTCGAAGCTCTGCTTGAGTGAGCTCATGCTGATCATGTTGTTGCCGCCGACGTTGACCGCGCGCAGGAGCGCAACGAATACGTTGGAAGTGGATTTACGCATAGTTGATTGATTAATAGTTGATTTTAATCGTAGCTGCCTCTATCATCTGCCAACCCAGAAAGTAGCTTACCTCCCGAACGTTGTTCCTCCCAAATCGCGGACGCTCCCAACTTACAACCAACAACTATCTGTATCTCACTGGAGGTCATATGAAGAAAACGCTTGCAGTGTTTGCTCTAGTAGCCGTTTCTGTAGCAGTGGTGGTCCTTACTGCGGTTCAGGGCCAGAACGGCGGTCCTAAATTCCGTCGCATGCGCGTGGATAAACGAATCGCCAACCAGTACATCGTCGTGCTCAAAGACGACGTCACCGACGTCGAAAGCGAAGCGCTTCGTATCGCACGCGATTTTGGTGGCGATCGCAACGGCGGCCACACTTACAATCGCGCCGTCAAAGGTTTTTCCGTGCGCATGCCCGAACAACAAGCCCTTCGACTTGCAGACGATCCGCGAGTCGCATTTGTCGAAGAGGACGGTGTAGTCGGGTTGGTCGCGACTCAGACGGGCGCCACGTGGGGACTCGATCGAATCGATCAACGAGATCTTCCTCTCGACGGAAACTACAACTTCAACGCTACCGGCTCCGGCGTCAGAGCATACATCATCGACACCGGAATCCGCGCCACGCACACAGAGTTCGGCGGACGCGTGGTTTCGGGTTTCACAGCCATCAACGACGGCCTCGGGTCCAATGATGGTAATGGACACGGCACTCACGTTGCCGGCACGGTTGGTGGGGCAACCTTTGGCGTCGCGAAGAACGTTACGCTGGTCGCCGTTCGTGTGCTCGACTCCAGTGGCAGTGGGACCAACTCCGGCGTCATTGCCGGCGTAGATTTCGTTACATCAGATCATCAGGCGGGCCAACCTGCAGTTGCCAACATGAGTTTGGGTGGTGGCGCTTCATCGGCGCTGGACACAGCCGTCACGAATGCGGTCAATGACGGCGTGACCTTCGCGGTTGCGGCGGGAAACGAGAATCAGAATGCCTGCAATGTCTCTCCAGCTCGCACAGCGAGCGCAATCACTGTGGGCTCAACGACTATGAGTGATGCACGATCTTCATTCTCGAACTTCGGAACATGCGTCGACATTTTTGCGCCCGGCAGTAGCATCACCTCGGCATGGAGAACCAGCGACACAGCGACGAACACGATTTCAGGCACATCGATGGCGACACCGCACGTCGCAGGCGTGGCGGCGTTGTTTCTCGAAACAAATCCGACCGCGTCACCGGCGACTGTCACCTCGGCCCTTATCAACAGTTCCACGCTAAACAAAGTGGGTAACGCGGGCACTGGATCACCAAACCGGCTGCTCTTCTCACTCTTGACCGGCGCGCCGCCTCCGACGCCGACTCCAACTCCGACGCCTGTGCCGGGAGCGGAACTATTGTTGAACCGGGGCTTCGAATCGGGCGCCGTTAATTGGACCGCGACTGCCGGCGTGATTACTAACTCAACAGGACAAACCCCTCGAACCGGCTCGTTTTACGCATGGCTCGACGGCTATGGCACAACGCACACAGACTCGCTCTTCCAGCAGATAACAGTTCCATCCACTGCGAATAGCGTGACGCTGAGTTTCTGGCTGAAGATCACGACGGCCGAAACGACAACCACAACCGCCTTCGACAGGTTGCAAGTACAAGTTCGCAATTCCAGCAATACGGTGCTGACGACCCTTGCGACCTTCTCCAACCTGAACAAGACAACCGGCTACGTGTTGAGGACGTTCGATCTGACTGCCTTCAAGGGGCAAACAATCCGGATCTACTTCCTGGGAACGGAGGATTCGTCACTACAAACGTCGTTTGTGATTGACGATACATCCTGCACAACGCAGTAACCAGCATGGACCAGCCACAGATTACACGGATTGAAGTCTGTGTAATCTGTGGCCTTAATAAAGATCTCTCACGGCTGCATAAACTCCCTCAACCACCATCGCCATACGCTTGTAATCCAGTTTCTCGGCTGTGTCCTGAGCAGTATGGTAGTTGCGATTGCGGTAGAAGGCCGTGTCGGTGATCATCACTGCGTTGTATCCGGCTGCCCAGTAGTTCACCTGATCGGAAAAATCGACACCCGGAACAAACTGCGGCGCGTTGATTGAGTAGACAGGAAGCGGCGCGGCGTTGCGCATCGTGGCCTTTACCCGGCGTACCAGCAAACCTTCACTGATTCGTCCAACTACAGCAATGAAGTTTCCGCTCGACGGATAAAAAGCACTCAACACACCTACCGGAAAATGCTGGCTGTTAGGCGCGTCGCTGAAGTAGCCAATCATTTCAAGACTAAACATCGCCCTCACACGAACGTTCTGTTCGCGCAGTGACTCGGCGTGGACCGAACTGCCCATTCCAGTAGTGCGAAAATAAGGCGGCTCCTCCAGACTAAAGGCGACCAGTTCCACTCGCAGCGGCGGCGGCTGCCGGCCAAGCAATCGCGCAAGCTCGATCAATCCAGCCACACCACTCGCGTTGTCGTCGGCGCCGGGCAATGGTCCTGCTGTATCGTAGTGTGCGCCAACGACGATTCTCTCTTCTGAATCTGGACCAAACTGAGCAATCACGTTCCGATAAGATACGCCTTGAACGCGATAAGCCTGCTCCGAAACGGACGCAGTCGTTTGGCTGAATTCATCCCTGATATAGGCTGCGGCCCGATCGAGGTTCTCGATGTGGCTTGCATCGCGCGGCGTTAACTCGATTGAGAGTTTGCGGACGTGGGCTTCGAGACGCGATGGATCGACTGTCCTCTCTGGATTTGGTGTTGCCCGAGATAACAGTGGCTGAGTCACCCAAAACCAGACTCCGATCAGCAACAATAAGAAAATCAGGATAACAAGCAGCATGAATTTAATAATACGACGCCGGCGGTCAGCCTGTGATTGCCATTGTGCTTCGATTGAAGAAGGACTCATGTGTTCTTAGACGCTTGTTTGTGAATCTTGTGCCCTTTTGTGGCTAGTTAGTTGACTGAGCACGTCGAGGCGTATAAAAGAATCGAGAATGAGTGGAGCCTATGAAGCCGCATACGAAGCATGGCGGCAGGATCCCGAAAGCTTCTGGGCCAAGGCCGCCGAATCGATTCACTGGTATCGGCGATGGGAGGAGGTATTGGACGCTTCACGCGCTCCCTTCTATCGATGGTTTTCAGGTGGCCTGGTCAATACCTGCTACAACCTGCTTGATGCGCACGTCGAAAATGGCCGCGCAGAACAACCCGCTCTAATCTACGATAGTCCTGTAACCGGGATCACTAAATCCTACACGTATCGCGACCTTTTGAACGAAGTCGCGACGTTCGCCGGCGTGCTCCGCCAACAAGGCGTTGAAAAAGGCGACCGCGTGATCATCTACATGCCGATGGCCCCTGAAGCAGTAATCGCGATGCTCGCCTGCGCCCGTATCGGAGCGATCCACTCGGTAGTGTTTGGAGGCTTCGCTGCTGACGAGTTAGCGACGCGGATAAACGATGCGTGTCCGAAAGTGATTGTCTCAGCGTCGTGCGGAATTGAAGTTAACCGCATGGTCCCATACAAGCCGATGCTCGATAAAGCGATTGACTCGGCGAAACAAAAGCCTGAGCGGTGCATCATCCTCCAGCGTCCCCAACTCGAAGCAGAACTGATCGACGGCCGTGACATCGACTGGTCCGATGCCTTGGCCGACGCCAAACCCTCTGATTGCATAACTGTAGCCGCGACCGATCCGCTTTACATTCTATACACGTCTGGCACGACTGGTATTCCTAAAGGTGTCGTGCGTGATAACGGTGGTTACCTCGTTGCGCTTAAGTGGACCATGAAGAACGTCTACGGCGTGGAACCGGGTGAAGTCTTCTGGGCAGCGTCTGATCTCGGTTGGGCAGTAGGTCATTCGTACATTGTCTATGGGCCGCTGCTGCATGGAAACACCACTGTTCTTTACGAGGGAAAGCCGGTCGGCACGCCCGATCCCGGCGCGTTCTGGCGCGTGATCTCGCAACACCGTGTCAGCGCGCTTTTCACTGCACCAACAGCTTTTCGTGCCATCAAACGCGAGGACCACGCCGGCGACTACCTGCGCCAGTACGATCTAAAAGAATTTCGCACGTTGTTTTTGGCCGGCGAGCGTTGTGATCCTGACACGTTGGCGTGGGCCGAAAGACGATTAGGCGTACCGGTGATCGATCATTGGTGGCAAACAGAGACGGGTTGGCCCATCGGCGCGAATTGTGTTGGGTTGGAATTGCTTCCGGTAAAACCCGGCTCGTGTGGCAAAGCGGTTCCAGGCTACGACGTTCGCGTTCTCGATGATGAAGGCGCGGAGGTGGCCGATAACCAGATCGGCAACATCGCGATCAAGCTTCCGTTGCCGCCTGGTTGTCTTCCGACACTTTGGAACAACGATGCCGCATACCTCGAGTCGTATCTCGAGACTTATCCCGGTTACTACAAAACTGCCGACGCTGGTTTCAAGGACGACGATGGCTACCTGTGGATCATGAGTCGCACGGACGACATCATCAATGTCGCCGGACATCGCTTATCAACTGGCGCGCTCGAGGAGGTGCTGGCGGGACACGTGGATGTGGCTGAATGCGCCGTGATTGGAGTTGCGGACGAGTTGAAGGGAGAAATACCGGTTGGGTTAGTAGTGCTAAAACTCGGAGTCGGAAGATCGCACGAAGAGATCGTCACCGAGTTGATCCGGCTCGTACGCGAGAAGATTGGACCTGTTGCGTCGTTCAAAGTGGCAACTGTTGTGGACCGTCTCCCCAAGACTCGTTCGGGTAAGATCGTGCGAGGCACAATAAAGAAGATGGCTGATGGTGTTGATTACCGCATTCCGCCGACCATAGAGGATGCGAGTGTAATCGACGAAATCAAAGCTAACCTGAATGCGTTAGGTTATCCGCGTTGATCACGCCGCGTGCCTCGCAGCAAGCTGGAGGCGTTCAGCGATTGCCTCTTTGGGTTGCGCACCAACCACGCGATCGATGAGTTTCCCGTCTTTGAAGATGAGCATGGTAGGTATGCTCGCGATCTTGAAGGACGCAGCGGTTTGCGGGTTGTCGTCGACATTCAGTTTAGCGATTCGATAACGCCCTGCTGATTCCGCGGCAAGCTGATCCAGGATTGGGCCGATCATCCGGCATGGACCACACCACGGCGCCCAGCAGTCAACCAGAATCGGCCGCCCTCTCATTTGCAGTACTTCACGTTCAAAAGTCTGGTCCGTGATCGTTACCGGCTTCGAATCCTGCTCACCACTCGGCGCGGCCAATCTTTCTCCACACCGGCCGCACTTCGCCTCACTGGTCGCAAGCCTTGCCTCATCCACCCGGTTCTGCGCCCCACAATTGCGACAAACAAGTACCTGCATAAGCCACCTCTTTCATCTGTCCCTCGAGTTGACCAACCCTTAGTCGCAAAAATTTTGCAAATAAGTGTCTTTACTACAGTCCTATGTTAGACGCTTGCATTGAAAAGAATCGAGTCTGAAGCACGATTCCAGAGGGCGACGGACGGAAGCCTTTTCGCATTCCATAGCTCCCGTCCGGCGCTTCTTAACTTCTGGCAGGAAACAGGCCGCGTGCGCTGATGTAGTAACTGTAATTGGGAGGGGCTGTTGCGCGTAGGTCTGGCAACGCGAAGTGCTGCGCGTCTCCACCAAACCTCGTGCCCAACAATGAAAAGAGTGCGTCATTGCTTTGGCTCGACATGCGACTGCCGTTACATACCAACAGGTTCTCAGTGCGAACCTCGTAGGGCAGCAGGAATAACTCGCCTAAATACGGATCGCGCGGGAAGTTTGGGTCATTGCCTTGCACAGCCATCACGTAACGAAGTCCGGTTGGAGCTTTCGCCTTCAGGTCGGGCAGATTAAAGTTCTTCACGCCGTCACCGCCGAATGGCGAACCCATGTACATCAACAGCAAAGGCGCCTGGTCTTTTGTGAGCGTCTGACCCGTGCACTCCATAACATTACGCGCGCTGGGCGGCGCGATTGAAAGCAAAGTTTCTCCGATGATTCCCTCGTAGAAGTCAGCGTTGAAAGTCCCATTCATCGCCATGCAATACTTACAGTTGGCTGGAGTTATTTTCGTAAGATCCGGCACGCCAAAGGTAGTCTCACTGTCGCTGCCGAAAGTCGTGCCGAGTAATGTGAAGAGTTTTTCATTTTCGGAAATCGGAACCAGGCGACCGTCACAG
>Ga0134127_10003829_pt1 | contig 10856 bp, 7 predicted proteins | sample KB31753_FD_96459 | JGI IMG/M metagenome (GOLD analysis project Ga0134127, IMG submission 96459) | Terrestrial soil microbial communities with excess Nitrogen fertilizer from Kellogg Biological Station, Michigan, USA - KB3-175-3 | ecosystem: Environmental > Terrestrial > Soil > Unclassified ...
TGGATCCATGCGACGAGGCTCCAGCGCGTGCCCCGGGTCACCGGGGTCACGCGGTGCAGCATGAAGCTCGGAAAGATGATGAAGGCGCCTCGGGTTCGGTCGAGCTGTTTCGGCACGTTGCCGTACAGCAGCTCCAAGTCTCCGCCGTCGTACTCCTCTGAGTTCGAGAGCTGGACCGAGATCGACAGCTTGCGCGTCGGCTTGGCCGGCCCGAAGTCGTAGTGCCAATCGTAGAAGCCACTCTCGGCGCTGTCGTAGCGCGCGACCTGGACGTTGTTTTCCACGCCGACGACGTCGACGTCGAAGCACTGTGGATTGCAGACCTGCACGGCGGCCCACAGCCGCTGATAGAGCCACGAGTGCTTTTGCTCGTGAGCGAGGAATGAGACTCGCGAGCGGCGGAGGTTCGCGTCCGTGTTGCCGAAGCTGAGTTTCCCCTCGCTGAGCAGTGGAGCGTGCTCGGCGATCAGCCGATCCATCTCCTCGGCGCTCAGAAAGCTCTGCGCCGTCGCATACGGCTGGAAGAGCGACAGCTCTTTTTCGCTCATGGCTCAGCGAGCCGCGTAGCTCTTGCTGAAGCCGTTGCGCGCGTTCGTCACGGTGAACGACCCATCGTCGCGTGCCGATACCTTGATCCAGAATGCGGGGCCGTTGTGCGCGGGCGGCGGCGGTGCGGCGGCACCCGGCGCGGGAGCCGCGATGGGCTCGATCGGCAGCGACGCCGGCTGCTCGTCGACCACGTTGGCGATGAACGCGCCGGGCACGGTGTATTCCTGGCCGCTCAGCAGCGAGAAGTGCAGCTGCCAAAGATCCTCGAGTCCCGGAGACGAGAACAGGACCTTCATCGCGTCGGGCTGCCCGCCCTTGCGCGTGCCGTTGTTCATGATGGCCACGCGCGGCGCGAGTGCGTGCACTAGCACTGGAGCGTTCGAGATCGGCTGCCCGTGATGCGTGACGACGAACAAGTCCACGGTGCCGAGCAGGTTGCGCGGGCACGCGAGCGCGAACTCCTTGTTCCACGTGAGGTCGCCGAGATGCACTGCGCGGAACCGGCCGAACGTGAAGTGGCTGCCGACCGATTGTGCGTTCTCGCTCGGGTCGTCCTCCTTCGGCTGATGCGTGGCGCACAGCGGATTCGTTTGCCCAGCACCGGGAACCGCGTCGCGAATCGGCGCGCCGGCGGCGGCGACGATACGGACATCGACGCCGCGCACGCTCAAGCGGTCGCCGGGCTTCACGACGGTGTGCTTCGACTTCGCGTATAGCCCGGGATAGACGTCATTCAAGAACGTGTCGGTCGCGGGGTTCGCCTGCACGTTCGCGCCGTGGTCGATGAACTCGGCGACCGGAATGCGACCGGCAATCTCGCTCATCGCGCCGAAGTGGTCGCCGTGATAGTGGGTCGTGATCAGATGATCGATGCGCGCGAGCCCGGCATCCTGCACGGCCGCCATGATTCGGCCCGCGTCGCGCGCGGCCGCCTGGCCGCCGTTGCCGGTGTCGATCAGCAGCGAGTCGCCGGACGGCGCCACGAACAACGTCGAGTTGCCCCCTTCGACGTCGATGACGTAGATGTCGAGCGTCGTCCTTTGCTGCGCCGCCAGCGCGGTCGGCAGCAACGCAATCATGAGTGCTAGACTCGTTTGGCGACTCATTGGGCGTTCTCCTGAACAACAACGGCGCCGGTCATCGTACGCCTTTCTACTCGCGGAGCTCATCCATGAAAAGCCGCCAGGGCTTTCGTTTCGGCATCACGACGGTTGGTTGCGCTCATCTCCTGGCCGCGTGCGGCGGCGGGGGTCCCGCGTCGGAACCGGCGGCGAGCGCCGCGTCCTCGGCTCCTGCGGCTGCGCCCGTGGCACAGAACGTCGCGGCCGCCGACTGGCCCGCGTACAACCGGACGCTCGCCGGCGACCGGTTCTCGCCGCTCGCCGAGATCGATCGCGGCAACGTCGCGCAGCTTCGCGTCGCGTGTACGTATGTGCTGCCGGAAGTCGTCGCGATGCAGGCCGGCCCGATCGTCGTCGACGGCACGATGTATTTCACGACCGAGAGAGGCTCCTACTCGATCGACGCGGCCACCTGCGCAGAGAAGTGGCGCGTCGAGCGGCAGAGCTCGCGGCCATCGCCGCTCGGCGTGCAGCGCGGCTTCGCATACCTCGACGGCAGGCTTTTCAGGGGCACGTCCGACGCTCACGTGCTCGCGCTCGACGCGGCTGATGGCCACACGCTCTGGGACGTTACGACGGAAGGAGCAGGGACACCGGGCCTCTCGATGCCGATGGCGCCGATCTCCGCGAACGGGCTCGTCTTCATCGGGAACGCCGGCGGCGACCAGACGGGTGTCACCGGCCACGTGTACGCGCTCGACGCGCGCGATGGCCGAGTCGTTTGGCGCTTCGACGTCGTGCCCGACGACCCCGCCGTGCGGGCAACGTGGCCGAACTCGGATCGCTATCCGATCACGGGCGGCGCGTTCTGGACCTCGTTCGCGCTCGACGCGGAGCGCGGCGTGCTCTACGTCCCGGCGGGCAATCCCGCGCCGGACTTCGACGTGGAAGCACGCGGCGGCGATAACTTGTACGCGAACTCGCTGATCGCCCTCGACGCCGCAACCGGCCGCTTGCTCGGTTACAACCAGCTCGTCAAACGCGATTCGCACGACTGGGACGTGAACGCCCCGCCTGTGCTCGGGACGACGCGCGGCGGTAGGACGATCGTCGCGTCCGCGAACAAGGACGGCCTGCTGTCCGTGCTCGACCGCGGCGCACTTGCGACCAACGCAGAGCTCGGCGCGCGCTTGCCGACGCTGTTTCAGTCGCCGACGACGACGCGCAAGAACGTCGACGTCCCGCTGTCGCGCACGGAGCGCGTGCGCTTTTGCCCCGGCATTCAAGGCGGCAACGAGTGGAACGGCCCCGCGTTCCATCCCGCGTTGAACACGTTGTATACGGGCGCCGTCGATTTCTGTGCGAGCGTGCAGCTCGCGCAGGAAGTCACAGTGCCGTCGGCCGGCGCGATCTGGTTCGGCTCGGCTGTCGGCGAGATCCAAGAACCGCCCGACACGGCGAGAGGTTGGATCACGGCATTCGACGCGGACACCGGCGCCGTGCGCTGGAAGTTCGCCGCGCCGGCGCCCGTGGTCGCGGGAGTGACACCGACGGCCGGCGGCCTGGTCTTCGCTGCCGATCTCACGGGCCGCTTCCGCGCGTTCGACGCCGAGAGCGGCGCGGTGCTGTACGAGCTCGACACCGGCCAGTCGATCGGCGGCGGAATCGTCAGCTATTCCGCAGCGGGTAGGCAAAGAATCGGCGTGGCGTCCGGCATGAAGTCCGGCATTTGGCCCGGCGCCGCGACCGAGACCCGAATTCAGGTGTTCGCGTTGCCGTAAACGTGAGAGCGCATATCGGCCGTGCGAAAGCGCTGTTACGGGGTGACGATGAAGATTGAGCCGTGGGAAGAAGTTTCCGAGGGTGCGCCCGACGAGCGGCGGATATTCACCGTGCGTAGCGATGTGGTGCGCTCACCCGTCACGGGTCGAGAGCACACCGTCGACAGACTGCTGGCGCCGGATTGGGTGAACGTCGTCGCCATCACCGACGCGAACGAGATGCTGTTCGTGCGCCAGTGGCGCTTCGGCACGCGGACCTTCACCTTGGAGGTTCCTGCCGGCTTGGTCGAGCCCGGCGAGGAGCCGCTCGCGGCCGGCCGGCGCGAGCTCCTCGAGGAAACGGGCTACGCGGGGCCGGATGCGCGTGTCATCGGAACCGTGCTCCCCAATCCGGCGTTCATGAACAACAAGACGACGACGATCTACATCCCGCGCGTGGCGTCCGTCGCCGAGCAGCAGCTCGATCCGATGGAGGAGCTCGAGGTCGTGAAGATCCCCGTCGAGAGGGTCGAGCGCATGCTCAAGGAAGGCGGAGAGCTGGCCACAGCTCTGGGCATGGTGGGGTTGATGTGGTGGCAGATGGCGCGCTGACGTCGCGCTGGCGACGTCCCTCAGCTGTTATTGACGGTTTGTCAAATCATCAATACGCTCCGAGCTGATAGCCGGAGCGACCTGCCGTTGCGCGGATCGAGCTGCCGCCCGAGGCGACGCCTTGTAGGCGTTGACGCGCACAGTTCGACTTGGAGGAGAGGCGTGAGAACGTTGTCCAGAATCGGTGCCTTCGCGTCGGCGTTGGTCATTTCTGTTGGCGCCTCGGGAGCATCCGACCTCGATGCGAAGCTGCTCGAGGCAGCGCAGACATCCAATCCGACAGAAGTCCGCGCGCTGCTCGCTGCGGGCGCCGATGCGAATGCGCGGGCCGCCGACGGCTCGACGCCGATGCTCTATGCCGCGCATTTCGGCGAAACGAGCAGCGTGCAAGCGCTGCTCGGCGCGAAAGGCGATCCCAATCTCGCGAACCGCTATGGCGTGGCGCCGATGCACGAGGCTGCGCTTCGCGCTGACGCTGGTCTGCTGCGTGCGCTCCTCGATGCCGGCGCGACGGTCGACCTTGCTCTGCCGGAAGGCGAGACGCCGCTCATGCTCGCCTCGCGCACGAGCGGCATCGCCGCCGTGCGGTTGCTCATCGAGCACGGCGCGAACGTCAACGTCGTCGAGCGGTGGCAGGGTCAGACGCCGCTCATGTACGCGGCGGCAAACGATCGCGGCGACGTGGCGGCTGCGTTGATCGCAGCGGGCGCCGACGTCGACGCCAGGACTCCGATCAACGATTTGCCCGAGCGCGAATCGCGCGTTCGGTACTACGTGGAGATTCCTGTCGCCGGTTTCACGCCGGTGATGTTCGCGGCGCGCAGCGGCGCCAACTCCGCGTTGCGCGCGCTGATCGCGGGCAAGGCCGATCTCGACGCGAAGACGCCGGAGGGTTTCACTCCGATCGTCATCGCGCTCGACAATCTGCATTTCGACGCGGCCAAGGTGCTGGTCGAGGGCGGGGCGAGCGCCGACGACGGCGGGCTGTTGGCCGTCGTCGAAGCGCGCAATCGCGTCAACTACGTCGGCGAGTATCAAGTGCCGACGGGCGCCGAGCTTTCATTGGACCTGATCGCCTTGATGCTGTCGAAGGGCGCCGACCTCATGGGCCGCATGCCGCAGCCGCTGCTCGATCGCGACGCGCGCTTCGTGCCGCCGCCGCCGAAAATCACCGACGTCGCGTTGATTCGCGCCGCTCGCTCCGCCGATGTCGGTGCGATGCGCGTGCTGATCGACGGCGGCGCCGACCCTTCGATGCGCGACGAGAAGCGCGGCGGCGTCACGCCATTGGTCGCCGTGATGATGGGACCGGAGCTTCCGTCGCTGATCGAGGCCGAGCGCCGCCCGCTCGAGGAAGACGCGGTCGCGGCCGTCGACTTTCTCCTCGACCGAGGTGCCGATGCCGCCATGGGCAACGACTTGGGCTCGACGGCTCTGCACATGGCCGCGCTGCGCGCTTACCCCGGCGTCATCCGGCGCATGGCGGAGCGAGGACTGGATCTCAACGTCGCCGATCGCGAGGGCTTCACGCCGCTCGACTACGCCGTCGGCAACTTGCCGCCGAGAGTTCGAGCCAAGCCGCCGGCCGACAATGCGGCGGCCGCTGCGCTCCGCGAGCTCGGTGCACGCGGCAAGGAAGATCCGAGGACGGCCGCGCGATGAGAGCAGGCGCGCTGCAACCTCGTTTCGCGGCGTCGCTCGCGGCGATCGCCGCCGCGTCGCTGGCGGCCTGTACACCGTCGCCCGAGCAGCTGGCCGCCGAGCACGGCGCGACGGTGAGCAAGTACTGCACGGATTGCCACAGCGCTGCGGAACGAGAGGCCGATCTCGTGCTCGAGAATCCCGACCTCGTGAATCCCGCCGCGCAGCGCGCGAAATGGGAGAAAGTGATTCACAAGCTCGGCGCGGGGCTCATGCCGCCGCCCGGTGAGCCGCGGCCGAACGACGAGGCCGTCGCGAGCCTCGTGTCTTATCTAACGACGACGCTCGATGCCAGCGTTCCCGAGCCTTCCGGGGCGCCGGTCCGCAGGCTTACGCGCGCCGCGTACGGCAACGCGGTCCGGGACTTGCTCGGCTTTCCGGTCGACGTCGAGACTCTGTTGCCGGCCGACATCACGAGCGACGGCTTCGACAACGTCTCCGATACTCTGAAAACTTCGCCGCTGTTGCTCGAGCGCTATCTCACGGTCGGGGTGCGCGTCGCGGCGCTCGCCGTCGGCGACACGAAGCTCTCGCCGCGGGGCACGGAGTATCGGCCGCGGCTCGACTTATCGCAGAACGACTGGATCGAAGGGTTGCCGTTCGGGACTCGCGGCGGGCTCGTCGTCGATCACTATTTCCCGACGGATGCCGAGTACGAGATTCGCCCGGAGCTCTGGAGAGCCACGGGCAGCACGGTGCGCGGAGTGGAAGGGTTCAAGGTGCCGTTCGAGCTGCAGATCCTGCTCGACGGGGTTGTCGTTCATTCCGCCCAGTTCGGCGGTGCTGACGACGACGCGCTCTCGAATCGCGACATCGGCAGCGCCGTGATGCAGGTGGCGGCGCGGCTTCCCGTGCGTCTGCTCGTGAGCGCCGGGCTGCATCGCGTCGGCGTCACGTTCGTCGCCAAAAGCTTTGCGCTCGAGCAGAAGCTGCTCGATCCCGACAGAGCCGATTTGCCGATCGGCAACGACGGTTACGGCTGGCCGATCGTCACGCGCATGCTCGTCGCGGGGCCATACGACTCGACCGGGTCCGGCGACACGCCGGCGCGCAGAGCGGTTTTTACTTGCCGGCCGAGCCCTTCTCAAAGCGACACAGCGTGCGCCGACGAGATTCTCGGCCGCCTCGCGTTGCGCGCTTATGGCCGGCCGCTCGACGACCAGGATCGCCAAACGCTGCGCGAGCTCTACGCAAGCGGCAGCGACAACGGCCGCGACTTCGACGCCGGCATCGAAGTGGGGCTCGCAAGAATCTTGAGCGGCCCCGAGTTTCTGCTGTACCACGGCGTGACCGAGGCGGACGCAGCCGTCTCCGAAGGCGAGAGCCAGGACGACGGCGTCACGCTCGCGTCGCGGCTCGCGCTGTTCCTCTGGAACAGCATTCCGGACGACCCGTTGCGTGAAGCCGCCATCGCCGGCCGGTTGCGCGAGCCTCGAGTGCTCGAAGCCGAAGTGCGCAGGATGCTGGCGGATCCGCGCGCCGACACGCTCGTCACGGACTTCGCGGAGCAATGGCTGCAGCTGCGCCTCGTCAACGCGAAGTCTCCCGATCAGCGCACGTTCCCGACCTTCGACGACAACCTGCGCCGCGACATGCTGCGCGAGACCGAGCTGTTCTTGAGGTCGGTGCTGCTGGCGGACGCGAGCGTGCTCGATTTGATCCGAGCCGACTACACGTTCTTGAACGAGCGACTCGCGGAGCACTACGCCATCGATGGCGTCTTCGGCGAGGCGTTTCGTCGTGTGACGCTGGAAGACGCGAATCGCCGCGGCCTGCTGGGGCAGGGCAGCATTCTGTTCCAGACCTCCGTCGCGACGCGCACGTCGCCGGTGTTCCGCGGCAAGTGGATCATGACGAACTTCTTCAACGCGCCACCGCCTCCACCGCCGGCGAACGTGCCGGCGCTCGAAGCCAGCATCGCGGACAGCACGCCGCACAGCGTGCGCGAGCGGCTCGAGCAGCATCGCAAGGATCCCGTCTGCGCGGGATGCCACGCGATCATCGATCCGCCCGGGCTCGCGCTCGAGAATTTCGACGCGATCGGCCGCTGGCGCGACGCGGACGCTGGCCAGGCCATCGACGCGAGCTCGACGTTGCCGGGCGGCGTTGCGATCTCGGGCCCCGACGGCTTGCGCGAGGCCATTTTGAGCCGTCCCGAGCTCTTCGTTTCGACGTTCACGGAGAAGCTCATGGTGTACGCGCTCGGGCGCCGCCTCGAAGCCGAGGACATGCCGACCGTCCGCCGCATCGTGCGCGAAGCCGCGGGCAACGATTACCGATTCGGCGCGCTCGTGCTCGGCATCGTGCGCAGCCCACAATTCCAGAAGAAGGCCCGCTTCGCGCCGACTGCAGCGCAGACGGTCGGCCGCAAATTGCTCCCTGAATTTGCGGCACTCCCGCCATCCCTGGCGGTCGCCGAGAATCGCGCGCCGTCGACAGGAGAGTCGAACTGATGTTCATCACGAAGCGACATCTATCGCGCCGCACCGTGCTCCGCGGAGCGTTCGGCGCCGCCATCGGTTTGCCGTTCCTCGACGCCATGGTACCTGCCGCGAGCGCCGCGCCGCCGGCTCAGCTTCGATTCGGCGCCGTCTACGTGCCGAACGGCATTCGGCCGGAAGTCTTCACGCCACCGTCCGTGGGCAAGCTCGAGTTGCCGCCGCTGCTCGAGGCATTCAAGCCGCTGCGCGAGCACATCAACGTCGTCACCGGGCTGCGGGCGCCGGACCCGTTCGGTCACCACGTCATCGGGTCGTTGTGGTTGAGCGGCGGGTCGGCGCGTCCCACGCAGGGCTCGGACGTGCAAGCCGGCCAAACAATCGATCAACACATCGCCGACGCCATCGGACGCGACTCACCGCTGCGCTCGCTCGAGCTCGGAATCGAAGACATCAACAGCTCGTCGAACTCGTGCCAGTTCGGGTGGAGCTGCCTATATCTGAACACGCTGTCGTGGCAAACGCCGACGATGCCTCTGCCGAACGAGCAAAACCCGCAGAGCGCGTTCGAGCGAATGTTTGGCGACATCGGCTCGGCGGAGGAACGTGCCGCGCGCTTCAAGAGCAAGGCCAGCATTCTGGATTCGGTGATCGCGGCCGCAAGCCGCTTGAACAGCCAGCTCGCGCCGCAGGACCGCTCGACCGTCGAGGAGTACCTCGAAAACATTCGCGAGGTCGAAAGCCGGATCCAGTCGACCGGACAGCGGGCCGATGCGGCGGGCGAGACGCCCGACGCGCCGGCCGGCATACCGGGCTCGTACGACGAGCACGTCCGCGTGATGTACGACCTCATCGCGCTCGCGTGGAGATCCGACATCACTCGAGTAACCACTTTCATGAAAGGCGTCGAGGCGAGCAGCATCGGCTACCCGCAGATCGGCGTTCCCGAGTCGCATCACATCGTCTCTCACCACGGCAACGTCGCCGCCACGATTGCCAAGTACGCGAAGATCAATGCGTATCACCTTTCGCTGTTCGCCGGCTTCGTGGAGAAGCTGCGCGCGACGCCGGACGGCGACGGATCGCTGCTCGATCACTCGCTCGTGATGTACGGGTCGGGCATGGGCAACGGCGACAAGCACGATCAGAACATGGTCCCGATCGTGCTCGCGGGGTCGGCTGCGGGTCGCCTGAAAGGCGGCCGACACATCGCGACTCCGAATCAGACGCCGTTGGCGAATCTCATCGTGGGGCTCGGTTTGGTTGCGGGGCTCGAGCTCGGCAAGATCGAGAACTCCACCGGCGTGGTGGAGCTGTAGTCGTGGCCGCCTCCGCGAAAATCGTGTCTCGGCCGCGGCGGCGCGCGGAAACGCGGCCGGCGCTCGGCGGCAAGCGCGAGCGCACGCGTAAGAAGATTCTCGAGGCCGCGTTCGGCCTGATCGGCAACGAGAAGGGCCTCACCGTACGCATCGAAGAGATCTGTGCGGCCGCCCGTATCTCGCGCGGGACGTTTTACAACTACTTCACGAGCCTCGAGCAGCTGTTCGAGGTGCTCGCCATCGAGCTCAGCCACGACTTGAACGACGCGCTCGTTGCGACATGGGACGAGACTCAGAGTCACGCCGAAGGCTCCAACGCCGCGATCCAGCACTACCTGAACTACGCGCGGCGCGATCCTGCATGGGCGTGGGCGATGGTGCACTTGAACGCGTTTGGTCCGACTTTCGGAGGGGAAGCGTGGGACGCGTGCCACCGCGCGATTGCGAAGGGCATCGAGGCCGGCGAGTTCGACATCCCGAACGCGACGGTCGGCCGCGATCTCATGACCGGCACGGTCATGGCGACCGTGCGCACCATGCTCCGTTCCGGAAGCGAGCGACCGCGTCCGGAAATCGTCGCTTACCATTTACTGCGCGCGCTGGGCGTACCCGACGCTCGCGCGAGGCAAATCGCCGAAAAGCCGCTAACGGACATCGTCATACCGAGATAAGGCTGCGCAAACGGCAGATTAAGAACAGCGAAGAGGTGTTGTGCGGCGCCAAAGACGCGCTACATTGCACCTCGAGACCTCGAGGAATTTCAGCAATGTCGAAAGCTACGCGCGGCAGCGCGCTCTTGTTAGCGGTCGCAGCCGCCGTCTGTGGCGCCGCCATTTCGGTCGCCCAAGCGCAGCAGCGGCCCGACTTCACCGGCGTTTACGAGACGTACCGCGACCCGTCGCAGGGGCGCGCGTCGGGCTTCGGCGGCCCGCGCACAGGGCTGCCGCTGACGGAGGAGGGCAAGCGCCGCGTCGCCGAGTACCAGACGCTCGCCGGGCCTACGCGGTTGAACGGCGCCACGTTCTGCGCCGACTATGGCGTTCCGACCGTGATGAGCCTGCCGGGGGCCTACCCGATCGAGTTCATTCAGAAGCCGGATCAGCTCACGATCATTTACGAGGTCAACAACGAGGTGCGCCGTATCTACATCGGCGACCGTCAGGTCGAGCCCAATCGTCGGCTTCCGAGCCGCGCGGGCTATTCCGCGGGGCACTGGGAAGGCAACGTGCTCGTCGTCAAGACCACCGATCTGCTCGACGCGCAGGACCAGACCGCGACGCCGTACTCGGAGCAGGCCACGATCGACGAGCGCTTCTCGGTCGAAGAGACGAACGGCAAGAAGGTGCTGACCTATCAGGCGACGATCACGGATCCGGTCTACTACACGGAACCGATCAAGACCGAGCGGAAGTACCA
>Ga0134127_10003830_pt1 | contig 10855 bp, 8 predicted proteins | sample KB31753_FD_96459 | JGI IMG/M metagenome (GOLD analysis project Ga0134127, IMG submission 96459) | Terrestrial soil microbial communities with excess Nitrogen fertilizer from Kellogg Biological Station, Michigan, USA - KB3-175-3 | ecosystem: Environmental > Terrestrial > Soil > Unclassified ...
TCGCGACCTCCGACCTCGGCACCGCGGCGGCGCGCCAGGCGCTCGAGCGCGCGGGAGTCGCGAAGGAAGCGGTCGACCTGGTGGTGTTCGCGACCATGACGCCCGACCACTACTTCCCCGGCTGCGCGACCCTGCTGCAGGACAAGCTCGGCCTGCGGAGCGTGCCCTGCTTCGACATCCGCCAGCAGTGCAGCGGCTTCCTCTACGGCCTCCAGCTCGCCGACGCGCAGATCCGGTCGGGCCTGGCCGAGACCGTGCTGCTGGTCGGCGCCGAGGTGCACGTCGGCTTCATGCCCTGGACGCGCGCGAACTTCGACTACGCGCGCGGCGTGGCCGACGTGCCGCCCACGCCGCAGGAGCTCGAGTGGAACTCGCGCTTCCGCCACCTCGTCGTGCTGTTCGGCGACGCGGGCTCGGCGGTGGTGCTGAAGGCCGCGGAGGGCGACGCGCGCGGCGTCGTGGACCACGAGCTGCACGGGGCGGGGGCCGACTACGACAAGCTCTACGTGCCCGGCACTGGCTTCAAGCACCGCCCCTACACCGATCCCGAGCAGTTCGCCCGCGGCGACCACATCCCGGTGATGGACGGCCGCTTCGTGTTCAAGATGGCGACCACGCGCATGGTGGAGGTCGCGAAGTCGCTGCTGACGAAGCACGGCGTGGCGCCCGGCGACCTCAAGCTCGCCCTCCTGCACCAGGCCAACAAGCGCATCAACGAGTACTGCGCCAAGGCGCTCGGGCTGCGCGAGGAGCAGGTGCCGCACAACATCCACAAGTACGGCAACACCACCGCGGCCACGATCCCGCTGCTCTGGGACGAGTGCGCGCGCGACGGACGCCTCCAGCCCGGCGACCTCGTGCTGCTCGTCGCCTTCGGCGCCGGCATGACCTGGGGCGCGTCGCTCGTGAGGGCATGATGCCCCGCCTGGCCGTTCCAAGGAGACGACGATGAGACTCTTCTCTCTGTTGCTGGTGCTCGCGGGCGCGGCGTCCGCCGCGTCCGCCACAGCGGCGGACGCGCTGCGTGTCGGCGAGATCGCCGCCCAGCCCGGCCAGCAGGCCTCGGGGTACATCGTCGTGCCGGACGGAGCCGACCCCGGCACCCGCATCCCCGTCAGCGTCTTCAACGGCGCGACGCCGGGGCCGGTGCTGGCCCTGATCGCCGGCACCCACGGCTCGGAATACACGTCGATCGTCGCGCTGCAGCGCGTGCGCGCCCGCCTCGATCCGGCGCGGCTCAAGGGCGCGGTGATCCTGGTGCACATGGCCAACCCGACCACGTTCTACGGCCGGCGCATCTACTTCAGCCCCGACGGCAAGAACCTCAACCGCGTGTACCCGGGGCAGGCCGAAGGCACGCTCAGCCAGCGGATCGCGCACGCGATCACGACGCAGGTGATCGTGCCGGCGACGCACGTGGTGGACATGCACTGCGGCGACGGCAACGAGTCGCTGCGCCCCTACTCGTACTGGCAGGTCACCGGCGATCCGGCGCTCGACGCCGCGGGAAAACGGCTCGCGCTCGCCTTCGGCCTCGACCACATCGTGATCGACCGCGAGCGCCCGGTCGACCCGAGCCGCACGCTCTACACCTCGAACACCGCCGTGCGGCGCGGCAAGCCGGCGATCACCGTCGAGTCGGGCGGCATGGGCCTCACCGACGAGCCGTCGGTCCGCGCGCAGGAAGCCGGAGCGTTCTCGGTGATGGCCGAGCTCGGCATGCTCGACGCGCCGTCGGTCAAGGTCGACAAGCCGCTGTTCGTCGACCGCTCGCTGGTCGTCACCTCGCCCGCGACGGGCGTCTGGCACCCGGCGGTCGAGAAGATGCAGAGCGTCGCGACCGGTACCTTGCTCGGGCGCGTCAGCGACCCGTTCGGCAACCTGCTGCACGAGGTGCGCGCGCCCTTCGCCGGCGAGGTGCTGTACGTCGTCGGCACGCCGCCCGTGAGCGAGGGCGAACCGCTCGCATTCGTGGGCCACGTCACGGACGTCGAGCCGAAGTGATCCTCGCGCTCGCGCTCGCCGCGGCCGCCGCCGCCTCCTCCGCCGCACGCCCGAACGTCGTCTTCATCATGACCGACGACCACGCGGCGCACGCGATCTCCGCCTACGGCTCGCGCGTCAACCAGACGCCGCAGATCGACCGGCTCGCGCGCGAGGGCATGCTGTTCCGCAACTTCTTCGTCACCAACTCGATCTGCACGCCGAGCCGGGCGGCAATCCTGACCGGCCTCTACTCGCACAAGAACGGCGTCCCCGTCTTCAACCACATCGGCGCCCAGCCGACGCTGCCGAAGCTGCTCCAGGCGGCCGGCTACCGCACCGGCCTGATCGGCAAGTGGCACCTCGGCAGCGATCCCACGGGCTTCGACCACTGGGAGATCTTCCCGGGGCAGGGGCTCTACAACAGCCCCGAGCTCTACACCGCGACCGGCGAGAAGACCTACGAGGGCCGCTACGCGACCGACGTCGTCACCGACCTGGCGATCGACTTCATCCGCGCGCGCCCGAAGAACCGCCCGTTCTTCCTGATGGTCCACCACAAGGCGCCGCACCGGGACTGGACGCCCGACGAGGCGCACCGCCGCCAGTTCGAGGGCCGCGAGATCCCCGAGCCGGAGACGTTCTGGGACGACTACAGCACGCGCTCCGACGCGCTGCGGGAGAACAGGCAGCGCGTGGCGGACGACCTGACGCGCCGGGACCTGAAGCTGGTGCCGCCCGAAAGCGTCCCCGCCTCCGAGCGCAACGTCTGGCGCGTGGCCACGCCGACCGAGGTCACGGTGGTGCGGGACGGCAAGCCCGTCACGCTCACCGGGAAGGAGCTCGCGCGCTACAAGTACCAGCGCTACATGCAGGACTACCTGGCCTGCGTGCAGTCGGTCGACGACAACGTCGGCCGGCTGCTCGATTTCCTGAAGGCGAGCGGCCTCGAGCGCGACACGATCGTGGTCTACACCTCCGACCAGGGCTTTTTCCTGGGTGAGCACGGGCTCTTCGACAAGCGGTTCATGTACGAGGAGAGCCTGCGCACGCCCGTGCTCGTGCGCTGGCCCGCGGCCGTGAAGCCGGGATCGGAGACGAAGGCGCTGGCGGTCAACGTGGACTTCGCCCCCAGCTTGCTGGAGGCTGCGGGCGCCCAGGTGCCGAAGGCGATGCAGGGCCGGAGCCTGCTGCCGCTGCTACGCGGCGAGACGCCGCGCGACTGGCGCGACGCCGTCTACTACCGCTACTACCACGACCCCGGCCACCACGACACGCGCGCGCACTACGGCGTCCGCACCGCGCGCCACAAGCTCATCTACTACTGGAAGAAGGACCAGTGGGAGCTCTTCGACCTCGCGAGCGACCCGCACGAGCTTCAAAACCTCTACGGCCAGCCGGGGCAGGAGGCGCTCACCGCCGAGCTCAAGGCGACGCTCGCGCGAGTGCGCAAGGAGCTCGAAGACGACGACCGCTTTGCCGAGCAGCAGCCGGCCGACGACGTCGACGCCCCGCTCGCGGTGCTGCGGAAGTACTAGGCCCGCTGGGCAGGCGGGAGATGCTTGATCAGCAGCACCTCGTTCGCCTTCTCGCTGTGCAGGAACTCGTCGACCACCTTGCGCGCGATCAGCAGGCCGAAGCCGCCCGGCCGCAGCCCCAGCTCGGCCCGCTTCTCGGTGTGAGCGAGCGGGTCGTCGTCGGGGTTCGAGACGGCCGCGTGGGGCAGCTCGTCGGGCGAGAAGCCCGGCCCCGGGTCCTTGACGTAGTAGACGATCGCGCGCTTCGTGCGGACGGCGCTCACCTCGATCGTCTGGTCGGGCGCGAAGCCGGCGCCGTGCTCCATCGCGTTCAGCGCGATCTCGCGGAACGCGCCCAGCAGCTCGTCGCGCGTGACCTCGGGAAGGTCGTGCGCGAGCTCGGAGAGGAACTGGACCAGGCGCTCGGCCGAGAGCCGGCGGCTGCAGACGCGGAGCGACAGCCAGTCGGCCCGCGCCGAGATCACCTGGATGCCGTCCTTCCAGTCCGGGTTCTGGATCGCGCGCTGCACCATCTCGGCGATCTCGGGCAGGTCGAAGGGCGCCGTGAAACAAGAGAAGACGTGGGCGCGCACCGACTCGACGACCTCCTGCGCGGTCGCGCTCGGAGCCAGCACGATCGCCTTCAGGCCCGGGCGCACGTCCCGCATCTCCTCGACGAGCGCGACGTCCTCGGAGACCGGGGTCTTGGGGCTCGTGAGGACGACGTCGTACGAGGCGCGCCGCACCAGCCGCAGCGCGTGCATGCTGCCCGTGGCGTGCTCGAAACGCACGCCGCTCATGCCGGGCTGCGCGGCGAGCGCGGCCGTGAACTCGGCGTCGGCCTCGATCAGGAGCGCGCGGGGTGGGTGCGGGTCGGGCATCGGTGCTCGGGAAGGATAGCCCGAATGGAACGGGCCAGGTCCCGGCGCGACGGGCCCCGCGGGAGGCTGCGGGCCCGGTCGGACCTTTTTTGCGCTCGGGACCTGGCCGAGTGCAGTTGTAGCAGAGCGGGTGCGGCCGGCGTAACTGTCAGTAGTGACAGGGGCCGTCAAGGCCCTGCGGCTGTTTGGGTTGCGGGCGCCGGCACCGCTGCCCTTCGCATCAGCCAGTAGACCGGCAGCGCGCCCAGGATCAAGACCGCGCCCCAGAGCACCGGCTCGTAGCCCGCGCCGACGATGGCCCAGAGCGAGAAGGCGGCGCCGACGGCGCCCGTCGCCGCGAGGGCGCGCGGGCTCGTGCTCGAGACCAGACCGCGACGCTGCAGCGCGAGCAGCGCGAGCGAGCAGGCGAGGTACGCCACCAGGTTGGCCGTCGTGGACAAGAGCGCCATGAACGTGAACACGTCGACCATGCTGCGGCCGAAGTTCATGAGCACGAGCAGCGTCACGAGAACGCTCGTCGAGACGAGCGCTACCACGGGCGCGTCGCGCCGCGAGGCGCGGGCGAAGAGCCGCGGGAAGACGCCGTCCCTCGCCATCTGCTGCGGCAGCTCGCCCTGGAGCAGGATCCAGCCGTTGAGCGCGCCGTAGGCGCTCACGGCGGCGAGCGCCGCGACCACCACCGCCGCGGTGTCGCCGAACAGCACGCGCGCCGCGTCCGCGAAAGGCGCGTTCGACCGGGCGAGCGTCTGCGCCGGCACCACGAGCATCACCGCGCTGCAGGACAGCGCGCACAGGATCGCGCCCAGCAGCGTCCCGACGAGCGTCGCGCGCGGGATCGTGCGCGCGGGGTCCTCGATCTTGTCCGCCGGCACGGTCGCGGACTCGAAGCCGACCACGGCCCAGAGCGCGAGCGCCGCCGCGGCCGCCGTGCCGTCCAGCGAGATCCGTGGACCGGTCGCGACGTTGTCCAGCCACTCGGGCCGGAAGCGCACGAGCGCGGCCAGCGGCACGGCCACGAGCGGCAGGCACTTGAGCACCGTCGTCACCGACTGCACCCAGCCCGAGGCGCGCACGCCGAAGCAGTTGACGAGCGTGAAGAGCCACACCACGGCGACGGTCACGAGCGGCGCCGCGCCGGGCACGTTCGCGATCCAGGGCACGAGCGAGCTCGTGTAGCTCACCGCGCCGGTCGCGATCGTGACGTTGCCGACCCAGATGCTGACCCAGTAGCCCCACGCCACCACGAAGCCGGCGAGCGGGCCGAACGCCGCGCGCGTGGCGGCGTACGGGCCGCCGTTGCCGCGCAGCTCGCGGCTCAGCGCCGTGAAGACCACGCCGAGCGCGATCGCGCCGCCAGCGGTCGCGAGCCAGGCCGTGAGCACGTTCGCGCCGTGCGGCGCGAGCGAGGCGGGCAGCAGGTAGACGCCCGAGCCGATGATGTTGCCGACCACGAGCGCGAGGCACATCCCGAGGCCGAGCTTGCGGCGTTCGGGCCCGGGAGCGGCGGACGTCACGCGGGCCGCTCCAGCGCGAGCGCCACGCCCTGCCCGACGCCGACGCACAGGCTCACGAGCGCGCGCTTCGCCGAGCGGCGCCGCAGCTCGAACGCCGCCGCCATCACGAGCCTGACGCCGCTCGCGCCGAGCGGGTGCCCGAGCGCGATCGCGCCGCCGTTCGGGTTCACGTGCGCCGCGTCGTCCGGCAGCCCGAGCGCGCGCGTGCAGGCGAGCACCTGCGCGGCGAAGGCCTCGTTGAGCTCGACCACGTCGTGGTCGGCGAGCGAGCGGCCCTGGCGCGCCAGCAGCTTGCGAATCGCCGGCACCGGCCCGCGCCCCATCACGCGCGGCGCGACGGCGGCGCTCGCCATTCCCGTGACGCGGGCGATCGGCTCGAGACCGAAGCGCGCGGCGGCTCGCTCCGACGCCAGCAGCACGCAGGCCGCGCCGTCGTTCAGCCCCGAAGCGTTGCCCGCGGTGACGGTGCCGCCCGGCCCGACGAGCGGCTTGAGCCGGGCGAGGTCCTCGAGCGTCGTCGCCGGCCGGGGCTGCTCGTCCGCCTCGACGCGCTTCGCCTCGCGGCCGGGTAGGATGACCGGGACGATCTCCTCGGCGAGCCGGCCCTCGCTGCGCGCGCGCTCCGCGCGCTCTTGGCTGCGCAGCGCGTACGCGTCCTGGTCCTCGCGCGCCACGCCGTCCTCGCGCGCCAGGTTCTCGGCGGTCTGCGTCATCGAGTCGATGCCGTAGCGCTTCTCCATCTCCGGGTTGACGAGCCGCCAGCCGAGCGTCGTGTCCTCGAGCTTCTGGTCGCGCGCGAAGGCGCCGCCGACCTTGGCCATCACGTAGGGCGAGCGCGACATGCTCTCGACTCCGCCCGCCAGCACCAGCTCCGCCTCGCCCGCGCCGATCGCGCGCGCAGCCTGGCCCACCGCCTCGAGTCCCGAGGCGCACAGCCGGTTCACCGTCACGCCCGGAACGGATTCCGGCAGGCCGGCGAGAAGCAACGCCATGCGCGCGACGTTCCTGTTGTCCTCCCCCGCCTGGTTCGCGCAGCCGAGGATCACCTCGTCGACCGCCGCCCAGTCCAGGCGCGGCAGCCGCTCGACGAGCGCCCGGATCGGCAGCGCCGCGAGGTCGTCCGTGCGCACGCCCGCGAGCGCGCCGCCGTGGCGGCCGAACGGAGTGCGCAGCGCCGCGCAGAGCAGGGCCATCGAGGTCGGCAGACGGTAGGCCGCGCGGCTCGTTTGAGTCAAGCGGCGGAGCGAGCGACGCCGTTGACAGCGCGCGCGGGCGAGACTCCAATGGATCTCCCGCCATGAGCTTCAAGCTCACCTACGCGACCATGTTCGACCCACCCGAGGAGCTGCACCGGCGCTTCGAGGCGGCGCTCGAGGCGGTGCGCGCGCGGCTCGGCGGCGAGCACGGGCTCCACGTCGGCGGGGAGGACGTGTCGGCCGGAGCGAGCTACGAGAAGCGCTCGCCCGCCGACACGCGCCTGGTGCTCGGCCGCTTCCCGCTCGGCTCGGCGAGCGACGTCGAGCGCGCGACCGCGGCCGCCGCGCGGGCCTTCGACGGCTGGCGCTTCACGCCGCTCGCCGAGCGGCTGCGGCTCGCGCGTCGAGCCGCGGCCCTGATCGAAGAGCGCGTCTACCAGATCGCCGCGGCGCTCGCGCTCGAGGTCGGCAAGAACCGGATGGAGGCGCTCGGCGAGGCGCAGGAGACCGCGGACTTCTTCACGGGCTACGCGGACGAGCTCGAGCGCGCGGCCGGCTACGACCAGGCGCTTCCCGACGACCCGCTGCCGGGCTTCCGCTCGAGGAACCGCAGCGTGCTGAAGCCGCACGGCGTGTGGGGCGTGATCGTGCCGTTCAACTTCCCGCTGGCGCTCGCGGGCGGCCCGGTCGCGGCGGCCCTCGTCACCGGCAACACGGTCGTGCTCAAGGGCGCGACCGACACCCCCTGGGCCGGCCGCCTGCTCGCCGACTGCATCCGCGACGCCGGCTTCCCGCCCGGCGTCTTCAACTACGTCACGGGCCAGGGCAAGGTCGTCGGCGAGGCGCTCGTGGCCGACCCGCGCCTCGCGGGCGTGACGTTCACGGGCTCCTACGACGTGGGAATGGGGCTCCTGCGCCGGATGACGAGCGGGCGCTGGCCACGCCCCTGCATCGCCGAGATGGGGGGCAAGAACGCCTGCATCGTGACGGCGTGCGGCGATCTGGAGCGCGCGGCGACCGGCATCGTGCGCTCGGCCTACGGTCTCACCGGCCAGAAGTGCTCGGCGCTGTCGCGCCTCTACGTGGAGGAAGCCGCGGCTGACGCGCTCTTCGCGAAGCTCGCGGAGCGAATCCGCGCGATCCGCACGGGCGACCCGTGCCGGCGCGAGAACTGGATGGGGCCGGTGATCAACGGGGCCGCAGCTGACAGCTACGAGGACTGCTGCGTGCGGCTCGCGCAGAGCGGTGGGCGCATCTTCGAGGGCGGCCGGCGGCTCGACTCGGGCGAGCTGGCGCACGGCCACTTCGTGGCGCCGACGCTCGCCGAAGCGCCGCCCGAGCACCCGCTCTTCCAGGAGGAGATGTTCCAGCCGATCCTGATGGCCGCGCGCGTCGCGGACGTGCGCGAGGGCGTGGCGCTCGCGAACCAGAGCGCGCTCGGGCTCACCGCCGGCTGCTACGGCGGCGAGGACGACGTGCGCTACTTCCTGGACCACGTCGAAGCGGGCGTCACCTACGTCAATCGTCCGCAGGGCGCCACGACCGGCGCCTGGCCGTTCTACCAGCCCTTCGGCGGGTGGAAGGGCTCGGGCTCGACCGGAAAGGCGATCGGCTCGTCGCACTACCTGCCGCTCTACCTGCGCGAGCAGTCGCAGACCGTCGTGGAGTGAACCGATGAAGAACCCGCACATCCGCACCGAGCTTCCGGGGCCCAAGGCGCGCGCGCTCGTGGAGCGCGACGCGCAGGTCGTCTCGCCCTCCTACCCGCGCGAGTACCCGTTCGCGATGTCGCACGGGCGCGGCGTCGAGGTGTGGGACGTCGACGGCAACCGCTTCCTCGACTTCGCGGCCGGGATCGCGGTCTGCTCGACCGGGCACTGCCATCCGCACGTGGTCGCGTCGATCAAGGACGCGGCCGAGCGCTTCCTGCACATCAGCTCCGACTACTGGCACGAGGGGCAGGTGCGCCTCGCGGAGCGCGTCGCGTCGATCGCTCCCGTGGGCGAGCCCGCGATGGCGTTCTTCTGCCAGTCGGGCACCGAGAGCGTCGAAGCGGCGCTCAAGCTCGCCCGCTCCGTCACCGGGCGGCCGCGCTTCATCGGCTTCCTGGGAGGCTTCCACGGACGCACGATGGGCTCGCTCGCGTTCACCTCGAGCAAGTACACGCAGCAGAAGGGCTTCTTCCCCACGATGCCCGGTGTGACGCTGGTCCCCTACCCGAACCCGTACCGGCCGCTCTTCGCCGGGGCGGACCAGGGGCAGGCGGTGCTCGACTACATCGAGCACGAGCTCTTCCCGCGCGCCGTGCCGCCCTCCGAGGTGGCCGCGGTGCTGGTGGAGCCGATCCAGGGCGAGGGCGGATACCTGGTGCCGCCGCCGAGCTTCCTGCCGGGGCTGCGCGCGCTCTGCGACCGCCACGGGATCCTGCTGATCGCCGACGAGGTGCAGTCGGGCGTCGGCCGCACGGGGAAGATGTTCGCCTGCGAGCACTGGGACGTGGCGCCCGACGTCGTGACGCTCGCCAAGGGCCTCGGCTCGGGCCTGCCGATCGGGATGATCGTGGCGAAGAAGAGCGTGATGGAGCGCTGGCCGCGCGGCGCCCACGGCAACACCTTCGGCGGCAACCCGATCTGCTGCGCCGCCGCGCTCGCGACGCTCGACCTCGTGGAGGGCGGCTACACGAAGAACGCGGACGACGTGGGCCGCTACTTCCGGCGCCGGCTGCGCGGGCTGATGGAGCGCTTCACGGCGATCGGCGAGGTGCGCGGCAAGGGCATGATGATCGGGATGGAGCTGGTGACGGACCGCGAGTCGAAGGCGCCCGCGAAGGAGCTTTGCAACGCGGTGGTGACGCGCGCGTTCCAGAACGGCCTGTTGCTGCTGTCGTGCGGCACCAGCACGCTGCGCTTCATGCCGCCGCTGCTCGCGACGCGCGAGCACGCGGACGAGGCCGTCTCGCTGGTCGAGGCGAGCCTGGCGGAGGCGGTCTCGTCCTAGACGTCGAGGCTCGTCAGAAGCGAAGGCCGAACGCGAGCACGAACGTGCTGTCGTCCGACACGATCACCTTTCCTTGAACGTAGGGAATCACGTTGCCCTTGAGGCCGACGCCGAACAGCAGGTTCAAGCCGACGTCGGTGTTGCTGTCGCCGACCTCCGGGTTGCTGTAGAGCACGCCCAGGCCCGCGCCGGCCCACACGTACGCGCGGCTGCGCGTGTGAAAGTCGTAGTGGAAGTCGGCGTTGAACGTCATGAAGTGAGGGTCGTCGACGAAGACGTATTCGAAGTTGGGGTTGAAGTAGACGCTGTTGCCGACGTGGAAGACACCTTCCACTCCCGCAAACGCGTCGCTTGGGTCGGTGTAGAGCCCGACGCGCAAGCCGAACATGTCCCTGGCTCCCGCCGGAGCGACCGAAACGAAAAGCAGCACGAGCGCGGCCGGAGCGATCTTCGCGAACCACTCTGAACGTCGCATCAGCTTCCTCCCTCGAGCGGCCCGAGCGCCGCGGTCGTCACGATCCCCGACGTTTGTAGAATGTGCCGGAAGGCGCTCGTCCTTCTCTCTCCGCATCAGCGCGGAGCCTGGTCCGAGACAATCGAGCGGCAAGAGGCGTGCCTTGTTCGGCCGCGTGTGTCCGGGCGCACACTGCACACCTTGTGCGTGCGATAGCGGCGAGCTCCTGCCGTCGGCTCTACGCCTCGTCCTCGTCGTCCGCGCTCGACGGCGGCGCCGACGCCAGCCGATACCCTGGGCCCGCGCGGACGAA
>Ga0134127_10003831_pt1 | contig 10853 bp, 9 predicted proteins | sample KB31753_FD_96459 | JGI IMG/M metagenome (GOLD analysis project Ga0134127, IMG submission 96459) | Terrestrial soil microbial communities with excess Nitrogen fertilizer from Kellogg Biological Station, Michigan, USA - KB3-175-3 | ecosystem: Environmental > Terrestrial > Soil > Unclassified ...
AGCGACGACTCCCTTTAGCGTAGCCCTTCCGTTTTTCACGATGATGTGAATCGGAGGTACTGCCTGGTGCGCGTACCGGAATAACGGTGAATCCCAGTTGAACAGCGCTCGGTACAGAGCAATTCGAAGACGGTCATCATTCGGCGACGGCGGAAGGACATCAATTTCGTTGATAACGCGATTGACCCCTTCTATTCTCTTAACGCGAGCTTCGGCTTCGGACTTGATGGTAGAGTGCACGACCTCTCCGCGAAGCACCACTGTGCCGTCCGGGCGTACTTCACCTTCAAGCCAGTCAAATACGTCGTAGTACGGCAACGTGATCAATTCATGCCGTATCTCCCTCAAGATCCCACCCTGCGAGAGGCCGGCCGCGCGCGTGGTCGCTTGAACAAGAACGTGCGCCGCTAGCATCGCTGAAAGAACAAACAATATGGTCGGTTTCATTTTAGACAGGAATCTCCTCCCTCAGTGTTGGGCCATCGCCAGCGACGACCGCTTAATAGCTGCGGATTGTGAAGCCGCAAGCTCTGTGCCGAATTCTTAATCAGCCACGGCCAGCCGGTGTGATGATCAGCGAAGGACTTAAATTGAGCCCGCGATTTTTCATGTGGCCGATTTGCGTTCTGAAACAGGCAAAACTGACATTCTCTACCACCGCGAGTCTGTTCTGCTCGAGTCTCGATGGGTACATTTGTGATAGACGTTCGATGTGCGCGGGCGTATACTGACTTCGTTTTCAGAGGAGATTGACCAGCCGTGACGCCACGTTTGTTGAGTGTTCAGACCTCTCGTCGGGCGTTGGTTGAAGCACCTTTTCCCGACATCCAGAGAACGATGAGAGCGACGAATTGTCGAACCTAGAATCGCCCTCATAGCGACGCCCTGAGAGATCCGACGCGGATAACTTCAAACTGAAATCGAGAGGTTCCGAAGCTTCGCGACGCGAGCGGGTGACGTTCGCTTCACTTCGAAGACTATGAGAAGTATGGCTAAGAAAGAATCCGACTTCGGCAAGACGGGCGAGTCACAAGCGGAGATGGATGTAAACGTGCCCGGCTTGCCGTTGCGTCATCGTTTCGACCAAATTGTCGGACGCTCGGCTGCAATGGCACGGGTCTTTCACATAATTGAGCGAGTCGCGCCGACCGAGTCCACGGTGCTAATCAACGGCCGCACTGGTACGGGTAAAGAGCTTGTGGCACGAGCGATTCATCGCAACAGCACGCGCGCATCAGAACCCTTCGTCGACATCAACTGCGGCGCGTTGCCGGAACAGCTTGTAGAATCGGAGCTGTTCGGCCACCAAAAGGGTGCATTCACCGGCGCTACCGATATCAGGAAAGGCTTATTCGAGACTGCAAACGGCGGCACGCTGTTTCTTGATGAAGTGCAGGCCTTGAAGCCTGAGCTTCAGTCAAAGCTGCTTCGCGCTTTGCAAAGGAGCACGATTCGCCGCGCCGACCAGAGCAAGAAAAGGTTGATCAGACGAGTTGGCGGGCGCGAGAACATTGAGGTCGACGTGCGAGTTCTCGCCGCAACCAATAAAGACATCGTCGAGGCGGTGCGCCAGGACGAGTTTCGAGAGGACCTCTATTACCGCCTCAGCGTTGTTAATATCTACCTGCCCGAACTGCACGAGCGGCGCGAAGACATTCCGCTTTTGATAGAGCATTTCTTGACGGGGCACGCAGAAATGAATGGTCAGCATGCGCGTCATTTCTCAAAAGAAGCCATGAGACTGCTGCTCGGCTCGGACTGGCCGGGGAACGTGCGGGAACTGCGAAACACTGTCGAATTCGCGCTTGCAATCGGTACGATGCCTACGCTGACAATCTCCGACCTCCCGTCTAGCATTGGCGGATTGGTCGGGCTGATGGGATCTGGTAACCCCGTCGGCGAAGCTCGCACGCTTGCCGAGGTCGAACGACGTCACGTTCTCCGCATCCTGGAAGAAACGGGTGGCAATCATGTTCGCGCGGCCGAAATCCTTGGGATCGACCGGCGCACACTCTATCGCAAGCTACACAGATATCAATCGCAAGCGAGCCAGAACCGCACCGAAGCAAGAGCAATGCGAGCAACAGGCGTCCATTAGAGCACTCAGCGAAGTGCGAATCTTCCGGCTCACCCGCCCACGCTGCATTAGGCCGAGCAACTCAATAGTCCATCTCGGGCGTTGGCGCTGCCGCTCTCTTCTTCTCGGGAATCTCGGAGACCAGCGCTTCTGTCGTTAGTAGCAGGCCTGCGATCGAAGCGGCATTCTGCAGCGCGGTGCGCGTGACTTTCACCGGATCGATAACGCCTGATGTGAACAGGTCTTCGTACTCCTCAGTCTCGGCATTGAACCGAAGTTCACACTCTTCTCCACCTTGATCTTTTCGACTACGACCGATCCTTCAAAGCCCGCATTCTGCGCGATCATTCGAAGCAGCTCTTCGAGCGCCCGGCGCACGATTTCTGCCCCGGCTTGCTGGTCTTCGTCATCAAACTCCAGGGCCTCGACTGATTTCTGGACGCGGAGGAAAGCAACGCTCGCGGATTTGAGATGGAGTGTTGGAAATCGCTTCGCGCGGAGTGTGGCAAGGTGGCAAACAACCTCCATCAGAGCGTCACTACGTCGTTTTTCTCGCGATCTCGGTACCCCGGCCGTCAAGAACCTTCCGAGTTTCAATTCGGGGGCAAGTTTGTTTGAGCGCAGCAGCCATTCTGTCACAGATAAAGTCGCTACTCGATCATAAGCTCTTTGCCTTCAAGATCCATTTCCCTAGAAGAACTAATCCATTCTCGGCATTCAAGTTGCGAAACAATGGCTTGGAAGCGTGTCGAATTGAAAGCACGGCCGACAGGAGTGGCCGAGCACTAGTGGGCCGAGACATCGAATAAGCAAAGATTAGCCAGGGAATAGGAGAAGTTGCTATGGCAAAGTCAGTCGGAATAGACCTCGGAACAACCAACTCAGTAGTTGCGGTGATGGAAGGCGGAAAGCCCACTGTGATCATCAACAACGAAGGCAGCCGCCTGACTCCTTCGGTCGTCGGTTTCACTAAGTCGGGAGAACGGCTTGTGGGACAGCTAGCTAAACGCCAGGCAGTGCTCAATCCGGAGAACACCATCTACTCGGCCAAGCGCTTCATCGGAAGGCGCTACTCCGAAGTCCAGTCGGAGATTCACAACGTGCCCTATAAAGTCGTCGCCGGCCCGAATGACGCCGTGCGCTTCGAAATCCTAGGCAAACAATATGCGCCCGAAGAAATCTCGGCCCTTGTGTTGCGCAAGCTCGCCGACGACGCCGCAAAGTACTTGGGCGAAAAAGTCAACGACGCAGTGATCACCGTACCGGCTTACTTCAACGATGCACAGAGGTCGGCCACCAAAGACGCCGGCAAGATCGCGGGACTCAACGTGCTTCGCATCATCAACGAGCCGACCGCCGCAGCGCTTGCATATGGACTCGATAAGAAGACGAACGAGACGATCATGGTGTTCGACCTCGGAGGCGGGACGTTCGACGTTTCGATACTTGATGTCGGAGACGGAGTCTTCGAGGTGCGCTCGACCTCCGGCGACACTCATCTGGGGGGCGATGATTTCGACAAGAAGCTGGTGGACTGGATGGCCGAACAGTTCCTGCGCGATAACGGCATTGATCTGAGGAAAGACCGCCAGGCATTGCAGCGCCTCACCGAAGCGGCTGAGAAAGCGAAGATAGAACTCTCGAGCGCTGTCGAGACTACCATCAGCTTGCCGTTCATCACTGCCGATGCAACCGGGCCGAAACACCTGGAAATGAAGCTCACTCGCGCCAAGTTTGATGAGCTGACAGCGGATCTCGTAGAACGCTGCGTGAATCCGGTCAAGCAAGCTCTTGCCGATGCGAAGGTCACCGAGCGCGACATCGATGAAGTGATCCTGGTCGGCGGCGCGACGCGCATCCCGGCGGTTCAAGCACTCGTTCGCCGGCTCACAGGAGGAAAGGAGCCTAACCAGTCGGTCAATCCTGACGAAGTCGTCGCCATTGGAGCTGCGATTCAAGCGGGCGTGCTTGCCGGAGAAGTGAAAGACGTTGTGTTGCTCGACGTGACTCCGCTTTCTCTTGGCCTGGAGACGCTCGGTGGAGTGATGACCAGGCTGATCGAGCGAAATACAACAATACCCGTGCGCAAGTCCGAGGTGTTTTCTACTGCTGAGGACAATCAGAGTGCTGTGGATATCCACATACTTCAGGGAGAGCGCGAGCTCGCACGCGACAACCGCACGCTCGGTCACTTCCGGCTTGAAGGCATTCGGCCCGGACCGCGAGGCGCACCGCAAATCGAAGTCACCTTCGACATCGACGCGAACGGCATCTTGACCGTCGCGGCGAAAGATAAGGAAACCGGCAAAGAACAGAAGATCACCATCAGCGGCTCGACTCAGCTATCGAAGGAAGAGATCGATCGAATGGTGCGCGACGCGCAGGCGCATTCGGACGAGGATCGCAAGCGACGCGAAGAAATTGAAGTGCGTAATACCGCCGACTCGACGGCTTATCAGGTTGAGCGGCAGCTCCGGGAGCTTGGCGATCGCGTGCCGGTCAATGAGAAATCGCGCGCCGAGCAGTTTATCACCGAGATCCGCGAGTTGGTGAATAACAACTCGTCGGACATTGCCCGGCTGCGGCAGCTCACCAGCGACTTGCAGCAGGTTGGTTATGGGCTTGCGTCGTCGGCTCATGCGCAGAGCACCGCGGCCGGTGCGCAATCAGGCGGATCCACAGGTGCGCAGCCCGGCGGCGACGACGACATTATCGACGCGGACTTCAAGAAGACTTAGCGCCAAGTTTGCAGTACGGCCTTCAGGCTGAAGTTCGTAGCCGAGCTTTAAGGTTGTTACGTACGAACTTCCGCCTGAAGGCCGTACTACAAACCCTATTCGACTATGGAAACACCGAAGAAACACAAGCAAACGAATGGCGGCGATCAGCCGCTGGATATCGATCAGCTCAAAGAAGAGCTGCGTCAAAAGAACGATCTGTACCTGCGAGCGCTCGCTGACTTCGACAATTATCGCAAGCGCGTCGAACGAGACCAGGCTGAGGCGGCTCGGGCAGGTAAGCGCGAGATCGCGCTCACACTCTTGGAGACTCTCGACAGTTTTGATCGCGCTCTCGAGCACGTCCATGACGATCCCGCTTCAATAATAGAGGGCGTGCGCGCAATTCACCGGCGGTTAATGCGCCAGTTGGAAGCGCACGGCATCACCCAGTTCGCGAGCAGAGGCGAGCCTTTTGATCCAAACTTGCACGAAGCGGTCGCGTCGATGGAGAGCGATCAATATGAATCGGGTACCGTCGTAGACGAGCTTCAGCGCGGCTACCGGTGGGGGGATAAGGTGCTCAGACCTGCGCGCGTGCGGGTCGCCCGGTGATACAGCGTCTTGCGCGAAGCAAGGTAGATGAAATGACTGATCCCCATCTGAAATTTGTGCGCAACGTCGTTCCCAGCACCGACGGCTGCGAAGATTGCTTGAGGATCGGCAGCGCCTGGGTGCACCTGCACTTGTGCCTGACTTGCGGGCACGTCGGCTGCTGTGACTCCTCTCCGAATCGGTATGCGACGGAACATTTTCTGAAAACCAGACATCCGATCATCCAGTCCTTCGAACCGGGAGAGAATTGGCGTTGGTGCTACGTGGATGAGGCGGAGATATAAGAAGGACTGAGTTAGCCGGAGTCAGAGACCAATGCTCGCAGCGCTAGAATTCATCAGCCTTTTTCTGATGGCACTCGCGACCGGAGTCGTATTTACGCACTTGCTTCAGCACGGACCAAAAGCAAATTTGCCTGGCTCAGTATTCCTGAGCGTTCACCAGATTCTCTTAAGAAATTACGGCGCTGCCGTGGGAGGAGTAGAGTCAGCGGCCCTTGTGTCCACTTTCATTATGACAATCCTGGTTCGCACTAGGCTTGCTGTGTTTGCTCTAACCGTCATAGCAAGTGCTTGCATTGCCGCAATGATTAGCGTGTGGGCAGTGTGGATCAATCCCATCAACAAGGCGGTAAATTCGTGGGCGGCGGACTCGATGCCGCCGAACTGGGCGGAGTTTCGGGATCGTCGGCATCGTCTTCACGCCATAAGAGCAGGCCTTGCCTTTGCAGGCTTGAGCACTTTGATACTTGCGGTATTGCGATGGCGGTAAAATTCAGGGACTACTATGAAGTCCTCGGTGTTTCCAGAACGGCAACTGGGGATGAGATCAAGAAGGCGTATCGAAAGTTGGCGCGCAAGCTTCACCCTGACGTAAACCCGGGAGACAAATCCGCCGAAGAAAAGTTCAAAGAGCTAAACGAAGCTTACGAGGTTCTGTCCGATCCTGAGAAGCGCAAGCGGTATGACGAGCTCGGAGAGAACTGGAAAACCGGCGCCGAATTCACCCCACCACCCGGATGGGAAGGTATGCGGGTCGAGTATGGTGACTTCGGCGATATGGTCGGCGGTTCCCGCGGAGCGAGCGGTTTCAGCGATTTCTTCGAAAGCATGTTCGGCGGGAGACGAGCTGCGCGTGGCGGCGCCGGCTTTCGAATGCGCGGCCAGGATGTAGAAGCTGAGATCACCCTCACGCTAGAGGAAGCTCATCGCGGTGCGAAGCGAACCATAATACTCCACGCGACTGAAACCTGTCCCGACTGCAACGGCACCGGCAAGAAAGACGACAAGGTTTGCCCAACTTGTCGCGGCGCCGGAGTTGTGAGCCGGCCCAAGTCGTTGGAAGTCACCATTCCTGCGGGCGTCCGCGAGGGTTCAGTCATTCGACTGGCGGGTGAGGGCGACCCCGGCGCCGGCGGCGGTCCGCCGGGTGACCTTTATCTTCACGTCCGGCTACGCCCGCATCCGCTGTTCACCATTATCGGTGACGACATCCAGATTGAGCTGCCGGTCGCACCCTGGGAAGCTGCGCTTGGAGCGAACGTGAGCGTGCCTACGCTTGAGGGATCGGTAGATATGACGATCCCGGAAGGCACACAGGGCGGCAAGCGGCTCAGATTACGGGGCCAGGGTTTGAATCGAAGAGGTGGCGGGCGCGGCGACCAGTACGTGAAGCTCAAGATCGTGATCCCACCGAAGCTGACAGAAGCTGAGAAAGCGCTTTTTCAGAAACTCGTCGCTCAGTCGAATTTCAATGCCCGTGAGCTCTTGAGGGGGGCCGGAAAATGAACGCTCGTCGATACGAAATTGTCTTACGCAGGGACCCGCGGCGCGAGCTGACGATGGATGCGCTTGCGTCCTGTACCCACATTCATCCACAGCTTGTCGAGCAGTTCATCGAAGTCGGTTTGATAGAACCGGTAGAGCGCGTAGGTCCAGGTCCCTTGTTCGACGTTTCGGTCGTGCCGCGGCTTCGGATCATCGAGCGCCTTCGCTGTGACCTCGGAATAAACCTCGCCGGCATTGCAGTCATTCTGGATATCGTAGATCGGCTGCGCGTGGTTGAAAGCGAAAACGATATGCTGCGCAGCAGGCTTTAAGAGTTGAACGGAGGACAGGATGGACATCAACCGATTTACTCAAAAGGCTCAAGAGGCGATCGCCTCTGCCCAAACAAAAGCGGTTCGATACGGTCATCAGCAGATCGACGTGGAGCACGTTCTTGCAGCGCTTCTCGAACAAGAGGGAGGGCTCGCAACATCTATTCTCACAAGAACACAGATCGATCCTGCGACTTTAAAACAGCGCATCGAGCAAGAGCTTGAGCGTATGCCGAAAGTGTCCGGTTCGTCGGGCGCGCCAGATCAGGTCTATGTGACCGGCCGTTTGAATCAGTTGCTGTCGAAGGCTGAAGACGAAGCAAAGAAACTGAAGGATGAATACATCTCAATCGAGCACATTCTGCTTGCGATGACCGAGGATGGCGGAGCAACGGGCCGCATCTTGAAAGAACTTGCCGTCACGCGCGATCGGCTGATGCGCGCGCTTCAGGAGATACGCGGCAATCAGCGCGTTACGTCGCAAAACCCCGAAGCTACCTACGAGGCACTCGAAAGATATGGCCGTGATCTGACAAAGCTCGCCGCACAGGGCAAGCTTGATCCGGTGATCGGCCGCGACGACGAGATCCGCCGCGTCATTCAGGTCCTTTCGCGTCGCACAAAAAATAACCCGGTGCTCATAGGCGAGCCGGGCGTCGGCAAGACTGCAATCGTCGAGGGCCTCGCGCAAAGAATCGTGCGCGGCGATGTGCCTGAGACCTTGAAGAGCAAACGAATCATTGCACTCGACATGGGCGCGCTCATCGCAGGCGCGAAGTATCGCGGTGAGTTTGAAGAGCGCCTCAAGGCGGTACTCAAAGAAGTGCAGGAATCTCAAGGAGAAATTATTCTTTTCATCGACGAACTGCACACCGTCGTAGGGGCGGGCAAAGCCGAAGGTGCGATGGACGCGGGCAACCTGCTCAAGCCCATGCTCGCTCGCGGCGAGCTTCATTGCATAGGCGCTACGACTCTCGACGAATACCGCAAGCACATCGAGAAAGACGCCGCGCTCGAACGCCGCTTCCAGCCCGTAATGGTTGATCAGCCAACTGTGGAAGACACGATTTCAATCCTCCGGGGACTCAAAGAGCGGTACGAAGTGCATCACGGTGTTCGCATCAAGGACTCCGCGCTCGTAGCCGCGGCGGTGCTGTCGGATCGCTACATATCTGACCGGTTCTTGCCCGACAAGGCGATTGACCTTGTCGACGAGGCGGCGGCCAAGCTTCGCGTGGAAATTGATTCGATGCCTACGGAGCTTGATGAAATCTCTCGCCGAGTGATGCAGCTCGAGATCGAACGGGAGGCTCTTAAGAAGGAAAAAGATGCTGCTTCGAAGCAGCGGCTCGAAAAACTCGAAAAAGAACTAGCCGACTTGAAAGCTCAGGCTGATGCGCTGAAGGCGCGGTGGCAGACTGAGAAGCAAGCAGTTCAAAAGTTGCGCGGCTTGCGAGAGCAAATCGAGCAAACCAAAATCGAAATCGAAAAAGCCGAACGCGAGTACGACCTCAATCGCGCCGCCGAGCTGAAGTTTGGAAAACTCGCCGACCTCGACCGCAGATTGCAGGACGAAGAAAAACGGCTTTCGGAAAAACAGGGACCGGCGAGGCTGTTGAAAGAGGAGGTCGACGAAGAAGATATCGCGGAAGTAGTGAGCCGATGGACGGGCATACCGGTTTCTAAGTTGCTCGAAGGCGAGATTCAAAAGCTGCTGCACCTCGAAGAGGAATTGCACAAACGCGTGGTGGGCCAGGACGAAGCGGTGACCGCAGTCGCCGAAGCAATCATCCGCGCGCGATCAGGTCTGAAAGATCCGAATCGGCCGATCGGCTCGTTAATTTTTCTCGGGCCGACGGGCGTCGGCAAAACCGAGCTCGCTCGCGCGTTGGCGCAGTTCCTGTTCAACGACGAACACGCAATGATTCGCATCGACATGTCCGAATACCAGCAGAAGCACACGGTCGGGCGTCTGATCGGAGCTCCTCCGGGATACGTCGGCTACGAGGAAGGCGGCCAGTTGACCGAAGCTGTTCGGCGGCGGCCTTACTCGGTGATCCTGTTTGATGAGATCGAAAAGGCTCATCACGACGTCTTCAACGTGTTACTTCAAATACTCGATGACGGCCGGCTCACCGATGGTCAGGGTCGCGTCGTGAACTTCAAGAACACCATTGTGATCATGACCTCGAACATCGGCAGTCACGTGATACTTGAATATCGAGGCGCATTCGAAGGCGACACCTATGAACGCATGAAGGGAGCGGTGCTTGAAGAGATGCGGCGCCACTTCAGACCGGAATTTCTCAACCGCGTGGATGAGATCATCGTCTTCCACGCACTATCCGAGGAACACCTCAAGCAAATTGTAGAGATTCAACTGGAGCGCTTGCGCGCGCGGCTGGCTGAGCGGCACATCAGCATAGACCTGACCGACGCCGCTCGCACGCACCTGGTGCGGGCGGGCTACGATCCGCTATACGGCGCGCGGCCGCTCAAGCGAGCGATACAGAAGGAGATTGAGACGCCGCTTGGGCGACTCATTCTCAAAGGCGAGGTGCGAGACGGGCAGACCGTCTTCATCGACTACGACGCTGCAAGCGGCGAACTGACCTTCAAACAGAAGGCTGAGGAGCAGGCTGCGGCGGCCACAAGCGAGACGAAGAAGTGACGCAGTGCGCGGCGGTCTTTGCGCTTATCGCCGAGGGCGCGACCACCGAAGCAACGTCGCAATTGATAACAAATATGCAGAACGAAGGGAGTCAAGGAAATGGCGGAAACTAAAACGCAGAGCTCATCGGAAACAAATCAACAGCAAAACACTCAACAGCAAAGCGTTCAACCGCAAAGTACCCAACAGCAAACCGGACAACAGTCCGGCCAGATGCAAGGAACACAACAGGGCGGCAGCCAACGCGAGCTGGCCCGCAGAAGAGCCTATGCTCCTTCCCTGTTCTCGCTCAGCCCGCGTGATCTCTTCACCGCGAGCCCATTTGAGTTGATACGCCGCTTTAGCGATGAGATGGATCAGGCCTTTGAGAACTTCGGCTTGTGGAGCCAGCGCCGAACCCAGGGCGGCACAACGCAGACGATGTGGTCGCCTGCGATAGAGGTCTTCCAAAAGGAAGGCAACCTCGTCGTTCGCGCAGAGTTGCCGGGCGTGAACAAGGACGACGTAAAGATCCAGCTGACCGACGACGGCCTTGTGATCCAGGGCGAGCGAAAGGAAGAACACGAAGAGAAACGCGAAGGCTTCTACAGATCAGAGCGCAGCTACGGCCAGTTTTACTGGCTGATACCGTTGCCCGATGAGATCAACCCCGATCAAGTGCGCGCGGACTTCAAC
>Ga0134127_10003833_pt1 | contig 10850 bp, 6 predicted proteins | sample KB31753_FD_96459 | JGI IMG/M metagenome (GOLD analysis project Ga0134127, IMG submission 96459) | Terrestrial soil microbial communities with excess Nitrogen fertilizer from Kellogg Biological Station, Michigan, USA - KB3-175-3 | ecosystem: Environmental > Terrestrial > Soil > Unclassified ...
ACGCCGCGCTCGGCCGCTCGCTGCAACCATGTCGCCGAAGTCAAACAGAACGCAGCTGCCGCTTCGTTTTCCCCAGAACGGATCATATTCAACGCTCCGTTTTGGCTGTTCTGGTTGCTTCCTGTAAGAGCAAGTCGAGCCTGCTGCAACCTCGCCAGCGCCTGAGCGTCGGTCGTGGATGCGATGGCCGCGTCGATCATCGCTATCAACTCGAGTACCGCCTGCTCAGGTGTGACGACTCGCAGGCTGGTACTCTCAATGTCGAAGCCGCCGTCATCATCGGCTACCCCAAGATCGACAGCATACGTTCCCGCAGTAGTGAACACGTGCTGCTGCGACAGGCTTCCTACCCCATCGCCGAAGGCTTCGTCGAAAGCTGTGAATACCGTGTTGTCATCCAGCGTTCCATCGCCCCAGGAAATCTGTGCGATCTGGTGGTCCAGAATTCCCGGATCGGTGAAGCTCGCGCCGACGCCGACGGGAAGGCCCGTAAGAACAAATGGAACGACTGAATTGATCGGATTCCCCGCGCTGTCAACGAACCCAAATTGCCAGAACTGAGGAGCTACGTTTCGAATCTCAACCACAGCGGTTGCCTTGCCGGGTTCGCCGCCCATCGAGTGCCGGGCTTCGACCGGTATGTCGACGACCAGCGGACCCTCAAGCGCTTTGTAATTAGCGATGTTACCCTGCGTTTCATGAACTCCATCGAGGTTGAGGTCCCAAAACAGATTAATGGGTGCGTTATAGTAGTCACCGCAATCGCTGCCGAAGGCTATCTTATCGACGTTGCGATGCATGTTGCCGGTCCCGGCGTCGTTCATCACGAGATTTAGATCCTCGTCGACCTGAGGAGTCGTCGCGTTGGTTAGCGTCTTGATTCCGAGAATATTCTCGGTGTCACCATCGCGATTGATTGCCTGGACCGAACAACCCTTGGGTGCGAACCACACCCACGCAAAGCCCGCGTCAGAGTGGCTGATAGGAGGCTTGTTTTCGTAGACAAAGAGGTTATCGAAATCGTCACGATTCCGGTCTTTGTAATCAGCAGTTAAGTAAACCCAATAGGAAGAAGGATCCGGATAGGTGAACATCTCGAGAAAGGCTCTCGTCACCGGCTGTTGGCCGATGCCGGTGAGATTTATCGCCGACCCTTCGTCCACTACAAAGGGACCGTCGAGTTTAGCTGAAGGCAGAAGCGTCGGGCTGTTCGGGCGCACAGTGTCAACGTGACGCCATTCTCCAACCTTGACCGTCGCGTCCGGACCATCGTTGTCGTGCTCGGTGGCGTAGAAAATGAGTTCGCCACTCGGGGAAACATAGAATGTCGAAGCGGCGGCAAGGTTCGCGAGCCGTTCTCCGGCTGTCGATGGAAACGGAATTATCGGCTTATTCACGTTTATCTCGTCGAAGGTGATGTCTTCGCCCGGTTCATAATTTACGGACGGTTCACCATTCGAGGTAAAGCATTGGATTTTGTAAAGGTCGATCTTATCGTGGTCAGCAAAGATGGCGTGCCCCCGAGCAGCCGCGATATACAGGTCGCCGTCGATGCTGCCCTCGCGAAGAAAATTGAGTGTCTGATGCGCGTCTTGGGTCACGGGACCCAGCGGCGTGCGGACCTGTTGCCAGCTCAAGTCCTCACTCGAAAGATCGCTGATCGTTGAGCGGTAGAAGAACCACGAGTGATTGCTGCCGCCGGTTATTACCATCAAATAACGGCCGTTTTTAAGCGGGGTGATACCTACAACTCCGACCCCGTTGAGCGTTTCCCCGTTTGAATTCTTGGGAATGAACTGGCTCCTGAAGACCGGAGCTTCAGGATCACTCACGTCATAAAACTGTATGGCAGTGCGGTCCGGAGCCCGTTCATATCGATCACATGCCTCCTGGTCGCCGTTTTGGCACCGATCCTCGTCTTCTTCACTAGCAAACTGTCGCGGCGACTCGAGAGCCAAAGCCAACATTTTACCGACCATTTGCATACCGCCCGGATGCTGGTAAACGCGCGGCGGAGCAACGTTGTCGTTCGGACCGTCGCGCAGGATCAATCCCGGACGCTTTGCCGGATCCGAGGATTTTGGGTCGCCGCCAGTAACGGTAAAATAAATGGTCGCTCGATCCAGCGAGACAGGCGGGGTCGAATCAACGTGAACGCCCTTTCGCAGCCGGTTGCTCCGCAGACGTTCGCCGTTTTTGTCTCGCGAGTCCATCCGGAAAACCACCAGATGCCCGTTTCGCGTTTCGCCTGGAGAATCGTCGCAGAGTTCGTTGCCCACAGACGGCGTGTTGCCGCTGCGGCTGACCAGAAAGAAGGGCGTGCCGTCGGCTCCTTCGGCCCGGGCCATGCTCTGGTAGTGCCTGCAAGCGCTCGGATCGGGCGTGGTGGTAATGTTAAAGCCAAGCGGGTCGGCCCACGCGCTCAAATAGTAAAACTGACTTTGTACGTTCGGCACGAAGCGCATTCCGTCGCGCCGGCCGCTGGGGTTTGAATTTACTGACTGTCCGATCGCCGAGCTCGTAATTACGACTATTAGTGCGATCAAAAAGCCGCTTCGTACTGCTAGAGAATTTGTAACCTTCTTCATCTTACGTTCCTCCAATTGCCTCTAATGAGTTTGGTAATACTGCGTGAATTCGATTTGGTGTTACGGGCACGCCAGCGCGGTTACCGTCAAAGCTCCTGAGTCAGAAACAGTCAGCTCAAAACACGAGCCGTTTGGCGATTTCATAATCACGCCCTGGCCATTCGACTCGACGTACACCTTGCCGTTTGTGACATGCAGCCTTGTCTTCGGCGCGATGTTGCCGATTCCCACGTTGGTGTCCCTTCCGCCGTTGATGCCCGCGACGGCGCCGATGACGACCGAATCGCTTTGCGAGACCACCGCGCGGGCGCCGATGGCTGTGGCGAAGATTAGATCGGTCCTGCCGACCTCGGCGAATCTGCCGATCAGGGTGTTGGAGCTGCCGGTTATGTTGGCCATGCCGGCGGATACTCCGATGAATGTGTTGTTGAAGCCCGTCGTATTACCCTGCCCCGCCGAGTTGCCGAAGAATGCGTTAAAGCTGCCTGTGTTGTTGAGTAATCCGGCATCCTGTCCGAAGAAGACATTGCTGGTACCGGTCGTATTGGCTAACCCGCTGCTTCGTCCGAAGAAAGAGTTGAAGCTGCCTGTCGTGTTGTTGGCTCCAGCCTGCCGCCCGAAGAAGGAGTTCTGGAAGCCCGTCGTATTCGCCAAACCTGCGTCGCCGCCAAAGAACGAGTTGTTGTCTCCCGCGCTGTTGGCCTGCCCGGCGCCGCTGCCGAAGAAAGCGTTGAAGTCGCCGTTCACGTTGCCGAAGCCCGCGTTACTGCCGAAGAAGGCGTTGCTCTGGCCCGTGTTGACCGCTCCCGCGCCGACACCCGCAAAAATGTTGTTCGCACCGGCGTTGCTCAGAACGCGAGAGCCGCCGATGTTGTATTGCGCGGTGGTGTTGATCGCTCCCAGAGCTGTGAGCGCCGGACCGGTTCCTGTATTGGCAACCGAGAGGGTGAAATCCGGACTGACGCCGGTAAGCGCCAGGGGGACCGCAATCTTGGCGGAATTGACAGAGCCGTCGACGAGCTTTGTGGTGCCAACCACATTGTCTGCCAGCTCGGATGTACCTACGGCTCCGGCGATGATCTTGTCGGCTGTCACCGCGTCGCTGGAGATCTTGTCGGCGGTCACGGCGCTGTTCGAGATCTTGTCTCCCGAGACTGCGCTGTTGGAAATCTTGTCGCTAGTCACCGCGCCGTTGGAGAGCTTGTCGGTCGTCACGGCGCTGCTTGAAATCTTGTCAGGCGTAACGGCGCTATTGGCGAGATACGTCGTCGTGATCGCCCCAGATGTAACGCCCAGCGGGTTGGACGAAGTGCCATCCCCGCTAATAGTCGAATCCGTTGCGACAGTCAGCGGCGCCGACTGCCCGCCTTCAAGCTGAATGCTCAGCGAACCGTCGTGGCTGGTCTGCGCATTCTCTTTGCTGTCGAAGTTGACGTTGGCCAACTCCGGCGTGCCCGTACCGACTGGATGCGGAGTCATAGCAAAGCCGTAGTTGGGGAGCGCATTTTGTCCAGTTCCATCACCGAGCCATTGCTTCACGAGGTCGGTGATGTCGATCACCACATAGTTGCCCTGGGCGTCTTTGTTGATTTGCTGCGTGGTCACCGCGAGCGGCCCGAGCGGCGGCGCGTTGTTGGCCGAAATGGTCTTCTCATCCCAGTCACCCAGGATTGGGTACAGGTCGAGCTTGCCAGCGTTCGTCACCTTGCTCAGGTAAAACTGGACGGTAGCCTTTGCGACATCGTCACCCTTTGTCCCTGCCGGCAGCGTGCGTGCAATTTCGAATCTCACGTAAGCGGTGTTCGTGGCCGACACGCTCAGCGCCGGGTTAGTCCCATAGTTTTGGTTTGCGGATGTGAACGAAGTGTGCGCATCAGCATGGAGCGCAGTTTGAGCGAATGTACCGGAAGCGAGTGCGGTCATCACGATGAGAGTTGATGAAACTCGCGTCGACAGATTCTTTATTGCGTCTTTGCTGTTCATAATGATTTCTCCTTTAAGAAATGGGACGTCAAATCCTGCCTGCCTTCTAGTTCCTGGGATCGTTCCTGTCGCGCATAAACTCGGGCTGGTTTGCCCGCTCGATGCTGCGCGCTTTTTCTTTGCCGAACGATTCGGGGTGAAGATAGAAACCGCGCTCTCTTTCCGACTTAACTTCTTCGACCGGGATGCGGTTCTTGTTGGCCCAGGCATCGTGGCGAATGCCTGTCACTTGCCAGGACACTTCCACCCCGGGCGCGTTGGTCCGAACAGTGAAGCGATTGCCCTTGACCTTTTCAGCGACGATGGCCTGAGCAAACTGGCCGATGACGGTGAGCTGATAACGAAAATCACTATTAAGCGCTTCGAAGTAATCAGGGAGCTCAACAACAGCGTGACCGTTCTGATCGGTGGTGATGTTGCCGTTGTAGACATTCATCATTTCCGGAGATTCGACAAAGGAGTGAGAGAGGTACTTGTTTTCGGGGTCGAGTGGGTGGTCGATCTTGAACGATCCACCGGCCTTGGACAGCACGCCGGTGACCTGCACATCGCCGTGGAATAGTCCGGCCTTTGCCGGAACGCCACCCAAGGGGTGTCCAGGAAAGGCTTGAATCCCGTGGCCGGGGTTGAAGCCACTACCGCCGGAAGCATACACACCCGTGCCACCGTTGCCGCCATTGGCGAGACCACCAGAGGCGGCCAGACCAATGCCGCCGGTGCCGCCGTCCAATTGACCGCCCGAAGCCTCCAGGCCTAGTGCACCGGCCCCGCCAGTAGCGCGCACCGCCACGCCATTAGGTCCCGGTCCACCAAAGACCCGCATCGCATGGCCGCCTGGCGTACCGTTTGAGACCGTGAGTACTTCCCATGGAAATCCCGTGGTGGAAAGGTTGAGAGGTACTGCCACACCCAGTCGCGATGCCTGAGTGCCGTCGCCCTTGAGAGTAAGATCACGCGAGACCGCGGCCAGCCCAGCCGTCGTTTGAATAGTCCCGTCGGGGAACTTGATAACGCCGGCGCCCAACATCTCGATCACGCCGTTGACGGTCAGCGTCGATGTCGGCAATGTCGTGCCGATGCCAATATTGCCGTTGTTGTCTTCGGTTATGTTGGAATCGCCCACTGCTTTCGTTGACGTAAACTTGGCGATTCGACCCGGCGTGTTGGCGGGCTGTGGCGGTGCGGCAGATGTTTGGTTCTGATGATTCCTTGCGCCTGTTTGCGGGTCAGCCGCCGCGTAAGCTGCCAACAGTATCATTGCCCACATCATTGCGATTGCCGTGTATCTCAATTCGCTCTTCATAATCGTTCCCTGGCTCCTTTAGTACCGCCGCGGTTAGCGGTCGGTTATTATGGGTTTCGTTCCAGACCTCCCTGATTGCTCCGGTCTGCGTTACAATCCGAAACCGGCTCGTAACGTCGCCAACCGTACTTCAGGAGCGTTTGGAATGTACTTAGAGAGTTGTTGAATTCTTCTGAAAGAGTTACTGAAAAGCCGCTATGTCAGAGGAGGGAAAGTACTTGTACGAGTTTGGGAGGTTTCGGCTTGACCCTGGCAAACGTCGCCTGATGCGCGACGACGAGATGGTCCGGCTGACCCCGAAGGTATTCGACACCCTGCTGATCCTGGTTGAATCGAGCAATCGAACGCTCGAAAAGGATGAGCTGATGCAGCTTGTCTGGCCGGACGCCGTGGTCGAAGAAAACAACCTCAACCAGAACATCTCCACTCTAAGACGAGTTCTCGGAGACACACGCGATGAGAGCCGCTACATCGCCACGATCCCGGGGCTTGGCTATCGCTTTGTGGCCGACGTGAACAGGGTGCCTCTGGCGGAGCCGGTAGAGCCGGTCAAAGAACCGCGCAAACTGCGCCTCGTCGTCGGAGGCACGGCTGAACAGGACGAAGACGAAGAGATCGAGAAACAGGACTCGATTCCAATCAGCGCGGACAGCAACAGTCCCGTCATGGCGATGGCGCGGGAGAGCGATCCCTCAGAGAGAATTGAACCTTTATCACCGCCGGCGCTGCCAAACCGTGAATCCATTATCGACGCGCTGAAACATCACAAGAGAGTTGCTGCGCTGGTGCTGGCGTTGGTGTTCATCGGAGCAGCGGCAGCCGCGTTCTGGGTTTATAAGCTTGTCGAACCCAACCGCACGGAGACAGTTGCAAACGAGACTGCTGCCAGCGACATAGAAGTGACGACTCTGACGCGCATGGGCACTATCGGTAGCGGAGCGATATCGCGCGACGGCAGGCACATCGTTTACTCGGTGCGCGAGCCCGGACGCGAGAGCTTGTGGCTGCGGCAGGTTGCCGCTCCATCTGCTCAACAAATCGTCCCGTCCGCGGAAGTTTCTTACCAGGGATTGACCTTTTCGCTCGATGGCAATCATGTCTATTTCGTCAGGAGAGATGGCTTGGCGCAATCACTTTACCGCTCGCCGGCGCTTGGTGGAGTGCCAAATAAGTTGGTGGATGATGTGCATTCGCCTATCACTTTGTCTCCCGACGGCAGCCGCCTGGCCTTCGTGCGCGAGTCCAGAGATGAAAGTGCGCTGATCATCGCCAATGTCGATGGCACCAACCAACAGAAGCTTGCTGCGCGCCCGATGACCGACTATTTCAAAGTCCCGGCCTGGTCGCCTGACGGCGATGAGGTAGCCTGTTCTGCCGGAAGCGGCGAACTCTTTGATATCCAGAACAGCGTAATCGCGGTTCGGGTAGCGGATGGAACCCAGAGGTCGCTCACGCAACAAAAGTGGGCATACACCAGGTGGGTCGAGTGGCTTGCCGACGGAAGCGGTCTGTTGATTACCGGGCGGGACCGCCACGACGGTCAGAACCAGATTTGGCACATCTCGAATCCGGGAGGCACGGTGCGAAGATTGACCGGCGATTCGAAGCCCTACTTCAGCATAAGCCTGGCGGAAGAGTCGCGGACCCTGCTCGCGGTGCGGTCAGACCTGATCTCCGACATATGGGTAGTGCCTGACTGGAAAACCGAACAAGCGAAAAAGATTACTCCCGGCACGGGGTCCTATGGAACTATCTGCTACGCGCCTGATGGCAAGATCGTCTACTCATCGGCGGCCAGCGGCCTTGGTGATATATGGATAATGAACGGCGACGGCAGCAACCCGAAACAACTGACTGCTGATGCCGGGGTAAACGACGATCCAATGGTTTCACCTGACGGGCGGTATATCGTTTTCGCCTCGAACCGTGGAGGCGTTTCCAACATCTGGCGAATGAATGCGGATGGCAGCAACCCCGTGCGGTTAACCAGTGGGAGCGGCGAGAAGTACCCGCAATGTTCGCCCGACGGCAAGTGGGTGGTTTATAACTCAGTGGCAACCGATCAGGATTTGTACGCGCTTTGGAAGGTGCCGCTCGAAGGCGGCGAACCGTTGCGATTGACCGGCAGTAATACCCATTATCCGGCCATATCGCCGGACGGCATGCGCATAGCCTATCTTTATGCCATTGAGTCGTCTAAGGGCAGGTACAGGCTGGCTGTCATCCCGTTTGAAGGGGGTCAGCCTGAAAAGACTTTTGATATTGCGCAGGGGCTCGACCTGTTTCCTTATATTCGCTGGTTTCCGGATGGGCAATCTTTGACCTATGGTGCCGCGCGCGATGGCTTTCACAACATCTGGATGCAGCCGCTCGTGGGCGGGCCGGCGAAGCAGTTGACGGATTTGAAGATTGAAGGAAGGTTCCCGTTCGACTGGTCGCGGGATGGGAAACAACTGGTCTTTGTGAGGCGACTGTGGACGAACGATCTTGTGTTGCTAAAAAACTTCGCGCCGAAGAGTTTGTGAAAAACGATTAACCAGGAAGAGCTTTTTATGATGAAAAGGACGCGACTGATAGAAGAAAACAGACACCGTTCATCGCGCTCCTATGCATGGCGTTTATGTACTTTATCGGATAGGCCCATAAAGGCAGTCGTCGCATCATTACTGCTATTTACTACTGTTACTACCGCCTTGGCTCAGCGCAATCACCTGACTGAGACGGCTCCGATAGCTCTTACAGACGTATCGATAATTGATGTCAATAACGGGCGCGTGCTGCCCGGGTTCAATGTTGTCATTACAGGTAATCGGATTTCCGAGATCAGCAAAGGACAGATAAGGGGACTACCGAAAGCTACTCGCAGAATCAGCGGGCGCGGCAAATTCCTGATTCCGGGCCTCTGGGATATGCACGTCCATCTTTCCCACCTTGGCGAAGATTCATTGCGCGTATTTTTGGCCAATGGCGTTACTTCGGTCAGAGACATGGGCGGCGTCTTCGATCAGGTCAAGGTTTGGCGTGACGAAGTGGCTGCCGGAACGCGGCTTGGCCCTCGTATCAAGGCCGCCGGTCCAATAATCGAAAACGCTCGCTGGATCGCCGCTGTGCGTGAAATGAGCAAGAAGGCAAACAACAAAGAACCGGATTGGCTGGCGTACAGAGTGGGCGTGCTGACCCCGGAAGATGCTCGAAACGCGGTTGATTCGATAGCGGACTCGGGAGCCGACTTCATAAAAATACGTAACAACCCTTCGCGCGAGGCGTTTTTAGCTTTAGCGGATCAGGCAAAGCGTCGTGGGTTGCTTTTCGTCGGCCACCAACCAGCGAGAATCACACTGGCGGAAGCATCTGACGCGGGAATGTCTAGCATCGAGCATGGGTTTTTTCCGGCGCTCAATCTCAACCAGGATGAACGAGCGGAATTGTTCAGTCGTTTTGCTCGGAACCGTACGTCGATCGTTCCTACCCTCATTGCGACGCGTAACTTTCGTTTGCTGCCAGACAGCGTTGTGGCGGTGGCGCTGGACGACAAGAATACGACTGAGCCGCGCCGGAGTTACGTCAGCGCAAAAGTGCTGGAAGGGTGGCGAGAAGAAATGAAGCTCAAGAAGGAAGAGACAGGGCAAATTGACTGGCCGGGAATTTATCAGAGCACAGCCCGCAATGTACGGGAGATGACAGAGAGAGGGGTTAATGTAATGGCTGGAACAGACGCAGGTTCTGTACTGGTTTTTCCAGGCTTCAGCTTACATGAGGAACTGCACCTACTTGTCGTCGACGCAGGACTCTCGCCGCTCCAGGCGCTTCAAGCTGCAACGATCAATCCTGCCAAATACCTGGGCCTTACGGACTCGTTCGGTGCGATAGAAAAAGGAAAGATCGCCGACTTAGTGCTGCTTAACGCGAATCCGTTAGAGAATATCGACAACACACGAAAAGTTGAGGCGGTGATTATTAATGGTCGATACTTGTCGAGCCAGGACTTGCAAGGAATATTGACAGAGGTTTCTCAAAGGCGACGGGAATGATGAAGCTATTCGATTTCTTTTGACTGCCATTCGGAAGCCTTTACTCGGTGCACTGCGTTGGCTCTAGTGCCATTTTCCATTTGAGTTACGAATTACAATTGCACGCCGGACTCTACCCCGTTTAATCACCTTGCTACCGCTGACGCCACGGCGAAATCGTCGTGGGCTCCAGTACGAAAAAGGGCGGGGGTCAGGCGTGCGATTTTTGCGATTCGCTTTGCCAGTACGAATTCAAATCGCAAAATCGCACGCCTGAACCCGAACCTTGCAAATCTTCGCGAGCGACAACTACTATCCGGAGTCATGCCGGAGAGTCATTCTTCTGCAGATCTGTTCAAGTTCTTAAAGGAACTGAAGAACAACAACAACCGAGAATGGTTTGCTGAAAATAAGCCATCGGTCCGCGGTCCGTTCCTGCGTTTCATAGCGGACTTTGCGATTCGTAACTACGATCTGCTTTTTGAGAATCGCTAAATCGCAAGCCTGAACCCCCTGACCCTCGGGAGACGTCCTCTATGAAAATTCCAGTTAGATTTTCGTCTGTTGAATTAGCAAAGTAAGAGTGGCGGTCCGCGCACGTCGTCTACTTCCGCAAAAGTAAGTCTATGCGTACAGAAGCCCGTTGTGTTGACTGTCGCGATGCGTTCTATAAACTTGGCCTTCCTGACGGAGGACGGTCGCGCCTCCCAGCCGGTTGGTTCCTCGCCGAGATCGCGCAACTCTCGATCAAAGTTTTTCTCAAAAGACTTGCCGCTCTAGGTAATAAAGAGGAGAGTAGAGCGGGTGCTATGAGCATCACAAAGAAGTGAGGTTCAACTCACAATCGGAACCTGCTTCAATCTCGACTCATAAAGGGCTAACCGTTAAGCACAACGGACCGGGCCGCACCTCTTCCTCTTCACAATTCGAACATAAGGGGGTAACCATGAAATCTGCCACTGCAAT
>Ga0134127_10003835_pt1 | contig 10847 bp, 9 predicted proteins | sample KB31753_FD_96459 | JGI IMG/M metagenome (GOLD analysis project Ga0134127, IMG submission 96459) | Terrestrial soil microbial communities with excess Nitrogen fertilizer from Kellogg Biological Station, Michigan, USA - KB3-175-3 | ecosystem: Environmental > Terrestrial > Soil > Unclassified ...
CCGTTGAAACCCCAGCCGCCAACGAGCTTGTCAACCCAACCATTTGCGCCGCCGAAGAACTGTTGACCACGGCCAACCGGCAGTTCGTAAATGAAGTTGGTCTTGAAAGCCTGAGTGATGTCAAACGGCGTCACACCACGACGGATATCCTGGCCTTCGTGGAGCGTAGCCGGCTGATCGAACAGGTCCGAGTTGCTCGCATACATGTTTGAAAGAGCTTTCGAGAACGTGTAGCTCGATTGCACCAACAAACCTTTTGCGAAGCGGCGTCGGAACTCGAACGTCAGACCGTCATAGGTTGTCTCCCCGTCGTTCGTGAACAGGAATGCGCCTCCGCGTTTGCCTGGATTCACGACGAAGAAGTTAATCGGAATACCAGCGGTAATCCGATTCGGAGTGAACAAACTGTCGTTCGCCGTACCACCGATCGTTGCCGCGAAAGTGATTGGGTTCGCACTCAACGGGTTCAGGAGATTAACGAACGTTGAGTTGGCCCAAAGCGTGCCGCTGTAAAGCGTGTTGCAAGTTGCGACGCTCGTACAGTTGCTGGCGCCGGACGGAAGTTTCCCAGTGAAATATCCGAGGATATTCGGCAGCGGGAAAGTGCCTGTTCCCGGTCCCTGATAACGGAACTGGAGACCACGTCCGGCTGCGATGTTCGCGAGCAGGTTCTTCTGTGCGAGATCGACCTCATTGAGGAATCCGTTCTCAAGGAGATTGACTTCGTTCAGATCGTATTGACGCCAGAGATTGGCGCCGCGATTGCCGACGTATCTCATCTCGACGACCATGTTCGACGTCAGCTCGCGCTGAATACTGAACGTCCACGATTTAACGTGACCAGTCTTCATGTCTTCCGAGAAAGAGTTAGCCGGATCGGTGATGTTACCGAGGGCCGGGTAGACCGGTTCGCTCGGGAGCGAAACACCATTAACCGGGCTGCTCGCGAAAGGCGGTCCCGCAGGTACTCCGTTGCGAAACAGGTTTCCGAAGCCAAGTGCGAATGGCGATCCGGTGATGTTCTGGGTCGCCGTCAATGTGCCGCCCGGATTTGAATTGAACAAGCTCGTAAAGGCACTGGTACCTTCGCGAACAAATGCGACCGAGAAGCCTCCGCGAAGAACCGTCTGTCCTGAGTTTCCCAACAGCTTGTGCATGAAGCCATCGCTGCCCGTGTTGGGAGCCCAGGTGACACCGAGGCTCGGCGCGAAATTGCCGTAGTCGGTATTGAACGTCTTGTCGCCCTTCTTGAACTGCACGTATCTCGTCGGTGTGCCGGTCAGAGTTCCGGGCTTGAACAGATTGCCTGGACCCGACTCGCCGTAGATTTGGTCGAAGCTCTCAAGGCGCGAGAGACTGTCGTTCAACGATTGGAACGGTCCCTGGACTTCCCAGCGAAGGCCACCGGTCAAGGTGAGATTCGGACGGAAGCGCCAGGTGTCCTGAGCGAAGAAGCCGTACTCAGTCAATTGCGCGCGCGTAATAAGATCGCCCTGGAGTTCGTATTGGCCCGATGTCTCGTCCAAACGAGCATTACGCGTAATCGAAGTGATTCGGCCAACCAGCGTTGCATAGAGCGAAGCTGCCGCTGCCTGTTGACTCACTGTGGGCTGAAGACTTGCGAATGCGTTCCACGCTGTGGTGTCGCCCGCAAGTGTGCTGCTGATACCGAAATTAACCGTCGGAACAACGGTCTGGTTTTGGGCCCAGTAATTGACTCGCGTCACGGTACTTCCAAACGTGAACGAGTGATTGCCCTTGATCCAACTCAGGTTGTCAGTAAACTGCTTGACCGGCGAGTTGCGACGCGAAGGAGCGGTCGTGACCGTAGCGGTTGAAATGCCTGGCCCACCGATTCCCAGCGAAACTCCACCCTGATTCGAAAACTGTCCAGCGTTAACTTGCGGGAAGAACAACGTGCTTCCACCAGTCAAACCGAAGCGAGCTTCGTTGACGAGGTTTTGGCCGATAGTCCAACGCCATGCACTGGAGTTTGAGAAGCGGTTCGAATCCTGGCTACCAAAATTCGGGAACCCTGGAAACGCCGGGTCGACGTTGTTAAGGAAGTCGACTTGCGATCGGAACTGTTGATAGTTCCAAATGTTTTCAAGATGGTGGTTCTTCGCGACTGTGAAGTCGAAACGAACCGTTGGGAACTTGCGAACCTGTCCACCCGGATTAAAGAAGGTTGCCTGTTGGAGGTTCGGGTTCGAGGTCTGCACGAAGATCGCATTGACACCACTCAACGCGCTGCGCATGTCGCCAAGCAACGTACCAATCGTAGGATCGATCGTTCCGATCAATGTTGAACTGGCAGCCGCCGCCATCGTCAACACGTTCACCGAACAAGTGAAGTTCGGCGGTGTCGGCACGCAGGTCACACCTGCCGGTGGAGCACCTGCGTAACTTGCGCTTGTCGTAGTAAAACGATGAATGCCCTGTTGGGCCAGTGGATTGAGAATAGTGCGCGTGCGCGGCGAGCTCTTTTCAGGCAGGCGATACTCTTCGTAGTTGACGAAGAAGAACGCTCTGTCTTTGCCGCTGAACAATCCCGGAATGCTGATTGGACCACCGATCTTGCCGCCGGGTTGATTGAGAAGGATGCGCTGTTGCGGAGCCTTCCGTGTTACCGGGTCTGGAGCAAGGTCGCGGTTGTTGAACCAGTAGTTCGCATTGAGTGCGGGATTGCGATGGTACCAGTACAACCCACCGTGATACTGGTTGGAACCACTCTGCGTAACAAACTTGATCTGGACCGCACCCTCAGCAGAGCTTTCGGCGCCAGGCGTCGAGGTTGAAACGGTCACCTCTCCAATCGCGTCGGTTCTTGGTCTGATGTACGTGAAGAAACCGTCGCTCGATTTGAGCAGGTTGTCTTGCACGTTGATACCATCGAGGGTGATGTTGAGAGCACCCTTAGGCAGACCGTTGACGGATGAAGTGCGTGGCCGTCCGGGGGTGGCCGTGCCTGGCATAGCCAGAACGAGGTCGAGAGCGTCGCGCGAAGCTGTCGGCAGGTCGCTGATCTGTCGTCCCGTTAAAGTGGTACCGACAGTTGCAGATTGCGTCTGAAGCAACTCACCGCCGCCGACGACGGTGACAGTTTCATTCGCGGATCCAATTTCAAGCTCGACGTTAATGGTAGACGCCTTGCCGACGTCTATCTTAATGTCGGTTACTGCCGACTGTTTGAATCCTGCGGCAGTTATCGTGGCCGTGTACACTCCCGACGACAGCGTCGGAATATTGTAGGCTCCTCCGTTGTTGGTCTGCGTGGAAAACTCCTGATTGGTGCCAGTGTTTTTCACGGTCACAGTAGCTCCGGCTACCACCGCGCCCTTCGGGTCGGTAACAGTGCCTGACAGTGAGCCTGTCGAAGTACTTTGTCCGATCGCCGGGAGCGCGAAAAGACCAACGGTCAGGAGTACTAAAAGGTACTTCTGTAAACCGTTTCTCATCACGTAATCCTCCAAAATAGTTTTAGCCCCGTGCTTAGCAAAGGAAGGCCTTGCTCAGCACCTTGTTCTAAGAAAAGAAGCCGAACCGACTGCTATGACTTTATGAAGGGTGTGCCCAGTCGAAATGGGCGATGTTGCGGTCAAACTAGTAGCAATTCGTGAGCCTAACTACGGTCGCGGCGAAAAGCTACAGTTTGGTGCTCATTTCGTGGGGCTATGACGGGCCTAGCTTACAGTTTTCTGGATTTCTATTCAAATTATTGGAACAGGTTTGGGCGTTTTTGTTTTGGGCGGGGGTGTCAGCGGGCCTCGAATCTACAGGCTTTACTTCACGACTTCAAGCTCAAAATACAGCTCCTTGCCGCGCATGATCATCGAGAGATAAAACTCCCAAAACTTGCGCGTGAAACGAAACGAAGGCCATCGCTGATCTAAATTAACGATGAACTCGACACCCAACGCACGCCACAAATTTGCAAGACTCACATGAGTCGTGATCGGCTTGAGCTCCGCTGACGTGTAGAACGGAAACGGCGTTCGCGAAGGAACGAAGCAAGTGAATGAATAACTGTTGAAATGATTTCGATGAGTTGGATCAGTTGCCCAATCAGGATTCGAGTAGTGTGGAGTAACGATCTTCAATTTGCCGCCAGGCTTCGTGATGCGATGTAACTCAGTGACGAAGCCAAGCACGTCAGGCACATGCTCGATCACGTGCCGGCAAATGATCTCTTCAAACTGATCGTCCTCGAATGGATAAGGAAAGGTTCCGAGATCGTGAATTACATCTGCATGACTCTTCGGATTCGCATCGATGCCGATCGCGCCGGGAAACTTGTTCTGACCACACCCAACATCAAGAACTCTTTTCTCCGCGACTTTGGTTGAAGCGCTGTCGACCATGCTAGTTGAACGCCGCTGCGGCGGCTGGTGCTGTCAGCAGAGTTGTTAACTCTTCGAGGTTGACTGCGTGAACAGGTTGGCCCAACGCGCGTGAAACGTCGGCGAGCCTCATTCCATCAAGCATGATCGCTTCATCACTCTTCAGCATCTGCTTCGGTATCACGACGAACTCGCCGGTGATTCGTTCGCGTGCCTGCAAGAGATCTTGTCCAGTGAGTAAGCCTGCAACAGAAACGTCGCCGCCGAAGTAGCTGTTCTCGAGTGCCTCGACCATCAGTCGCGTTCCGAATCGCGCATTCAACTTGTCGATCATCTTTTGCAACTCAGGCGCGAAGAGAGTGCCGGTGAAGATCGTGCCGGGTGTATTACTCAACGTGGTCCAACTCTCGCGTTCAAGACTTCGCATGAGTTTGCCAAATTCGTTTTCGAAAGATCGAACCATGCCGACACCGTCTTCGATCTGCGGGTAGTCGCCGTAATGTGATCTTGCGGGAATGCGCCGGCCGGCTCGCAAGTAAATCTCATCGCCGAGTAGTGCGAAGTTAGTTCCAAACTTCGCGTGTAGCCGCTTCTGAATCTCAGTGACTTGATCGATCACCTCGCGACAAAACTCCGGCGTGACTCGTGTGAGTCGCGCGTCAGTGTTGTAACGCGTCAGACCGAGCGGCACGATCGCGACGCTCGTGATGCGTGGATACTCAGCAGCGAGATCGAAGATCGTTCTTTCGAGAACGTCTTTGTCGTTGATTCCCGGACACAGCACCACTTGCGCGTGCACTTCGATGCCGGCGTCGAGCAGTCGTTGAAGTTTGGACGAAATGTCAGCGCGCGCTTTGTCGATGCCAAGCATGTACGCACGAACGTCGAGATCAGTCGCGTGAACAGAAACGTACTGCGGCGACAAACGTTGTTCGAGGACGCGTCGCATTTCATCTTCGGTGATCGACGTGAGTGTGGTGTAGTTACCGTAAAGGAAAGAGAGGCGAACGTCTTCGTCCTTTATAAAGAGTGACGGTCTTGCGTCAGCAGGGTTGCCGTTACAGAAACAGAAGATGCATTCGTTCGCACATTGCCGCGGGACGATCTGTTCGAAAGAGAGCCCGAAGTCTTCTCCTTCGGCGCGTTCGAGTTCGACTTCCCAATCCTCGCCGCTCTTTTTCTTGACCTCGAGCACGAGCTCGGTCTCGCCCGCCGTTTGAAAACGAAAATCGAGATAGTCCCGCACGACGCGCCCGTTCACCTTGATGATGCGGTCGCCGGATTCGAGATCCATCTCCGCGCCCAGGCTGTCCGGCGCCACGTCGCAGATCTCGACACCTCTGCGACGGATGTTGGTGACTGCTGGCGTTACTGCAAATTCGTACATAACAACAAACCGGTCACTATATCAGAAGGATAATCCGTCACCAATCCGCGCTGATCCGTGGCCCAAAAACAGGAAAACGCCCCGGATTGCGCCTTTTATTATCAAGCTATGAGAAACCTGATCCACATAGCTCTCTTTGCCTCGTTGTTACTGGCCGCAGTTGCCACTGCATCAGCCCAGGAAAACTCACTGACTGAGATTTATCGCGTCGGTATTGGCGACGTACTCGACGTTCGTTTCCTGAACTCTGCCAATACCAACTCAACCCTGTACACCGTTTTCGGCAGCGGCGTGATCGACCTGCCTGTCGCAGGCGGCGCGATTCATGTTGCTGGACTTACAACCGACGAAATTCAGACGCGTATTGCCGACGAACTCAAGAGACGTGCGGTTGAAGAGAAGGCCAAAGTCTCGGTTGGAGTACGCCAGTATCTCAGCCACACTGTCACCGTGACTGGCCTTGTCGTCCATCCGGGTATGCGATTTTTGCGACGCGAGCTGGTTCCTCTTTACGTTGTTTTAGCTGAATCGCAACTGCGAAATGACGGCGAGCGCGTGGTCATCATTCGCGCCGGCTTGCCTGGCGAGCCGCACGATTTAAGCGATCCGGCGACACTGAACCTGAGCGTTCAGTCGGGCGATGTCATTAACGTAACGACTCGTCCACAGGAGTTTTACTACATCGGCGGCCGCATCAATCAACCCGGCCAGAAGATTTTCCAACCCGGAATCACTTTGCTCCAGGCGATCCTCGCAGCCGGGGGCACAACTCGCCAAGAAAGCCACGTGGAGATCTCACGTGAAGGCGCGGATCGTCGCCTCGTGACTATTCGATACAACGTGAAGCAGATCAAGTCAGGCGCTGCGGAAGATCCCAAACTCCAGCCGGGCGACCGTATTGAAGTCGCTCGCTGAGCGGCGTTTTTTGTGCCACTTTCCGGCTCAATTTCATTGACAATCCCGCCCCTCTTTGTTAGTTATTCAGGGCGATTCGCGCCAATCCAAAAATTCCACAGTCATCCTAGATTCGCTTTCAGGGTTTAAGAATGGAAATCGAATGAACAAGTTGAAGCCGGCACTCCTGGGAGGCTTAGTCGTAGGCTTACTGTCTGCGATCCCGATCCTTAATTATTGCTGCTGTATCTGGGGTATTGGAGGCGGTGGTTTAGCCGGCTTCCTTTACATCAAGGATTCACCGGCGCCGGTGCGTCCCGGTGACGGCGTTTTGATTGGAGCGCTTGCGGGACTGATTGGCGGTTTGCTGTACCTCATTATCGGCGTCCCCATCGCATACTTTGCAAGCGGCGGTGGAGCGGAGCTCGAGGTGGCGCTTCGCCGAGCAGGCATTGAACTCCCGTTCAGTGGCGCTCTGCTATTTATTGTAAGTGGTCTGATCGGCGCTGTTATTCTGACTATTTTGTCGGTAATTGGTGGCGTATTGTCAGTTCCTATCTTTGAGAAACGTAAAAACGGCACTCCGCCAACGCCGCCCGTCAATGTTGGCGAAGGACCGGGAGGATACGCCGCGTAAACACGCTCGAATTCAATTCTTAGCTATCCGGAATCTTTCAAAACTAGTCTTCAGGAGAAACTGAATGTCTCAAGAATGGACTCCCCCGCCCAGCTCGGGCGCGCCTGCCAGCGTTCCTAACTATCTCGTTCCGGCAATCATCTCCATCTTCTGTTGTATGCCGCTGGGAATCGTCGCAGTGATCTTTGCGGCGCAGGTAAATGGCAAAGTTGCTGCCGGTGACACGCCGGGCGCGCTTGACTCTGCGAAGAAAGCAAAGATGTTTAGTTTTATCGCCATCGGTTTAGGGCTAGCGGGAATTATTTGCTACGTGCTGTTTTGGGTAATCTTTGGTGTGAGCATGGGTCTTGCTGGCAGCACTAATTCCAACTTTTAGTGTCTGAAACCAGTTGGCAAACTACACTTCGAGTTTTACTCGCGTTTCGTGATCGTGCATCGGGTTGATTCGATCGGCCCGATGCACGCGGCCTGTTGGAGATATCAAGAAGATGACCAGATACTGCACAAAATGCGGAGCCATTAACGATGATATGGCGCAGTATTGTACGACCTGTCAGGCGCCTCTCTCGTCTGTGAGCAACAGCGGATATCAACCGATGCAGGCAGTCCATCCCGGCGCAATGACTGACTGGAAGGCACTCGGAGCGGACAAGAAAATCACTGCCGGAATTTGCGCGATTCTCGTCGGCTGGCTCGGCGTGCACAAGTTCATACTTGGTTACACTACCGAGGGTGTGATTCAACTCGTGCTCGGCATCCTGACTTGTGGACTCACGAACATACTCAGCATCATCGAGGGCGTGATCTATTTGACCAAGTCAGATGAAGACTTCGTGAGAACGTATATTCAGAACAAGAAGGGCTGGTTCTGAGGTTCACATCTTGTAAGTCCGGGAAAATCCTGAAATCCTGTCAGCTGTCTAGACAAGATGTCAGGATTTTTGCAGGATTTACAAGATTAATTTATGTACCGCCGTTCTACTGTTATTGCAATCTGGTCGTTGTTATTTGCGGGCGCGGTGTACTTGTTTGTGTTTGAACCGGGACGCTCTGGCTTTTTCCCGATCTGCCTCTTCAGGCGTTTCACCGGCTTCACGTGTCCGGGTTGTGGCACCACTCGAGCCTTGCACCAGATTCTTCACGGCCACTTCCTGACTGCTTTCACGCTCAATCCACTCTTACTAATCTCGATCCCGTTTTTGGTGTTCGCATTTCTTCGTTACAGCGTGATCGTGCTGCGCGGCGGCGTGCCGCGCCCGAATGCACTACCGGCGCCATTCATCTACGCAATATTCTTTGTCGTGCTATCGTTCTGGATCTTTCGTAACACCCCGTTCTATCCATTTGTATCGTGAGTTTTTCGCAGGAGGTCTCATGCGCGTTTGCGTGCTGTTTCTGCTACTGATCAGTTTCTTCGCGTCGACACCAGTTGTTGACTCAACCGCTTCTTCTTCCGTGCGACCCGTTCACACTTTTTCGATCGTCGCGCGCGATCCGGCGACGGGTGAGCTCGGAGTTGCAGTGCAGTCACACTGGTTTTCAGTTGGTCCGATTGTTCCGTGGGCCGAAGCGGGAGTCGGCGCTGTGGCGACGCAGTCGTTTGTCGATCCGAGTTATGGAAAGAATGGGCTCGAGTTGATGCGTGCCGGCAAAAGCGCACCTGATACGTTGAAAGAATTGCTTGCGAAGGATGAGGGAAGAGACGTCAGGCAAGTGGCGATGATCGACGCGCAAGGACGTGTCGATGCGTGGACCGGAAAGAATGACATTCAGGCCGCGGGCCACATCGTCGGCAAGGATTTTTCGGTCCAGGCGAACCTGATGCTGAACGATAAAGTTTGGCCGGCGATGGCTCGTGCGTTTGAAAGCGCGAAAGGCGATCTCGCCGACCGCATGCTGGCTGCGCTCGATGCAGCGCAAGCCGCTGGTGGCGACATTCGCGGGCGACAGTCAGCGGCGATAGTTGTCGTGACCGGAAAACCGACCGGACAGACATGGAAGGATCGCACGTTTGATTTGCGAGTTGACGATAGTCCCGAGCCGTTGCGAGAGCTGCGCCGGTTAGTGACTTTGCAGCGCGCGTACAATCACATGAATGCCGGCGACCTTGCAGTCGAGAAGAAAGACAACGAAGGAGCGTTGCGGGAGTATTCGGCGGCGGAGAAGTTGGTGCCTGACAATGCGGAGATGATCTACTGGCATGCTGTTGCATTGGTTAACATGGGCCGTGTTGATGAATCGCTGCCGCTGTTTCGCAAAGTGTTTGCGATGGACCGCAACTGGCTCACGCTGACGCCGCGTTTGCCGAAGTCAGGGCTGCTGCCGGACGACCCAAAGATCATTGAAAGGATTGTTGCAGTGGGTTCGAAAAAAAAAGTAGGTCCAACCAGTATTATTTCGGCTTGACGCCCGCGCGCGTTCCCCTTATAAGAAGAGTCACTTTAGTTAGCCCCGTTCCTCTCGCCCGTTGCGTAATCGAGGATCTAAAGCATGCGTACGTTAACCCCCGGCCAGTGGTATCTTCGTTTCACTTGCGAGCACTGCAAGGCAAAACAGGTTCTCTTTCCTGACCTCTCGCGCGGTGAGGCAAAGATCAAAGCCACCTACGTCGTCGAATGTTCGAGTTGTTTTCACAAAGGTTCTTATGACGGCGACGACATCGAACGCTACCAGCATCCATTAGATCCGGACACTTGAATCCGTGTTCCGTTGATTGGTCCTTTCAACTACCAAACACAGGCCCATGATGAAGTACACGACAGTTACGACTTCCGAGTCACCCCAGTTGTAATGGACCAGGCCGCTCGTGAAGAAGCCTATCGTTCCGCCGAGCGCTCCTAAAGCAAGACTTCTTGCAAAATCATCCGCGCGATTTCGACTCAGCCTCCACAACATTCGAACGTAAAGACCGAGCAAGATTAGCCAGACAATGAGCGCCGGCACACCACGTTCGAGCGCGATCTGCAACAAGTTCGAATGCATGTGACCAATCGGCTGGCGTCCGTTGTCGAATAATCCCCACTGTCGCCAGTAACCCTTAACCGAATCCAGACCGACACCAAACAGGATGTGGCGCGGTTTACTGACGAGCAATTCGAAGCCTTCTCTCCAAACCATCGCGCGCCAACTCGTCGATTGGTCCTGGCGATCGAAGAATCCGATGCTTCGTTTCTGCTGAAGCCAAAACGCACCAGCAAGAACGATCGGTATCGCGCAAGCAGCTACGATCAGGATCGTTCGCTTCGAGGCAGTCAACGTCAGCATCACCAACGCCGATACGGCAAAGCCAATCCATGACGCGCGTGTGACAGTCATGCCGAGTGCAAACAAAAGCCCAACGATCGCGAGAAGCAGTAGTAACCCAGCTAAACTTTTCTTCCGCGTGAGTGCGAGAAATATCCCCAGCGCGAGCGAGGCGATCAGTTGCAACACTTCCGAATACGTCACCCAGTGATTGTAAAAACCCGTCGCGCGCCAATCACGGCCGGGCGACCAATCCGTGATGCCCAACTGTTGCAAAGCATTCGTTCCAGGCAGTAACTGACCGCGCGGCAGTTCGAGCTCCGGCATCCATTCGACGCGATAGATC
>Ga0134127_10003836_pt1 | contig 10846 bp, 10 predicted proteins | sample KB31753_FD_96459 | JGI IMG/M metagenome (GOLD analysis project Ga0134127, IMG submission 96459) | Terrestrial soil microbial communities with excess Nitrogen fertilizer from Kellogg Biological Station, Michigan, USA - KB3-175-3 | ecosystem: Environmental > Terrestrial > Soil > Unclassified ...
TACGCCGTGAAGCTCCTCGCGATCGCCGAACTGGATGACGGCGACGTCTCGGTGCGCGTCCATCCCGCGATGGTGCCGGTCACGCACCCCCTGGCGAGCGTGCGCGACGCGTTCAACGCGGTCTTCGTCGAAGCGGAGAAGGCGGGCCAGCTGATGTTCTACGGGCGCGGCGCCGGCGGCGATCCCACCGGCACGTCGGTGATCGGCGACCTGGTCAGGGTCGCGCGGCACATCGCCTACGGCGGCCGGATGCAAGGCGCGCAGGGCGCGAGCCTCGGACGACGCCTGCGGCCGATGGATGACACGCACGGCCAGTACTACCTCAACCTGCACGTCGAGGACCGACCCGGTGTGCTGGCCGAGATCGCCGAGGCGTTCGGTCGCAACGGCGTCTCGATCGAGCGTGTCTGGCAGGAGGGCTTCGGCGAGGAGGCGACGCTCGTCTTCATTACGCACCGGGCACAGGAGGGTCCGTTCCAGAAGACGATCCAAGAGCTCCGCGACCGGGCCTCGGTGCGTGCCGTGGTGAGCCTGCTGCGCGTGGAGGGCGAGGAGTGAGCGCGGGCTCGGATATGCGTACGCGCGGCGCGCACCAGTGGCGTGGGCTGATCGAGGAATACCGCGATCGGCTGCCGGTCACCGACGCCACCCCCGTCATCACGCTGCGGGAAGGTGGGACGCCGCTCGTTCGCAGCGACGCCTTGTCGGCGACCACCGGCGCCGAGGTCTGGCTGAAGTACGAGGGATCGAACCCCACGGGCTCCTTCAAGGACCGGGGGATGACACTGGCGATCTCCAAGGCGGCGGAGGAGGGCGCGCAGGCGGTCGTGTGCGCCTCCACCGGCAACACCTCGGCGTCGGCGGCCGCGTACGCGGCGAAGGCCGGCCTCACGTGCGCAGTGCTCGTGCCCAAAGGGAAGATCGCGATGGGCAAGATGGCCGCCACGTTGGTGCACGGCGCGCGCATGCTCGAGGTCGACGGGAACTTCGACGCGTCGTTCGAGCTGGCTCGCGATCTCGCCGAGCGGTACCCGGTCACCCTCGTCAACAGCGTGAACCCGTTCCGTCTGCAAGGGCAGAAGACCGCCGCGTTCGAGATCTGCGACTTCCTCGGACGCGGGCCCGACATCCACTGCGTGCCGGTGGGCAACGCCGGCAACATCTCGAGCCATTGGATCGGGTACTCGGAGTATCTCGCCGACGGCGTGATCGGTGAGCCGCCGCAGCTGTTCGGCTACCAAGCCGCCGGTGCCGCACCGCTCGTCAGCGGGGAGCCCGTCGACGATCCGCAGACGATCGCCACGGCGATCCGGATCGGCAAACCCGCGTCGTGGGATCTCGCGATCGATGCCGCTCGGTCCTCGGAAGGCGGGATCTGGTCGGTGACCGATCGTCAGATCCTGTGGGCGTACCGGTTGATCGCGCGCGAGGGCCTGTTCGCGGAGCCCGCGAGCGCGGCGAGCGTCGCGGGCCTGTTGCAGGCCCACGAGGAGGGGCGCGTCCCCGCCGGCTCGACCGTCGTCTGCGTGCTCACCGGTCACGGGCTCAAAGACACCGAGTGGGCGATCGCCGGCGCGGCGCATCCGGTCACCGTGCCGCCCGACGCCGCGGTCGTTGCCGCGGAGCTCGGGCTGGCCGACGCCGCGCGGTAGGCTCCGCGCACGATGCGCGTCACGGTCCGGGTTCCCGCCACATCGGCCAACCTCGGTCCGGGATTCGACACCTTCGGACTCGCACTCGATCTCTGCAACGAGGTGACGGTGGACACCGACGCGCCCCCCGGCGTGTCGTGGGAAGGCGAGGGCGTCGATGAGCTGCCGACCGACGGCAGCGACATGGTCAGCCGCACGATGGCGTCGATCGCGTCCCGGATGGAGCTGCCGCTGCCCCCGCTCGCGCTTCACGGTGTGAATCGCATCCCGTTGGCGAGAGGTCTCGGATCTTCTTCGGCCGCCGCGGTGGCCGGCGTCGTGCTCGCCTCCCGGATCCTGGACCTCGGGATCGATGGCCATCACGTCGAACCGACTCGTGGCGATGCGTTCTCGGTCTTCGCCAACGCCGCCGAGATCGAGGGCCACCCCGACAACGCCGCGCCCGCCGCGTACGGGGGTATCACGATCGTCGCCGACGGGTACGTCCGGCGGCTCGAGCCTCACCCCGACCTGCATCCCGTCGTGCTCGTCCCCACCGTCCAGCTCGCCACCTTCGAGGCGCGCCGCGCGCTGCCTGAACGCGTCGCCCTCGGCGATGCGGTATTCAACGTCGCGCACGGGGCGCTGATGGTCGACGCGCTGACGAACGATCCGGAGCTCCTGCGCGTGGCGCTGCGCGATCGGTTACATCAGGACGCCCGGCTTGAGCTGGTGCCTGAGATGGCCGACGCGTTCCACGAGCTCCGCCGCCGCCACGTCCCGGTCTGCGTCTCGGGTGCCGGCCCGAGCCTCCTGACCTTCCCGCTCGACGATGTCGGGATCCCCGATGAAGCGCTCCATGGACCGGGGGGATGGCGCGCCCTTCCGCTCGCGATCAGACGAGAGGGGTTCGCGGTTGATGGATGAGCTCAACGGCAAGATGGCTCTGATCACGGGCGGCACCACCGGGCTCGGGCGCGCGATGGCCGAGCGGTTCCTGGCCGAAGGCGCCTCGGTGGTGATCACCGGTCGCGACGCGGCCCTCGGCGCCGACGCGGAATCTGCCCTCGCCCCGCTCGGCGCGGTCAAGTTCCTGCGCGCCGACGCCGGCGATCCCGACGAGGCGCGGGGGAGCGTCGACGAGACCGTTTCGCTGCTCGGTGGCCTCGACGTCCTGGTCAACAACGCGGGCGTCGGGGTGCAGGCCGGCGTGCTCGAGACGCCGCTGGACAGCTACGACCACGTGATGGACGTCAACGTGCGCGGCGCCTTCGTCTACGCGCACGCCGCGTTCCCGCACCTCGAGGCGCGGCGCGGCAGCATGCTCCACGTTTCGTCCGACGCCGGCGTGATGGGTGAGGACGACATCGGCATCTACTCGGTCTCCAAGGCCGCCCTCATCATGCTGTCGAACATGCTCGCGATCGAGGGCGGCAGGCGCGGCGTGCGCTCCAACGCGATCTGCCCGGGCGACACGGCGCCGGGGATGCGCCACATGGGTCCGCCCGGCGAGGACCGAGCCGAGGACGATCCGGCCACGTGGCTCGTGCCGCCGTTGGGTCGCATCGGCGAGGCGATGGACGTGGCCGACGCCGCGGTCTTCCTGAGCTCGGACCGCGCGAGCTTCATCAACGGCGTTGCCCTCCTCGTCGACGGAGGGATGCGGGCCGGGATGCGAACCGCGGGAGAGCCCGGCTCGTAAACTCGAGGGCGATGGCCACGATCGCCCACATCTCCGATCCCCACCTTGGGTCGCAGTACTTCGTTCCGAACCTGATGAACCGGGTGATCGTCGAGCTGAACGAGATGGCTCCCGACGCGGTCGTCGTCTCGGGAGACCTCACCACCGAGGGGTACCGGCCTGAGTACAAGGCCTGGCTCGCGTACGCGGAGCGGATCGACGCGCCCTTGTTGACCGTTCCGGGCAACCACGATTCCCGCAACGTCGGCTACGTGCATTTCGAGGACCTGATCGGCCCGCGCATGTGGAGCACCGACGTCGGCGACGTCCGGATCGTGGGCGTCGACTCGAGCGAGCCGGACCTGAACGAGGGCAAGGTCGGCCGCGTGCACTATCCCTGGATCAAGAAGGAGTTCCAGACGCCCTCGGCGCTCAAGATCTTCGTCCTACATCACCATCTGTTGCCGATCCCGGGGACCGGTCGCGAGCGATCGACCGTGATGGACGCCGGCGACCTGCTCGAGGTGCTGATCCACGCCGGGGTCGACGTCGTGCTGTCCGGGCACAAGCACGTGCCCTACGTCTGGAAGCTGGAGGATCTGTACGTGGCGAACGCGGGGACGGTCTCGTCCATGCGCGTGCGCGGGCACGGGAAGCCGTGCTACAACGTGCTCGAGTTCGACGGCGGCGAGGTCCGGATCTTCCGTCGGTTCCCGTTCGACGCGGAGCAGCACCTGATGGCGTCGTTCGCGACTCCCGGCGACGAGCGGCATCCGCGGGAAGAGCCGTTCGAGCACGCGACCGTCGAGCGCTCCTGAGGAGGTCCGCCCCGATGCGCACCGTCGCGCTCGTCGATGGCGAGCACTATCCGCCCGTGACCCGTTGGGCGATCGAGGTCGCCAACGAACGCGGGTACGAGGTCGTGGCGGCGATCCTGCTGGGCGGTGCCGAGAAGCTCGCGGCGGGCGAGGTTCCGGATCTGGGCGTGCCCGTCCGCGTCGCGGACGATCGCGGAGCGGCGGTCGCTTCGGCGATCGATGAGCTCGGGCCCGAGGTCGTGTTGGACCTCTCGGATGAGCCGGTCCTTGGGTATCGCGAACGGATGGAGGTCGCCGCGGTCACGCTCGCGCGCGGGGTGCCCTACGTCGGCGCCGACTTCCGGCTCGATCCACCGCCGCTGACGCCGCCGCCGCTCGGGGTCCCGACCCTGGCGGTCATCGGTACCGGCAAGCGCACCGGCAAGACGGCCATCGCCGGGGAGGTCGCCCGCGTGGCCGCGCGGCGCGGGCTCGCGCCCGTGGTCGTCGCGATGGGCCGGGGTGGGCCTGCCGAACCGCAGGTCGCGCAGGCAGGAAGCGTGACGCTCGACATGCTCCTCGAACTCGTCCGCAACGGGGCCCACGCCGCGTCCGATTACCTCGAGGACGCGCTCACGACCGGGGTGACCACGATCGGGGCTCGCCGGGCGGGCGGCGGGCTCGCGGGCGCCCCGTTCGCGAGCAACGTCGACGAGGCGGTCGCGATCGCGGCCGCGATGGAACCCGGGCTCCTGATCTGCGAGGGCAGCGGGGCGTCCGCGCCCCCCGTGGCTTGGGACGCGGGCATCCTGGTGGTGCCTGCCACGTGCCCCGTCGAGTATCTCCGCGGGTACCTCGGCCCCTACCGACTCTTGCGAGCCGACCTGGCGGTGGTTACCATGGCTGGCAGTCCGGGTCTCGGTTCCGAGAACGGCTCCCACCTCATCGCACATCTCCAACGTTCCCTCGGCGATGCGCGGGTGGTGGTCACCGACTTCCGACCGACACCGCTCGCCGATGTCGCCGGGCGTCGAGCCTTCTTCGCAACCACCGCGCCGATCGGGGTCGCCGAACGGCAGGTGGCGCATCTCGAGACCGCACACGGTGTCGAGGTGGTCGGGTGGTCGGCTCGCCTCGCAGACAGAGCAGGACTGGCGATGGACATGGACGATGCCGAAGACCACGAGGTGCTCTTGACCGAACTGAAGGCCGCTGCCGTCGACGTTGCCAGCGAGCGCGCGGTCGCGCGAGGCGTCGAGGTGGTATTCGTCGACAACCGCGCGGAGGTCGTCGAGGGGCCCGACCTGGCCGACGTGCTGGTGCAGACGCAGGACCTCGCCATCGCGCGGTCCAACACCCGCACGGCCCAGGGGAACCCCGCATGAGCGAACGTGCGCGCACGAGCCAGATCCTGATCTCGGATCGTGAGACCGGCCTGCCCTTCTCGAAGGGGCTGCTCGCCTCGCAGATCATGGTGACCGGCTTGTCGCCGTACCGCGCCTACCAGGTCGCCGAGGAGGTAGAGATCCGCCTGCTCGAGGTCCGCAAGGCCTCGATAACCTCCGATGAACTCGCCGACGTCACCCTGCACGTGATCCGGGAGGTGGCGGGGGAGCGGTACGCCACCAACTACCTGCGTTGGCAGCGGGTCGAGCATCTCGACGTGCCGGTGGTCATCTTGATCGGTGGGGCGACGGGCGTCGGCAAGTCCACGATCGCGACCCAGCTGGCCGCGCGGCTCGGGATCGTGCGCGTCGTCGCGACGGACGCGATCCGTGAGGTGATGCGCGCGATGCTCTCGCCGGAGCTGATGCCGACCCTGCACGTGTCCTCGTTCCAGTCCGACCAGGCGATGCGCGAGCCCCCGATCCGGGGCGTCGACGCGCTCGTCGTCGGGTTCCGCGAGCAGACCGCCGCGGTGTCGGTGGGGATCAACGCCTTGATCGAGCGCGCTGCCACGGAGGGCACCAGCATCGTGATCGAGGGAGCGCACGTCGTGCCCGGCTTCTTCGACGTCGAGAAGCACGGGGAGGGCATCCTCGCGGTACCCTTCATCATCGGGATCGACGACGAGGAGCGGCACCGCTCCCACTTCGCGGCCCGCGAAGACGCCATCGCCTCCCGTCCGGCAACCCGCTACGTCGAAGGGTTCGACGGTATCCGCAGGCTCCAGGGCTACGTCAAGGGCCAGGCGCTCTCGCACGGGGTGCCGGTGATCCCCAACCACAGCTTCGATCAGACGATCGCCACGGTGATCGATCTGGTGATGGACAAGGCGACGTCGCAGGCCGCCGAGCAGGTCCAGGCCGAGGACGCGCGAACGGCCGTCCCGACGGCCATCAAGAGCGCCACGCAAGCGGCCACGGAGACGGCCAGGGAGAGGGCCAGGGAGACGGAAGGACGAAGCGCATGAAACTGTTCTTGGACACCGCGAGCATCGAGGAGATCCGCACGATCAACGCGTGGGGGGTGCTCGGGGGCGTCACGACCAACCCCAGCCTGCTCGCCAAAGAGGGCGCGAGCCCCGAATCGGTCTGGAAGGAGATCCTGACCGAGGTCGAGGGCGACGTCTCGCTCGAGGTGACCGCGCTCGAGGCCGACGGCATGATCGAGCAGGGCAAGCGACTGGTCCAGATGGGGCCCAACGCCATCGTCAAGGTGCCGATGACCCCGGCCGGCCTGGAAGCGGCGAAGACGTTGCAGGCCGACGGAACGCGGATCAACGTCACACTGGTGTTCTCTCCCGCGCAAGCCATCCTGGCCGCAGAGGTCGGCGCCTACATCGTCTCGCCGTTCCTGGGCCGCCTGGACGATGTCGGATCGGACGGGATGGCGCTGTTACGGAGCATCTGCGACGTCTATGCTGTACAGGGCTACGACACCAAGGTGCTCGCAGCCTCGCTCCGACACCCGATGCATGTCGTCGAGTCCGCCCTCGCGGGCGCCGATATCGCAACCATGCCGTTCGACGTCTTCACGAAGCTCGTGAAGCACCCGTTGACCGACGTCGGATTGGAGCGCTTCACCGCCGACTGGAAGAGCCTCCAGACCGAGCTCGAAGGAGAGGCATCCGCCTGATGGACACCACGATGGACCGAGAGACCCTCGGCTCGAAACTCTTGCCCGAACTGCAGCAGATCGCCCAGACGATGGGCGTCGAGGGCGCGCAGAAGCTGCGGAAGGCGCCGTTGATCGATGCGATCGTCGCGGCCTCGACCAACGGCGAGGGCGAAGCCAAGCCGAGCCGTTCGCGGCGCCCGGCGAAGACCGATGAACCGGTCACAACCGCGGACGCGGCGCCGACGACCGAGACAGCCGATGAGCCGACCTCCGCGCCCGAGCGAGGCAACGGCCAGCGCGACCGTGGACCCGATCGCGGCGGCGACCGCGACGCCCAGGACCGCGGCAACCAGGACCGCGGCAACCAAGACCGCGGCAACCAAGACCGCAACCAAGATCGCGGCAACCAAGACAGGAACCAGGACCGCGGCGGTCAAGATCGCGGGGAATTCGACCGGGACCGCCGACGCCGTCCATCCCGCGAGGAGCGGCGTCGCCAGCGCGAGGAGCGCCGTGTCCGTGAGGAGGCCGAGCGGGCCGAAGAGGTCAAGACCGCGCCGAGCCGCACGGGCATCCTCGACATCCTGCCCGAGGGCTACGGCTTCCTCCGGACGAACGGGTACCTCCCGGGGCCCGACGACGTCTACGTATCGCTCTCGCACGTGCGCAAACATTCGCTGCGCAAGGGCGACACGATCACCGGCAGGATCCGTGAGCCGAAGAACAACGAGAAGTATCCCGCCCTGCTGCTCGTCGAATCCGTCAACGATATGGATCCCGACGCCGCCGCGAAGCGACCGGTGTTCGACAAGCTGACGCCGTTGTTCCCGAACGAGCGCTTCCGTCTGGAGAACGGCCCGCTCGCGATCGCCGAGCGGATCGTCGACATGGTGGCGCCCATCGGCAAGGGCCAGCGCGGCATGGTGGTCGCGCCGCCCAAGGCCGGCAAGACGACGATCCTCAAGCAGATCGCGAACGGCATCATCAAGTCGAGCCCCGACACGCACGTCATCGTGCTGCTCGTCGACGAGCGACCCGAGGAGGTCACCGACTGGCAGCGGACGGTCACCGCCGCGGAGGTCGTCTACTCGACCTTCGACAAGCCGACCGATCAGCACATCCAGATCACCGAGCTCGTGCTGGAGCGTTCCAAGCGGTTGGCCGAGATGGGACACGACGTCGCGATCATGCTCGACAACCTCACCCGGCTGACACGCGCCTACAACCTCGCGATGCCGGCATCCGGCAAGATCCTCACCGGCGGTATCGACTCGGCTGCCCTCTACCCACCGCGACGCTTCTTCGGCGCGGCGCGCAACATCGAGGAAGGTGGCTCGATCACGATCATCGCGAGCGCGTTGGTCGAGACGGGCTCACGTATGGACGAGGGGATCTTCGAGGAGTTCAAGGGCACGGGCAACATGGAGCTGCGGTTGGACCGGCAGCTCGCCGAGAAGCGTCTGTTCCCGGCGATCAACGTCGACGCATCGAGCACCCGGAAGGAGGAACTGCTCCTGCCACCCGAGGAGCTCGCCCTCGTGATCCGGTTGCGCAGGGTCCTGCACGCGCTCGACTCCGGCGCCGCGCTCGAACTGTTGATCGACAAGCTCCGCGCCACCAAGTCCAACGAGCAGTTCCTGAAGGACATCGCCAAGGCGCCCGCGGGCGGTTGACCTGCGGGGAATAGGCCGGCGTTGGAACAGGTAGCCTGTCCTGCAAGGAGACCACGATGAAGCAAGGCATCCACCCCGACTATCAGATCGCCAACGTCCATTGCTCGTGCGGCAACACGTTCACGACCCGTTCCACGGTGAGTGAGATCCGCGCGGAGCTGTGCTCCAACTGCCACCCCTTCTACACGGGCAAGCAGAAGCTCGTCGACACGGGCGGCCGTGTGGAGCGGTTCCAGCGCAGGTACGCCAAGACCCAGGCTGCCCAGGAAGCGGCCAAGGGCTAGGCGAGGTGGGCGAGGCCCCCGCGTCGCCCCAGTCGACGCACCTCTACGGCGGCCAGGCCGTCGTCGAGGGCGTCATGATGCGGGGTCAAGATCACTGGGCGGTCGCCGTGCGCGAACCGGCCGGGCAGATCTACGTCGAGTCGCACGACATCGACTCGGTCGCGCGGCGTCACCCGATCTGGCGAAAGCCGTTCTTCCGCGGGATCCTCGTCCTCGGGCAGTCGTTGCGGATCGGCATCCGCGCGCTGATGATCGCATCCAATCACTCGACCGACGACGACGAGCAGCTGTCCTCGACCCAGGTCGGCGTGGCACTGACGATCGCCCTCGTGGCATTCGTCGCCGTGTTCGTGCTCGGACCGACGACCCTGTTCGTGTGGCTGCAGCACCGCATCGATCTGCACGGCGTCTGGGTGAACGTCGCTGAGGGCGTGTTCCGCGTCGCGTTGTTCGTCGGCTACCTCTGGGTGTTGGGCCGCACGAAGGACATCCACCGGGTGTTCGAGTACCACGGCGCCGAGCACAAGACGATCGCCGCCTACGAGCACGACGAGGAGCTCGTCCCGACCCGGATCGACCGGTTCCCCAAGGAGCACGTCCGCTGCGGCACGAACTTCCTGATCATCGTGATGATCGTGACGGTGTTCGTGTTCTCATTGTTCGGAACTCCGCCGCTGCTGTGGCGCTTGGTGTCCCGTCTGATCGCGATCCCGATCATCGCCGGCCTCGCCTACGAGGCGCTGCGGCTCGGGGCGAGATACCCCGATTCTCTGTGGATGCGGGCGTTGATGCGCCCCGGGATCTGGTTGCAGAGGATCACCACGCAGGAGCCCGCGACCGACCAGATCGAGGTCGCGGTGGCGTCCTTCGAAGAGGTGTTGCGTCGCGAGACGGCTTCCAACGCGGGCGAACAGCCCGTGTGACCAGGGTCGTTGATTCGACCGGCCACGCCGCCGATGATGTGCGGACGACAGATGGAGGTTCCCCGCCATGTCCGATCTCGATCTCCCATTGCTTCCGAGCGCTGAACAGATCCGTCGACGCCAGTTCGCAACGGTGCGTCGTGGTTACGACCCGGATCAGGTGCATGACTACCTGAACCAGGTGGCCTTGCAGGTCGAGGCACTGGAGGGTGAGCTCCGCGAGCAACGGCTGACCCCCGAGCGCGTCGCAGACGAGCAGGCCGCCGCGCCGGTCGTCGAAGCCGCCCCCGTCGTCGAACCCGCGCCGGCGCCGGTCGTCGTCCCCGGCGAGGATGTCGAGGCGGCCTACGAGCGCATCAGCAAACGGTTCGCGTCCGTGCTCCGTGCCGCCGACGAAGAGGCGCAGAAGCTCATCGAACAGGCGAGGAGCGAGGCGTCGAAGCTCCTGGACGAGGCGCGCGCCGAGGCCGACCGCATCCGTGTCGACGCCCAGGCCAGGGCGGAAGAAGCGCGGTCGGAGAGCAGCGCGGAGCTGCTCCGGGCGAAGGCCGAGTCGGATCGCGTCCTCGGCGGGCTCGAGCAACGCCGCGAGTCGCTCCTCGGACAGATGCACGAGATGCAATCGCGCTTGCTCGCCGTCGCACAGAACCTCGAGATCCCCGACGAGGAACCGACGCCGGCGATCACCTCGGGCGCACACATCGCGCAAGATCCCCAGCCGATCGAGGACACGACCGGCGAGGAGGCCGAGCGATCGGACAGCGACGGCGATCGCTCGATGGACAGCGTCTCGGTCA
>Ga0134127_10003837_pt1 | contig 10845 bp, 9 predicted proteins | sample KB31753_FD_96459 | JGI IMG/M metagenome (GOLD analysis project Ga0134127, IMG submission 96459) | Terrestrial soil microbial communities with excess Nitrogen fertilizer from Kellogg Biological Station, Michigan, USA - KB3-175-3 | ecosystem: Environmental > Terrestrial > Soil > Unclassified ...
ACGCAGAAGGCCCCGGGAGTTGTGCGAGTGCAGGTCCTGCAGCAGATTGGCCGTCCGAACTTCTTTGCCATCGCCGAAAAGTGGAGCGAGGGCGCCTCGCTGCAGGCGCATCTTACGTCGCCGGATCTCAAGAAACTCCGCGACGAGCTGCAGAGCGTGCTCATCAGCCCGTTCGACGAGCGACTGCTCGCCGCGGTCACCGCACAGCCGGCCAACCGCAGCGCGACCGACCAGTCGATCTACGTCCTGACGCACGCGGACGCGGCGGCACGGCGCGAGGAAATACCCGGCATGCTGCAGGAGCTCGCGACGGCTGCGCGACGGGAAAATGGCAACGTGGTGTTCGATGCGACGGTACAGCCGAACCGCACGAATCACTTCACGCTGATCGAGGTCTGGAGCGACCAAAAGAGCTACGAGGCCCACGAGACCGCCACGACCACCAAGCAGTTCCGATCGGCGTTCGGGGCGGTGTCTGGCGCGCTCTACGACGAGCGAATCTACAAGAGCATCAACTAGGGTCCAGCAGCATGCGGCGCACCATGTCGAGCGCCGCCTGCGACGCCTGGAACTTCACCATCTCGCGCCCGCCGACGAACCGGAACGTGCGGACGCGAGTGCCAGCAGGGGACGTGGCGGCAATACACACCATCCCCACCGGCTTGTCAGGTGTGCCGCCGTCCGGTCCCGCAATCCCCGTCACGCCGATGCCGATATCGACGTGCGATCGGGTCCGGATGCCCTCGGCCATCGCCGTCGCGACCGGTTCGCTGACCGCGCCGTGCGCGGCAACCATTTCCGCAGGCACACCAAGCAGCTCGATTTTCGAGGCGTTGCTGTAGGTCACAACGCCGCGTTCGACATACCGTGAGCTGCCGGGCACGTCGGTCAATCGCGAGGCAATCAACCCGCCCGTGCACGATTCGGCGACCGCGATGGTGAACTCGCGCGCCGTCAGCATTTCACCGATCACTTCCTCGAGGCCCCGTCCATCGGTGCTGTAGACGTGCAGGCCCATCACGCCTTTCACCTGCTCGACCGCGCGATCCAGTGCTGCCTCTGCATCCGCGCGAGCGGCGCAGCATGCCGTCAGGTGCAGCTCGATCTGTCCGAGAGAAGCGAGGATCGTCGCCGAGATGGGAACCGCTGCCCGCGACCATTCCGCGTACAGTGGCTGCACGGCTTCGTCGGCGTGCGACTCACTCCGGCCGGTGATTCTGATGACGCGCCGGACGAGCGCCATGCCTCCGGCTCGTTCGCGCAGCATTCCTTGCGCCAGCGCCGTCATCATCGGCTTGAGCTCGCGAGGCGGCCCGGGCAGCAGCAGTATCAGCTGATCACCGTGCTCGATCGATAACCCTGGCGCGGTCCCGTTCACGTTGGCCACCACGAGTCCACCGGCCGGCACCATCGCCTGGCGCCGGTTGATTTCCGGCATCTGGAGTCCCCGGCCCTGGAATCGCGCGCGAATCCGTTCGGTAATGGCTTCGTCTTCGACGAGCGGTCGCCGGAGTACGTCGGCCACAACCGGCCTCGTGAGGTCGTCGTCAGTCGGACCCAGCCCGCCGCAGCAGACGAGAAGATCCACGCGCGTCAATGCGTCGCGTATCGCGGTTTCCAGATCACCCCGATCGTCTCCGACGATCGTTTTGAAGGCGACCTGTATGCCGAGCAGATTCAGCTGTTCGGTAATGAACAGCGAGTTGGTGTCGATCTTCGACGGCGTCAGCATCTCGCTGCCGACGGCGATAATCGCCGCTCGCGAGATCTGCTTCATGTGAACCACGATGGCAGAAGGCTCACCAGCCCCCACACGATCAGGTTTCCATAGATGCCCGCCATCACGTCATCGAGGACGACGCCGAATCCGCCCGGCAGCAGTTCGAGACGCCTCGCGGGCCACGGCTTCACGATATCGAGCACGCGAAAGATGAAGAACCCGATGACCGCGCCCCAGAAGTTTACGGGATGGAGGGCCAGCGTGATGAGCATCCCGACGACCTCGTCGATGACGACGGGTCCGGGGTCGATGCCTCCGAAATGATGCTCGGCTTCCGTCGCGCTCCACAAGCCGATGACGACGATGACCGCGATCGCGCCGAGTTCGATCGCGTTCGACTGCTGTCGCCGAATCAGATAGTAGAAACCGAGAGCGAGGAGCGAACCGAATGTTCCTGGCGCGACGGGGGCATAGCCCACGTGCGCGCACGTGGCGACGAATACACCCAGACGACGGAGGGGCATGGGCTGAAACAGCCCGATCAAACGGACCGCAGACGCACGACCCGGGTGCCGGCGTATCGATCGTGCAGCGCGCGATGTTCGCCGAACAGGGCGGGAATGAAGCCGATGCCGAAGAACAGGAACGACACCATCACTGCCGATGTGCGGCGGAGCGCGCGCGCCGCATCCACCGGCCTGCCGTCGTCATCAACGACGCAGGTACCCAGCGCCATCTTGCCGATTGTCTGGCCGCCCACCGCCGTGAACGCGCACAAGTACGACACGGTCAGCAGCGCGAGAAACGTCGCCAGCGGCGCAACCGGCAACGTCGTCCACTCCTCCATCGACAGGCCCGCCATTCGGACGGTGAAGTAGACAACCGCTGCATCGATGCCGAACAGAATCGCACCGTCGATCAGCGCCGCCGCAACGCGTGCGACGGGTTGAATCGAATCGACCACACGTGCGGGCGACAGGAGCACCGACGGGACCGGCGAGCTCGCAGGTTCCTGTCTCACCGGCTGCGCGGCGCCGCGCTCGACACCGTCTTCCGGAAAGTGCAGCGGCGGAGGTACCGCCGGACGCGAAACCGGCCGCGGTACGGCACGCAACCGCGGTGTGTCCGGCGTTCGTCGGACGGCAAGCGGCGGCCGCGGCGCAGCAGGCATCTTGATCAGCGGCTCGTCGTCGTGTTCCTGTCCGCGTTTGAACAGCGGCAGCGCGCGGTCGCTCGACGGGGCCGGCGGCTGGACCGACATCGCTGACAGAAACGGCGCGATCGGCTTTGGCGCGACGGTCATGTCAACCGGCGTCTCGGCAAACGTCGACGCCGGCAGCGGTGCATCACCGAAGGTCGGCGGCGGCGTCAGCGGAAGGTCGGGGATGACTTCAGTGGCCGCGGCTTCAGGGATATGGGTAGCGAACTCGATTCGCGGTTCCTCGAGCTGCTCCACCGTGCCCAGCCATGGATCGTCATCCTGCGTGAGGTGTTCAACGACATGGACGGGAACGTCGTCGATGGCCGCCGGATGGATTTCGTAATCGGCGGCCTGTAATTCAGCGACGCCGAGCAGCGAGAACTCGTAGCCGCAATTCTTGCAGCGATCGCCCGTTTCAAAACCCAGATAGTGGCACTTCGGACACTTCACCGTGGTGTTCCCGTGGAGGTTGATCCCTGCGCGTCTGCGGCCACCGCCGCGAGGAGGACGCGTTGAATGTCCGCCCGCAGCCGATCCGCTTCCGCACGCGCCGGGTCCGCGATCCCGATGCCGTCCAGCACACGCAGCGCGTCGCGCAGATGGCCGCCTGCGTACAGCGCGCGGGCGCGATCGAGCAGTGTGTCGGCCGTGCGAACAATCGGCAGCGGTTCACGGGCCGCCTGTGGCAGCGGCCGCGCGTCGGCGGGCACATCCACCAGCCACGACAACGCAGGTGCTGCTCCGAAATACACCGCGGCAGCGACGGCAACGAAGCCGACGCCCACGGCTATCCAGGGCCCTGTGCGACGCCGCGCCGGCGAAGTCGGCTCGTCGGACACACGCCGCACCGGAATTCGTTTGCGCTGCAGCGGTAGATCAAACCCCGTTCCCTCGAGCTGCCCCATGCGGCCGAGCAGCACCAGCGCCTGGTCACTGGGTGCACCCTGATCGACGGCGCGCGTCAGCAGGTCGCGCGCCCGCTCGACCTCGCCGGCTTTGTACGCTTCGAGGCCCCGATGCAGGAGCTCCTCCGACTCGCGCTGACGCTCCGCGATGGCCTTTCGCGCCCGATCGATGTAGGCGCGGGCCCGATTGTGATCGCGGTCGAGAAAGATGACGCGCGTCCAGATATTGATCGCCTGTTCGTATTCAGCGGCGAAGTAGTGATCCAGACCGGAAATGAGAAGTTCTTCGATGCGCGCCGCGCGCTCGGCGGCGGATGATGCAGGCGTCTTTGCTGAATCGGTGCGCTGTGGCTCCGTCATCAATCGATAGGGATGTGCTGGTTGGCCGCAGCGATTATGGGGCAAAAGCCACGATCCGTCAACGAATTAGGATTATCCGCGTGGCGATCATCGAGTGCGTACCGAACATCAGCGAAGGGCGCCGCGTCGAGGTCGTCGGACGGGTCGTCGACGCGGTTCGGCGCATTCGCGGTGCCCGCCTGCTCGACTACTCCTCCGATGCCTCGCACAACCGATCGGTGATCACGATCGCCGGCGGCGCCGCGCCGCTGAAAGACGCGGTCCTCGCGATCTTTGAAACCGCGCTCGCCGACATCGATCTGCGGCTCCACAAAGGCGAACATCCGCGCCTTGGCGCAGTGGATGTCGTGCCGTTCATTCCGATTGAAGGGGTCACGATGGAGGACTGCATCGCGCTGGCGCAGGAGACGGCGCGGAGCGTCGCGGAGCGGTTCGCACTACCCGTCTACCTGTACGAGGAAGCGTCCTCGAATCCGCTGCGCAAGAACCTCGAGGACATCAGGCGCGGCGAATTCGAAGGGCTCGCCGCGAAAATGGCGAGCGAAGGCTGGGCTCCCGACTATGGTCCGCCCACGCCGCATCCGACCGCGGGCGCCTGCGTCATCGGCGCCAGGATGCCTCTCATCGCCTACAACATCAACCTCGCGACCGATCGCCTCGACGTGGCGAAGAAGATTGCGGCGTCGATTCGGTTCAGCAGCGGCGGGTTTCGCTACGTGAAAGCGATGGGCGTGACGCTCGCCGATCGCGGGATCGTCCAGGTATCGATCAACCTGACCAATTACGAGAAGACACCAATGCTGCGCGTCTTCGAAGCGGTCAAACACGAGGCCGAGCGATACGGTGTCAATGTGCTGGAAAGCGAAATCGTGGGACTGGTTCCATCGGCTGCGCTCGTAAACACGGCGGAATCGGCTCTACGATTGGCGGGGTTCAAACGAACGCAGATCCTCGAAACGCGGCTCGTCGAGGGGCCTGGCGAAGTGGAACAGTGGAAAAGTTGAAAAGTGGAAAAGTGGAAAAGTAAGTAGAAGGTGCAACGAGCTGATTCGAGAACTTCGAATCACGCAGTAATCCGCGCGGCATCCACCATGCTTTGTTCGCGGCATGCCACCGCGCGATCTTCAAGAACGCACGCGACTCTTTGCGCTTGCCGTTACGTTCGCGCGCGGAATTCGAAGCCAAGCTGGGAACCGTATTCGAGGAAGCGGACGAATGCGTCGATTGTTCGGAGGGCCTCCGAGACGCGCACATCAAGCGAGATGACGCACTGATTCAGGAAGCGCGGGAACTGGCAAGCATCTTTGCAAAGTCGGTGTCCACGGCGCGCAAGAACACCCGCCGCCGCAAAGACTTAAACCGTATCCTCCTCCTCCGTCTTCCTCGGCATGATCCCAAACGCGCGCATCTTGCGATACAAGTTGCTGCGCTCGATGCCGAGCGCCTCCGCGGTCCTGGAGATGTTGCCCTGCTGCGCCGCGAGTGCGCGAAGGATGTAGTCGCGCTCGAACCGGTCGCGCGCGTCGTGCAGCGGCGTCATGGTTGCCGCCGGCGCGGCGGTGGATGGCTCCGCGCCCGGCGCGCTCCCCTGATCGAGGAATGTCACGTCGCGCGCGCTGATGCGCTCGCCGGGCACCATGATCATCAGGCGCTCGACCAGATTCCTCAGCTCGCGGACGTTGCCCGGCCACGGGTAGCGCTGCAGCGCGGTCACGGCGTCGGCCTCGAACACCTTTGGACGGCGGCCGTACTCGCGTGCGAGCATCGCCATGAAGTGATCGGCGAGCAGCGGAATGTCTTCCTCCCGATCGCGCAGCGCCGGGACGAAGATGGGCACGACGTTCAGGCGGAAATACAGATCTTCGCGGAAACGCCCTCCGCGAATTTCTGCCGGCAGGTCCTTGTTGGTCGCCGCCAGGACGCGCGCGTCGACCCGGATTCGCGTCGAGCCGCCAACCGGCTCCATCACCTGCTCCTGCAGCACGCGCAGCACCTTCGCCTGCGTCTTCAGCGTCATGTCGCCGATTTCGTCGAGAAAGATGGTGCCGCCGTGCGCCAACTCGAACTTGCCACGCCGATCCGCGACCGCGCCGGTGAAGGCGCCACGGACATGGCCAAACAGCTCGCTCTCGATGAGCTCTTCAGGAATCGCGGCGCAGTTCACCTCGATGAACGGCCCCGCGCGCCGTCGGCTCATCTGATGAATGTTCCGGGCGACCAGCTCCTTGCCCGTTCCGTTTTCGCCATAGATCAGCACGCGGCCGTTGGTCGGCGCCGCCATCGCGACCTGCTCCCGAAGCTGCACCATCGCGTAGCTCTCACCGACCATGGTGTGCTGCGCATCGACCTTCGCCCGGAGCGCCTGGTTTTCCGCCTCGAGCCGCCGCTGCCGGAGCGCGTTGCGAACCACCAGCACCGTCTTCTCCAGCGAGAGCGGTTTCTCGACGAAATCGAACGCGCCCATCTTGATGGCGCGGACCGCCGATTCGATGTTGCCGTGACCGGAGATCATGACGACCTGCGATTCGACCTGGCGTTCGCGCATACGGGCGAGGGTGGCGAGACCATCGATGCCGGGAAGCCAGATGTCGAGCACGACGACGTCGTAGGCCTGCCGGCCGAGGCGTTCGAGGCACGATTCGCCGCTGTCGACGGCATCGACCTCGTACCCCTCGTCGCGCAGCACGCCGCCCAATGCGCTGCGAACGCCGGGCTCGTCATCAACTAGGAGAATGGAAGGCACCTGAATCGATCCTGGGCGTGAACCACCATCAACACGGGAGTTCTACCGCGAAGCGAGTTCCTCGCGGAGTGTTATCGGTCAATTCGATGCTTCCGCCATGTTCGACGACAATGCGCCGGACGATCGCCAGGCCCAGACCGCTGCCGCGGCGCTTGGTCGAGTAATACGGCAGAAAGAGTTTGTCGCGCTCGGAGGCCGGGATCCCCGGCCCATCGTCGGCCACGATGACGCGTACGAGATTGTTTGGCGGGTCGTGCTGCGTTTCGATTTCGATCGTCCCGCGCTGCTCCATCGCCTCGATTGCGTTGTCGATCAAGTTGATCATCACCCGGCGGATCTGCTCCGGGTCGATCGACACCTTCGGCAGAGCGGCGAACAGCGGCCGGATTTCCACCCCGGCGAAGATCCCGTCATACAGACTGAGGACGTCGGTCAGCAGCTGGTGCAGATCCGTTGAAACGGTGCGCGGCGCCGGCATTCGCGCGAACTGCGAGAATTCGTCGACCAGCGCCTTGAGCGACTCGACCTCTTCGACGATCGTTCCGGTGCATTCCTCGACCAACGCACGGGTCGGCTCGCCGGCCGACGTGAGATGACGGCGGATTCTTTCGGCGGACAGCTGAATCGGCGTCAGTGGATTCTTGATTTCGTGGGCGAGCCGGCGCGCCACCTCGCGCCACGCCGCGACCTTCTGCGCCCTGACGAGCGGCGTGACGTCGTCGAACACGATCACTACGCCGTCAGAGCCGCCATCGTCGCGAAGGAGCGGCGTTGCCATGATGACGAGGTGCAGTTCGCGTCCGGCGCGAGTGAGCGACACATCGCGCGGGTGGATGTCGCGTCTGCTGCGCAGCGCTTCATCGATCACGTCGGCGAGCGGCTGCAGCTCGCCGTTGCCGAACGCTTCGCTTGCAGGGTGGCCGGCAATCGATGCGTCGACCTCGAGCAGTCTCGCCGCGGCGGAATTCGCTGTCCTGATCCGTCCAAGCGCGTCCACCGAGACGACACCGGTCGCGATGCGATCGAGAATGGTCTCGACGTATCGTTTCCGCCCCTCGACGTCCAAGTGCTTGCGCTCGAGCTCGACGGCGGAGCCTTCGAGCCGTCGGCGGCTGGCCGCCAGTTCACCAGCCATGCTGTTGAACGCTTCGATGAGCGAACCGAACTCGTCCTGCGTTTCAGGCACCACGCGATGATCGAGGTGACCGGCGCCGATCTCCCGCGCCGCGGTTGCGAGAAGCTGAATCGGTCTGGTGATGCGCTTGGCGAGGTAGAGGCCCATCCACGTTGACCCAATCAGAATCATCAACGTGAGCATCAGGAAGAACGACAGGTAGACGCCCGCCAGCGGCTGCTTCAGCACCTGCAACTGCTGATAATCCTCATAGGCGGCCGTCATCCGCCGGGCGCGCGCCGCGAACCCGCTCGTCAGGTACTCGCTCGCGATGATGACTCCGCGGACGGGGGACGTCGCGCCGCTGCGAATCGGCACCGCGGATCGAACCAGGTTTCCACCACCCGCCAGCTGCTCGACGACGGCGGCTTCGCTGCCGTCCGATGCGGCGCGTTGCGCGAGCGACATCGCCGCCGACGCCGAATAATTTCGTGGCAGCGTGCTCGCAGCCATATCGACCACTGGTACCAGCCGGGTCGAGTTATTGCCCTCTTCGACCCGATAGACCTCCGCAAGCGACACGCGCCCCTGCGAGACATCCTCTGCGATGACGTCGCGCACGGACGCCGGCGAACCGGCGAGGTTCACCGACGCCAGCGCTCTTCCCATCCGCTGCGCCTCGCGCGACACCAGTTGCTGCTGCTCCTGGTAGTAATCGCCGGCGATCGCATTGGCCGACGACAACACATCGTTCATCGGCGCGTTGAACCAGCGGTCCACGCTGTTGCGAATCACTTCGCTGCCGACCAGCAGAACGAGCACCGCGGGAACGATCGTCATGCCAAGAAGCACGGCGACGAGCTTGGCGCGAAACCGGGCAAATGGCAGCCCGCGCCGCCGCTCGACCAGGAGCTTGACGATGTTGCGGGCAAGGACGAAGACAAGCGCAACGAGAATCGTGAGGTTGGTGGCGGAGAGCGCGTAGAGAACGAACTCGGTCAGGAAGTCGGGCGCCAGCCGGGCGGAACGCGCGGCCAGCGTGAGGAGCGCGGCAAGGACGCCGAGCAGAACGATGATGCCGAACAGGATCAGACGGGTGTTGTCGCGGAACGGCTTCCGCGGTGCAGACGATGCTCGCGGGCGACTCGCGACGGCGACCTGCTCCTTGCTGCCCGCTACTGCCACTGGCCCCTGCCTCCTGCCACCTACTCTTTTGCGTTGAGAAGTTCCTTCAGCTCCGTCATGAACTCACCGATGTCGCGGAAATGCCGGTAGACGGAGGCGAAGCGAACATACGCAACCTTGTCGAGGCGCTTGAGCTCGTCCATCACCAGTCGCCCCACTTCCTCGGTGCTCATTTCCTTCTCCGGCCGCTCCTGGAGCGTCGCCTCGATCGTGTCGGCGACTCCCTCGAGCGCCGCGACACTCACCGGCCGCTTCTCGCACGCTTTCAACAGCCCGGCAATCAGCTTCTGGCGTTCGAAGCGCTCGCGCGTGCCATCCTTCTTGATCACCATATAGGGGATCTCGTCGATCCGCTCGTAGCTGGTGAATCGCCGTCCGCACTCGAGGCATTCGCGCCGCCGGCGAATGACTTCGCCTTCCTTGCTTTCGCGCGAATCGACGACCTTATCGCCCAGATGGCCGCAAAACGGGCATTTCATCTGCGGATGCTCCTGCCGTTTTCTCGCCCCGAGCTTCGTCACTGCCGCGGGCGACGCCCGCGAGGCGACCCAGCCCGGCGACGCTCATCCCGTCGCGCGCCATCACCACCACCCCCGGGACGACGCTCGTGATAAACGACACGGCGTGCAGCACGAGCGCCGCGCTCACTGCGGCGTTATTCGGCGCGTGAAAAAAGGTGGTGACGGCGATCCGATACGCCTCGTGGAAACTGCCAACGGCGCCTGGCGTCGGCACCGCGACGCCGATGACGAGCATCGCCTGCACCAGGAAGCTCGCTGCCACAGGAATCGCAATTCCAAAGGCACGCGTCACCAGCCACGCTTGAAACGCGATGCTCACCCACAGCGGAAACGACAAGACGAACGCGATCGCGAGATCCCGCGGCTCACGCGTCGCCGCGAAACCTTCGCTGAAGGTGCGCGCCAGCCGGGCCAACGCATGTGCGACCCTGCGCGGCAGCACGCGATCCGTTCTGGCAACCAGACGTTCGATGCGCTCGGGGTGTGTCGCCAGCGTCCACATCACCGCCATCAGCACGATCACGACCCCGCCAGCAAGCGCCGCCGACGCCTGGATGGGCGCCAGCACGGAGGCCGGCAAAATCGCCCTGCCGTCGAACAGCCACACAAACGAGGCGAGCAGCGTCAGGACGACGATGACGTCGAGCGCTTGCTCCATCACGATCGTCGCAAAGACCGACGCGGCGCTCAGGCGCTCGGTGCGTGCCACCAGATACGGGCGAATGACGTCGCCCGCTCGCGCGGGAAGCAGGGCGAGCGCCGCAAAGCCGATGATCGTCGCGCGCAACACCGGCCCGAACCGTGTTGGTCCGATTGGGTCGAGGAGATAGCGCCACCGGAACGCCCGCACGACCGGCATCACCGCCGCAATGACGACGGACCAGATGATCAGGTCCATTCGCGCGTGCGCAATCTCGGCAGCGACGGCCGACAGATTCGCGCGGCTGAGAAACCACGCGAAAAGGGCAATCGCCAGAAGCGTCACCAGCGCTGTACGGATTGTCATTCGCGGGTTCGGGAACCTACACAATATATCAGGGTCCTTTCGCGCACTGGCCGATACTGTTGCGTACGGTTGCGAGCAGCAAACGCTGAC
>Ga0134127_10003839_pt1 | contig 10841 bp, 9 predicted proteins | sample KB31753_FD_96459 | JGI IMG/M metagenome (GOLD analysis project Ga0134127, IMG submission 96459) | Terrestrial soil microbial communities with excess Nitrogen fertilizer from Kellogg Biological Station, Michigan, USA - KB3-175-3 | ecosystem: Environmental > Terrestrial > Soil > Unclassified ...
GGCACGGGCTCGGACATCTATTCGGCGCTGACCGGCGCGATCGGCGCGCTGCGAGGGCCCAAGCACGGCGGCGCCAACGAATTCTCGTTCGAGGTCCAGCAGCGCTACTCCTCACCCGACGCAGCCGAGGCCGACATCCGCCGGCGGGTCGCCAACAGGGAGGTGATCATCGGCTTCGGACACCCGGTATACACGGTCGGCGACCCGCGCAACCGGGTGATCAAGGCCGTGGCGCAGCGGCTGTCGTCCGACGCTAGGGACATGAAAATGTTCGCCATCGCCGAGCGGGTGGAACAGGTGATGTGGGAGGCGAAGAAGATGTTCGCGAACCTCGACTGGTATTCGGCGGTCAGTTATCACATGCTCGGCGTCCCGACCGCGATGTTCACGCCGCTTTTCGTCATTTCGCGCACGGCGGGATGGGCGGCGCATGTGATCGAGCAGCGCAGCGACGGCAAGATCATCCGGCCGTCGGCGAATTACGTCGGCCCCGAAGACGAGGTCTTCGTCCCTTTGGCGCAGCGCAAATGAAGCACCCGGCGCTTCGCCTCGGGTGCGCGCTGGCGGCGGCAACGATCGCCTGGCTGCAGGTCGCGCCCGCCGCCGGGCAGACCGCACCGGCGCCGAAAGCGCAGCCGCCGGCCGCATCGGCGCCCCCGGCGGCCCGGCCCGCGGCGACTCCGCCGGACGCCGACGGGGCCGCGCTAGCCGCGATGATCGCGGCAGCAGGCGCCGAAGGCGATCACTGGCTCGGCCTGATCGATCACGGCAAGTTCGACGAAAGCTGGACCGCGGCCGCGGTGGTGCTGCAAGAGACGATCAAGCAAAAGGAATGGAGCGCCGATCTCGCTGCACGGCAGGCGAAGCTCGGACGGACGATCATGCGCGAGCGCAAGACGGAGAGCTATTCCAAGACGCTGCGCGGCGCGCCGAGCGGCGATTACGTGATCGTCACCTACCTCACCAAGTTCGAAAAGACGCCGCTGGTCGAGGAGACGCTGGCTATCGCCCGGGACGCGATCGGGCAGTGGCGCGTCGCCGGGTACGACATCAAGCTGTCTGCGGTGACGGTGCCATGACGGCGCTGCTGCGCTCCGCCCGCTGGCGCAGGCCCTAGCCTCCGGCACACAGGCTACGACGATGTCCGCGCCCGCTGTCGGCGTCCGCCCCAAAGCCGATCAGGTCCTGGTCGACATCGCCGACTACGCGGCGCACTACAGGATCGAAAGCAGCGAAGCCTACGAGACCGCCCGCTACTGCCTGGTCGATACGCTGGGGTGCGGGCTCGAAGCGCTTGCCTATCCGGCGTGCACCAAGCTGCTCGGCCCGATCGTTCCGGGCACGGTCGTGCCGGACGGGGCCCGCGTTCCGGGCACGCGTTTCCAGCTCGATCCGGTGCAGGCGGCATTCAACATCGGCGCGATGATCCGCTGGCTCGATTTCAACGACACCTGGCTCGCGGCCGAATGGGGGCATCCGTCCGACAACCTCGGCGGCATTCTGGCCACCGCCGACTGGCTGTCGCGCACTGCGGTCGCCGCGGGCAAGCCGCCGCTGACGATGAAGGCAGTGCTGACCGCGATGATCAAGGCGCATGAGATCCAGGGCGTGATCGCGCTCGAGAACAGCTTCAACCGCGTCGGTCTGGATCACGTCGTGCTGGTCAAGGTCGCCACCGCCGCGGTCGTCGCGCAGATGCTCGGGCTGTCGGACGGCCAGATCGTCGATACCTTGTCGCTTGCCTGGGTCGACGGCCAGAGCCTGCGCACCTACCGGCACGCGCCGAACACCGGATCACGCAAGAGCTGGGCGGCGGGTGACGCGACCTCGCGGGCGGTGCGACTCGCGCTGATGGTGGCGAAGGGCGAAATGGGTTACCCGTCGGTGCTGAGCGCGAAGACCTGGGGCTTCTACGACGTGCTGTTCGATGGTAAGCCGTTCACGCTGCCGCGAGCCTACGGCAGCTATGTGATGGAAAACATCCTGTTCAAGATCAGCTTCCCGGCCGAGTTCCATGCGCAGACGGCGGTCGAATGCGCGATGGCGCTGCATCCGCGCGTGCGCGATCGCATCGGCCACATCCGCCGCATCACGATCCGCACGCACGAGTCGGCGATGCGCATCATCGACAAGAAAGGGCCGCTGTCCAATCCGGCCGATCGCGACCATTGCATCCAGTACATGGTCGCCGTGCCGCTGCTGTACGGCCGGCTGACCGCCGCCGACTACGAGGACGAGGTCGCGGCCGATCCGCGTATCGACGCCCTGCGCGACAAGATGACCTGCGTCGAAGACAGGCAGTTCTCGCGCGACTACCTCGATCCTGCCAAGCGCTCGATCGCCAATGCGCTGACCGTCGAGTTCGACGATGGCACGAAGCTCGACGAGGTCGTCGTCGAATACCCGGTCGGGCATCGCCGCCGCCGCGCCGAGGGCATGCCGCTGCTGATCGACAAGTTCCGGACCAACCTCGCCCGGCGCTTCCCGCCGGAGCGGCAGCGGGCGATCGCCGACGTCGCGCTCGACGCCGGCCGGCTCGATCCGATGCCGGTGCACGAATTCGTCAACCTCTTCGTCATCTGACCCCGTCTTCTCAAGACTGGATACCAGCCATGCGAACCGACATACCCGCCTTTCCGATCGCCGCTCGCGGTTTCCGTATCGCGTGCACGCTGGCTATCGCCTGCTTCAGTCTTGCCGGTGGTGCCGTTTTTGCTGCCGACATCCCGGTTCTCAAATCGGGACTGTGGGAGCTTTCGCGCAGCACCAGCCAGCAGCCGGAGGCCAAGCGCGTGACCGAGATGTGCCTCGACGAATCGGTGCAGGCAGACATGCGCGAGTTCGGCCTGGGTGTGGCCAAGGAACTGTGCTCGAAGAGCGATCGGCGGGTCGAGGGTAACCGGCTGACCATCGATGCGGTGTGCAAGCTGGGCGCGACGACGATGACCGCGCACTCGGTCATGACCTTCTCCGGCAACACTGCCTACCACACCGACGGCAGCGCAACCTACGATCCGCCGATGCTGAACCTGTCCGAGTCGAAGTCGTCGATCGACGCCAAATGGGTCGGTGAGTGCCCGCCCGGACAGCAACCGGGCGACATCACGCTCGAATCCGGGCAGAAGATCAACATCAAGAGCATGATCAGGAAATAGACGCACGCGTTGCGGGTTCCGCACCGCCAGGCTCACGCCACCGTGTGTGAGCCGACTTCGAAGAGAGGCATTGTCATGACGCACAATCTGCACGGCACGCTGCAAACGCTCGACACCGAGTCGGGTGTCTCGGGACGCTACTACTCGCTGCCTGCGCTCGAGGCCGCCGGCGTCGGCCGAATCTCGCGGCTTCCGGTCTCGATCCGCATCGTGCTGGAAAGCGTGCTCCGCAACTGCGACGGCAGGAAGGTGACCGAAGACCATGTGCGGCAGCTCGCCAACTGGGCGCCCAATGCGCCGCGCACCGAGGAGATCCCGTTCATCGTCGCGCGCGTGGTTCTGCAGGACTTCACGGGCGTGCCGCTACTGTGCGATCTCGCCGCGATGCGCGGCGTCGCGCAGCGGGTCGGCAAGGATCCGAAGGTCATCGAGCCGCTGGTGCCGGTCGACCTGGTCGTCGATCACTCGGTGCAGGTCGACTATTACGGCACGAAAAACGCGCTCGACCTCAACATGAAGGTCGAGTTTCAGCGCAACGCCGAGCGCTACAAGTTCATGAAATGGGGCATGCAGGCGTTCGACACGTTCAAGGTCGTGCCGCCCGGTGTGGGCATCGTGCATCAGGTCAATCTCGAGTACCTGGCGCGCGGAGTCCATCAGAAGGACGGCGTCTACTATCCCGACACGCTGGTCGGCACCGACTCGCACACGACGATGATCAACGGCATCGGCGTGGTCGCCTGGGGCGTCGGCGGCATCGAGGCCGAAGCCGGCATGCTGGGCCAGCCGCTGTACATGCTGACGCCGGACGTCGTCGGCGTGCACCTCAAGGGAAGGCTGCGCGAAGGCGTCACCGCGACCGACCTGGTGCTCACGGTGACCGAGCTATTGCGCAAGTCCAAGGTCGTCGGCAAGTTCGTCGAATATTTCGGCGACGGTGCGGCATCGCTTTCGGTACCGGATCGCGCGACGCTGGCGAACATGTCGCCGGAGTACGGCGCGACGATGGGCTTCTTCGCGGTCGACGACAAGACGATCGAATATCTGACCAATACCGGGAGGACACCGGCGGAGATCGACGCGCTGGAGACCTATTTTCGCGCGCAGGGCCTGTACGGGATGCCGGCCCCGGGGTCGATCGACTACTCGCAAACGGTCGAGCTCGATCTCGCGACGGTGACCGCGAGCCTTGCCGGCCCGAAGCGGCCGCAGGACAGGATCGAGCTTCCGAAGATGAAGGCATCGTTCGACACGCTGTTCTCCAAGCCGGTCGCCGAAAACGGGTTCGCCCAGTCGCCGGACAAGCTCGCCCGCCGCTATCCGGTCCAGATCGCCGTCGCCCCCGAGCCGCGCTCGAACGACTCCAAGCAGCGACTGCCGGACAACGGCCAGCCGCGCAACGTGGTCGAGATGGTCGACAATCGCCCGACGCCGGATCCGGTTCGCGTCCAGGGGCCGAAACCGCTCGACATCGGCAACGGCGACATCCTGATCGCCGCGATCACGTCGTGCACGAATACGTCGAATCCGGGCGTACTGCTCGCCGCGGGATTGCTGGCGAAAAAGGCCGCGGCCAAAGGGCTGACGGTCAGGCGCCATATCAAGACTTCGCTCGCGCCCGGATCGCGGGTGGTCACCGAATATCTGAGCAAATCGGGTCTGTTGCCCGAGCTCGAGAAGCTCAACTTCTACCTGGCCGGCTATGGATGCACGACCTGCATCGGCAATTCGGGACCGCTCGACCCGTCGATCGAGGAAGTGGTCACCAAGAATGATCTCGTGTGTGCGGCGGTCCTGTCGGGCAATCGCAACTTCGAGGCCCGTATTCACCCGAACATCAAGGCGAACTTTCTGGCCTCGCCGCCGCTGGTCGTCGCCTACGCGATCGCCGGACGGGCCAACATCGATCTGACGACCGAGCCGCTCGGCACCGGCAACGACGGTAATCCGGTCTTCTTGCGCGACGTCTGGCCGACGTCGCAGGAAATCGGCGCGGTGATGCAGTACGCGACCGACCCGGCGACGTATCGGCGCCTCTATGGCGATTTCACCAAGGACAACCCGCTGTGGAACGCGATACCGACGACCAAGGGACAGGTCTATGCCTGGGACAAGTCGACCTACATCGCCGAGCCGCCGTTCTTCGCCGATTTTTCGATGCAACCGGGCAAGGTCGCTGCCGTGCACGGCGCACGCGCGCTGGGCATCTTCGGCGACTCGGTCACGACCGACCACATCAGCCCGGCGGGATCGATCAAGCCGACTTCGCCCGCCGGCATCTACCTGCTCGAGCACGACGTCGGCGTGCCTGATTTCAACAGCTACGGCAGCCGGCGCGGCAACCACGAAGTGATGATGCGGGGCACGTTCGCCAACGTGCGCATCAAGAATCTGATGCTGCCGCTGCGTGCCGACGGGTCGCGCATCGAGGGCGGCGAAACCATCCTCCAGCCCGAAGGCAAGCCGATGGCGATCTACGACGCGGCGATGACTTATATCGCCCGCGGCACGCCGACGGTCGTTTTCGCCGGCGAGGAGTATGGCACCGGAAGCTCGCGCGACTGGGCAGCGAAAGGCACGCAGCTGCTCGGCGTCAAGGCGGTGATTGCGCGCAGCTTCGAGCGCATCCATCGCTCGAACCTGGTCGGCATGGGCGTGCTGCCGTGCCAGTTCACGGGCGCCGACAGCGCCGCCTCGCTCGGCATCGACGGCAGCGAGGAGTTCGACATCGTCGGGCTCGAATCGGGGATCCGGCCGCAGATGGATGTGGCGCTGGTGATTCGTCGCAAGGACGGCGCGAGGCAACGCATCCCGCTGCTGCTGCGCATCGACACTCCGATCGAGGTCGACTACTACCTGCACGGCGGCATCCTGCCGTACGTGCTGCGCGAGCTGCTGGCCGCGTGAGGTAGCTGCAATCGTCGACGCCGCGATCCGGGATTCGCGCACGCTGGCCCGCGCGCTGCCTCTGTTCCTGCTTGCGGGGCTGTGCCTTTCCTCTCTGGACGCGACGGCCAAATACCTGGTCCGCGACCATGCGCTGTTCCTGGTCGTGTGGGCCCGTTACGCAGGTCAGATGATCGTCGTCACGCCGTTCGCCTGGCGGCGCGCGGGGCCCGGCTTCTGGCGCACGCGTCGTCTGGGGATGCAGCTGTTGCGCTCGGCGATGCTGCTCTGCGCGACGTTCTGTTTCTTCGGTGGACTGCGCTACCTGCCGCTGGCCGAAGGCTCGGCGATCACGTTCCTCGCGCCGATCATCGTCGTCGTCTTGTCGGGCCCCATCCTCGGTGAACGGCCGGGTCGCGCCCGCTGGATAGCGGCGATCACCGGTTTCGCCGGGATCCTCATCCTGCTGCGGCCCGGCTCGGCGGTCTTCCACCCTTCCGCGCTGCTGCTCCTGCTCGCGGCGCTGTGCAATGCCCTGTATTTCCTGCTGACGCGCAAGCTCGCTGACGAAAGCGTGCACACGACCCTGTTCTACAGCGCCCTGGTCGGCATGCTGGGCCTCAGCGTCGTCCTGCCGTGGGAGATCGGCGCCGCCGCGCCGACGTTGAAAGACACCGTGCTCTTTGTGCTCCTCGGCCTTTTCGCCGGCGTCGGCCACTGGTCGATCATCGGCGCATTCCAGCACGCGCCCGCCGCGCTGCTGACGCCTTTCGCCTACCTGCAGATGATCTGGGCGACCAGTTACGGCTTCGTGCTGTTCGATCAGCTGCCCGATCGCTGGTCGGCGCTCGGCATGACGATCATCGTCGCCAGCGGCCTGCTGCTGGCGCTGCGGGAACGGGCGCGCGGATGGCGGCGGTAAACCCGCTGCGTCAGGGTCTGTGACCGATCGCCTGCCGACCGATTGTCGCGCTTGTCGCCTGGGGCCGTAAAAGGTTTCGGCGTCAGCCGCTTTTCGCCGCGCTGTGGCGCGCGATCCAGCGCGTCAACGGCCGCCACTGCTCCAGGTCCTGCTCGGCGCGCGAGTGCGGCAGGTCGGCGATCGTCAGCCCGTCGCGCGCACAGTGCACGTACACCTGGGTCGCGCGCAAATGCGCGACCAGCGGGAAGTCGAACGACTTCAGGAACTCCTCGAGCTCGGCCGCGCTGTTGGTGCGCGGGTCGACGCGCATCGCGACCAGTCCCACGGCGATATCCCCTTTCTTGATCGCCTTGTATTCCCCGATCTGATCGAGGAAGTGCTGGGTTGCGGCGGTGTCGAATGCGCTCGGCGACACCGGCACCAGCAGGATGTCGGCCCGGCGCATCGCGTCACGCAGCGCTTCGCCATGCAGACCGGCCGGCGTATCGAGCACCAGCCAGTGCGGATGGTGCTCCTTGATATCTTCCCTGGCCGAGCCCGGCGTCCAGCCCGCGATCGCGGGAAAAAGCGGCGGACGGCGGGCCAGCCACTCGGTCGCGGAACGCAGCGGATCAAAGTCGGCGAGCACGACTCGCTGTTTGCGCGCGGCGAGCCAGCCTGCGATATTGGTGGCCAGCGTCGTCTTGCCGCTGCCGCCCTTCGGATTGGCCACCAGTAGCGTCTGCATTGCCATCGCGTTCCCTCCCCCGAGACGATCCGGCCGGTCAGCTGGCTTGCAAGGCCTGCATTGTAGAGCGGGTTGCGTTCGAGCGCGACTCGCGCTAGGTTGGCGCAATGATTCCCGACGCCGCGATAGCCGACTCGACTGCGCCGCCGGCCGTCTCGCCGCAGCCGGCGTTGCCGCCGCCGGAGCGTAGCAGCGAGGCCTCCGCCGCCATTTCGGCCGCCCGGCAGGCGCAACGGCAGGCGTTCGAAGCCAACAAGCTCAAAAAACGCCTGCGCCGGCTGGTCGGACAGGCGATCGGTGATTTTTCGATGATCGGACGCGGCGATCGCGTCATGGTGTGCCTGTCGGGCGGCAAGGACAGCTACGCGCTGCTCGACGTCCTGCTCAGCCTGCGCGACCGCGCGCCACTGCCTTTCGAATTGATCGCCGTCAACCTCGACCAGAAGCAGCCCGGCTTCCCCGCCGACGTCCTGCCGCGCTACCTCGCCTCGCGCGGCGTGCCGTTCCACATCGTCGAGCAGGATACCTACAGCGTCGTCAAGCGCGTCATACCCGAAGGCGGGACGATGTGCTCGTTGTGCTCACGGCTGCGGCGGGGGGTGCTGTACCGCGTCGCCGGCGAGCTCGGCGCCACGCGCATCGCGCTCGGTCACCACCGCGACGACATCCTGGCGACCTTTTTCCTCAACCTGTTCTTCGGCGGCAAATTGAAGACGATGCCGCCGAAGCTCGTCTCCGACGACGGCAAGCACGTCGTCATCCGTCCGCTCGCCTACGTGCGCGAGCGCGATCTCGTGCGCTATGCCGAGGTGATGGCGTTCCCGATCATTCCGTGCACGCTGTGCGGCTCGCAGGAGAACCTGCAGCGCAAGCAGGTCGCGGCGATGCTCGCCGACTGGCAGAAGCGCCACCCCGGCCGCGCCGAGAGCATTTTCAACGCGCTGTCGAACGTCGTGACGACCCACCTGCTCGATCGCCGGCTGCAGGACTTCGCCGCGATCCGCGCGAGCGGTTTGCCGCTGCCAGGCGGCGATATCGCGTTCGACGACGATCCCTGCACCGACACCGGCGCCGGCGCCGTGCGCTTCGCGTCGAGCGACTGAAGATTAGCGGTCGCACCGCAAGCTCGATGCGCGCCCCTTGGTCCCGATTCCGGCCCGGACGAAGGCTCTGGCTCGCGGGCTTGCTTTTGTTCGGGCTGTTCGCGGCGCCTCTGCGCGCGGCCGACGCGCCCGATGAATCGCTCGCCGGCCCGGCCCTGCTCTCGGCCTTGCGCGCCGGCGGACTGATCCTTTATTTCCGCCACACCTCGACCGATTTCGGCCAGAACGACGACCGGATGAGCGGCTACGAGGATTGCGCGCGGCAGCGCAACCTGACCAGTCGTGGCCGCGAGGAGGCGCGCGCGATCGGCGCGGCGATTCAACGGCTGCGCATTCCGATCGGCGACGTGCTGGCGAGTCCGTTTTGCCGCACGCGCGAGACCGCGCAGCTGATATTCGGGCGTGCGCGGGTCGATGCCGCGGTGCGCGGCGGTCCGGCGACCGACGACGAGCCGGAGCGGTACGCCGCGCTGCGACGCCTGCTGTCGACGCCGCCGCCGGCCGGCACGGTGCTCGCGATCGCCAGTCACGGCAATCCGTTTCGCGCCGTCGCCGGCGCGCCGTATCTGGCCGAAGGCGAAGCCGCCGTCGTGCGGCCGTTGGGCGATCGCGGGTTTCGCGTGATCGCGCGCATTCCGAAGGACGGCTGGAGCGCGCTCGAAGCTCCCTGACCGCAAGCAGCGCGACGCAAGGCCGCGCGGCGCCGATGCCGGCGCTCCGGTCGATTCAGCGCACGACGTCCTTCGTCTGTCCGAACAGGATCTTTCTCTCTTCGTCGCTGCGTGTCGCCGCGGGCTTCGGATTGATCTCCTTGGCCAGCGCATAGGCGCGCACCGTCGCGGGCCGCGCCTTGATCGCCTCCTTCCAGCGTTTCAGGTGCGGGAACTCGTCGATGTTCTGCGACTGCCGCTCGGGCAGCACCCACGGGTACGACGCGATGTCGGCGATCGAATAGTCGCCGACGATGAATTCGCGATCGGCCAGACGCTTGTTCAGCACCGCGTACAGTCGGCCCGTCTCGTTGACGTAGCGATCGACCGCATACTGCAGCCGCTCCGGCGCGTAATGGACGAAATGATGGTTTTGCCCGGCGAGCGGGCCGAGGTTCGCCATCTGCCAGAACAGCCACTGGATGCAATCCAGCCGTGCGCGCAGGTCGTGCGGAATGAAGCGGCCGATCTTGTCGGCGAGGTACAGGAGTATCGCACCCGACTCGAACATCGCGATCGGCGCGCCGCCGTCCGCCGGCCCGCGATCGACGATCGCGGGTATGCGGTTGTTCGGCGCGATCACCAGGAATTCCGGTTTGAACTGCTCGCCTTTGCCGATGTTCACCGGATGGATCGTGTACTCGAGCTTGGCTTCCTCGAGAAACATCGTCATCTTGTGCCCGTTGGGCGTCGTCCAGTAGTAAAGGTCGATCATCGCCTGCCTTTGGGATGTTTTCGATGCCGTCGCGGCGGCGGCACCGCGGCGCGCGGGAGGTGGGTGTACAGACGGCGTCAGAACGTTCCCGGGTAGCCGCCGCCGTCGATCAGCAGGTTCTGCCCGACGATGTAGCCCGCATGGGCGCTGCACAAAAACGCACAGGCAAGGCCGAATTCGGCGGGCGTGCCGAAGCGACCCGACGGATTGGCTTCCATCTGCGCCTGGCGGAACTCGGGCACGGCCTTGCCGGCCGTCTTGGCGCGGGACTCGAGGTTGGCCCGCAGCCGGTCGGTGTCGAACGGACCCGGCAGCAGGTTGTTGATCGTCACGTTGTGCCGCGCGACCTTGCGCGCGAGCCCGGCGACAAACCCCGTCAGGCCACTGCGCGCGCCGTTCGACAATCCGAGGATGTCGATCGGCGCCTTGACCGCCGACGAGGTGATGTTGACGATGCGGCCGAATCTGCGCGCGATCATGCCGTCGACGGTGGCCTTGATCAGCTCGATCGGCGTCAGCATGTTGGCATCGAGCGCGCGAAGCCATGCGTCGCGGTCCCAGTCGCGGAAGTCGCCCGGCGGCGGACCTCCTGCATTGTTGACCAAGATGTCGGGCTGCGGGCA
>Ga0134127_10003840_pt1 | contig 10841 bp, 6 predicted proteins | sample KB31753_FD_96459 | JGI IMG/M metagenome (GOLD analysis project Ga0134127, IMG submission 96459) | Terrestrial soil microbial communities with excess Nitrogen fertilizer from Kellogg Biological Station, Michigan, USA - KB3-175-3 | ecosystem: Environmental > Terrestrial > Soil > Unclassified ...
CAGCCCTCTCATCCCAACCTGCATTACTGTCGTTCAAGGTCTGTTCAAGAGTCGCTCAATAGCTCGCGCATAGAGTGTCAGCGTAGGCAGTGAGAAGAGTGAGCCGTCCGACAAGCTGAAGTTGTCGGACTTTAAGGAAGCGAAATGGCAGCGAGCAGAATGATTGCACTCGAATGGTTCTGTTCAGTTGTTGTGCTAATGCGGTTAGTGGTCTCCGGGCGGTCCTTCGTGGCCGCCCCTCCTCACTAAGCGCGTTTCTTCGAAGCTCCAAAGAGGAACTGCGCAGGGAGCGGTCACGCAGTCGCGTCTTGGCCGATAGACTCAGTTTGTCGCCGTCGCCGTTGATCTTCCGGGAATGGAACAGCGACAGACTGAAGTTTGTCGGAGAGTTTGAAGATACTTCGGGAATCTACTTGCTGCAAGTTCCCGCTGTGACCTAACGTTATTCAGCTACAGCATCGAGCGGCCTGACAATTCTAATCAGAGTGCCGAACGTCTTTATGAGAAGGAAGTTTGAAACAGTCCTCGAACTCGTTTTGTCTGTTTCCGGCCGGCTGTGTTGTGACAAGGGCTTTGCTTGGCATCTCGCGGAATGATAGGCAATCGAGTCTGTACTCTCTCTGCGAACATTGACCTAGTCAGATAAATCGAGTTCGATTTGCACAAGAGGAAACACAGAATACGTCTACTAATATAGGCACATTCAGGGGATGACGTTAATACCTAGGGACATCGATCTCAGGGAGCTAGGCATCACCCTGCATATACGACTTCTGAATAAAACGGACAACCGCGTAACAGCGGAGTTATCCGAAGTGTTCCTTCCGTTGCTGATCTCTGATCTTAGAAGGAAATTCCCTAACCTCCGTGACCCACATCTTGTTCAATCAGTGGCCACGGACACGCTGATTACCTATTTCGAGCATCCTGAGAGATTTGACCCCGCAAAGAGAACTCTGATCGGTTACCTCTACATGGATGCCTATGGAAATCTGCGGAATATTTTGATGCAGCAACAGATTTTTGTCGAACTTCACCCTCACGTACCGGAACATGAAGTGGTTGCGGCAATCGCCGGAGACGATCCAGAACAAGAGCTTATTGAGAAGTCATCACCGCTCGTGCAGCGGACGATTGAGCATTTAACCGACTCCAGGGATCGTGAACTGGTTCTGATGATGATGGACGGCGTCCGAGAAACCAGCGCGTACGCCGAAGTACTTGCTATTCAGGATCGGCCGATCGGTGATCAAGTGCGAGCGGTAAAGCAGCACAAAGACCGCTTAAAGAAGGCGTTAAGAAGAAAAGTCGCTACACCGCGCAAACGAAGACGATGACTGCCAGCAAGCTTGCTCTTGAGATGTTCAAACCACTGGCCCAGAAGCTGGCGAGCAACCCGGATTTTATGGCCCACGTTCTTGCGGTTTATCAAAAGCAAGAAGGGCTCGACGAGGATGGTGTCGCTTATCGGCTTGGTACGCTACCGGAGATGATGGTGAGGCTTGCTCTCTGCAAACGACCAATCGCGAATTCACGCGACTTTGATGATCGCATAAGCGAACTCTCTGATTTCACTCTAATCGATGAGGCCATCTTGGCCGAAGTCCTTCACAGGGTTGATGGCTTCGCGGAACAGGGCGCAGGAGCGCACGAAAGATCGGCACGCAAGACCAGGGACCTCAGAAATCTGCCGAGCCTGCTGGCTGCTCTGGGTAGTCGGGTCTCTCCGCTGGCGAGAATGCCGCGGTTGGCCTTTGTGACCGGAATCGTTTTCCTTGCTTTCTTAATTTGCGCGGTAGCTTGGCGGGAACTTACGAGACTACCTGAAACCAACCCGGCCATCGATGATCAGGCGCAGTCGGCTGCACCGCCTGCCGATTCCTCGGCTAACAAACTAGGCAAGGCGCCGGCCGCCGTATCACCGTCCATTGGTACCGTTGACGAGTCGGCACCCAAAGAGATGTCGAGGCCGAAGAACCAAGAGCGGCGTGAGGTGATCGCCAAGGCAACAGTCAAGCTCAACCTCGATGATGCTGCCCTCATACGCGACGCTGGGAGCATAGGAGAAGAAAGGATCGTGCGGCTCCGACCCTTACGCACCCGATTTCTTCTAGAGTTACCGGAGGGTAGTCCTAAGGGTGCTTACACCGTAAGCGTGGTTGATGCGTACGGAAAGCCGCTGATGTCGCGATCGGATACAAGCCGTGATGGGAAGATGCTGAAAACTGTTCTCGATATGGAAGGGCTCCGAGGGAAGTATCGACTATGCGTTTCCCGTGAAGGCGACGCACCCGACTACTATCCGATCCTTGTGCTGGACGGTTGGTCGCGGCCCGAGGGAAACAGGCGCTGACGCCGTTATATTTGCGAGGACTCGGCCGCCGTTAACTTGACGACGCGCTGCGATCTTCAGTGGGAATTTGCCAGGACGATCTTGCCAGTTTCTTCTTGGCGCGATTCAGATCTAACAGCACCGTGTAGGAGGTGTCGTCTTGCCTCTCCGACTTCACCGGAGGAGTCCTCACCGATTGGCGAGCCATCTCGCCATTGCCCTGTCATTAACCGCTGTACCCTGGCTCCAGCCAAATACGAATGCGGCCTCGGTTCTAAGTCGGGCGGCTCAGACATCACAAGACAGCCGGAGCCCACTAATCAAGCAATACAGCCAGGAAGATTTGCGCGAGATCGAACCGAACACGCCTATGGAACGTGATCTAGCAGGTGGTGAAACACACTACTACGGCTTGGCACTCCGATCTGGTCAATACGTACAAATTGTCATCGATCAGCGAGGCGTTGATGTTGTTGCGACGGTTTTCGGGCCCGACGGCGATCTGCTTGCCGAGGTTGATCGCCCCAGCGGCTCACGCGGGCCTGAGGCGATCTCCTACATTGCACAAGTTCCGGGAGTTTACCGACTGCGACTGCGCTCCTTGGAAAAGTCGGCGGGGCTCGGCAGCTACCAGATTAGGATCAAGGAACTCCGAAAGGCGACCGAGCGGGATGATAGTCGAATCACTGCTGAAAAAGCTGTCACCGAAGCAGAACGGTTGCGTGCCCATGGGACTGCGGATTCTCTGCGAGCAGGAATGGAGAAATTCCAACAGGCGCTCGCCCTGTGGCGCTTCCTTGATGAACCTTATGAACAGGCCGTTGTGTTTTACGGGATCGGGCTGACCTACAGAGTGACAGGAGAGTACCAGAAGGCAGTCGAGAGTTTCCGTGGCGCAATCTCTCTAATGCGTAAAGTGGAACAGCGCTACGGTGAAGCAGTTGCCCAGACCGGACTCGCGTGGACCTATTTGTATCTGGGTGACAATGACAAGGCTCTGGACAATTTCACCCGCGGCCTCTCTCTCAGACGATCGGTCTCTGACCGTCAAGGTGAGGCCCTCGCGCTCTATGGTATCGGGTGGGTCTATGCACTCCTGAAAGAACATCAGAAGGCGCTCGACAGTTTCCTTCAATCACTGTTGATTAGAAGGGCAGTAAAGGACCGTCGGGGAGAAGCCCTCACGCTTTCGGGCATCGGGAATACGTACTATCGAATGGGCAGGAACGTCGAAGCTCTCGACTATCTTAACCGATCGCTCGAGATGTCGCGGAGTATGTCTGACCGCTACAGCGAAGCCAACATACTTTCGAGTCTCGCGTGGGTATACACATCTTTGAAGGAAACCCAAACGGCGTTGGATTATTTCCATCAAGCCCTACTGCTCAGGAGAGCAGTAGGAGATCGTACTGGAGAAGCCACGACCCTTCATGGGATTGCGCAGGCAGAAAAGCAGCGTGGGAACCTGCTGGATGCCCGGTCTCATATGGAGGCCTCCCTCGCGATCATTGATTCATTCCGCAACAGCGGTGACAGTCAGCAGTTGCGCATTTCGTATCTGGCGTCAGTGCAAGAATACTACGAGGCTTACATCGACCTTCTTATGAGCCTCGATGAGGCATATCCCTCGAAGGGGTATGCGTCGGTGGCTCTCGAGGTTAGTGAACGTGCTCGCGCGCGAGGTCTGCTCGATCTTCTGGCTGAGGCGAAGGCTGACATTCGACGCGGAGTCGATAGCAGGCTGCTGGAGCTTGAGGGCCAGGTGCAACAGCGGCTCAATGCTGCCGCCAACCGTCAAAGACAAATCCAGTACGGCAAGCATACCGAAGAACAGGTTGCTAGCGCAGCAAAAGAAGTCGAGGCATTAACAAGTGAGTACCAGGATGCTCTCGCAGAAATACGCCGGAGCAGTCCGCAGTACGCAGCGCTTACGCAACCCCAAACCCTAAGCGCAGAAGAGATTCAAAGGCTCCTCGATGAGGGGACGGTGCTGCTTGAGTATGCCATCGGAGATGATAGCAGCTACGGTTGGGCAGTCACTCCGACATCGATTGACTCCTTCACACTGCCCGGGCGTGCAAAGACCGAAACAACCGCACGCCGGATGTATCAATTATTGACTGCGCGCAACGAACGCCCCGCAGGAGAGACAGCCGAGCAAAGACGAACAAGAATCGCAAAGTCCGACGCGGAATACCATGAGAAGGCCGCTCAGTTGAGCGAGATGTTGCTGGGGCCGATAGCCGCGAAACTGGGAGCAAAGCGATTGGTTATAGTCGCGCAAGGAGCGTTGCAACTAGTACCATTTGGCGCACTGCCTGTTCCTTCCGACCACCAATCTCCACATGCTGGGCGGAACACCGCCGTCGAAATCACACGAAATGGATCACCCCCGAGTGAGTACCGGCCCATGATGGTCGATCACGAAATCGTGAGCATTCCCTCGGCATCGACATTGGCTGCTCTCCGCCAAGACGTCGCTGGTCGCAAAGCGGCACCGAAAGTTGTTGCCGTCATCGCCGATCCTGTGTTCAACAAGAATGACGACCGCCTTCAGAGAGCCGCTTTGAAGACGGGCGAAACTGAGGACGTAACTCTGGCCGCCATTCCTGGCCGCTTGATCGGTGCAGGAGGAGAGTCAGTGGAGGAACTTAGCGACCCGGACTCTATCCGCTACCTTCCCCGACTGTTCGAAACCAGATGGGAAGCCGATCAGATCGTATCGCTCGTGCCTGGCAGCGACGCGTTCAGGGCGCTCGATTTCGCAGCCAACCGGGCGATGGCAACGAGTTCCGAGTTGAGCCGCTACCGTGTAGTTCATTTCGCCACGCACGCTTTGATCAACGACGTGCATCCGGAACTTTCGGGGATAGCGCTATCGCTGCTTGATGAGCAGGGGAAGCCGCAAGACGGGTTCTTGCGCGTGCACGACATATTCAATCTAAAGCTGCCGGTCGAGTTGGTGGTCCTCAGCGCTTGCCGTACGGGGCTCGGCAAGGACTTCAAGGGTGAGGGCCTCCTCGGAATGACTCGGGCGTTCATGTACGCCGGAGCTCCGCGCGTGGTCGTGAGCCTGTGGTCGGTTAATGATAAAGGTAGCGCACAACTGATGTCGCGCTTCTACAGACGAATGCTTGGCGAGCGTTTATCGCCGGCGGCGGCGCTTCGGGCGGCGCAGGTTGAGATGTGCAGAGAGAAGCGATGGCAATCGCCCTACTTCTGGGCGGGCTTTGTGCTTCAAGGTGAGTGGAGGTGAGCCCGACCGCGGCAATCCGGTAAGTTGGAAAGGAGCGCAACGAATTGCAGCGACGATTCAAGAGTCTAATTTGGACAGTGACCCCACCACGCCTTGCCATTGCGGCCCGGCGTTTTCGCCTTTCCCTCCGCCTTAGAGGGTTGGCATCTCGGCAGGCCGGTTTATCCCGCGCACAAGGACAAAAGCGATATTGCGCCACTAATGCGCCGGGTCCGGGCTTTGAAAAATGCGCCGCTGTGCGCAGTTTGACGAGCTCAAAAATCGGTATTGTTCCATTCCCAGTGTTGGATATTGAGATCGCGGGTAGAAGCTTCGATCTCAACGATCTCGCGCTACGTTGCGGGTGACCTACCTGACGCACCACCCGCTACGCTTGGGGCAGTGCAAGTCCAAATCCCCTTGCCTGCCCCGCGCGAGGCACGCGCAGTCGGATCGAGAGATCAATCGATTGCCAGGAGCTTGTTCAGTTCGACGGCCGAGGCCTCGGCCATAGGCCGATCTACCTGATTGCCGTAAAGCGCATCGGCGATCGAGCTGAACGCGCCCTGCAGGTTGCGCTCGGCATCGCTCAACGGCGCTAGTCGCACGTTTAGTTGCAGCTCCCGCATATCCGCGGCGACTCCGAGGGCTCGCCCATCCAATGGTGAGAGTTTGAAGTAAAGAACACCGCAAAACGAAAGCGACCCGGTACTCTCAACAATCGGAAGGTCCGGACGCACTGTTGAGATTTCGGGCGGCAGCTTCTGTCGCGGCGGCGCGGTCCCGATTCCACCTTGAATAGCAAGCAGGGTTGCTCGAACGTCAGAGACGCCGTGCGGTGCGACGCGCGCGTTGGGGCGTCCGTCAATTATGCTAAGGCTTCCAACGAGTTGGAGTTTACCGTCGGCTACAGAGGCTTTCTTGGGAGAGTAGGTGAAACTGTAGCTTGCGCCGCCAACCTCAAACTTGCCGGTAAACCCTCGGCCACGCAGCATTGCCGCGATCGTGTGCGTCTTCGCTGCGGCTCTCGCGCCCGGTTTTGCGCTCGCTTGTCTTTGTCCACTTCCTAGCATTGATGTCCCCTATTATCTGCTATTGCGAGCCTGGGAGCGCAGGCATCCTTGTCTGCATTTTCTCGATGCGCGACGTTGGATGCGGCAGGCAGGATGCCTGCGCTCCCAGGCAATCCTTACAAATTTCCCCGCTTGTATTCGTCCGCGATCCGATCGCATGCGCGCATTGTGAGCGCCAGCATCGTGAGCGTCGGATTTTGATTCGCGCTGGTCACAAAACAGGCGCCGTCAACCACGAATAAGTTCTTCACATCCCAGCTCTGATTGAACTTGTTAAGTACTGAGGTCTTCGGATCGTCTCCCATGCGGGCCGTCCCCAACTCGTGAATGATTCGTCCGGGGGCAGTCATTCGGCCTCCGGTCGAGACTACCTCCGCGCCGGCCGCGCGAAGGATCTCTTCGCTGGTTTGCGCGGCGTCGCGGGCCATCTCGCGCTCATTGTCGGAGTACTGGATGTGAATCTTCAATACCGGTATTCCCCAGGCATCAACTACGCCACTCGGATCGATCTCCGCATAGTTCTCAAATCGAGCGAGCATCTCGGCGCGAGTCGTCAGGCTTACCGGTGTCGTGTAATGGTGGCGCACCTTCTTTTTGAACTCTGAGCCAAAACCGGGAGTCACCGCCGCGTTCTTAACAAACGCGGGGAACATCCGGGCGCCTGAACCGCACTCGAATCCGTAACCCCGAATAAAACGCTGCTGCTTTGTATCTTTGTTCAAGTTGCGAAACCGGGGTATCAGCAACCCTGATGTTTTGCCGTCTTCGTTCACCGGATCCCGGCCCGCCAGCACCTTGAAGTAGCCGGTGGCTCCGATCCCCCCAAAGTGGTCCATCAAGTAATGACCCAGCTTGCCCGACGAATTCCCGAGCCCGTTCGGATGCTGTCGCGATTTCGAGTTGAGCAGAATGCGGGTCGATTCGAGTGTAGACGCGCCGAGCACGACGATCTTGCCGACCGCTTCGTACTCCCGATGAGTTACCCGATCTACGAAGGCGACTCCTTTCGCATTGCCGGTCCTGGTGTCGACGATTATGTGCCGGACTATCGAGTTCGGGCGCAGCGTCATTCGGCCGGTGGCTTCGGCGACCGGCAATGTGGAGCTGAGCGAGTTGAACATCGCGCCGACATCGCACCCGTCGCCGCAGTTGCCGCAGTAGTGGCACTTCATGCGGCCCTTCATGTGCGGCTTTGGGGTTCCGGTGAGCATGGCCAGGCGCATTGGGATTCCGCGGCGACCCACCTTCTCCGCGCCTTTCCTCAACATTTGCTCGCCACAGTTGAGATTCATCGGAGGCATGAAGTTGCCGTCGGGAAGATGCGGCAAGCCGTCGCGGTTTCCGCTCACGCCTATGAACTCTTCTGCTTTTTGGTAATAGGGCGCGAGTTCCTGGTAGCTGATCGGCCAGTCGTTGTCGAAGCCGTCGTGAGACGCCGCTTTGAAATCCAGATCAGAGAGGCGATAGGACATTCGGCCCCAATGAAGCGTCTTGCCGCCGACGATTCGCGCTCGCACCCAAAGAAACGGCTTGCCGGGGTCGGTCGTGTAAGGGTGTTCGGTGTCCTTTACATAGAAGTTTCGGCTGAACTCGCCGGCAGTCGCTTGCATCCACTGGTCCTGGTCTTTCCAGCCGGGGGCGCCAAACCCGCGATACATCGACTGATAGGGCCAGCGATGCGAGCTGAGATCGCGTTCGGGATTGACGGGCGGCCCGGCTTCGAGGACGAGCACTTGGAGGCCGTGTTCGGTGAGTTGTTTTGCGGCCATGCCGCCGGTTGCGCCCGATCCAATAATGATTGCGTCGTAAGTTTTTTGCTGTGCCACTTGGTGCCTCGTGTGTTGTTTATGAAGTGGCGGCATTATAGAAAGACGGAACTGAAAAGGCAACGTGGAGGTGTCTCGCGTGGCGAAAGCTTTAGTCTTCTTTGCGTCTTTGCGGTTCTTGGCGCCTTTGCGCGAACCAACCATCCGCATTACAGTTTCCGCGCAAAGACGCCAAGAACCGCAAAGACGCAAAGAAAGCTCCGGATCCATAGGTCGTTTTGCCTTTTTTCGAGGCTTCTAATATGATGCCACGCGGTCGAAGTCTACAGCATCCTCACGACAGGGAGAGCAGCCAATGGACAACATCACGCGAAGGCGGTTCGGGCAGGGTATGCTTGCGGGGGTTGCCGGTCTCTCGTTGAATGGTCTGGCTTCGAGCCAAACCGCCAAGGTAAAGCCGTCCGTGTTTGGTGGCATCCAGGTTGGGGTTCAGAGCTACACCTTCCGCGCTTTCACAGTCGACAAGATGATCGAGACGATGGTCGCCATCGGTTTGAGCAGCGTCGAGCTGTGGGACGGACATCTGAACCCGGGAAAGGCTTCTGAAGCCGATTTCAAGGCTATCAAGAAAAAGTTCGACGATGCCGGGATCAAGGTCAGCGCTTACTGTGTGAACTTTCCCGTGGATTCAAAAGACGACTATCTGGATCGCGGATTCAATGGTGCGCTGCTGCTCGGAACGAGCGTGATGACGTCTTCCGTAAAGAAGCCCATCGTTCCAAGACTCGATCAATGGTGTCAGAAATACAAGATCAAACTCGGGCTGCACAATCACTGGTTCGGGTATGCGGGTTTTAAGGGCGACAGGACACAGGAGTTTGAGACGCCTGACGATTTTGCGAACGCACTCAAGGGCGCGTCGAAATACATGAGCATCAATCTGGATATCGGGCACTTCTATGCTGCGGGTTTCGACCCGGTGTCCTACCTTCGCGAACACCACCAGCGTATCGTGAGTCTTCACATCAAGGACAGAGACAAAGATGCGGACCATTCGAATCGAAGGTTCGGGCAAGGCGCGACTCCTATCGCGGAAACGATGAAGCTGCTCAAGCAGCTCAAGTTCAAGTACGCGGCTAACATCGAATACGAGCTTGAGGCGGAAAATCCGACTGAAGGAACTCAGACGGGAATGGAGTACATGAAGCGCATGCTTGTGTGAGTAATTTAACAACCAACTTCAGTTGGGTGTCAGGCCGACTGCGAGTCACGTAACACATCACTGAGGTGAGGTGCTAATGATGCGCAGCTGTTCCGGACCGGATTAACACCCAACTTCAGTCAGTTGGGTGCCAGCGGGCTGACCACGAATCACGCAACACCTCACTGAAGTGAGGTGTTAATGGAATAGGCCGTTACATGGCAAAACAAGAAATCTACGACGCGATAGTTGTCGGGTCCGGCGCGACCGGTGGCTGGGCCGCGAAGGAACTCTGCGAAAAAGGCATGCGGGTGATAGTGCTCGAGGCCGGTCGCAATCTCGATCCCGACAAGGATTTCACCGAGCACTTGTTTCCCTACGAGGCCCGAGATCGCTATACGGGCGCCGCCCGAGCGCGGCAAAAGGTACAGTCGAAGTGCTATGCCTGTAATACATACGGATTCCAGTTCTTTGTCGATGATGTGGATAACCCCTACACCACCGCTGAAAAAAAGCCGTTCGACTGGATTCGCGGCCGGCACGTCGGCGGGCGCTCGATCACCTGGGGCCGGCAGAGCTATCGTCTGTCGGATTATGAATTCAAAGCCGCGAGCCGCGACGGCTACGGCGACGATTGGCCCATCTCCTACGCGGAACTCGCGCCTTACTACGACAAGGTCGAAGAGTTCGTCGGCATAAGCGGCGCCTACGAGAACATTCCAAATCTTCCCGACGGAAAATTTCTTCCGGCGATGAAGATGACCTGCGGCGAACAGCTCTTGAAGAGGGCCGTCGAACGACGATGGAGCGACCGCAAGGTCACGATCGGCCGAACGGCGATACTGACTCAACGTCATAACGGCCGCGCGGCTTGTCACTACTGCGGACACTGCGATCGCGGGTGCTCCACTTATTCGTACTTCAGCAGTCCCGGCTCGACTCTTCCAGCTGCCAAAAAGACCGGCCGTCTTACTCTTCGGCCGAACGCCGTAGCGAGTCACGTCATAGTCGATACAAAAACCGGCAAAGCCAAGGGTATCGCCTGTATCGACCAGGTAACCAGGAAGGGCTTTGAGGTGTTTGGCAAAGTAGTGGTGCTTTGCGCTTCGACGATCGAATCGACCAGACTGTTGCTGAACAGCGCTACGCGACAGCATCCCGGCGGCCTCGGAAACTCGTCCGGCGTGCTGGGCTCGTACTTGATGGATCATATTTTTCAGATCGGAGTCGGGGG
>Ga0134127_10003841_pt1 | contig 10841 bp, 10 predicted proteins | sample KB31753_FD_96459 | JGI IMG/M metagenome (GOLD analysis project Ga0134127, IMG submission 96459) | Terrestrial soil microbial communities with excess Nitrogen fertilizer from Kellogg Biological Station, Michigan, USA - KB3-175-3 | ecosystem: Environmental > Terrestrial > Soil > Unclassified ...
AAGCTGATCATCTTCAGCCGTGACGAACTCAAGCAGCACGAGATGCGGACAAGCGGGTTGGACGGGCCGAGTGTCCGGTATTTTCTGGGCGATGTGCGAGATGAGAAGCGCCTGGAGCGTGCATTTGCCGGGGTCACGATCGTAGTTCATGCCGCAGCCCTGAAGCAGGTACCAGCCTGCGAGTACAACCCGTTCGAGGCCATTCAGACCAACATCAACGGCGGGAAGAACGTCATTGAGGCGGCGATCAACTGCGGGGTCCGGCGGCTGGCCGCGCTGAGCACCGACAAAGCCGTCAATCCAATCAATCTCTACGGCGCGACGAAGCTATGCGCGGAAAAAATGTTTGTGCAGGCCAATGCCTATGCGGGCGCCCAGGACACCAGGTTCGCCTGCGTGCGATATGGCAACGTGGTGGGCAGTCGCGGAAGCGTGGTGCCGATCTTTATGGAGCAACGCAAACGGGGGAAGATCACGCTGACCGATCCGCGAATGTCGCGGTTCTGGATCACCTTGGACCAGGGTGTGAGGTTCGTGATCCGTTGCCTGGAACAAATGCACGGCGGCGAGATTTTTGTACCTAAGATTCCGAGTATGAAGCTGCTCGACATGGCGCAGGCCGTCGCTCCGGACTGCCAGATCGAGTGCATCGGCATCCGGCCTGGGGAGAAGTTGCACGAGGTTCTGCTCTCCGAAGACGAATCCCGCAATGCGGTGGAAACGGATGACATGTTCGTTATCCAGCCCGCGCATAACTGGTGGAAGAAAGAGAATTGGCAGAAGGCGCGGCCGCTGCCAGAAAACTTCCGCTATGCCAGCGACACCAATACCGAATGGCTGACGGCTGATGGCCTGTACGACCTGGTGGAGGGAAGCGCGCCCGCGCCGTCGCTGATCGCAAGTAACAACAAGCTTCGCGCGAACGCATAGAGGTGTCATGTCGCTGAGCGCGCCAACCCGGGTAGCACTGGCGATCCACGGAGGGACGCCGGTGCGAAAGACTCTCCTCCCGTACGGCAGGCAATCCATCGAGGAAGACGACATCCAGGCGGTGGTCGACGCGCTGCGCTCGGATTGGCTGACCACCGGACCGAAGATCCCCGAGTTTGAAGAGGCATTTGCCGCGTGGCTGGGAGCGCGGTTCGCGGTGAGCTTTAGTAGCGGGACGGCGGCACTCCATGGTGCAGCGTTTGCGGCCGGGATCGCGACCGGCGATGAAGCGATTACGACGCCACTGACGTTCGCGGCAACGGCGAACTGCGTGCTCTATCAGAATGGAACGCCAGTCTTTGCGGATATCTCTGCCGATACGCTGAACCTGGACCCGGAGCGAGTTGCGGCGAAGGTCTCGCCGAAGACGAAGGCGTTGTTGCCGGTGGATTATGCCGGGCATCCAGCCGATCTGGACGCGATGCTGGAGATCGCCGACCGGCACGGCTTGGTGGTGATCGAAGATGCGTGTCACGCGCTTGGCGCTGAGTACAAGGGTAGGCGGGTGGGCAGCATCGCGCACATGACGGTGTTCAGCTTCCATCCGGTGAAGCACCTGACAACCGGCGAAGGTGGCATGGTGACCACCGACAACGCAGCGTATGCCGATGCATTGCGCAAGTTCCGCAATCACGGGATCAGCAGCGGCGCGCGCGACCGGCAGCAGGCCGGCCAATGGCATTACGAGATGGTGCTGCTCGGCTACAACTACCGGCTGACGGATATCGCGTGCGCTCTGGGGTTGAGCCAGTTGAAGAAGCTGGAAGAGAACTTAACGCGGCGCCGGGAGATCGCGACGCGGTATACAGCGGCGTTTCGCGAGATGCCTGGTATTTGCGCTCCAGTTGTGCGCGAGGAAGCGTTGCCGGCGTGGCACTTGTACCCCGTTCGATTGGATCTTGCCCGCTTGTCGGCCGGACGCGCGGAAATCTTTCGCGCGCTGCGCGCCGAGAACATCGGTGTCAACGTGCATTACATCCCGGTCCACCTGCATCCGTACTATCGGGAGCGGTTTGGATATCGAGGCGGAGAGTTTCCGGTCGCAGAGAGTGCATACGAGAGCCTGATCAGTTTGCCCATGTTCCATGGCATGAGCGACCAGGATGTAGAGGATGTGATTCGAGCGGTGGACTTAGTGATTGGCTACTACAGGAAATGAAAAGGGAGTTCGCGGATGTCAACGGCAAGAGTTGATATAGCAGGACAGACAGCACAGACGCGCGTTTGGCAAGGCGAGTTTGGACGCGCCTACACCGACCGGAACACTCTGGAAATGGCCGAACTGGATGCGCTGTGGTCCAGAAACTACGGAGTCTCGAGAAGCGCCATTAATCAAACGTTTCTGGAGGGGATCCCCAGGAGCGCAAGCTTTCTGGAAGTCGGTTGCAATGTTGGCAATCAGCTTTTGCTCCTGCAGGCACAGGGCTACACCCAGCTCACAGGAATCGAACTGCAGTCGTACGCTTTGGCGGGCGCGAGATCGAGGCTGAAGAATGTTGCCCTACAGCAAGGGTCGGCGTTGGCTCTCCCGTTCGAAGACCAGACTTTTGATGTTGTTTTTACATCAGGCGTGCTGATTCATATCGCCCCTGACGATTTGCCCCAGGCCATGAGCGAGATTCATCGTTGTGCCCGGCACTACATATGGGGAGCGGAGTATTTCTCTCCAGAATTGACTGCTGTGAACTATCGGGGCAATGACGATCTGCTGTGGAAGATGGACTATGCCAGAAAGTATTTGACGCTGTTCGACGATCTCGAACTGGTAAAGGAACGGCGGTTCCAGTATTTGGAAAATGACAACGTCGATACCGTATTTTTGTTGAAGAAGAGCAAGGGAACGCCGGAGTAACGCTTGAGAACTGTTGCCATCGTGCAAGCGCGCATGGGTTCCACCCGGTTGCCGGGGAAAGTACTCATGGACATCGGGGGAGAGACGGCCCTGTGCCGGGTGGTCCGACGTCTGTCACGGGCGAAGTTGATCGCGGAAGTGGCTGTTGCAACCACCGAGTCTCCTGCGGATGATGCGATCGTCTCAGAAGCGAAACGGCTGCGAGTGCGATGCTTTCGCGGCTCCGAGCAGGACGTGCTGGCGCGGTACCTGGGCGCGGCTGAGGAATTCGAAGCCGACGTCATCGTGCGGATTACATCAGATTGTCCGCTGATCGACGCAGGAATGATCGACGATGTCTTGGAAAAATTCTTCCGTGATCATGCCGATTTTGCGTTCAATGCCGTTCCGGACCGCCTTCCACGTGGGTTGGATGTGGAAGTATTCTCGCGCAAGGCGTTACGCGATGCTGCCTGTCTGGCCAACAATGCGTACCAGCGCGAGCATGTGACCCCAATTTTTTACGAACGCCGCGACCTCTTCGAAGTTGCCGCGCTTGCGTCGGAACAGGATTTCAGCAGATATCGCTGGACCCTTGATACCGTGCAAGATCTGCAGCTGATCCGAGCGATTTATGCTCATTTTTCCAATCGAGATGACTTTGACTGGCGGGAAGTTGCGGCCCTGATGTTGCGTTCGCCTGAGATGGCGACACTAAATTCAGACGTTGTGCAAAAGAGTATGTACGAAGTTGCACAACCTTCTTCGTAGCATGCGTTGCCTTCTCCTCCATCGCGAAGACAATCCCCTGAGACCCGCATGTCTCAGTCGACATTGGGATCGAGTGATCGACCTGGGGGTTTCCAGCCCGCCCACATACGAGGCTTGGGGCAAGGCTCTCGGCTGCAGAGTGGAACCCTGTCCAAAATTGGATACAGATGATTTTGCAAAGCTCGAGATGGTGTTTCGCTGTGGGCTTGGAGTTCTGGTGGATCAATACGGTCTCGACTGGTGGGACCTGCTTTCCATCCACTGGCTCGATCAATTTGAACGGGGCATACTCCTGCAGAAGGTTCTCGAAACGTTTCGGGCCGATGATGAAGTATTTGTGAGTTGCAGCGGAGCACAGTCGCACCTCTTGAAATCGCTCATTCCCGGCACAATCCAATCCCTGGACTTAGGCGACGGGCCCCGGTTCGGCAGCCGGTTTAGAAAACTGTCGCGATTTACGTTGCGGCAGAGTCTGGCCATTCTTGCGGACAAGTACGACGGCAGCTACCGGCTGCGCCGATTGACGGCACGGCGCCGTGAAGCCGATGGAACCCCGGTCGTACTTCTGCCGTCGGCTTATGAGAATGCGACACAGATGGCGTTTTACCATGCGGCTTCTGTGCCGGATTTGCGGTTCCTGCTGGTTGCGGTGCGCAAGAGTGGTTGGGGCGGCGCAGCTCCCCCGAACGTAAGCAAGGCACATCTTGCGTCATACGCGCGGCCTGGTTGTGGCAAAGGCGAGTTAGGTGAATTGCTCCTGAGTTGGAAGCGACTGCGATCGCTTCTTTCGGAACAGCCCGAAATTGGAAAGCTCCTCGCATCCACACGATTCGATTCCTTGCCCGTGCGTCTGCAGGAGGGATTGTCAGTGCGCGATAGTTGGCTCTATGTCTTCGCAAAGGAAAATATCTCATCCGTTCTGACTGCTGACGAAAGGAATCCGTACACTCGCATTCCTCTCTTGTTGGCACAGAAGCGCGGAATTCCCACGGTCGCTTGTCATCACGGCGCTATGGATGGGCGATATCGGTATGGCGATATTTGCGCCAATCGGTTTCTCGCCAAGGGGCAGATGGAATTGGATTACCTGGTAAATACTGGGTCGGTTTCAGAAGAGAAGGTGTTTGTTGCGGCCCCGTTGCGAACTTCAGCAGCACCTCTAAAATCTGGAGCAAAACGCGAGATTGTATTCTTCTCGGAGCCTTACGAAGCACTCGGTTGCCGAGCGCAAGATGTGTTCGCGGAACTGATCCCGCCACTCATAAGCCTCGCGGCTGAGCACGGCTGTCATCTGATGATCAAGCTCCACCCCTTTGAAACCCTGCGTGAACGGAAGAAGATGGTGAGGCGAGTGATCCAGCCCTCGCAGCGTGACTTGCTAAGGTTTATGGCTGGACCAATCTCCAAAGAGCTCATGCAAGGTGCCCTGTTTTGCATGACAGTTAGCTCCACAGCGGCAGTAGATTCTGCGATGGAGGGTGTGCCATCGTTCCTTTGCACATGGCTTGACCGGTCCGGTTATGGATACTCCGATCAGTTTGCAAAATTCGGCGTGGCTGAGCCCCTGGCTTGTGCCGAGGACATCGAAAACATTCCCGCCTTACTGAAGCGCCCGAGAACAGCCAAGTTGTCAGACCTTTGGCAAAGTGCAGAACCCAAGGTCCTGCGCGAGTTGCTGCTTGCGACGCCTCCGGAACTGCCGGCGACCGAAGCGCTCGTACCTGCGGAGAGACTGTGGGCATAGGCACACTGCTCATTCGCACCGACGCGACTCCGGATATTGGCACCGGCCACGTCATGCGTTGTCTCGCATTGGCCGAGGCTTGGCAGGAGCGCGGTGGCCACGCTGTGTTTGCTACGCATCGGTGTGTGCCTGGAATTCAGCAGAGGCTGACATCCGCGAACATAGAGGTTCACGATCTCTCGAGCTCCCCGGGATCGAGAAATGATAGCGACGAAACCGGAGCGCTAATTGATGCGTTGCGTCCGGAATGGGTTGTGATCGATGGATTTGGCTTTACGTCCGATTACGCATCGCGATTACAGCGCTTGGGAACACGAATCGCGCTGATCGATGATCACGGGACGCGGGATCGCTATGACGCGGATGTCGTGATCAATCCCAATATTTTCGCGTCCGCCGAGATGTATCCACGCAAGGACCCTGCGACCGAGTTGCTTGTTGGATTACGGTTCGCGTTGATCAGGCGCGAGTTTCGCAAGATCGAGCGAAGCTCCCAACACCTGCGTTCAAAGCGCAATCTGCTGGTTACGCTTGGCGGCAGCGATCCTGACAATGTGACCCTGGCGGTCCTGGAGGCTCTGGACACGATTGCCGCGCAGGATTTCGAGATCACCGTGATCTGCGGGGCAGCGAATGAGCACAGTGCCACGCTGGAGGGCGCGGCCCGAAGACTCAGAAAGCCGGTGCGCCTGCTGAAAAATGTTCGAGACATGGGCGAAGTACTAGCCTGCGCGGACATGGCGATCTCAGCACCGGGTGCCAGCGCAACCGAGTTTGCCGCGGTAGGTGTCCCGGTGTTGCTGATCACCATGGCAGAAAATCACGCCCGCACAGGCGAAGAATTTGCGGCAAGGGGATTCGCAGTTTCGTTAGGGTGGTGGAATCAAATGACGGTTGCGGAGTTGGCTGCTCACCTCAAGGCGTTCCTTAAGGACGATGCCGGCAGAGCTCGCAAGTCCGAGCTTGCAGCCCAGCATATCGACACTTTTGGTGCCGACAGAATAGTCGAGAGATTAACGACTGTGAAGCTAGAGGCGACCGCATGAACATGGAATGGGGACGCAGCGAAATCGGAAGCATGTTGCACTGGGAAACTGAGTTCCCGGCCCCGGTTTGGTCTTGGCCCGAGCCCGCAGTTTATTACTCGCTATGCCGCCATGCGCTTGAAGCTTTATGCCGCGCCCAGCGAACTCGTCCGACGCTCTGGCTGCCGAGCTTCTTTTGCTTTGAAGTCGCGAAGCATTGCCAGGCCGTTGCCGATATTCGCGAGTATCACGACGATTGTCGATGGAGCGAGCCGGATTGGTCCACTTTGCATCCTCGTGGTGAAGATCTTGTTCTCGCGGTCAATTATTTTGGAGTGCGCAGTCCCGAACCATGGAATCGATGGCGGCAGCACAACTCATGCATTCTTGTCGAAGACCACACCCAGGATCCCTTCTCCGAATGGGCACGAAACTCGACCTCAAATTACGCCGTGTGCTCGATCCGTAAGACTGTGCCGGTGCCGGACGGCGCGATTTTGTGCTCCCCGACAGGCAATGCGTTGCCGGAGGCGCCCCAAGCGATCGATTGGAATGGGAGTTCCCTGAAAGCGGGAGCGATGCTGTACAAACGTTCGTATCTGTCTGAGACACCGGATCCTGACCTGAAGGCCAGATACCGCGACCTGCAGTTGCGAGGAGAAGAGATGCTGAGTCGAAGCGCCTGCTCAGCGATTTCGCCAGTTGCGGAAGCAATCGTGTCTTTCGGAGTACCGAAATTCTGGCGAGAACGAAGGGCGGCAAACACGCGGCTTCTGATCACCCTGCTGAACGACTTTTCTGACGCGCAACCCGCATTTCGGACTTGGCCCGAAGGGCACGCTCCTTTCGATTTGCCATTGGTATTCCCATCCGCCGCGGCCCGAGACCATTATCAAGATGCTATGCGAAAGGAAAACATCTACTGTCCCGTCGAGTGGGTATGCGACACCACTGATCCTGGCGCGAAGGACCTTTCCTCGCGAATTTTGAGTATTTCAACTGATCATCGTTACTCCGAAACGGACATGCGACGCATTGCGGAAGTGATGCAACGTGTTGGCTGTGAATCACACGTGGAGATCAACTAACGTGGAAATGAATACGTTTGCGCTTGGAACTTCGCCACGGAGCGCCAATGACAAGGGTGATTTCGTGCTTTCGGGGCACCAACCGGTCTATCTGCCGGGAATCATTCTGTTCAACAAGATTGCTCTCAGTGATGCGTTCATGTTTGTCGGGCACTGCCAGTACGTAAAGAAAAGCTGGCACTCGCGGAATCGCATCTGCTTGGGCAATCGAGAGCTGTGGTTAAGCATCCCGGTCAAAACAGCCGGTTTGTTTGACCAACCAATTAATGACACGTATCCGCTCGACGGCAACTGGAAACGAAAACACCTGGGAAGCATTCGGCAAGCCTACGGCAAAGCACGTTTCTTTGATCTCTATTTCCCCGAGTTGGAGGCCCAGTTAGAGGCGCATTCAGGCTCGCTTTCGGACTTGAACATCTCCTTGATCCGATTATTTTTGAAGTGGCTTGAGATCACCACTCCGATTCTCGACAGCCGCAGCTATCAAATCACCGGTACCAAGACAGCGATGTTGATTTCCATGTGCGGGGCAGTCGGAGCGTCGGCGTACTTGTCGAATGAAGGCTCACGAGCATACGTTGACGAGAAGCAGATGGAAGACGCAGGGTTCAAGCACTTGTGGCAGAGTTTCAGGCATCCTACGTATTCACAGCAGGGACCTTTTATGCGCAATCTCAGCATTATCGATCTCCTCTTTCATGCCGGGCCGGAGTCGAGACAAATCGTGCTCGAGTGTGGAAGCATCCTGAGAGGGGAAGTGATGTTCCGCGCCTCTGCCTGACACTTACGGTCACTTCTGCGCTGTGATCAGCCAGTCCGAGTTCAGCTTGGTGCGGTCGGAAAATGTAAACTCGTTTTTTTCAAAGTGGATTTGAGAAAATCCCGCGAAGTATTCCGGAATCTGTTTTTCCGTGACGAAGTGCTGGACGGTGTTTAATTCGTTGGTGTCCGTAATATTCAGCTGAAAAGTGCCTGGTTCGAGTTCCGTTCCTTTGCCATAGCGGTAATCCCGCGATGTCCTTAAGACTACAAATGCCTTTGCGCCGAGTTTCAAAACTCGCAGCACCTCGCCAATAGACTTTTTCATTTCCCCGGCAGAGGCGTAGTAGAAGACGCCGTAGCTTAAGACCGCGTCGAAAGTCTCATCCGCGAATGGCAGGCAAGTCATACCTGCAACCGATAAGAACGGCGCCACGCCCTTCGCCAGAAGCCGTTCCCGTGCATGCAAGAGGCCTGTGTGAGAAAAATCCAAACCCACCGGTGAATAACCCATCTCGGCAGCCGTGAGCAGGTGTCTTCCAGCGCCGGAGCCAATATCAAGGAGCTTTGGGGGATGCGAAATCCCTTTGGGATGAGCCGCAACCAAAAACCGAACAACAGATTCACTGGGATAGAGCGGGCGGAAACGCGCATCGGAATGAAGCATTTCCCAGTGCGAAGCAGGTCTCAGCACGTTGGTACGTTAGCGCAAATGGTGCCGCTTGTGAAAGCCGCAATTGCGGACGGTGGTCGAGCACATTAACATGCCGGTAATGACCACCGCAGTCGAACCCGTGGACACGGCGCATCAAGTCCTCCCACATATTCGGATCGCTAAACACAAAATTGGTCCCGGCAACCCTGTTTACATTGTGGCGGAGCTTTCAGCGAACCATAATCAGGACCTGCGGCGAGCCGTGAGTCTCATTGATGCGGCGAAAGAAGCAGGAGCGGATGCGATCAAGCTGCAGACTTACACGCCCGACACGATTACGATCCGCAGCAATGCAGAGCCGTTTCTGATTCGTGGCGGTACGCTTTGGGATGGAAGAACGCTTCACGATCTCTATGGCGAGGCATTCACGCCTTGGGAATGGCATGCCGAACTACAGCAGAAAGCGCTTTCGTGCGGCATGGACTTCTTTTCGTCGCCATTTGATCCCAGCGCAATAGATTTTCTCGAAACGCTCAACGTTCCGGCATACAAGATTGCGTCGCCGGAACTGGTGGACATTCCGCTTATTCAAAAAGCGGCGGGCACGGGGAAGCCGCTCATCATGTCGACGGGCATGGCGACGGCCGGGGAAGTTGAGGAGGCATTGGCTTCTGCACGTGCCGCGGGCGCGCAGGAGATTGCGCTGCTCAAGTGCACGAGCGCGTACCCCGCGCCGCCGGGGGAGATGAACCTGAGCATGATCCCGGCCCTGGCGGAAAGGTTCGGCGTGCCGGTGGGATTGTCGGACCACAGCATGGGTATTGCCGTGCCGATTGCGGCGGTCGCGTTAGGCGCTTGCATCATCGAAAAACACCTGACGCTTTCGCGCTCGGCGAAAGGGCCGGATAGCGAGTTCTCGTTGGAGCCGCAGGAATTCAAAGCCATGGTGGACGCGGTGCGGACGGTAGAACAGGCGATTGGCACACCGGAGTTCCAGGTTGGCGAAAAAGAAAAGGTAAGCCGCGCTTTTCGGCGATCGCTGTTCGTGGTCGAGGACGTGAAATCCGGCGACGTTTTCACTGCGAAAAATGTGAGGTCCATTCGTCCCGCGAATGGTCTGCACACAAGGTATTTAAGCGATGTCCTTGGGCAACGCGCCGCTTGCGACATCGAGCGCGGGACTGCGCTGCGCTGGGACATGGTCGCTGGAAAATAACATTCACGATTTCACTACTAAGGAACATTGTTGATCCAAACCTCCAGCGGCGATCTCAGGACATAGAACCCAGCTAAGCATAGGAGCCGATTCCTAGAGGGAATATTCTCGAAATCAAGCGTCCGGCCGACTTGTTTGTCCGGCGCATTTAGTCGATGAGTACAGCGGCTCCGATTATCGTTGAGAGACCGAACCGGGCAGTGGTTTCAAACGACACTGCCGAATTCCGGCGGCGAGTCAAATCGATTTCGCGGCACTCCACCGTTTACTTCGCCGGGACACTGTTCACCGCAGTGTCTGGTTATTTCTTCAAGATTTATCTCGCGCGGACGCTCGGGGCAGAGGCGTTAGGGATTTACGCGCTGGGGATCAGCATCGTTGGCGTGATCGGCCTGTTTAATGCCGTTGGCCTGCCAACGGCGGGAGCTAAATTCGTTTCGGAGTACTCGAGCCGAGGCGACTATGCGCGGCTTGGAGCGTTCCTGCGCGGCGCCTTGAGTCTCTTGGGATTTGGGAACATTGTCCTGGGAGCCGTGCTGTTGGTGGCAATGCCGTCGATCGCAGTCCGGTTCTATCACACGCCGGCCCTGGCGTCGTATTCCTGGAGTTTCGCGGCCATCATGTTGCTGGGCGTGCTGAACACCTTTTTGGGGCAGTGCATGGCGGGATTCAGTGCCGTAGCCCAGCGAACGGTGATCACGCATTTCATGGGGACCAGCGCCACAATTCTGCTCGCGGTCGTGTTGATCAGCCTGCACTTCG
>Ga0134127_10003842_pt1 | contig 10841 bp, 6 predicted proteins | sample KB31753_FD_96459 | JGI IMG/M metagenome (GOLD analysis project Ga0134127, IMG submission 96459) | Terrestrial soil microbial communities with excess Nitrogen fertilizer from Kellogg Biological Station, Michigan, USA - KB3-175-3 | ecosystem: Environmental > Terrestrial > Soil > Unclassified ...
CGGCAGTGGGTGGATCGTTCAAGTCCAGCCTACACGCGGAGGCACGAAGCACTGTTTCCGAATCCCACCCACGGCAGTGGGTGGATTATTCAAGTCCAGCCTACTCGCGGGGTCCCGATGGATCGTCTCCCGAATTCCACCCACGGCAGTGGGTGGATTGTTCAAGTCCAGCCCATACGCGGAGTCCCGATGACGCCCTCTCCTGAATTCCACCCACGGCAGTGGGTTGTTCAAGTCCAGCCTACACACGGACGCCCAATGACGCCCTCTCCTGAATCCCACCCACGGCAGTGGGTGGATCGTTCAAGTCCAGCCTACACGCGGAGGCCCGATAACGCCCTCTCCTGAATCCCACCCACGGCAGTGGGTGGATCGTTCAAGTCCAGCCTACACGCGGAGGCACGAAGCACTGTTTCCGAATACCACCCACGGCAGTGGGGTGGATTGTTCAAGTCCAGCCTAAACGCAGAGGCACGAAGCAATTTTCCCGAAAGAGGATGTATCGGCCTCTTGCGTAGCCTGGACTTGAACGATCCACCCACTTCCGTGGGTGGAATTCAGGAGAGGGCGTCATTGGGCCTCCGCGTGTAGGCTCGACTTGAACAATCCACCCACTGCCGTGGGTGGGATTCAGGAGAGGGCGTCATCGGGCCTCCGCGTGTAGGCTGGACTTGAACAACCCACTGCCGTGGGTGGGATTCAGGAGAGGGCGTCATCGGGCCTCCGCGTGTAGGCTGGACTTGAACAATCCACCCACTGCCGTGGGTGGGATTCGGCGACGATCCTTCGGGCCTCTTCGGGTTGGACTTCAAGAATCCCCGAAAACGAAAAATTGACAACGCCATCCTCCGCGTGGACAATTCCCCCAGCCATTCTCTACAGCGAAAGGTTTCAGATGCACAAGAGATTCACGGCTTCCGTCGCGCTGTTGCTGTCTATCGTGTTGTTTGCGGCTTCGGTGACTGGAGCCTGGCAGCGGGCGGCTTCAGTCCCCAGGACTGATACTGCCGGTCTAAACTCCACCGCAGAGATACTCCAGGTTGTCAGCCGGCTCCGTAAGCTGGACGTCAAGCAAGACGTAAAGAGCTCGTTCAAAACCAAAGACGAAATCGAACAGTCCGTGATCCGCGACTTGGACGAGAACACTCCGCCCGCGGAGTTCGAAGCGTCACAAAAGACGCTCATGAAACTCGGATTAGTGAATCGCAGTTTTCGTCTCCGCGACTACGTCGTGCAGCTGCTCCGTGAGCAGGTTGCCGGGTTTTATGAACCGAAAACCCGGGAGTTCTATTTAGCCGCCTGGCTTCCCGTCGCGGATCAGAAACGTGTGATCGCTCATGAGCTGGTCCACGCCCTTCAGGACCAGCATTTCAACTTGCGCCGATTCGAGGACTGGCCCAAAGGCGACTCCGACGCAGAGCTCGCGGCCCACGCACTGGTTGAAGGCGAAGCGACGCTGGTGATGATCGAATATGAATTCGAGCAGCAAGGCATGAAGCTCGATATGAACAAGATCACCGCGTTAACCGACAACATGATTGAGCAGGACGAAGGCAACGACTCAAAGGCATTTCCGGTGCTCGCGAATGCGCCGAAGGTCCTTAAAGAAAATCTTCAGTTTCCGTACCTGTACGGCGCTGGATTCGTTGGCGCCGTGTTGAAGTCCCGTTCCTGGGAGTCGCTTGATACGACTTATGCCAGCCTGCCCGCGTCGACCGAGCAGATCATGCATCCTGAGCGGTTTCTCAACCGCGACAATCCTGTAAAGATCGAACTCCCGGACCTCGCCGGATCGCTTGGCAAGCAATGGAAGAAAGCTGACGCCGATGTAAACGGGGAGTTCGGATATCTGGTTGCGCTCGCCGAGTTCATATCCAGGCGAGTAGCGCGGGCGGCCGCTGCCGGTTGGGGAGGCGATCGCTACGCGCTATATGAGAACAAGACCACCGGCGGGCTGGTGCTCGTTCAGTACACGACCTGGGACACCGAGAACGATGCGCGCGAGTTCTTCGACGCCTACACCGATCGCACGGAAAAACGCTACAAACCCCGCAAGCCGCTCATCTCGACCGCGGGCGCTCGGGTATATGAAACAGCCGAGGGTCTAGCGTCGCTCGAGCTGCGGGGCAAGGATGTCGTGATGATAGAAGGGGTTCCGACTCAAGACTTGTTGGCACAAGCCGCGGAGCTTGTTTGGAAAAGCAAGTTGACCGTCGCCGGGAAGTAGCTCAGCCCTCAGGTTGATTCGCTCCATCATTAGTTCCCGCTTCATCGTTGGAAATTGCAAAGCCTATGACTGTACTGGCCACCCTAAGTGCGCGCACTTTTGTCCTGGCATTGCTGCTGGCCGCAGGATGCGCGCGCCTGGGAGCGCAGGCATCTCCCTTCGCAGTTGACAACCGCACTCATGCCGATATCATTCCGGTCGTGTCAAGAGAACAATCGACGGCTCAGCCCGTCGCGGATCTTATCTTAATCAACGGCCGTTTATGGACCGGATCAAGCTCGCAACCCTGGGCCGAGGCGCTGGCTTGCCGCGGCGAACGGATCATCGGAATCGGTTCAAATGCCGACATCAGGCCATTAGCCGGTTCGAAGACTCGGGTCATCGATCTTCAGGGCAGGCTCGCGCTCCCGGGCTTCATAGACGACCACACCCATTTCATCGAAGGTGGATTCCATCTGCTATCGGTCCGTTTGCGCGACGCGGCCACACCCGAGGAATTCGCGCAGCGCATCAAGGGTCACGCGACGAAGCTCCCCGCCGGCCGCTGGATCACCGGCGGCGATTGGGATCACGAGCAGTGGCCCGGCGGACCGCTACCGACCAGGGATCTCATCGATCGTCACACTCCCAACAATCCAGTCTTCGTCACGCGGCTCGACGGGCACATGGGTTTGGCGAACAGCGTGGCGCTTCGAATGGCCGGCATCACCAAAGAGTCCAAAGACCCGCCGGGTGGAACCATCGTACGAGATACAAAGACCGGCGAGCCGACGGGTATTCTGAAGGACGATGCGCAGAGCCTTGTTTATCGAGTGATTCCGCCCGCAAGCGAAACCGAACGAGCCGAAGCTCTAAAGGCGGCGCTCGCCGAAGCTGCGCGCGTGGGCGTGACCTCTATTCAAGACATCACCCCGTGGCAAGACTACGAGTCGTACAAGGCGTTTCGCGATACGGGTCGGCTGACGGTACGGGTGTACGCCCGCACCCCTATGAGCCAGTGGAAACGACAAGCTGAGATTGTCCAGAAACAAGGTGCGGGTGACGACTGGCTGAAGCTCGGCGGCCTCAAAGCATTCATGGATGGATCGCTGGGCTCGACGACTGCTCTGTTTTTTGAACCATTCAGCGATGCGCCGAACACCTCGGGGCTGATGGTTGACGATAACATTCCCGAAGGCAAGCTTCGACAAAACATCAGGGACGCAGACAAGGCCGGACTGCAGTGCTCAGTTCATGCGATCGGCGACAAAGCGAACAAAATGCTGCTCGAATATTTCGAGGATGCGGCGAAGGAGAATGGTCCGCGCGATCGCCGCTTTCGAATCGAACACGCACAGCATCTCTCGCCGAGCGACATTGGGCGATTCGCGAAGCTCGAGGTGATCGCATCGATGCAGCCGTATCACGCAATCGACGATGGGCGCTGGGCCGAAAAGCGAATAGGCCCGGTTCGAATAAAGACAACTTATGCGTTCCGATCGCTGCTCGACGCGGGCGCGAATTTGGTATTTGGATCCGACTGGTTTGTAGCTCCGCTGTCGCCAGTGCTGGGAATACACGCCGCGGTTACTCGTCGGACAATTGACGAAAAGAACCCGGGCGGATGGATCCCGGAACAGAAAGTGACTGTTGAAGAGGCGGTTAGAGCTTATACGTCATCGTGCGCTTATGCGGAGTTCGCGGAGAAGAAGAAGGGCACTCTGGAAGTTGGAAAGCTGGCTGACGTGGTTGTGTTGTCGCAAAACATCTTTCAGATAGACCCAGGTGAGATTCAGAAGACGGGAGTTGTTTACACAATCGTCGGAGGCAAAGTTGTATTTGAGAAGTAACGACCTTCGTACCGTAGACTGTCAGTCTGCGGTCTGTAAACGACGGACTTGTGGTCACGGCAGACGCAGACTGGACAGTCCACGGTACATTCTTACGACATATTCGGAGAACACCCTATGGCCAAACTAGCTCGAGTGCTCGGGCTTCGCGATCTTACGCTGCTGACAATCGGGTCGGTGATCGGCTCCGGTATTTTTCTAGTCCCCGGAGGAGTGCTGACCAAGGCTGGCGGTCAAATCGGCCCGGCGATGCTGGTCTGGCTCGTTGGCGGAGTGCTGTCGCTGCTTGGCGCGCTGACCTATAGCGAGTTGAGCGCTGTGAATCCGAAGGCGGGCGGGATCTATGTTCATCTTCGGGATTGCTTTGGTCCGCTCCCTGCGTTTCTATTCGGGTGGACGCTGTTCTTCGCGATGAACGGCGGCACGGTCGCAACGCTCGCAGTAGGGTTCAGCACGACGTTGTCACAGATCATCCCGATGTCGGGCGCGATGAACAAGGTCGTGTCGCTTGCGATGATCGTGGTCTTGACTCTGGTGAACATCAAGGGGACTCGAGAAAGCGCCGACTTGCAGAACTGGACAACCGGGATAAAGGTGGGCGCAATTCTGTTGATGGCCGTGGTTCTGTTCGCGTTCGGAAGCGGGTTTTCGGACTCGAGCGCCGCGATATGGCCGGATTCATTCAGCGGCTCTTTGGCTTCCGGTTTCGGGCTGGCGATGATCGGTGTGCTGTGGGCCTACGAAGGATGGCAATACGTAACGTTCAGCGCTGGCGAAGTCGTCAACCCACAGCGAAATTATCCCCGCGCATTGTTCGTTGGAACCGCTATTCTGATAGGTATCTACTTGCTTGCAAACCTGGCGTACCTGGCGGCTTTGGGTCCCGCCGGAGTAGCAGCCTCGAAAAGCGTAGCCCCCGAGGCTCTAACCGCAGTGGTGAATCCTACCGCGGCGAAGCTGATCGCTCTCGCGATTCTGGTGTCCGTCTTCAGCGCCGCCAACAGCAACGTCCTCACTTGCCCGCGCGTGTACTATGCGATGGCAAACGACGGTCTGTTTTTTCGAAAGCTCGCCGAGGTCCATCCGCGGTTTGGTACTCCGGCGATCGCGATTGTCGCTGGTTCGTTATGGGCTGCAGTGCTCGCGCTGGCCGGAACGTTCAACGAGTTGTTGGAATACGTCGTTTTTAGCGGATGGATTTTCTACGGTTTGGCCGCGGCTACAATCTTTGTCTATCGGAAGCGGGTTCCCAAAGCAGAACGGCCTTACAGTGTTCCCGGCTATCCGTTGACACCGCTTTTGTTCATTGTCGCCGCTGTTCTTCTGGTGGCCAACACGCTCTTCAACAACTTGAGGGACCAGCCTAAGAAGACCACCGGCGCGCTCAGTATCATCGCGCTGGGTCTCCCGGCCTATTTCATCTGGCGTTCGCGCAACTCGCGGACCGGCGGAGATGCACAGAGTGCCTCATTACAGCACGAACCCACCGTTGGGGGCACCCTCGACTGACGCACTAGTGCAAGTCTCGTATCCCATGCCGGTCTCCACCGACCCTGCGTCGGTGGAGCAACGACTGACGGCTACACTCCTGGGCGGGCGTACGCACTCCACCGACCCTGCGTCGGTGGATCAACGACTGACGGCTACACTCCTGGGCGGCCACACGTACTCCACCGACCTGCGTCGGTGGAGCAACGACTGGCAGCTACACTCCTGGGCGGCCGCAGGCACTCCACCGACCCTGCGTCGGTGGAGGAACGACTGGCAGCTACACTCCTGGGCGGCCGCAGGCACTCCACCGACCCTGCGTCGGTGGAGCAACGACTGGCATAAACTTCGCGCGACCTTCGCCGTGGGGACGACGGTGAGGCTGAGCGACACGACACGCGCTACGAATGTCACCTACTCAGGGTCGGTGGAGGGCGCTACGTCGGATACTTGCTTAGCTGAACAGTCATGCCTCAACCTACTCAGGGTCGGTGGAGGGCGCGCTACGCCGGATATCCGCTTAGCTCCACAATCATGCCTCCACCGACTCAGGGTCGGTGGAGGGCCCGCTACGCCGGATACCTGCTTAGCTCCACAATCATCCCTCCACCGACTCAGGGTCGGGGGAGGGCCCGCTACGCCGGATACCTGCTTAGCTCAACAATCATGCCATCTCCCTACACTGATATTGAGATTACATGCCCAAATGATGCTGTACTGTCCCCGTTCACAGCGCGGCGTATCATTCATGCTCTGCGTAACCAAAAGACACCGTTGCAAACCTCACAAAACACAGCGCATATCCCGATTGGCGAACGCAGCCTGTGCGCGGCGCATCGCTATTAGGCGGGGTATGCTCATTGCACTAAAGTATCAGCCAATGAACCACAACCGTATTGAGGGGGTAAAAATGGGTACGCAACTTATCCAACGATCAATCAAACATCTATCGAGCCTGTCGCCGCGAGCCGCAATCGCCGGAGCCTTGATTATGATCGTCGGCGTTGCAGGTCTTGCGCTTTTGCTGACGCGAGGTGGCTCCGAGGCAAATGCAAACCCGGCGTTGCAACCGCGCGCGGCACGTCTTGACAAAGTCGATGGAAGCGTCGGGATCGCGCGTGCCGAGGCTGGAGACAATCAGGAAGATTGGACTGAAGCTGCGATCAACACACCGGTCACCGTTGGCGACCGGCTTTACACCCGTGACTATGCTCACGCATCGATCGCGCTAACCGGACAGAATTATGTTCGGCTCAATCCGGCGACCTCTCTCGATGTGCTCGCGCTAGAAGATCGCCGAACCCAATTCGCCCTACGCAGCGGTTCGGCGCTGTTTGACGTTGGAGCCTTGCCTTCCGGAGATCTTTATGAAGTAGCAACGCCATGCGGCGCGATCGATTTTAAGGAACCCGGTCTTTATCAAATCGGGATGGACGGCGATAACGCGATCATCTCGGTGCTTAACGGACTCGCCCAGGTTGTTGGTCAGGAGGGATCGGAACTAATCAGCAAGGGCCAGGTGTTTACGCTTACAGGCGCAACCGCGACCGAAGCGCTTGCTTCAACGCTCGCGCCGGAAACGGCCGGCGAAATCGTGGATGATTATTATCGGTACCGTTATCCGAAGGTCTACAACGGACGCTATAGAAGTTATGACGCGTATCTCGCCGATCCTTCGTACTACGATCCGTATCGCACCTCGGTCAGCTATCAGTATCTGCCGGCTGACATCCCCGGGCTTTACGATCTGGATTATTACGGCGACTGGGTTGACGTTGGGAACTACGGTCACTGCTGGGCTCCGCGGGTGAACGCGGGGTGGGCGCCGTTCCGTTCGGGATACTGGGACCTGGATGCCCTTTGGGGGCCGTCGTGGGTTTCGTATGAGCCGTGGGGCTGGGCGCCCTACCATTACGGCCGATGGGCATTTGTGAATCAGCGTTGGTTCTGGGTTCCAGCCGAAGTCAGGACTCTCGCGGTGTATAGTCCTGCGCCGGTTGCTTTCATACCTTTCGCGGATCAGATCGCGTGGGTGCCCCTGGGCCCAGGCGAGGTGTACGTAGCGAGGTACTATGACAATTTCCAGCCAATATACCTGGCATCGCCTGACGTAGTTCGGGTAGTAACGGTGCAAAACACGTTCGTGAATTTCAATGCGCCGGGCGCGGTCACTGTGGTTCCCGTGAGCGCGTTCAGAAACGTGATCGATCCGCGAGTGATAGCTCCGGTCGATGTCGCGGTGGTTGGAAGGTCTCGCGCAGTGATCGATCCATTCTCGGTAGCGGAAGTCCGAAAGCTCGCTACCCTGCGCGAAGACGGACGCCGCCGAATCAAGATCGATCGCAACGAGCAATTAGCGCTGAACACCGCCGTGGTCGCCAGCTCGACCCCGGGCGCCTTGCCGGCGCGCGGAGACCTCGCAAAGAAGTTTAGCGTAGACGCGGTCTCTGAAAAGCAACGGGGGAACAAGCTGAAGGTCACTGATACGGCCCAGGTGACGAGAGCGCAACGGGCTGATGGTTTGCCTCAACCGATGGTGCAATCCCAACAAATGCGCGAGCTCGCAACCCGGGCCGAACAAGGCGACAAGTCTGCTCGCCGCGAAATGAAACAGCTTATGCGCGATGAGCGATCGGCCAGACCGCTCGCTGAACGGGCCGCGCAGCCCGGCGCCGCGCAGCAGCCAGCACAGCAGGAGCAATTGCGGCAGCAAATGAAGCAGCAACGAAAAGCAGAGCGACAGGCGACCGGCGCCGCGAACCAGCAAGCTGCTCAGCAGGCTCAGCAACAGCAGCAGCTGAAACAGCAGCGCAAAGCCGAGCGACAAGCGCAAGCAGCCGGGCCTGCGAGACAGCAGGCCGCCCAGCAGGCTCAGCAACAGCAGCTGAACCAGCAACGCAAAGCTGAGCGTCAGCAACAGGCTGCCGCCGCGGCGCAACAGCAGCAGATGCGTCAGCAAAAGCAACAGCAGCAGATGCGTCAGCAGCCAAAGCGTGAACAGCCCGCGCCAAAGAGAAAACCGCCTCAAGCCATTCTCCAGCAACAGCAAGAGCAGCGAATCCAACGCGCTCAGCAGGGGATGGCGCGACAGGCGCAAATGCAACAGGAACAACAAAGAGCGCAGGCGAGTCAACGTCAAGTCATGAAGCAGCAGCAGGCGGCACAGCGGCAGGCGGTAATGCAGCAACAAGCGGCTCGCGCTCAAGCCTCGCAGCGGCAAGCGGTGATGCAGCAGCAGCAGCAGCAGCAGCAAGCGGCTCGGGCTCAAGGCTCACAGCGTCAAGTCATGAAGCAACAACAGCAGGCCGCTCAAGCTGCACAGCGTCAGGCGGCCAGCCCTTCAATGCAGCGGTCGCCCGCTTTTGTAGGACCGCCAGCGAGTCAGAATGGACCAGGGAAAGCGGAGAAGGCGCAGCGCAAGCGCCCTTAAATGATTCGCTGTAGCGTAGACTGTCCAATCTGCGCTCAGTAGCTAAGATGACCGACGATACTTTGTACTGGACAGTTGAGCATTGCGACGCAAAATCACAGGTTGGGAAGAGGGGCTTGCCCCGCCCTTACGCAGGGGAACTCATTTTGACTTCTGGGGAGCGGGGGCAGCCCCTCTTCCCAACCTGTGATTCTGCGTCGGATCGTTCCTGCCTTCGGAGATTTGCTGACTGAGTTCTACGGTACTCTTTTTTTGGCGAGCGCTTCATAGCTCGCTTCATTGTTGCACTCGGTACACGTAGGAAGATTAAGCATGCTCCAGCCAGGCTCGGTCACCCGGCCCATGTTGTCCATTGCTCCAACAAACCCGCCGCGAATGTTGGTTACGTTCGTGAAGCCCATCTGACTCATTACGTCGCATGCTCGGGCCGATCTCCCACCTGATTTACAGCCGACCACCAGCTTTGCATCCTTTGGCAGAGCCACGTCCACTACCGCGGTGAAGTCCTGATTTGGAGACATCCCGGCGCCAGGCGTGAAGTGCATGATGGGAATGTTTATCGCCCCCGGCGCGTGACCGGCTTCAAACTCAGGAACCGAGCGCACATCCAGGTAGACGTACTCGGGATCGGATTGCATCAGGTCGTATGCTTCTTGCGCGTTTACCTCTTTCATTTTTTTCTCCCTCCTGGAAACACACGCGATTATAGACGAGCGTGCAGTTGCCGACCACCTGGTGAGATTTCAAATTTGCACGTGACACTCAACACTTTTCGGCGAAAAACTCCCGCAACAAATTCACAAGAACTTTCCGGGACGCTTTTTGTTGACATTGCACTTCTCCGGCAAATAGAATGGCGCGTCTTTAGTAACACCCCCACATCCTTAAGCAGAAAGAACGAACCGACGGTCTGGGCAGAGCAGTGCACCCCGCTGTTCTTGAAAAGGAGAATCTTTGAGCAAAGCAGGGGCTGGGAAATTCTTAGTCGCAATCATTCTCGCATCATTCGCATCAACGGGGACTGCATTCGCGCAGTCGCAAGTCGTCCAATCGGCCGCCAAAGAACAAGCGCGGTCACAAAGCACTAACCAGATTGTGGGTGCAGCGGATCAGAAGGCTGTCGATCCCAAGCCCACCACCGCACCACAAAACATCGAATCGCCGAAGCCCGCGCCTCAGGTACAAATATCTGTCGAGAACGCGGTGATCCCCCCCCCGCCGGTCATCGTCAAACGGAGCACCAACTCGATTCAGATACCTGTCGAAGGCGCCGGTACCGGTTCGAACGCGAATCCTGCTTCGAAGTATGAAGAGCGCCCGGTCGTTTCGTCCAACGTGAGCGTCGGAAGCGATTTCGGTTACCGTCGCGACCCGTTCACTCGGAGAGCCAAGTTTCATGCTGGCGTCGACATAAAGGCTCGGTGGGGAGACCCGGTCGGCGCGAGTCAGGCGGGCATTGTCCAGTTCGCCGGATGGTATTACGGCTACGGTAACATGATAATCGTCGCGCACGGCGGCGGAGTGACCACGCATTATGCTCATCTGTCGAGTTTCGATGTAGAGCTCGGGACGCGCGTCGAGCGCGGCACGATCATCGGAAGAGCCGGCAGCACTGGTCGCGCCACTTCAGCGCATTTACATTACGAAGTTCGTCTCGATGGCAATCCCCTGAATCCGTTCCAGCCTCTGGCCCTTGAACCCTCATCTGAATATTTCAAACAATCAAGACCTGCAGTAGACGCTGGTCGCAATGATTCAACCCTGCTCGCGGCGCCACAACGCGACAAGTAGGGTTCCCTTTAGTTTAAGAGAATAATCGGGCTCGCTCCACGGCGAGCCCGATCTTTTTCTGGGTGCTGCAGCAAGC
>Ga0134127_10003843_pt1 | contig 10839 bp, 10 predicted proteins | sample KB31753_FD_96459 | JGI IMG/M metagenome (GOLD analysis project Ga0134127, IMG submission 96459) | Terrestrial soil microbial communities with excess Nitrogen fertilizer from Kellogg Biological Station, Michigan, USA - KB3-175-3 | ecosystem: Environmental > Terrestrial > Soil > Unclassified ...
CGCTCGGCGAGGAGGCGGTGGAGATCGCGACGGCGGGCAATCATGCGCCCAGCCGCCTGCAGGCGCTCTTCGGTGTCGGCATCTTCTCCGTGATCCAGGGCCGTCTCGACCGGGCGATTCCGGCGCTGGAGCAGGGTCTGGTACTGGCGCGGCTCGAGAGTTTTCCCTTCTACTCGCCCTTCATCATGGGACCGCTCAGTGCTGCGTATCTCCTGGCCGGACGGATCGACGCCGCGGTCACCATGCTGGAGCAGAGCATCGAGCGGGCCGCTTCGATGCGCCTGGCGGCCAACGAGGCGCTCCGGCTCACGTGGCTCGGCCAGGCGCACCTGCTCGCCGGTCGGCGCGACATCGCCCTCGAGCACGCCCGGCGAGCTCTCGCGATCGCCAGCGAACGCGGAGAACGGGGCCAGCTCGCGTACGTCCAGCGGCTTCTTGCCACCATCGCGGCCGAGGGCGAGAAGCCCGACGTTCCGGCGGTGGACGCCGCGTTTCGTGAAGCGCGCGACCTGGCCGAGACGCTCGGGATGCGGCCCCTCGTCGCGCACTGCTTGCTGGGCCTGGGCCGGCTACATCTCAGAGCGGGCCGCGCCGACCGCGGCCGCGAGCATCTGAGCGCCGCCGGAGCGCGCTACGCCGCGATGGACATGGCGCTGTGGGGCGAGCAGGTCCGCGCCGAGCTCGACGGCGCCGGCTAGCGGCCGCTCAGCTCACGCGGGAGCGTGGACGAACGGCAGGGCCGTGAAGCGAGCGCGCTCGACGGCGATCACCAGCACGACCCGCTGGGCCGGCTTGTCGCGGAACGGAAACGGCTTGCCCGTGTACTTGTGCGAGATCCGATCCATGATCCGGAAGTCGGCGTCGGGCCTCCGCTCGACGACGCGCCCGCGGATCTGCGCCTCCCGGTACGGATTGTCCATCGCGATCACCGAGAGCGCGACCCGCGCGTCGCGCCGGGTGTTCTTCGCCTTGAGCGAGCCTTCGCCGGTGCCCACCAGGATCGTGTCGCGCTCGAGGTCGACCCAGACCGGTGCCACCTGCGGCGAGCCGTCGCTCATGAGCGAGGCCAGATGCGCGAAGTTCGGGCCGCTGACGAGCTGCTTGATGTCGTCCGCGAGTGCGATCGGCATGACGTTCTCCTACTGCTCGACCGGCGTGTCGGCGCGGCCGCCCCATTCCGTCCACGAGCCGTCGTAGACCGCGACGTCGGCGCGACCCAGCGCGGCCAGCCCGAGGGCCAGGACCGACGCGGTGACGCCCGACCCGCACGAGGTGACGATGGGTTTGCCGAGGTCGAGCCCCGCTGCCTCGAACTGCCGGCGAAGAGCGTCGGTGTCGAGGAGCGTACCGTCGGCCTGGTAGAGCTGCTCGTACGGGAGATTCAGGCTCCCGGGAATGTGGCCGGCGCGAAGCCCGGCTCGCGGCTCCGGCTCGGTTCCGGTGAAGCGGCCCCGTGAGCGAGCGTCGAGCACCTGCTCGCGCCGGGTCTTGAGGTTACCGCGCACGCTCGACAGATCGCGCACCAGGCGCCGGCGCAGGCGCGCGGTGAAGCGGCGCGGCCGCGGCGTCGCCTCGCCCGAGGCCACCGGGCGGCCCTCGGCGCGCCAGCGCGGAAAGCCGCCGTCGAGGACGGCGACCCGGTCGTGACCGAAGACGCGGAAGGTCCACCAGACACGCGCGGCGCTGACGACCCCGCGCGAGTCGTAGACGATCACCCGGTCGGTGCCGCCGATTCCGAGCTTGCCCACGCTGCGCGCGAATTCCGCGGCGCTCGGCAGCATGTGCGGAAGGCTCGTGCGCCGGTCGGCGATCGCATCGATGTCGAAGAAGACGGCGCCCGGGATGTGCGCCTGCGCGAACTCGGCGCGGGCGTCTCGCTTGAGCTGGGGCATGTGCCAGGAGGCGTCGACCACCCGGACGTTGCGCCGGCCCAGGTTGGCGGCGAGCCATTCGGTGCTGACGAGCGGCGAAGCCGCGGGCGGCTTCCGGCGCCTGGTCACGGACCGGCCCGCCGCGCCGTCCGGTCCTCGAGACGGAGCGTCTTGATGTCGTTCAGGATCACCTCGGGATAGAGGTACGAGGTGGTGTAGATCTCGCGCACCCTCCCGCGCACGTCGATCAAGAACACTTTGAGGACGTGCGCGAGCGGCCCCGCGGCCCGTCCGTGGGCGTCGAGCTCGATGCGGACGTCCTGACCGAAGCCGTCGAGGAGCGGGACGAGCGTGCGCGGGAGCTCGGTGGTGAGGAAGGCCCACTCCACACCGTTGTCGGGCACCTCGGCCGCGTAGTGGCGCATCACCGCCGGCGTGTCCCGCAGAGGATCGAAGCTGAGCGAGACCAGGCGCACGCGCGCGCGGAGGTCGGCATCTTCCGACACGCGGTGGCGCACGGTGTGAAACACCTGCGTCGCCAGGGGGCAGCCCCGGGGATCAGCGCAGGAGGTGTAGATGAAGCCGAGCAGCGTGATCTTGCCCGCGGTGAAGCGGGCGAGCGGCCGACGCCGCCCGTCGCGATCGAGCACCGGGCCGTCCGGCGCCCGCATGATCGCGTTCAGCGTATAGCTGCCGGGCGGCGGCGGCACGAAGTCCATCGTGACCGCCGCCGGCAGGCGGTCGTCCGGCTCGTGCGCCAGGCCTGCGCCCGCCGCCGCGGCGAGGGCCGCGGCGGCGGCGAGCGCCGTCAGGACGCGCGCGCGCCGCGGCTCAGCGGAGCGCCGCGGTGCGATCCGATCCATACGCGGCCTTCATCGCCTTGGAGCCGAGCTTCATGTGGTGCGCGCGTCCGAGCTTCTCCTTGTTGAAGTCGACCTCGAACGCGGGGGTGAGGGCCTTGCCGTCCCAGCGGAAGCCGCGCACGAACTGGTCGTTGTCGGCGCCGCCCTTGTCCCAGTTGGCCAGGAGCGACGACGCGACGTAGACGCGCGTGCCGTCCCAGCTCTGGGAGATCATGTTGACCTGCTTGCCGGTGACGCGCTCGTAGGTTTGCTTCGGCTGCTCGGGATTCGAGAGGTCGAAGTAGCGCGTCTTGCCGTCCATGAACGTGTTGACCCAGAGCCCGGTGCCGTCCTTGTTGATACTGATGTCGACCGGCAGCGGGATCTTCGTCGGGTCGTCGATGGTGCCGACCTCCTTGGCCTGCCACTCGCCGGCGGCGTCGGGCTTGATGAGCCAGAGCTTCGAGGTGAGCGCGGTGGCCGTGATCGCCCAGTTGTCCCCGTCCTTGAGCGACCACCGGATCTCGAGCGGCGCGCCGGGAACGCTCAGGACCTTCTTCGGCTTCATGGCCTTGAGGTCCCAGACCGCCATCGTGTTGCCGAAGTGCTTCATGGCCTCGGCGTCCTTCACCAGCTCGCCCAGCGGCCGCATGTAGTTCGTCTTGCCGGTGAAGCTCGAGGTCAGCATGACGTTCTTTTGAGGATTTATTGCGATGTCGTAGCCGTACCCGTCACCGCCGTCGGTGGTGGGCATCGGATAGGTCGCGACGATCTCGCCCTTGTTGCTGTAGAGCGCCATGCCGGTGACGCCGCCGCCGTCCTTGGTGTTGGAGAGACCCTGGACGAGCATCCGGCCGGGCATCGCGTAGAACGTGTGCGGCCCGACGTAGCCGGTCTTCGCCGCCATGTTGGTCATGGTCCGCACCAGCTTCGGCCGCGCCGGGTCGGTGCCGACGTCGTAGATCGAGATGTGGCTGTTGTCGAGGCCGCCGGCCCAGAGGAAGCGCCGGTCGTCTGTGAAGCCCATGTGGTGCGCCTCGCCGCGGCTCTTCGCCGACACCTTGTGGATGACCTTGCCGTAGCGGCTCGACGCAGGGTTCACGTCGATGGTGACGAGCTTGTCCATGCCGTCGCCCATGCCCTTGACCCCGAGAGCCCAGACGTAGAGGTAGTCCTCCTGGCCCTTGATCAGATTGCCCATGTAGGGGGAGTTGCACGTCTCGTCAGCGCCGGCCGGCGAGGCTACCGCGAGCAGCAGCAGACCGGCGACCGCTGCGAGAAGCTGTCCGTGTCTCCGAATGGCTGACATGCAGGCCCTCCTGATGGCGTGAGTCGTCGTGGTGTGTTGCGTGGCCCGGTGCGTCCTACTCGCGGCTGATTCGCGCGCCGAGGGTTTTGAGGCGCTCGTCGACGCGCTCGTAGCCGCGGTCGACTTGCTGGACGTTGCGGATGATCGAGCGGCCGTGCGCCGCCAGCGCCGCGGCGATCAGCGCCATCCCGGCCCGGATGTCCGGGGAGACGATGGTGGCGCCGTGCAGGCGGCTGGGCCCGATCACCAGCGCCCGATGGGGATCGCTCAACAGTATTCGCGCGCCCATGGCGATCAGGTTGTCGACGAAGAACAGCCGGCTCTCGAAGAGCTTCTCGTGGATCAGCACGGTCCCCTCGCACTGGGTGGCGAGCACCAGCGCGAGGGGCGTGAGGTCGGCCGGAAAGCCCGGCCAGGGTGCGTCGTCGACCTTCGGGATGGCGCCGTCGATGTCGGCAACGATCTCCCGCTTCTGCGCCGCGGGCACCCGGAGCACGGTGCCCTCGATCAGGGTCTCGACGCCCAGGCGCTCGAACACCAGCCGGATCATCCGTAGGTGGTCGGGCGCCACGTCGCGCACGCGCAGCTCGCCGCCGGTCATCGCGGCGACGGCGACGAACGATCCGACCTCGATGTGGTCCGGACCGACGCGATGGCGGGCCGCGTGGAGCTCCCGCACGCCGTCGATCTCGAGCACGTTGCTGCCGATCCCCGCGATGCGCGCGCCCATCGCGTTCAGGGCGTGGCAGAGCCCCTGCACATGCGGCTCCGAGGCGGCGTTGAGCAGGCGCGTACGCCCCTCGGCGGTCGCGGCCGCCATCACGGCGGTCTCGGTCCCGGTGACACTGGCCTCGTCGAGGAACACCTCGGCGCCCCGGAAGCGGCCGCGGAGCTCCAGGCGGTAGTACGCGTCGTCGAGGTTGATTCGCGCGCCGAGCTGGCGAAGCGCGAGCAGGTGTGTGTCGAGCCGGCGGCGGCCGATCTTGTCGCCGCCCGGCCGCGGCAGCACGGCGAGCCCCGTCCGCGCGAGAAGCGGCGCGGCGAGCAGGAACGATGCCCGGATCTCGGCGGCCAGCGCCGCGTCAGGGCGCGACTCGCGAAGGCCGGCGGCATCGACCGTGACGGTGTGATCTCCTGACCAGTCGACACTGACGCCGAGCGCGCGGACGAGCTCGATCAGGGTGCCCACGTCGCGGATGCGGGGCACGTTGTCGATACCGACGCTTCCGGACGTGAGGAGCGCAGCCGCCAGGAGCGGCAGCGCCTCGTTCTTGTTGCCGCTCGGGGTGACCTCGCCACCGACGGGATGTCCGCCCTCGATCACGAAGCGATCGCCAGCGGGCGAGCTCATGGGCGGCATCGAATGTACGCCAATACGGTCGGTAGTGGCCAGCCGATGTCAGTCAGTCTCATGGCCTGCTGACATTTCCGTCACCCCCCCGGGTTGGAGGTCCCGAAATGCCATGATCGGGGCAATTCCTCCCTACGAATAAGACCTGAGCCAATTTCGTCCACCATGCATCACCGTGAATTTACACGCCCTTGTCGCCCGCGGCCGCCGGGGTCTCCGGAGCCTTCCCAGCGGTTTAAATTTTGCATAGGTAAGGGACGAGTCTAATATGAGAAAGGAATGGCGATGCTTCTCGCCATAAACCGGTGACGGATTACCTTCCGGACACCCCGTGTGTCGCCCGCGCCTATTGTCCTGGTTGTGAGCCCGACGCCGACCCGAGCCAGGAGATCCTCGACGTGCGCTGGTGCGAATCCCACTCGCCGGCTCGTGATGGAGCCGACGACGAAGTGGTGACCGCGTCCGCGTACCTCTCGGGGAGCGCCGAGGCTGGCGGCGACGACAACCGGCGCTGGTGCGACATCCTTCACGGCCGCCGCTAAGGGCGGGTTCACCTCGCGAGCGCAGTTAGCTCGCGAAGCGAGCGGATAATTCGGTGAGGCTGTACCGCGCTGTTCGGCGGTAGGCCCCGACCTCCGCGATCCACCCACACCCCCCTGAGCCCGAGCTGCTGCGGCGCGCCCACGTCAAACTCGAGGTGATCGCCGACCATCCACGCATCGGTCGGCACCGCACCCAGCGTCTGGAGCGCGTGCCGATACACGGCCGTCTCGGGCTTGCCCGCGCCGAACTCGCCCTCGATCAGGATTGCGTCGAAGTAAGAGGCCAGGCGATGGCGCTCGATCTTGTCGCGCTGCTGCGTCGCGTCGCCATTCGTCACCATCGCCATCGGCACGCCGCCTCGGCGTAGCTCGGCGAGGCAGCCGAGCGCTTCCGGAAATAGGCTCATCGCCTCCCGCCGTCGCACCGCGTAATCACGCGCGATGGCCGCCGCCAGGCCCGGCGCGCTCCGGCCGAGGCGCTCGAGCGCGAATTCCACGATGTGCTGCCAGGCGCCCACCATGTTCAGGCGCTCGGTCCGCTGGCGGACCGGGTCGTCCCAGAACCAGCGCCGCGTCTCGATCAGCGTCGTGACCAGCACAGCTGGATCGATCCCGCTCGGCGGGCAGCATGCCGCGCACGCCTCGGCCCAGCTCCGATCAGCCCCCCCGGAGTAGTCGAGCAGTGTGTCGTCGAGATCGACCAGGAGCGCCTTCACCCCCGGGCCTCGCGAGGCGTCAGCTCGACCACCAGGCCGTCGCCCCAGCCGTACTTCTTCTCCGAAAGCGATCTCACTGCGCGCGCGAGCGCTGGCTCGGCCCGCGCGTCGACGACCCGCGCCGTGGCCGCGAACGAGCGCCGCCCAAGCCGCACGGTGACGCGGGGGAGGGCGCGGAGATTCCGCACCCACTGCGCGCGCTCGCGATGCTCGGCGACCAGGTAGAGCCGCTCCTCCCGGCGCGTGAACCAGATCTCGATCTCGCGCGGCCGGCCGGTGCGCTCCCCCGTCGTCGTCAGGTAGAGATACTGCGCCTCGCGAGGCCGGGCGGCTCTAGCAGTGGAAGTGCGCGCCGCAGGCCGTCGCGGGGCTGGGGCCCCGCCGGCCGAGGCGCGCCTATTGATAGTGGAAGTGCGCGCCGCAGGCCGTCGCGGGGCTGGGGCCCCGCCGGCCGAGGCGCGCCTGTTAATAGCGGAGGGCATCGGCGCGCGCGACGACGCCCAGCACCGTCTCGACCGCGCGGAGCATGAGCGGAAAGTCCATGCTCGGCTGTTCCAGCCCCGCGGCGGCGACCATGGCCGGGAGAAGCGGGAAGTGGATGAAGCCGACCGCGGGCGGCCGCGCGAGGTCGCGCACGGCGTGGAGCGTCCAGTAGAGCGTCTGGTTGCAGAGATAGGTCCCGGCGGTGTTGGACGTGTACGCCGGGATGCCCTCGTCGGTGAGCGCCTTGAGCATCGCGGCGAGCGGCAGAGTCGAGAAATACGCGGCCGGCCCGCCGGGAACGCACGGCTCGCCGCTGGCCCGGTAGCCCGCGTTGTCGGCCACCTCGTAGTCCATCACGTTCACCGCGACGCGCTCGAGCGCGACGCGCGCCCGGCCGGCGGCGAGCCCGAGGTGCACGACCGCCGACGGCCGCGTCTCCGCGAGCGCCGCGGACATGCGCCGGGCCGCGTCGGCGTGGTGCACCGGCAGCACCTGGCCGACGATGTCGATGCCGCCCACCCTGCGTCCGTCGACGGCCTTGGCGAGCCCCTCGGTGGGGTTCGCGGTGTGCGTCCCGAACGGCTCGAATCCGGTGACGAGGATCATGCGCTCAGTAGTCTGCCACATCCGGCGGTTTCAGCCACGCTGCACGAGCGGCGCGAGGCGCGGCAGCGTGATCACGACCACTGCGGCGACCGCCGTCAGCACGAGCCACGGCAGGGTATAGGCGCCCGTGACCTCGAGCAGCACGCCGAAGATCGGCGGACCGATGAGCGTGCCGCTCCACGAGCAGGCGGTCGCCGCGCCGGTCAGGAGGCCGGCGTAGCGCGGCCCGCCGATCTCGGCGACGAGCGCGAAGTAGAGCCCGACCCACCCGAACGCTCCGGCGCCCGCGACGAGGGCGAGCGGGACCATCAGCGGGAGCGGCAGCAGGGCGCCCAGGGCGAGCAGGGCATACGCGACGCCGCCGATGGCCGCACTGGCCACGACACCCGGCCGGCGGCGGCCGCCGAAGGAGCGATCGGACGTCACGCCCCACGCCACGCGACTGAGCGTGCCGCCCACCTGAGCGAGGGCCAGGAACTGCGCCGCCGTCACCGCGGAGACCGCGAACGTCTCCTTGGTGTAGAGCACGAGGTACGCGAGGAGCGACGACTGGGCGATCGATAGCGCCAGTCCGCAGCCGAACACAACGAGGATCGGCGGGCGCCGGAGAAACGTGCCGAGCTCTGCGATCCTCGGCCGGTCGCTCGCCGGCCCCGACGCGGCGACCGGGTGTGGGTTGTAGAGGATCGAAACCAGCACGGCCGAGGCGAGCGACAGGGCGCCCGCCAGCGCGAGCGCGACTCGCCAGCTCCAGGCCAGCGCGATGGGCGGCAGCGCGAGCGCCGCCACAAGACCGCCGAGCGTGAGGCCGGTCTGCTTGATTCCCATCGCCATGCCGCGCTCGCGCGGCGGAAACCACTCGACGACCGCCTTGCCGGTCGCGGGATTGAGCACGCTGAAGCCGAAGCCGCCGAGGATCAGGAACGTGAGCAGCGTGGCGAGGCTCGAGCTCGAGGCCGCGAGCGCCATCATGGCGCCGACGAGCAGCTGGCCGAGCCCGAGTGCTAAGCGGACGCCGAGGCGGTCCGTGAGCCAGCCGGCAGGCAACGCCATCAGCACGCCGCCCAGGTACACCGCGGGCAGGCACAGCCCCACCTGCACGCGTGACAGGCTGAGCGCGTCGAGCAGGAACGGGGTGAGCGGGGTCACCGCCAGGGCGGTCAATGCACCGAGAGCGTGGGCTACCGTCACCAGGGCGAGAATCGGCCAGCGCGACGTCACCGGGGGGATTGTGCTCCTGTTGGCCCTCGCGCGGGACTATTCTCTAGCCGTGCTCATCGCGCAGATCACCGACATGCACATCCGGCCCGAGGGCGTCCTGGCTTACGGCCGCATCGACACGGCGCCCTACCTGGCCCGCGCCGTCCAGCATCTGCTCGGCCTCAAGCCGCGGCCCGACGTCGTGCTGGCGACCGGCGACCTGGTCGACGCCGGCAGCGCCGGGGAATACGCGCGGCTGCGCGCGCTGCTGGCGCCGCTCCCGATGCCCGTGTACCTCATCCCCGGCAACCACGACGATCGCGACGCGCTCGTCGCCGCGTTCACCCACCACGGGTACCTGCCGCGTGGCGGACGGTTCATCCAGTACGTCGTCGAGGATTTCCCGGTCCGGCTCGTCGCGCTCGACACGCTCGTGCCCGGCAAGGCCGGCGGGCTCCTCTGCGAGGAGCGTTTGGGCTGGCTCGCAGCGCGCCTGGCCGAGGCGCCCGATCGCCCGACCGTCATCTTCATGCATCATCCGCCGTTCGAGACGGGGATCGAGCACATGGACGGCTACGGTCTCGCCCGCAGCCGTGAGTTCATCGAGGTCGTGAGCCGCCATCCCCAGGTGGAGGGCGTGTTGTGCGGCCATCTGCACCGGCCGATCCAGGCGCGGGTCGGCGGGACGGTGGCCAGTACCGCGCCGAGCACGGCGCACCAGGTAGAGCTCGACCTCGAGAAGGGGAACCCGTTGATGTTCACCATGGAGCCGCCGGCGTGCCAGCTCCACCTCTGGCGCCCGGGCGCGGGCCTCGTGAGCCACACGAGCTACATTGGTGACTACGACGGGCCCTATCGCTTCTCCGACGGGAGAAAGGTGGTGCGGTAGCCGCCCTCAGCCCTGCTTCAGGAGTGACTCCGCCGCTTCCATGAGCGTCTCCGACAGGGTGGGGTGGGTGTGGATCGTCGCCGCGAGATCCTCGACGGTGAGCGCCGCCTCGATGGCGAGCGCGCCCTCGGCGATGAGCTCGCCGGCGCCCGGGCCCACGATGCCGACGCCGAGAACGCGGCCCGACTCCGGATCGGCGATGAGCTTCGTCAGCCCGTCGGTGCGCCCGAGCGTCAGGGCGCGGCCGGCCGCCGCCCATTCACGCTTGGCCACCTTGACCACGCGCCCGTCGCGAGCCGCCTCGAACTCCGTCAGCCCGCACCAGGCCACCTCCGGGTCGGTGAACACGACCGCGGGGACGACCACGTTGTCGAACGCCGACGGCCGGCCCGCAATGACTTCCGCGGCCACCTTGCCCTGGCGCATCGCTCGATGGGCGAGCATCGGCTCGCCCGTGACGTCGCCGACCGCGTAGATCGCCTTGTCGGTCGTGCGGCAGCGGTCGTCGACCGTGATGAACCCGCGCGCATCCGGGTTCACGCGCGTGTTCTCGAGGCCGAGGCCGGCCGACGCGGGCCGCCGGCCCACCGCGATCAGCACGCGGTCGAAGACGTCGTCGTCGCCGCCGAAGCCCGCCTCGATCGCCGAGCCTTTCTCGGCGAGCGAGGTCACCCTGGTGCCCAGGCGAAGCTTCGTGAAGAGCTTCTCGCACCGCCGCGTCAGCGGCTGCACGAGCGCCCGGTCGACACCCGGCAGCAACCCGTCGGTCATCTCGACGAGCGTCACCGCGCTGCCGAGTGCCGCGTAGACCTGGCCCAGCTCGAGGCCGATGTAGCCGCCGCCGATCACGAGCAGACGCTCGGGAATGTCGGCCAGCTCCAGCGCCGCCGTCGAGTCCATGACGCGCTCGCTCGCGAGCGCCAGACCGGGCAGGGCCGCCGGCGCGGAGCCGGTCGCGATGATCGCGTGCTTGAAGCGGACCTTCTGCGGCTCGTCGCCCTCCACGCGCAGCTCACGCGAGCTCTCGAAG
>Ga0134127_10003844_pt1 | contig 10839 bp, 8 predicted proteins | sample KB31753_FD_96459 | JGI IMG/M metagenome (GOLD analysis project Ga0134127, IMG submission 96459) | Terrestrial soil microbial communities with excess Nitrogen fertilizer from Kellogg Biological Station, Michigan, USA - KB3-175-3 | ecosystem: Environmental > Terrestrial > Soil > Unclassified ...
CCAATATCTCTCAATCAACACCATTTCTTACGGCGACTTCTGCTGGAACGGTGAATGCACGAATTGCCAGGTCTGGTATCACCTGAAAGGCCAGAACGAACAGAGCGACCGGCCGGCGCTGTCGTGCCGTTTGCAGTGTGAAGAGGGAATGGTGATTACTAAACTGAGCCGGTTTATCGAACTTGAAGGGATTACGAAGTAAGACATTTCACGCAAAGTCGCAAAGAAGACGCAAAGAAACTTAAGGCTTGGCGTTCTTTGCGGTTCTTTGCATCTTTGCGTGAAACCTTCTTAATATTTCGGCACGCTCGGATCTACGTCGCTCGACCAACCAAGAATCCCGCCCTTTAGGTTGATCAATTTTCCCTGAAACCCGGACCGCTGAAGCGCCTCGATCGCCCGTGCGCTGCGCCCACCCATTTTGCAGTGCACAACCGTCTCACGGCTCGGATCGATCTCTTTCATGCGACTCAACACCTGTCCGAGCGGGATATGAATCGAGTTTGGTAAGCGTCCGATTGCGACTTCGTTGTCCTCACGCACGTCTACGATTTGTATGTCATCGCCTTTATCGAGGCGTTGTTTGAGTTCGGTTGGAGTGATCTCTTCCATAGCGTTGTTCCTGTAATTTACACTACACTTCGTAAAAATCCCCTGCACCTCGAAAGGCCGGATCATGAGATTCGAATTTTACACAGAAGCTCTCGAAAACGTTCCCAAGCTGTCGGTCGACGGCACGGTTGATAACAGCATTCACTTCTCGCATTGGGAAGGGAATAGTACCCCAACCGAGGTGAAGGCCGATACCTCCACCGAAATCGCGCTCAATCTCGTCGCTTCACCAAATCGCGCCGCGCTGACGAAGGGCATTGAGTTAGTCACCAACAACCATTTCGATACCGACGGCGTCCTGTCATGCTGGACTGTCCTCACGGGCGAGCGCGCCCTAGCCTACCGCGATTTGTTGATTTCCGCCGCTGAAGCCGGCGATTTTTCGGAATACTCGAGCGACGACGGCGTGCGCGTCAGCATCGCCGTTCAGGGTTCTGACCAGGCGAGCCCGAATAACGACGACGGCTCACCGTTCGCACGGCTGCTAGCTGGTGAAGAAGTTGACGATGATGCGCGCGCGTATGAGCTGGTGCTGCCCAAAGTCGAGCACTTGCTGGCAAATATCAATGATTATGAATCGCTGTGGCGCGAAGGCTGGGACAGTGTGGTCCGTGCAATCGAGAGTTTTGAGCAAGGCAGATCGAAGGTCGTTGAGTATTCAGAAATTTCGGTAGTGACGCTTGCGCCGGAGCTGTTTGAGGGCGCTGGTTTCAGTCCGACGAGGCACTCAGCGCCTTTCACAGCGATTTCGAATTTCGCCAGAGGCGAGCTCTTTCTGATCGCGATTCCCACAACTTCAGGATGGTTTTATCGAATTGATTATCCCTACTATTCGTGGGCCGAGACTGTGGTGCGTCCGCGCATTCCCCGCCGAGATCTGGAGCCCGCGTTGCAGTTGCTCAACAGCAGGGAACCGAATCAAGACGGACGCTGGCAGCAGGACAATCGTGAGATGACTTCGGCAGTGAAGTTTCTCGATACAGCAGGAACGTTGGCTGCGTCACGTTTGGAACCTGACGAAGTTGCGGAGGTTTTGCGGAAGTCGTCGTCGGTCGCTGCGGCTTCAGTTTCGTAAACACGATGCACGACGTAATCATCATCGGCGCTGGACCAGCCGGACTATCAACCGCTTTCTGGTGCGATGAGTTGGGCCTCGACGCGCTCGTGCTCGAACAGGCTGAACGCGTCGGCGGACAACTTCGTCGCGTCTACAATCCGATCAATAACTATCTCGGACTCAAAGCTCGCAACGGTGAGGAACTACTAGATCGCTTCACCACGGATGTTGACAGTGCCGACTTCGATCTCTGGACGCAAACAAGCATCAGTTCGGTAGATTTGAAGGCGAAGCGCATCTCGCTGGCGAGTGGTGAAAGCCTACAGTCGATCGCACTCGTGATCGCAACGGGCGTGAGGCCGAGGGAGTTGGGAGTGCCGGGCGAGAAGGAGTTCGCCGGTAAGGGAATGATAGAATCCGCTGCCCGCGACCGAGAGCTCTTCGCCGGCCAGGACGTTTGCGTTGTTGGCGGTGGCGATGCAGCGGTTGAGAATGCATTACTGCTGGCGGAAGTTTGCCCGACGGTGACGCTTGTTCATCGTGGAAAGAAGCTGCGCGCGCGGCGCGAGTTTACGGAAGAGCTTCAGTCCAAGCACTGCGTCACAGTTTTCACTGAATCTGTGCTGACGCGTATCATGGGCGACGAGCGAGTGGAAGCAGTTGAAATCCAGCGAAAACAGGGATTGAAGCCGTTTCAGCTTGCCGTGCGCGGCGTGTTAATCCGGATAGGCGTTGAGCCGAATACCGAGTTGTTCAGAGACCAACTGGAAACAGACGAAAAGGGTTACGTTCTGGTGAACAGTCAACAGGAGACAAAAGTGCCGATGGTCTTTGCTGTTGGCGACGTGTCAAATCCGGTCGCACCAACGATTAGCGGCGCCACGGGAGCGGGCGCGACTGCCGCGAAAGTGATTGCCGGCAGACTAAGCGCAAAGGTTGCTCAATGACCGAGATAGAAACTGCCTACGTCGACGCTCATGTTGCGGCGTATCCGGTCGAGTACATCGCGGGAATCGATCTTTATAACGCGGGCGAATTTCATGCGGCGCACGACGCGTGGGAAGAACGCTGGATGGGCGAGGTTGGACCAAAGGAAAAACTGTTCCTCCAGGCGATGATCCAATCGGCGGTCGCGTTTCATCATCTCGATATCGGCCGGCCCGGTGCCGCACGTCAAATGTACCTGCGTGCGAAGGAGAAGTTTGCGCGACTCGGAGTGAATGTTTATATGTCGTTGGATCTCGACGAGTACCAGGCGCAACTCGATCGTGCGTTGTCGTGGTTACTGAATGGCGACCCAAGAGAGTTACCGCCGCCGGCGATCACGCCACCAAAAATTCGTTTACTGGCGGCCATCGATGAGTTTGACTGATATTTGTAAATCTTGAAAAATCTTGTAAATCCTGTCTAAAAACTGACTTAATGAATTTTTCGCGATTGATATTACTTGCGTGCTGGTTCGGCGCCGCTCTCTTCTTCGGCGCAGTCGTCGCACCCGCCTCGTTCGGCGTGCTGAGATCGTTCGCCCTCCCGAACGCGAACGAAATCGCTGGCAGTATCGTGACGCGTTCGCTTTCAGTAATTAACATTGCCGGCTTTCTAATTTCGTTATTACTACTTCTAACTTTACTCGCGCGTCGCCATTCCTCTGGCCGTCTAAGTTTCGTCATCGAGTGCGTTTGTCTTGGCATCATCGCGTTAACGACCGCGGTCGGCCATTGGGTAATTGCCGCGCGAATGCGTGCGTTACGCGCGGCGATGGTTTTGCCGATCGATCAGATTGCGGCTGACGATGCACGCCGAATAGCCTTCAACAACCTGCACGGTTATTCGGTTAACGCGCTCGGGCTTGCTATGATTGCCGCTCTTGTGGCGATGGTCCTGATGGCCCGGAGCCTGCGCAATTGAATCTCAGATTGGGTGATGCCGGTGGAAATTATTGAAGACATTGATGGTTGGCGAAGGCGCTTCGAGGGTTGGAGACCGGGCGCTGGCGATGAGCTCGGTGGCGATTACCCTTTCGTCAGGAACCGCCGCGCGCCATTCACGCCCGCACGGCGCGCTCTGCCGATGCTGAATCTCGCGCTCATCTCGTCAGCGGGCGCTTACATCGACGGAACTCCTGGATTCGATACCGGCGCGGCAACCGGAGACACGAGTTTTAGAGAAATTCCGATCGAAGTTGAAGGGTCGGACCTTCGATTTGCCGCGCGTGGGTACGATCCATCGGCTGTGCAGCAGGACGCGAACTCGGAACTGCCGGTGGAGCGACTGTTCGAGTTTGAACAGAACGGAATCATCGGTCAATTGAATCCGGTGTTCTGGAGTTTTTGTGGGTTCATTCCTGATGCTGCTCGGCTTGTCGATGAGCTGGTTCCGAAGCTGGTCGAGCGAGTGCAGCGTTATGAGGTGCAGGCGGCGTTGTTAGTTCCTGCTTCGGTTTTGTGTCACCAGTCTGTGGGGCTGGTGGCGCGGGCACTCGAGCTTGCCGGAATTCCAACAATGACGCTCGCGGTCGTGAAGAACATAGTGGAATCAGTTCGCCCGCCGCGGGTTGCATTTTACGACGGCGAGCCTGGAACGATCAGCGGCCTGCCAAACTGGCCCGAGCACCAGCGACGCATACTCGACGAAGCGTTGCGGCTGATCGAGCCGATGGACCAGGCCGGAATACGCAAGCTAGGGGTGACACTGGAAACTGCGGTCGAGAAGTCACGCGGCGAGCGATAAACAAAACATTTGATGTCTCTTAAAAAGCGCTTCGGACTCGTCATCCTCCTCATCATCGTTGTCACGCTTGCATATCTTCTCCTTGCGCCTGTGCCGATCTCGCCAGCCGCATGGACTCCGCCGGCGGCTCCGGCATTGACCGGCCAGTACGCACAGAACACGCGACTCTCCTCTGTTCAGAAGCTGTCACTCGGTGACGGGCACAAACCGGAGGATGTTGCGCTCGATGCCGAAGGGAAGATCTACGCCGGTTTTGAAGATGGCCGGATCATGGTCCTTCAGCCTGACGGCACTCAGCCGCGTGTCTTCGCCGACACGCATGGTCGTCCACTCGGATTGATCTTCGATCGTGAGGGAAATCTGATCGTAGCCGACGCGATCAAAGGGTTGTTGTCCGTGAACAAAGCGGGCGAAGTCAAAGTGCTGGCGGAGGAGGCTGACGGTACGAAGTTTGGCTGTCTTAACGATCTCGACATCGGTGCGGATGGCACGATTTACTTCACTGAAGCTTCGAACAAGTTTCCGATGTCGCAGTTCACGAATGACTTGCTAGAGCACCAGCCCAACGGCCGTTTGCTGGCGCTCGATCCAAAGTCGCGCCGGCCGCGAACGTTGTTGCGGAACGTTCACTTTGCGAATGGTGTTGCGGTGAGCCCCGATCAAACGTTTGTCCTTGTGGCAGAGACCGGGGAGTATCGCATTCGTCGCGTTTGGCTTAAGGAACCAAAGATGGGCCAGAACGATATTTTTATCGAGAACCTTCCGGGGTTTCCTGATGGCATTTCCTCAAACGGTCGCGATCGGTTCTGGCTCGCGCTCGTGACTCCGCGACAGGCCGCTTTCGATCGAATGCTTCCGTACCCGTTCATGCGGAAGATGGTCGTTCGTCTCCCGAAGTTCATGCAACCTGCGCCGAAACGCTATTCTTTCGTCCTCGCCCTGGATCTCCAGGGCCGCGTCGTCGAAAACCTCCAGAACGGCTCCGCCGGCTGCTATGCCGAGATTGCAAATGTCGTCGAGCACAACGGCGCCCTGTATTTCGGCAGCATCGGCGAAGACACCCTCGGCCGCTTCCCACTGAAGTAAGCCACAACCGTCCAAATGACTTTTGAGGGAAAGCCGGCGCGGCCGCGCGGCGACGTGTCGACGTGCCGACGTGCCGTGTACGTATTTACCAACTGTATAGCGTTGTACCACAGCGAGGGTGAGGGGCGGGTGAATTTACTGAGGAATTTGTCCATGTTTGGGACGTGGGTAGGAGGTATCCAAAATTGCCCCGTTTAACGCCAGCCCAGAATCCGCCGATTCCCCTCCTAAGTCTCACTAAATAAAGGGCTTCTAAGATTAATCCAAACGCAGCAAATTGCGGCACGAGGGTTGTAGTGATATCGGCGTCGGATCGAAGTGGGAGTTAATCCGACGCGGCAAATTCCCCCTCTCTTTGGAGCAGAAAACGACAATGATTAATATGCTATCGGCAGCGACCGCAGTGCCTCAACATGCGTTCAAAACAACAGAACTCGTCGGAAGTCTCATGCACAAGCTCTCCCCGGAACTTATCAACACAATCAGCGCGCTCGGGGTAGACCAACGATACTCAGCACTCGAAAATTATCCAGAGTTTCTATGCGGCAAACCAAAAGCAGCCACCAGCTCCACGACGGAGCTCGGCGTGGATGCCACCAAACGCTGCATAAATGAATGGGGAGGTGATCCGAACCGGATAGGGCTACTCGTCGCGGCAACTAACACTCCTGACCAGATGTTGCCGTGTTTAGCGTCGGAAATCATGGGGAAAACGCACGGCCTTCTATCCAGGTCGCTGCGAACCGTCAACATGCAAGCTCAAGGTTGTTCTGTGTTACTGAAGTCGATCGAGGTTGCCCAATGGTACCTGGCAGCAAATCCCGGCAAGCTCGCAATCGTCGTGATGGCGGAAGCGCACACACCTTACGTTGCCCCGCTGCTCCGCGACGAGTATTCCGGCTATCGCGAAATCATCAGACTGCGAAAGGATCGAAGAATTGATCCCGAGCAGTTCGAGCAACAAAGACTGGATACGACCTTCGTAATCCAATCGATGCTTTTTGGTGACGGCGCGGTGGCCCTACTGGTTGGTAGTGAAGAAGGAAAACCAGCGTTTGGACCAATCTCACACCTGACCAATGATGAGCCAACCGACATGGGCCTTCTTACGATGGTCAGCAACAGCTCACACCCGTTTCTAAAAGGACGCCCACAGTACTTCATGCAGCCGAACGTTCCCAACCGCGGCGCGCACTACGCGGTAACGACCGTCAAGAACGTGCTGCAACATCCTGACTCACCGGTGTCCGATCTGACGCAGGTTGATGATTGCCTGATCCACACCGGCAGCAAGAAAATTCTCGATGGCGTTTGTTCTCAACTCGACCTACAACCAGATTCACAAAAGGTGCACGGCTCGTACAAGGTCCTGGAACGCTACGGCAATCTGTCTAGCGCATCGACCGGATTTATGCTGGCGGAGAAGGATGAGTGGTCAGGGCCGGCGATGGTGGTGGGCTTCGGGGTAGGATTTACTGCGAGTGCGGGAATTATGAATTTTAATTAAACGAGTTGGACGTGGCGGCGGAAGTAATTTTTAGACAGGATTGACAGGATTTTACAAGATAGCCTGGAGCTCGCGATCTTTGGTCAAGGCTGTGAGGGTGGAGCCAACTTGTGCGAAGTCGAATGGCTTGCCAATGATCGCGTCAACGAGGTCTTCTTCGCCTGAGGGTGGTGGTGTTGTTGGGCCATAGCCGGTTACGAGTACGATCCTCACGCTGGGCCAACTCTTACGAATCAACCGCGCAGTTTCCCAACCGTCCATTTCAGGCATCGCCAAATCGGTAAACACGAAATCAAAATCGCCGGCGCGCATTTTCTCCACGGCTTCCTGCCCGCTTCCCGCCAGTTCTACGCTATGCTTGACCGCCAGCAGCATCTCTGCGAGCGTTTCTCTCACCGGTTTCTCATCGTCTACAACAAGGATCTTCAGACTTCGCGTTTCACTGAGCGTCTCCGGCGTCTCTTTCGACGATAACTTGGAAGCGATGGCAGGCAAATCGATCGTAAAATTCGTCCCGCTTCCGGGTTCAGACACGACGCTGATCGATCCCGAATGGCGTTCGATAATGCTGTAACTGACTGACAATCCGAGGCCGGTGCCCTGCGCGCCCTTCGTGGAGAAAAACGGCTCGAATATTTTCTCCTTTACGTCCTCCGGCATTCCCATTCCATTGTCACTGAAATGCAGTTGCAGCCTGTCGTCCATGCGACGGCAGGTAATCAGCAAACGTCCACCGCGCGGCATCGCATCAACCGCATTCACGATCATGTTCACAAACACTTCGCGCAGCTCTGACGCACTGCCATACGTGTATTGCTCTTTCTCCGCGTTGAGTTTCACGTCATATTCCAGCCCGCGAATGCGCGCCTCGTTTTGCCAACGCGTCCGTGTTATTTCAACCGCATCATTGAGCAGGACGGCAACATCAACCAGCTCAAACTCCTTCACCGCTGACTTCCGCGCGAAAGTCTGAATGCGGCGCACCGTCGCGGCCGCGTCTTCAGCAGCAGTTTGAATAATGTCGAGATTACGAACGAGAGCCGGATCGTTGATCTGACGTCGCAGCAACTGGGCGCGTCCGAGGATCGCCGCCAGTGAATTGTTGAAGTCGTGGGCCACGCCCGACGCGAGTTGGCCCAGCGCGCGCAACTTGTCGGCCCTCGCAGCACGCTCACGCTCTTCTTTTTGCTCGGTGATGTCGCGCGCGATACCCAACACGCCGGTCGTGCGACCTTCAACCACGAGCGGTGAATTATCAACTCGTGCGTATCGCAGTTGGCCGTCGTGCGAGAAGAAACGCATCTCGTAAGTTTGCGGCACGCCCTGCAATGCAGCATCCAGTTTTTGACGCACCAGATCGCGATCGCCTTCATAGACCATGCTCAGCAGTGGCCGGCCGATGAAGTTGCTGCGTTGAAAGCCCAGGCCTTTCAGAGTGGCCGTGTTGCACCACTTGAAATTCCCGTCCGTGTCTACCGCGTAGATCGACTCGCGCGCACTCTCGAGAATGTTCGTCAACAACGACTGGTGCTCGCGTGCGACGGCCTGCACCTTGCGCAACTCGGAAAGATCGCGTGCAGTGCACACAACGGCGATCGCGTGATTGTTTTCATCCAGCACTGGCTCAACCGAAACCAGCAACGGACGATTGAGCCGGCTCGGCGTGATCTCGATAGTCACACTACGACCGGTCTCCAGTGCATTTTCTACCACACAGGTTTCATCTTCTTCGCTGGTTCGGAGTATGTCGCAACACTGGCGACCAAGTAGCAACCGCGGATGAACAGCTTCCATCGTGGCGCCGGCGCGATTCACGCGTTTCAATTCGCCGGCGCGATCGAAGATGAAGATACCGTCAGACATCGCGTCGAAAGTCGTTTCCCATTCCGTCTTTCCACGCGCCACCATCTCAAACAGCTCAGCCTGCGCGATACCGATGGACAATCGCTCGGCAAGAGCTTCAACCAGCGCGACTTCATCTTCGGTCCAGAGTCGTTTCCGATCAGTTTGATGGATGGAGAGAATGCCGCGAAAATGTCCCTTCACGATTAAGGGATAATTGATCGCAGATGGGGCATTGAGTTTTTGTGCCTGGGCACGAACGTATTCGCTCAGTGTCCGGGATGTGTCTTCGTAGTTGAGGGCATCGTCAACAATGAGTGGCTGATTGGTGCTGGAGAGTCGCCGTGCAATCGGGTCGTCGTATTCCACGTCGACGTGCTTGATGCTTCTCACGCCTTCCGCGAGATATTCGTGTTCCAGCGGGGCGCTCACTCCTTCGCTATCCAACAGGAACAAGTGAACTCGCGATGCGCCGAGCGCGCGGCCTAACTCGACCGTCGCCGTGCTGAGAACTTCCGGCAAACTCAACGAAGCACGAATCGCCATCGTCAAACGATTCACGAGGGCCTCGCGTATCGAAGTCGATTCGGCTTTCTGGTAAAGCTCGGCTTGCCGGATCGCGATCCCGGTTTGGTCGGCAACGGCTTTTGCGAGCGCAATGTCTGATTCACTCCATTGCCGCACCTGTTTGGTGGTTGAAAGCGCGAACGCGGCCGGCACGTCGTCGCCGACTCTGATGGCCACGTACATGATCGACTTCACGTTCGCTTTCGAAAGAATATTCTCGTATAGATCTGCGATGCGTTTGTCTTCCCCGGCGTCTGGAAAAGGCAAAACTCCGGTTTGATCCAGCGCGGAGATCAACGATTGCAGATGGCCCAACGCGAAGTCAGACGCCGCCGGTTGAACTCCTGTAGCGTGATACTCCGCGACATTCAAAGCACTCTGCGAGCGGTCGTCACGCATGTACAAGGAACAGCGATCCACCGCAAGGTACGAACCCAACTCCCTTACCGCCGTCTTGTAAATCTCTCGGCTATCGAGCGAGCAACGAATCGCCTGCGAAATACGATGCGTCATGGCCTCGCGTTGTGCCTGCTGGGCGAGGAAAGCCTGGCTCTCGCGCAACACTTCTTCTGAATGTTTCCGTTCGGTCAGATCACGCGCGATTCCCTGCACGCCAACCGGTTTACCGTCGCGAAAGATCAGTCGCGTGCTCACTTCCAGTCGAACACGAAGCCCGTCCTTGGTGATGATGTCGATCTCGTAAACGGTCGAAACTTTTTCGCTGGCCTTGTGAGCGATCATATCGCGCGCGAGATCCAGATACTCCGGCGCAATCACGTCAGCGACGTTCATCAGTGCCGCTTCTTCGCGGGAGTAGCCGGTGATGCGTTCACCGCTGCGATTGAGTGAAGTAAAGTTGCCCTGGAGATCGTGCGTGTAGATGATGTCGTTGGCGTTTTCGAAAAGTTCCCGGTAACGCTCTTCGCTTTCCCGAATCGACACTTCCGCTCTGCGGCTGTCAGTAATGTCAGTGGCGACACCGATAACGCCCAGGACGTTGTCGCGCTCGTCTGTCAGTGGCGAGTAGCGAACATCAAAAACGAGCTCGCTGACAGTTACCGCTGCCGTGAACGACTCGCCTTTCAGAGCACGTCTGATGTTTTCACCAACTTGTGGCGTGTCAGCATAAACCTCAAACACTGACTGGCCCACGAGCTCGCCGGGCTCGAGCGAGAGACTCTTCAATCCTTCACCTTCACTCACCGTGAAGACGCCGTTTTTGTCAGTCGCAAACAGTATCAGCGACGCACTCGCGACGACCGTGCGCAAACGCTTTTCTGTTTTTCTCAGTGCCTCGCGTGCCTGCTTCTTTTCCGTTACATCACGAAACACAGAGAGCACCGCGGATTCACCATTCGAGGTGAACGGCAAGCCAGTGACTTCAACATCGATCTCTGCGCCATCGAGCCGGAGACATTTCTGCTCGACGAGTGGCGTC
>Ga0134127_10003852_pt1 | contig 10827 bp, 9 predicted proteins | sample KB31753_FD_96459 | JGI IMG/M metagenome (GOLD analysis project Ga0134127, IMG submission 96459) | Terrestrial soil microbial communities with excess Nitrogen fertilizer from Kellogg Biological Station, Michigan, USA - KB3-175-3 | ecosystem: Environmental > Terrestrial > Soil > Unclassified ...
AAGACGCCAAGGACCGCAAAGACGCAAAGAAGACAGACTCTGAACTCCCCATTACGGAGGTCACTTTTGAAACCCTTATACCAGATCCCCATACTGCTGCTTGTCCTGCTCACTCTTAGTCCCGAAGCTCGGGCCCAGGATCCATTCGAGATCCAGGTCTACGAGTACGAGACGGTTCCGAAAGGGATGTGGAATCTCGAGACGCATCTCAACTACGTCGGCAGAGGCACTCGCATGTTCGAAGGACCGGTCGCTCCAACCAATAACCAGTTTCACCTGACCTTCGAGTTGACGCGAGGGCTGACCGAGAACTTCGAGATGGCCGGCTATCTGGTGCTCGCACATCGTCCGGGCAGCAACGTGCTCGATTACGTCGGCTGGCGAGTTCGCCCACGTGTCTCGGTTCCGCGTTCATGGAAATGGCCAGTCGGCGTGAGCATGAGCGCCGAGGTGGGCTTTCCACGCAAGATATACGAGGAGAACTCGGTTACATTGGAGCTGAGACCGATCATCGAGAAGAAGTTTGGCCGTTTTCAAATCGATGTGAATCCGGTCGTCGGCCGCGCGCTTCGTGGGCCAGGTACAGACGAAGGATGGGACTTTGAACCGGGCGTCCGTTTTGGCTATGAGTTGAACAAGAAGTTTGATCTGAGCCTTGAGTATTACGGGTCGACCGGCGAGATCGGCGACTTCCTTCCATCCAATGAGCAGGTTCATCAATTCTTTCCGGGTGGCGACTTGAAGTTCTCGGACAACATCGTTTGGAACTTTGGAGTCGGCATAGGCGTGACTGATGCGGGTAATCGTCTGGTCTACAAATCACGCATCGGGATCTTGTTCGGCGGCGGGAACTGAGTCGTGTTCTTCTTTGCGTCTTTGCGGTCCTTGGCGTCTTAGCGCGAACCCTGTCTTCGAAAGCTAAGAAAGCGAAAAGTGCAGTTCCGCGCAAAGACGCCAAGGACCGCAAAGACGCAAAGAAGAACTTCGCCGAATAATCGAAAGAAATCGATATGCGGTAAGTCTCATTCGTTAAGGATTGTTCAGTTGTCACTCCTTGTGTTCGAACCGCTACTGAATCTTGTTCTTCGCATCCCTGCACATCCCGGCGATTTCGTGAAAGCGATCGTGCAAAGCGCTCAGCGACTGTTTGATTTGCGCGTCGGTTCCGTTTTTAGACACCAGTGCAGCAAGGGCGTTCGACTCCTGAGCAAGCTTTGCAAGGTTCGATTTGATTTCAGGCAGCGCGTAGATCTTTGGCGGTGTTGAGGCGGACCACTGTTTTGCCTTCGCAGCCAGCTCGCCGGCGCGGCTTCGAATCGGCTTGAGATCGCCTTCTTCCATCGGATGGAAGGTTGCCGACATCACATCGTGAAACGCGCTCAACTCGGTCCACTTGTCGTTTGTTTCGGCGGAAGCCGACATCGAGGCCGGCTGAAAATCCGCCGCAAGAGCCAGAGTGCCCCATTGCAGGACCAATCGGCCGCCCTTGTCCTTCTTCTCGAGGTTTATCGTCAGGTACTCAACCGGCTTATCGAGTCGTTGCAAATTGAAAGGCGCTTCGGCGATGGTCTCACCGGCTTCGGACTGGATCAGGAGCTGCCACTTCTTGTCTTCGCCGTATTTGGCCTGGAGGATGTATTTGCCGGCGGGGATGACTTTGTCGCCGAATTTCAAGCCGGCTTGTGTTGAGAGAGTTGTTGGATCATTCGCGCCCATCCGCCAGACCATCCCCGGCTGAATCAAGGCTTCGGGATTCCTTCCACGCAGGCCGGGCCGACCGTGGTTGACTTCAATCTTGTTGCCGCCCAATTCCAGGACGGGACGTCCGCGATCATCTTGAGCGGAGCCCGACATCGAGCTGCCAAAGCAAGCGGAAGTGAACAAGAGCAGAGCGAATATGACAACGATTCTCTTCATAATATGATTCTCCTCGAAGATGGTTTTGAAAGCAGACATCTTATCCTATTGGGAAGGTTTTGAGTAACTCCCATCGAGAAGGCTTTGGATAGTGTTTATCAGATGGCCTTGATTGATCCGACATCCGCCTCAGGACCACTTGCGGTGCAGAATAACCAGTTGATTAGGCTGACATGCTAGCCTCAGGACTGCTTGCGACGCAGAATAACAGGTAGGGAAGGGTGGCTTGCCCCCGCCTCCTCAAGTCGAGGTCATATCGAAGAAGATTAGAGGTCAGGAAGGGTGGCTTTGCCCCCGCCTCCTCAAGTCGAGGTCATATCGAAGAAGATTAGAGGTTAGGAAGGGTGGCTTGCCCCCGCCGTTGGGTTGGATTGATTCTCAAATGGCGCGAACCCAAGAGCAGGGGCAAGCCACCCTTCCCAACCTGTTATTCTGCGTCGATTCTTGTCCCGATTCTTATTGGCATCTATTGGCGTCGCGACCTGACAGGACTCTGAGCGTTGCTTGCCAGCTCTTCGATGATGAACATTACATCGTTGCTACCAGAAAGACCGGCAACAACCGCCACCTCTTTGTTCGCAGCCAGAGTCGGATACGAAAGACGTTCTCGAGCCAGGCTGCGACGCTTCAACCCGGTGCGTGGGTCCAGAATCCCGAAGAACGTTACCGGGCCTTCATTGTTGTCATCCCACGCAACCAGAATCGTGCCGTCCGCCTGAGCGATCGTTTGCGCATGCTTGCCCAGTTTTTGATCCGGATCGAGCAACCTTCGCGGCGAGTACGACTGACCGCGGTCATCGGACATCGCATAGTAGAGGCCAGGCTTCTCACCGCCCCCGGTGAACCAGATCACGTGGATCTGGTCCCGAGCGTCTACGCACAACGCCGGACCAGTGACCGGGCAAGCATTAATGTTCCAGCCGTCGGCGCTCACGGTTGTTGTCCTGAAGCTCACACCACCGTCAGTCGAGCGAGCTACAACTATGTCGCGATACATCGCTCCGGTCGCAGGCACGGTTCTATAGGACAGGAAGAGCCGCCCCGCGGAATCGATCTGAATGTTTGTCCGGCAACACTCGCACACGTCTGAAACAACCCGGCGATCACGCGAGAAGCTTTTCCCGCGGTCTTCTGAAGTCGTCAGCCAGAGCTCCGCGCCTCGATCGTTTGCCTTTTTGGCTCGTTCGTCGATCCAGGTCACGAAGACGCGTCCACGTCCGTCGACTGCGATTGATTGAAAGGCGTGACCGGTCGGCGTGCCTCCGGCGTCCGAGTTGAGCGTGATCGCCGGCAAGAATGACTTTCCCCCGTCGGTTGACCGAGCGAAGCGAATGTCACCCTTCCACTTCGCCGTTTCGCTTGCCCAACAGACATATACGTCGCCCTGAGGACCTACTGACACCTTTGGCGGATTCTCGTTTCTCACGGTAGCGTCGCCGGGACGATCATTGACGCGGAGCGGATTCGAGAAGGTCTTACCGTCGGTCGAGCGCCGAAGCATGACATTACTTGCTCCGTTCGAGCGCTTGATAAAGGCGAGGTAGAACCCACCCTGACCGTCCGCAACGACGAACGGGTTGAAGTTGCCATCACCCGACGGCATGGCGCCATGCTGATGGGTCTGTGCAAAGAGAGGAGTTGTGCAGAGAATGAGCAGTAACGCTAGACTGATGATGTTCATTCGGCGTTCCATTGTACAAACAGCTTAGAGCCAAAGCTTCAATCCAAACTGAATCTGTCTGGGATCGCCAGCGGCTGTCGGTCGTCCAAAAGCCGCCAGCGGGATAGTACCGGGACCAAAGACATTGTTTGGCAATTGCAGGTTCGCTCGGTTGAGGACATTGAAGCCCTCTGCAATTACATCCACCCCGAAGCGCTCGGTAAAGCGAATCCGGCGGCTCAATCGCACATCCAACGACGCGAAGTCGAAGCCTTCGCCGGTGTTCCGCCCTACGCCCACAGGACGATCGTTGACGCTGGTGTCGAAGTTGCGATCGGTTCCGGTCAGAACATTGAAGGGCAATGGCGATCCGTAGCTGAAGATGTAGCTGAGCTGGAATCCTTCTGCTGTTCGTCGCCACAAGGAATCGGTCTTGATCTCCGGAACCTCGAAGGTGCCACTCAGGGTCAGTCGATGACGCTGGTCGTTGTCGCCGCGGCCTCGATCATCTCTCAGGTTGAAGTTATCCTGCGGTGTAAAGAAGAAGGCGTTGCCGGCATCATCAACCGCTTTTGAAAAGGTGTATGAGAAACGCGCTCCGGCCCAACCCGTAAACCGGCGGTTGAGCGAGACCGTCATTCCGTTGTAGTAGGAGTCGCCCGAACTCTCGAAACGGCCAATGTTGGCAAAGTTCGGATTCGGACGCCCCAGGTTCGGCACTCCGGCCGACGCCGGAAACCGCGGCACGTTCACATTGCGTGATAGAACCAGGTGCAACCCGCGGGTGTGCAAATACCCGATCGCCAGCGATGTGTTCGAAGACAACTCGCGTTCGATCTGCAGGCTGGCTTGTTGTGCATACGAGTTCTCGATGCCGGGATCAATCGTTGTGATGCTCGGGAGAAAACCCTGCGGGAACGACGCGGCAACACCGGGGAAGACAGGTGCACCCGGCTGGCCGAATGAGAACGACGCGACCTTGTATTTCGTCCCATCGCGCTGCAGTGCGTTTGAAGTTGCGCGCAGCGGAATGCGTTCGTAGTAGATTCCATAGCTTGCCCGGATGACCGTCTTTCGATCCCCCGGTGCATAAGCGACGCCGAGGCGCGGCGCGATATTGCCGACGTCGGTGTCGATCGGATCTGGCAGGAACTGCAGATCGTACCGAACCCCGGCATTGAGGGTCAGGTTAGGACGCAGGCGCCATTCATCTTGCGCGAAGAATCCAGTGTTTGGATTTGATTGAAACTGGCTCGGTTGACCGAAGGCCTGCTGGAACGTAACGTAGGTTCCCGCCTGGAAATTGGCCAGCGAGGAGAAGGTGTAGGCCCCCTGCAATGCCCCGGGAAAAGTGATGTTGACGCGGTTGTATAAGAAGTCGGCTCCGATCTTGAGTGAATGCACGCCCCGTTCGGTGGTGAAGTTGTCGGCAAATTCGTAGAGATCAAGATCGCGTGCGGTAGGAGACGAGGTCGAAGTCCCGAGATTGGCCACGCCTGAAATGGTGATCGCCGGGCCAACCCGATCGTTCACCGGAGCAGCGAGACGGCTTCGAGTGAACTGAAACCGCGCTTCGTTCGCGGACCGCGATGACAGGGTTGCCATGTGGTTCAGCGCAATCGTTTGATCCCGGTTCTCGAGCCCGGTCCCCCGGCTGGCCGCGCTTAACCCTCCGACGCCGCGCGCGTTGAGGCTCTCGATGTCATAGAAGCTGTAGCGAAGCGCCAGGGTATTTCTCGCGTTGATACGGTGATCACCGCGAACAAATATGTTAGTGGTATTGTAGCCTGCCGGGACCAGCCCGGTGCTTATTCGCGGCCCTCCGTAGTTGAACTTGTCCAGTCCTGTGTTTATCGCGGAAACGTAGCAGGCAGAATCGTCACTACGACCGCGTTGTGCAACCGAGTTTGTTCGAAGTTACCGAACAGAAACGTCTGGTCGCGTTTGAGCGGCCCTCCCATCGAGGCGCCGTACTGCGCTTGCGTCAACGGGTCTTTTGTCGGGGCAAGCGGGTTTCGCGCATCGAGCCGTTGATTTCGCAGGAAGCCGTAGGCGCGCCCGCGCCATGAATTCGAACCCGACTGAGTGACGACGTTTATAAACCCAGCCGAAGCTCGGCCAAATTCGGCGATGCCTCCGGACGCAATCACCTGGAATTCGCGGATCACTTCCTGGCTGAAGAAGGTGGCCGGAAGGTCGGCGGCGTCATCATTGGCGGAGAGGCCGTCAATGATAAACGCGTTGTTGATATTACGTTGGCCGGTGACGGAAATCTGAGTGCCCGGGACCGCGGAGGTCTCAGCGAAGCGCTGGTTGGCTACCGGATTGGCGCGCGATACCGCCGGTGTCAATGCAGCGAGGTCGAGGTAGTTGCGCCCGTTCAAGGGCAGATTTTCAACCTCGCGCGGCAAAACGGTCTCCGCCACCTGGGTGCGCACCGTCTCGACCACTGGCACCGAGCTAACGTTGGCGGTCTCGGTCAAACCGGCGATCGGAAGTTTGACCGCAAGGTCCATCGCCTGACCGACCGAAAGGGTTAGATCTCTGACGACCGGCGAGAATCCGTCGTGCGCGACTCGGAGTTGATAGCTGCCTACAGGCAAATAGAGGAAGCTGTAACGACCGTGTTCGTCGGTTGTGGAAAATCGTGTTTGATTCTTGTCGACACTTGTTATTGCGATTGTGGCCCCTATGATCGCCGCGCCGCTTGTATCCTCCACACGGCCGATAAGTGTCGCTGAGGCGACAGCTTGTTGCGCGAATGCAGGAAAGCCTCGGCCAAGAATGGCGACAGATAAGAGCGCCAGGGCGAGCGAGACTTTGACTCTCCAGGATTTCATGATTCTCCCTCCGATTTGGAAAGGACCTGGGTCGTGCGCTTCGACAATGCAACCTGCCGCCGGCCCGCTCAGATCAGCCGCGGTCGGCAAAGCAGCGCACGAATCGAACTACAGCGCATGGTCACACTAGAGGGTCGGGTATTCGGGAGGTGCTCGAGGAGCAAACGAGCCGTCTTGGACAAGACTACGGAAGGTATCTATGTGCTCGAGGAATGCAAGCCGCTGTTCACAGAACGTCTGAGTAACGCCCGAGTGAAGGTGGTTGCGAAGAAGTGAGTTCGAGAAACGCCCAGCTGGAGCGCACCCTTCGGGGCACGACTTCGCGTTAACCTCGCTTATGCGGGGTTTGTCGTCAGAGACCTGACCTTTTACGGATGCCCGATGCGGAGTACAGCAGCAGACCCCATCCTTCACGCAGCAAGCCATTCCGCACGCGTCTGCCGTTTGGGTTGCAAGGATGGTGGGTGCTGAGATTGCTGCGACAAACAAGAACAAGGCGGCAAAGAGCGCCCGAGATCTTGCTAATCGAGTTTGTGCCGGACGGGACATTGGGGTGTTATCTTACTACAAATCTCGCGAGAGGTGGTAACAGAATCTGAGGCCGGCAGTCAAAATAAGCGGCGACGGAAGAGAGGCCGGGTTCGGAGTTGAACCGACCGGGACACATCTAAGTGACCCCAACGGGTTTGCAGCCCGCGAGGAGCACCGGCTCCTTTAACCGGCCCCGGAAAGAAGTACAGGGTTCAGAGTTCAGGGTTCAGAGTTGCCTCCACCGACCCTGTGTCGGTGGAGTTGCGATTGTAGGCTACCTCGACAACGTAACCTGCGCGTCTCCACCGACCCTGTGTCGGTGGAGTTGCGATTGTAGGCTATTCGGACGGTGGTCACAGCTGCGTCTCAACCGACCCCTTGTGCAGGTTGTGCTGCGATTGTCAGCCTAAAGAGTGTCGCGGCGCGGTGCTGCTGTAGCCTGCCAGTCTTAGCTCCACCGACACGGGGTCGGTGGAGGCGGGCGCGTGGGGCTGCGTGTATAGCCTGCCAGTCTTAGCTCCACCGACACAGGGTCGGTGGAGGCGGGCGCGTGGGGCTGCGTGTATAGCCTGCCAGTCTTAGCTCCACCGACACAGGGTCGGTGGAGGCGTGCGCGTGGGGCTGCGTGTATAGCCTGCCAGTCTTAGCTCCACCGACACGGGGTCGGTGGAGGGCGACCCTGAACTCTGAATCCTGAACCCTGAACTGCTCTTTATGGACCTATTCCGTAAAGTTCGCGCGCAGGGTCAGCGTGAACGTCTGATGCTCAGGATCGTTTGTCGTCACGCTCGCAGTTTTGGTTATCTCGCCTTTGTAGGTCTCTGTCTTCTCGATTGCCAGCGTCACCGTGCCGACCTTACCAGGTGCGATTATTTTGTCGTATTTGGTGGTGGTGCACCCACAAGCGGGGCTGACGCTCTTGATCTCCAGATCAACTTTTCCTTCATTCTTGATCTCGAACGAATATGTCAGCGGCATGCCGGCTTTGACCGCCCCAAAGGAGTGCTCGAGCGACGGCATCGAAAGACGCGGCTTGGCGCCGTCCTGTGCCGCTACCGAAAAAGCAAACATTAGAACTGAGATTACAACCAACGCCATTCTTGACTTCATTAAACTAACCTCCAGGATGTTGAAATTGAGAGCCGAATCGTAAGCAACCCGGCAACAACATTAATAACGCTCGTGCGCATGTGCCGGTTACAGCACCGAGAATAAAATGCAGTTGTCCACGCGATACGAGCAATCTAAACGCTTGACGCGATCCTTCTCATAGTATTTCATTAAGGCATTCGGAGCAGCGGAATGGCAAAATCCACTAAACTTATCGCGCTTTCGGTCATCATTTTTGCTGTGGCTGCCTCTTCGATCGGCACGTCCGCCGCACGCTCGCAAAGCGAGTTCACGCTCGCGGGGGAATGGATCGTCACCTCGAAGCCGATCGACGGGCAGATGGCGTCCCCGAATGGCATATCTCTCGGTTTTCCGGACCGAGATATGATCTTCGAGCGGGACGGCGATCTACGGACCGGAGTAGTGTTGCGTGAAGACGTCGGACAAAACGTCCATCCCCTGGGAGTGTGGCGAATAGACGGCGATCAGTTCAGCACCACGTTTCAGTTATGGTGCCCGAATGCCAACGGGCCTTGCGGTTCGATTGTGATGCGCGGCCAGTTCCTCGAAGAGAACAAGATTAAGGGAACGATGACCGCATTCTTCAATCTACGAGACGACCGCACGCCGACGGGTTACGACACCTGGACTTTCTCATTCGTCGGCAACCGCGTAGGGGGAGGCCCGAATTGATGCCGCCTTTGCGTCGTTCATTGAAGAGCCTCGCATCCATCCTGGCGGCGGTGGTATTGCTTCTTACCCTGGCTACTCCCGGTCTTGCAGGCAATGAATTCAAGGGTCGCTGGACGCTGAGGATCACGGTCCCTGAAGCTCCGAACAGCACAATCGAACGGACATTCTTCGTTACTCTCGATGTCTCCCCGCGCGGCGAGAGCCTTCATGGCCGCGCCAACGTAACCGACGAAGCAGGAAAAACCGTCGGCGCCGCGTGGCGTCAAGTTGGCAAAGAGCTTTCGGTCGCATATGAGCTGCCGTGTCAAGTCGGGGCTCCGTGCGCTTCGTTGATTCTCCAGGGACGAGTTAAGGGCGGCGGTATTCTGATAAAGAAGGGCACTGTAATCGTAATGTGGGACACAAAAAACGACCGCAACCCCTCGCTGTACGACACTTCGAACGGTACGTTCCGGGGCGACCGCATTGAGGAATGAACCATTCCCCAGGGTTTCTGGTTTTTAGTTGCTCGTTTCTGGTTCTGGTCTTCCTGATGGGCCGAGTTGCGTATGTAAGGTGAACTAGAAACCAGAACCAAGAAACTAAAAACTAAAAACCAGAAACCCTCAACCCTGACTCCTGAACCCTAAACTTATTGTCAAGGAGATTGCCTGATGACTACGGATCGTACTGAGGCTCGGCGGCGTTTCTTGAAGCTGCTCGCGGGAAGCCCTTTGATAGGCCTATGGCTCCCGATAGGCTCGCTCGAAAAGACGATCGCGGCGGCGCTGTTAAAGCCGGGCGGTCCGAGTCTCGATGACCCCACCCTTCAAAAGCTCATCACGTCTCCGGATCAGGCGCTGAACGTCTTTGATTTCGAAGCGGCCGCAAAACAGACGCTGCCGCCAGCTCATTGGGGCTACATGGCCACGGGCGTTGACGACGACGCGACGCTTCACGCCAATCGAACTGCGCTGTCGCGGCTTCAGATTCGTCCGCGGCGGCTCATCGACGTCACTCGGATAGATACGACGACCGAGATCTTCGGCGTGAAGTGGAAGACGCCGATCATCATCTCGCCGGTCGGAAGCCAGCGAGCGTTTCATCCGCAAGGAGAGATTGCCACGGCAAAAGCCGCGGCGAGCCGCGGGCATCTACAGCTGCTGTCTACGGTGACGACGACTTCCGTTGAGGACGTCACCGCCGCGCGAGGCGCGCCGGTCTGGTATCAGCTCTATCCGACGACGAAGTGGGAAATCACCAGTTCGATGGTCAAGCGCGCGGAAGCGGCAGGTTCGCCGGTATTGGTACTTACTGTCGATCTTCCCGCCGGCCGAAACACAGAGACGCTTGAGCGATTCAAGCTAGTGGACAGCCGGACATGCACTGACTGTCATCAGCCGGGCTTGAAGGGCCGGCTCAAGCGCAGGCCGATGTTCGACGGACAGGACCTGACCGGGCTCAAGGACTACTACGCGCCGACGCTCACCTGGGACTTTGTGAAGCGTTTGAAAGACAGCATGAAGATGAAGCTTGTGCTGAAGGGAATCGTCACCCGTGAAGACGCCGCCTTGTGTGTTGAGAACGGAGTCGACGGGATAATCGTTTCGAACCACGGCGGTCGCGCCGAAGAGAGCGGCAGAAGCACGATCGAGTGCCTGCCGGAAGTTGTCGAGGCCGTGGGAGGCCGGATCCCGGTGCTGATTGACGGCGGATTTCGTCGCGGAACGGACATCTTCAAGGCGTTGGCGCTCGGCGCGAAGGCGGTGTGCGTCGGCCGGCCTTATATCTGGGGTTTGTCGGCATTCGGGCAACCGGGCGTCGAGAAGGTGCTCGACATTCTGCGCATCGAGTTTGAGTTGATTATGAAACAGGCAGGAGTCACATCGCTTGATCAAATCAAGCGAACTTATGTGGTCGAAGGTTCCCGATAGTAGCGATCAGGGCTTCGCTTCCATCCAGTTTTTACCCACACCAACATCGACCACCAGCGGAACCGCGAGTTCAGCGACCGATTCCATTTCTTCCCGCACGGCTCCGGTTGTCCGATCGATCTCGTTGTCGGGCACCTCGAGCAGCAGCTCATCGTGAACCTGG
>Ga0134127_10003853_pt1 | contig 10827 bp, 13 predicted proteins | sample KB31753_FD_96459 | JGI IMG/M metagenome (GOLD analysis project Ga0134127, IMG submission 96459) | Terrestrial soil microbial communities with excess Nitrogen fertilizer from Kellogg Biological Station, Michigan, USA - KB3-175-3 | ecosystem: Environmental > Terrestrial > Soil > Unclassified ...
AGCGATTCAGGTTGCTCGCGCTGATTGACTCCACATATGGAATCAATTCAGCCGCGGCAATCACCGAGCGCCAGCAATACGCGGCACCGCAGGGTCACGCGCTTTATATCTACGGTTGGGTGGAGACAAACGATCTCGATACCGGCGCTCTGAAGTTCGTCCCGCGATCTCCGTTCAGGGCGGCGCACATCGCGAGGTCTCACAATCAGCCTGGCTCACTCGCGAACGTCGGTGCCGGCGTCGAGTATGTACTGCGGAATGTCACGCGGCTGGAAAAGAAGTTCGACAACACTCAGCACGGCGAGCTGAACCGGAATGGCGTAGATATCGCTCGCGACTTCTCGAAGGAGGGCTACGGTAAGGTTCACTGGGCGGCCCGCACGATCAGTGCGCTTACTCTCTATCGGTTCTTGCAGGTCCGCGTCATCTTCAACGTGATCGCGGAGAGTATCGAAGCTGGCCTGAAGCCTTATGTCTTTCGGCCAATCGATGGTCGCGGCAGGCTCGCCGAGGAGATCAAGACGAGCATCCAACAGCTACTTTGGACGCTATGGAATGATGATGTCCTGTTCGGCTCCTCGCCTGAGGATGCATATCTCGTCAAGGTAGATATCGCCAACCGGAGCCAGCTCGAAGCCGGCATCTTGAATATCGATGTCTACGCCAAACCGACCCCGATTGCTGAACGGATCAATGTCACGCTGTATCGAGTGCCCCTGGCTTTCGATTTCCGAACTGGCAAGGTGACCGTCGGCTCGATCGAAGAGCAGGCTGCGTAGGTTGCCTGATTTTTGACCTCATTTGAGGTTGAAAAACCGGCAAACCACTTTTCGTTACTGATTCTCGAACGGAGGCAACATGGCAGAACAAACAACGCGGTCGGTGCAGGCAAAGATCTTCGGCTACAGCGATACCGTCGAAGCGGTAAGTTCGTGGCACGAAAAGCGAGCTAACGCGCCGCTCCTTGTCGTAAGGGGCGATGGACGTAACCGAGCCCACTACGTCAACGATCCGGTTAAGGTCGTTGAGCCCATCACTCTCAAGCTACATCCAGACAAAAATAGGGTGATGGTCGCGGCGATGCGGGCATTGTTCAGACAGCATCTTCTCGATCCGGATACGGCCCAGCCGGTTCTGATTCAGAGCCTCCGGGATGATGGCACCGTTGAGGACGCTGTCAGCGCCATTAAATGCGTCATCCAGGGAATAAAAGGCGCTGAAGGCGACACTACGAACCACGCTCTCGCGACCGTTGAGGTGGAATTACAGCCGCAAGATATCGTTGGTTCGGCAGGATAGGAGGATTAAATGAGAATCGTAGGCCCCCAAATCACGCTCAATCCTGGCCTTGATGCAGGAGGGAAGCGCGTTTCCACGGCAACTGTTCGGCTGCTCACCTTCGCTGAACGAGACATCCTGAATCAGATCGCAGATCTCGACGAACAGAACAAAGCATACTTCGTTGAGCAGATTCATTCCTTCGGCGGAAATGAGGACCGTCAGCATGTAGCAAACTGTCGGACGCTTTTGACCTTTCCAGATGAGGAAAGGCTCAATCACGCTATGAACGACCTGATCGCGCAATATCGCGATCCGCGCTTTAAAAGCAGCGGCCATCAGTGTCCCACCTGCGGAGCCGATGTTATCTGCGAGAGAGCGGCTCCTGCAGACGGCAAAGAGTGAGATCGTAACCGCCAGGCTCCTTGGTCTGTCTTATCCCACTGATTGGGAACATTTCCTGCGCAACAATTCGCCTGAGTTTGTGGCAATCGTCGTTGAGGCACTCGGCGATGAAGGCCTCCTGAAACTCTTGGTGCACATCTGATCCATGCCCACTGATTCTCAATACAAAATCAAAGCCAGTTTCACTGGCGTCGAGAACGTCGTCCAGGGCTTCAAGAAGATTGAAGACCAGATTCGAAAGAACACGGCGGCGCTTCGCGAGCAACAGCAGCTGAGCGGCCAGGTTGGACGAGGCATAGTTCAGAATCAGCGGCAATCTGTACAGAACTCTCAGCAGCGAATTGAACACCACAGACGTGAGCTGACGGCGTTTGGGCGGACGCTCGAGGCTAACGAACGCTTTTTTCGGTTTGGCCGAGAGATGCGTTATATGTGGCGGGAGCAAGCCGAATCGCTGCGAGTCTACACCGAAGAGGCGATGCGGCTTAATCAGGCTCAACAGAAGTTCAAAGCGATCGGTTTATCTCCGGAGGAGAACGAGCGCGCATTCAAGGCGGTGAAGCAGACCGTGAACACGATAAAGGGGTTGAGGTCGGCCGATGTCATGGAAACCCTGACTGACGTCCACACAGCCCTGGGGGATTTAGAACACGCGATCGAGGCGCTGCCGGCGGCGGCGAAGTTCAGGTTTGGCTTCCAAACGATCTTCGGTGAGAAGTTCAGCGCAGAGGAGCTCGAGTCCCAGATCCAGAACGCGATGAAGTATCTCGAGGTGACAGGCTCAGTCGCCAAAGGCCGCGTGGATATGGAGCATCGTTTCAATGTGATCGCGCAAATGATGGCTGCGACTGGTGGCCGCGTTCGCCCGTCGGAACTGCTGACGATGGCGCGGCGCGGTGGTCCCGCTCTTCAGGGTTTGAGCGTGGAGGGCCTTCGGAACTTGAGCGCGGCGGTTCAAGAGCTGGGTGGATCGGGAACTGGGACCAGCTTGATGAGCCTCTATCAAGCAATCATCGCCGGGGTGATGAAGCAGTCGGCCGCTACGGAGTTTCAGCGGCTTGGCCTGTTGGATCCCAAGAAGATCGAGTTCGGCCGCGCGCAAAGAATTAAGCGATTGATGCCCGGAGCAAACAAACTCGGCGCGCTTCTAATGGAAGACCCGCTAAAGGCCGCCGATGTCTTGATGGAGGCCATGCGCAAGCCGCTCAAGGGTGCGCCGATCGACACGAGCAACGCAAATAAGGTTCGCGAGGAGATGGCAATCCTGTTTGGCAATCGGACAGCCCAACGATTGATGTCCATCCTAACCACCCAGCGCAATCAAGTCGTCAAGGAAGCAAACCTATCCGCCGGCGCAAAGGACATCGAACAGCTCTACGCGCAAGCACTCGAAACACCTATGGGAAAGGCACAGCAGTTCGAAGCTGCGCTGGCGAATCTCCGCGCCGAGGTCGGCGGGCCGTTGCTGACCTCGCTTACGTCTCTTTCGCAGGCTGTCTTGCCGTTCGTAAAGCTCATGGGTGAACACCCGAAGGTTACTCTGTTTGGACTCGCGCTCTTCAAGTTCGCGTCGTTCGCGATGTATGCGTCGGCCGCGGCGCAGAGCTCGGGACTGACCAGAATGTTCGGGATTGGTAGAGCTGCCGAGGAGACTGCCGTCTCGGTTGGCGCTGCGACTACTCGAGTAGCGCGATATCAGGGAATGCTGAGACGCGTTCCGACGATGGTCGGCACGACGATTACGTTATTCATGGCGACTGAGGTTCTAGCCTTGATCTTGAAGTACAAAGCCGAGGCTGATCAGGCGTGGGAAGAGGCTAAGGCCGTTGCAGAAGAGGGCAAGCGCGCTGACATAAGACTCCTTGCAGCTCTTCCAAAGACACCCGCAGGTATCGAGCAATTCACCAAAATCAACTATCGCGGGATGCAAACACAGATAGGTTCATTGCTGAAGTCGTGGCCAGATTTAACTCGTCTCAAGATTGGCGGTTTCTTTGGTACTTCGATGGAGCAGCGATCGAAGGAAGGTGCCGAAAGGCTCCGCGAGCGTATGCCGGAACTCGCGATACCGGCCGTATTCATCGAGTACATGCGCCAGATCCAGGATCGAAAGGATCTCAGTGCCGACGTTAAGCAAGCCTTGATCAACGCAGCAAATCTCGCGTTTCCGGAAGCTGGTGCGAAGTATCGTGAAGCCCTCGACAAAGCTCAGGGAGATGTCGCTGCTGCCCAGCGCGCGTTAACAGAGACCGCAATGCAGGCCGCGCGAGACGCACAAGCGGCCTCTTCCCATCTGAAAGAAGGCTTGCAGAGCGGCGCCGATGCTGCTGAAGATTTCGGCCGGCGTGTCCGATCTATCCCCTTGCCCGGCGGCGTCGACGAACCGACCGGACCACCGGAGGCCCAGCACGCTCGCGGCGGCCTCACTCGCAGACGTCATGTTGCAACAGTAGGTGAGAGTCCGGAGCTGATACTTCCATTGAGCCAGCTGGACAATGTGCTTAGCAGAATGGGTCGCGGCGGAGAGGGGAATCGGATCGGGCCATTCCATATCGATGCACGCGGAGCTCAAGCCGGTGTCGGCGCTGAGATTAAGAGAGCGGTGATGGAAGCGATCCAAGAAAGCGGCTTGGGTGGACTGACTGACAACGGATTCCGCAATCGGGCCTTGTCAACCTAACGGACTGCGGCTCCCTGAAGCCGTATCACAACGACCAACATCAAAAGACCCAGTCCGACTATGCAGACGACCGCGCCAAGGTCGCCGCCGAAACCTCCCGAAACGCTCCAAATAAGTCCCCCAGGAATTAGCGCAAAGGCAGTACACGCGAACCATAGGAAAATGAGTCGGCCCACGCTGATTACGGGACGCGGCTGGTAGCCGCAGTGAGGACAACTTGAGGCAGTCTGAGAGATTTGCTGCGAACACTCAGGGCATGAAGCTAGTGGCATAGATCACCTCTGCCGGCGAGTTGTACTACAGGATGGGAAAACAAGGCAAGGAAAGGCAAGGGCATTTCCAAGTTGAACTGGAGTCAACGAATTCCTCGTCTGGTCCGAAGAAACGGGAAATCTTCGAGGCATTGATTAGTGACAGTCACATTGTGGTGCACAAGTCGCTCCGAGGGGGGTTGTTCACGGTATGTATTCTCTACGGGATCGATCGCTTTATAGGTACTGCCCGCGTGATCGCGTCCGCGAAGAGTCGTACTACGTTGATCTGGCTGAACCTGATGGATTCGGACCGAGAGCACCTCGCTGAGATACTGGAAGAAAAGGCAGCGAGCGAGAAATCAGAAGCGGTTCCGGCCATTGTCGGGCCGAACGACAAACAACATAACTAGGGGCGCATTGGCATCAAAGCTATGGGGACCCTGGGGCAAATAGAGACAGACTAAAAGCGATGCGGTAGGGACCGCATCTGACTATTCTCAAGACCTGATCATGGCAAGCGTTCCTACGTTCGGTTTATTTCCATCTCCAACACCGCGCCAATCAGATCCGACTCCCGGTCGAGTGACCGCGAAACTGACGAGCTTGGACACGGGCGAGAGTCTGATATTCCTTGTCGAGCCTACGGAACACGAAAGAACCTATAGTGCAGAATGGGAACAGGCGGGGGTTGCACAAGCTTCGCCTCAGTTTCTGGAATTCCGGCAGAGTAATCCTGAAGAGCGAGTCTATCGCGCGATCTTCGATGGATACGGGCGCCCAGGAGGCGTGGCTAACTCGATCGAACTCGAGCTCGCCGAGCTAAAGTTCCTTACACGCCGCGTCCCCGGGAAGAACAGAGCACATATCTGTCTCTACACTCAGGGAGAGCAGCGATTTCGGTGCGTCGTGACGAATGTCGGAGTACCAGTAAGAAGACTCAACCGTAGCGGCGGGGCGCTGCAGGCGTTCGAGGTGAACATCAGCCTTCGGGAAGTGCCCGGTGGGACTGGAGGCCCTGGTTAATAGATGGCAAGGCCGCGATCGATCTACGAAAGAAAAACTTCCAGTACGCTGCCGCCGCCCGAACTCCGGGAGCGCCTCCATCGCGTGGTCGATAACGAGAGCTTGATATCTGTGGCGAACAAAGAATACGGGCTCGGCGAATACGACCCGGATTTCTGGCGTGAGGTTGGTACCGCCAATCACGTAACCAACCCGTTCACGTTTGCTGAAGACTACCTCGGCCAGTCGATCAGGATCCCGGCCAGACCGCTGCCATCATTCATTTAAAAGGGTCCAGCCTAGCCGGAAGTGGCTGCCGGCACCATTTACCGAAAGGAGAAAAACACAATATGGCAACTGCAAAGAAAGGCGGCGCGGAAGAAGGCCGCTCCGGAAAGCGGCTAAGAAGGGCGCGAAAGAAGAGATAGTAAATCGCCGCTACGCAAAACGGGGGTTCTCTGTGTGAGAACGTGGGGATGGGCGACCATCCCCTTTTTCATTTGAATGTCTGACAAACTCGCGGTCCAGTTCTATGTGACGATCGGAGGGCGGACCTATCGAAACGGCGCCGAGCCTGATGAGCCTGGCCAACCTACTCTCCTCGAGATTGAGCACCGCGATAACGAAGCATCAAGGCTGCAACTGTCGGTCAAAGACTTTCTGTACAGTGATGTTCCTTTCGTCGAGTTCAACTCCATCCCGAACCCGCGCTGCAATCCAGGAATCAAAGTAGAGGCCTGGGCGGGGTGGGAAGAGGAATCGCTTGTAAAGGTCTTCGAGGGGCTACTCGTCGCCAAGTTGCCAAATCATCAGCTTAGCGAAACGCAATTCGTTGCGATTCACGATTCATTCAAGTTGCGCAAGAGGGCGCGTGTAAAGACCTTCAAAGGAATTACCGTAGCTGACTTGCTCAAGAAGCTTGCAGCACAAGAGGGTTGTGATCTCCAGATCCACGGCAGTGTCGCTGGTGATGACGCGCTAAATACTCCAGCCGAGATCTTCTTCCAGGGGATAAGGGGAGCCGCCGTTAACTGGGGACTGATGTACCACTATGTCCGCGAGCTCGGCTACATCACCAACACGATCAAGAGCAACGTGATCGTGTTGCGGGCTGGGAAGGATATCGGCGGCTTTGAGTTTAAGCGAGGGGATGAATGGGTAAAGTCACTCAAGGGCCGATTCGAGCAAAAGCGCGGCGACGGCCGCTCGCCGTCACGAAAGGGACACGCGCACGATACGAAACCAGGTAAGTTTTGGCATAAGCGTCTGGGCCGGGATTGCGGAGAGGGCAAGCATGTAAGAGCGGTACGGCCAGCGATTGCCAAAACCAAGAATACTCATCGAACGCCATTCGCGCGGTTTTCGGTAAAGGGAACAGCCCGCCGACTGGAGCGCGAAGGCGATGAGCTCACGCTCGAGATTAGGGCACGCTTCGAAATGCGGAATGAAGAAGTGATCACGCTATCAGACTTTGGCGGACAGTTAGACGGATCCTGGGAGACGGCGTCCGTAGTTCATCGCGTGGGAAATACTGCTGCGACCACCTCGATCGCAGCGTGGCGAGCCTGAGTCTGTCCTAACGACCTTTCTTCTTCTTCTTCTTGGATTTCGACTTGTCGGGTGCTTGTGTAAGCGCAGCGGCAGCAAGACTCTTAATCTCTTTCTGAGTCGGCTTCTTGGCGCCACTAAGAACCTTCGATGCTAGGGTCGCTACTTTCTTGGATGTCCTCTCATTCTTTGCCATACGCGGGATTCTATATTCTCTTTCGATAGCTTCGCAATCAAAACTACTTCCGAATGTCGAACAGCCGGGGCCGATCTCATCCAGACGCAGCCGAACACCTGCTGAGCCGCGCGCCTGAAGACGAATTTCGCAACCGCTTATTCGGCATCTACTTTGCCCGCGTGACGGACATAGGTGACCCGGAGAAGCAGGGTCGCATTAAGGTTCGATTCCATTGGCTCGAAGACGATGATGAGCCCGAGATGGAGAGCGGCTGGCTAACGCGGTGCGTACCCTTTGTGGGTCCCACCGATATGAAGCGCAAGCGGCTGTTTGGGATGAATTGGCCGCTTCCTGAAGTTGGGAGCCTGGTCGTTATCGGCTTCAACGGCGGAGATGTTCACGATGGCGTGTTCTTTGGGCAACCTGAATACCATGAGGATGATGTTGGAGCACCGCCAACCGATAAGGACAAGCATATCGACTGGTCGCTGAGACTCGCCCTTCAGAACGGCTTTGAGTTTGGGGTAGATACAGAAGGAAACTGCTTCGTTGAGGTTCCTGGCAATCTCCGAGTCCGCGGCAAATGCGACATCCACGTGTCCGCAAAAGGCGTGCTGGCAATGGTGGCGATCACCGCGGTCCGCGCTGTCTCGGCTTCCGTACTGAGGCTCCTCGGAGTCACGATCGATCAGACGAACTATCCCCGGCCGCACGAGGTGTTGGAACTCCGGGAGATGATGATTGATGCAGCGAAAGGACCGCCCGGGCGAAAGGATCCGGGTATAGGTCGAATCCAGGATCTCGAGTAGATGCCAACTCAATACCCTCAAAATCCAGTACAACGCCTGCTCGATACTCAGATTCCCAATATCAACGTTGCGCAGTTGCAGAACCCTGTGCTGGCGAAGGTCCTCCAGATTCCTGAGTTCGGGTTTCAGGGATGCACGCCTCAGATGGCAGGCGTAAAGCTGAGAGAGTCTTTTGCTCACATACCCGCCCCGCATCTGGTTCAGGACGTAGCACACGCGAAGCGATGGATTCGAGAGAAAATCACGGCGTATGTCGATGGCGAACTGATCGTCTTCCTCCGCAAGCCAAAGTACGTACTTGACGTCATCAAGGTCATCCAATATGCCGCACGGATTATCGCGACTCTGAGATTCATTGAGGGCTTGCTCAACAAGGAAGTGGCGTTGGCCAATGCATGGGCGGCTGAGTGCAATGCGTTAGTTGACTTTGCTAAATCAACGGTGACGCCGGCGGCCTTGAGAACCGAGGCTGAAAACGTTGTTGTTGGGCGGCTCGACGTGGCGCACGCCGCGATTGATCAACAGATCGGGGAGAACGGCGTTAACGTAGCTTGCCTCATTTGATATGCCGATCACCAACCCGCCGTTGCCGCCCACTCAAGAGGAACTGGAACAAGATCTTAGGCAGAGGCTCGCACAACTTGACGCCGAACGCACGGCGGCGATCGCAGCGGCCGACGAACAACTTGCGCAGCTTCAGGGAGCCCTGGCCGGCGCCGGCAATGAATACAACGATCAGATCAGCGATGCACAGCAAAGTTATAGCTCGGCTCAGGCATCTTACGACGAGTTTCTAACCGAAACCTCAGCGAAGCTTGCCAGCGCCCAGGCCGCAATCACCGCGATCGATGCGAGCGATCCCACGATCGGCTCGGTGGCGAACATATCGATTTCAACTGGTGGAACGCCTGACTGCTCAGCCGCAGATATCGAGGCAGCAGTAAATGGAGCGCTGTCCGAGATCCGCCAGATGCGAGATGACATCTTTGAGGCTCTCACCAACGGCAACGTCGGGCATCAGAAAGATGCTCTGCAAGCCCTCAAGGACACGGGCCAGGCCTTTCGCGATCCAATGCCCGCGGCGTCAGACCTCGAAGCGGAGAAGGCGGCGAAGTACGCCGAGCTTGAAGGGTTGTATCCGTGATTGACTTTCTCGGGACTGCTGCCTCATTCCCACTACGGCCGGATGGCAGGGGCGGCATTGCCATCGTGAGCGGGGTAGCGGCCGTCGAAGACAGCTTGCGCGCTATTATCGAGTCGCTCCGCGGCTCTCATCTGATGGAGCCGTGGCTGGGTCTTCCAGCATTCGTATTTCAGCCAATCGAGGACCTTGGCGCGATCGCTGAGGTCATAAAGGATGCCATCATCGACGGAGATGATCGCGTTGAGCCTCGAAGCCTCAGGGTCGAGGTCGGTATCAACGACAGCGGAGTGATGCCGGTAACCGTGACTTACTCGATTCGCGGTGAAGCACTAGAGCGAACCCTTGAGCATGGATACAGGTTACTTAACTGATGCCGACTGATGAACTCCTGATTCCGGATCCTGTACTCGACGATCGTGCGGAGACCGACCGGATTGCGGCTCGCATTCATCGGAGCATTGGTAATCTCACTGTCGACGACGCCCAGGTAATCATCGAGTTTGGCGAGGCGCTACGATCCATGATCGAGAATGCCGGCGCCGTGAGTGAGCCGCTACTCCCTGAATTATCAAGCGCTCGACCGGCTGAAGCACACACTGTTCTCCTGACAGAAACCGAACGAGTATTCACTGAAACGCTATTCCGGTTCAATCAACTACCCAACAAGGTTCGGATTGGCCTGCTGCGCTTGTTGGGCGTTACGCTTCGGCCCGCAGTTGCGGCAACGACCCTACTGCAATTTACAAAGTCGGATGCCTTCCTGAACATCGACGTCACGATTCCAGAGGGCACTGAAATCGCCACGGACGATCGAAAGGTCCGCGTGACGACCGACGCCGAGCTCGTAATTCCATCAGCAACCTTGAGCGGCACTGTCTCGGCAACCTCGACGGAGGAGGGAGACATCGGCCGAATGCCACCGAACACGATCGGACTTCTCCTGCAGTCAGTTGCAGGGATTGCCCTGGTGACGAACACGACGGCGCTGGCCGGCGGGGCAGATGCGGAGACGGCAGACCAGGGAAAGATTCGAGCGCGCGAGGAGTTCGACATCGGTGAGCATCTTGGGAGCAATCTCGATTGGGAGAACTGGATTTACTTCGAGATCTTGCGCAGAAAGGGACGTGTTGCCGCTTTCGAGCGATACCTCTCAGACTTCAGCACGGCGGCTTTCGGGTACCTCTTGATAGTTATTCAGGACTCTGACGGCCTCGCGCCTACCCAGGCGTTGATCGACTCAGTGGCCGCGGTGATCAACCAGCGACACGTTGCCGGTATTTCGGTAGCCGTTCGTGGGCCCAGCTTCAAAAGCTTCGACATCACTGCGATGGTGAAGGTTGAGAGCGGCATGAACGCTTCCACACTGATCAACAAGGCTAAGAGCAATCTGACGGCATTCTACGACCCGTTGCGGTTTCCATACGGCCCGACGCAGAACGATCGCTTCATTAGCCTATCGGACATCGTTGGGCAGATCGAAGCGGCTTCGCCCCGGCTGATCTCCGTAGTGCGTGGACCGGGTGGCTTTG
>Ga0134127_10003855_pt1 | contig 10825 bp, 9 predicted proteins | sample KB31753_FD_96459 | JGI IMG/M metagenome (GOLD analysis project Ga0134127, IMG submission 96459) | Terrestrial soil microbial communities with excess Nitrogen fertilizer from Kellogg Biological Station, Michigan, USA - KB3-175-3 | ecosystem: Environmental > Terrestrial > Soil > Unclassified ...
GTTTGTCATTTCGAGTGTCGCTCCGGGACAAAGTCCCAGTCGCGGAGCTTGAAATCGTCCAGCACGTGGTAGTCCGTCATGTCGGTTCGCAGCGGGGTGATCGAGACCAGCCCGTGGCCGAGTGCTGCATAATCAGTGCCCGCTTCCTCATTCCACTCGAGCGATTCTTCTCCGATCCAATAGTATTTCCTCTGCCGCGGATCGGTTCCTTCGATTATGTTTGGCCGGATGTTCTTCCGGCCCTGTCTGGTGATTCGGACGCCGCGAACCGGACCCGGTGGCACATTGACGTTGAGCAGCGTACCTGGCGGCAAGCCGTCACTCAGCACCCGCCGGGCGAGGTCGGCCGCGAATTCAGCGGCTGGACCAAAATCGAAATCCGTTCTCTGTACCAGGCTCACGGCTATCCCCGGACGGCCATATATCGAAGCTTCCAGCGCGCCGGCCACCGTTCCGGAATAAGTTACGTCCTCGCCAAGATTTCCACCCTTGTTGATGCCGGACACAACGATGGCAGGCAAATCGGTTTTGAGTATGTGGTTCATTGCAATAGTCACGCAGTCGGTCGGCGTGCCGTCCACCGAAAAGTGGTGATCGTCAATCTGTTCGATTCGAAGAGGCCGAGTCAGCGTGAGTGAGTGGGAGGCTGCGCTCATCTCGTGAGCCGGCGCGACTACTACAACGTCGCCCAGCGATTCGAGCGCCCGTGCGAGGGCAATGATTCCAGCAGAGTGAATTCCGTCGTCGTTGGTGACCAGTATCTTAGGCATTGTTGAATAGTCGCGCTAAAAGCAGAAGGCCCAGGACGACGCCTCAAGACTTGACCCTCGGATCGACACGCGTTGGCGTTATTACACTTCGGAGGGTATCTGTCTTAGCTTCTTTCGTCCTGGGTCTGGATTCTAATCGGGACGACTGGATTTGAACCAGCGACCTCTTCCACCCCAAGGAAGCGCGCTACCAGGCTGCGCCACGTCCCGTCTACACGGAAGCCTAATTATCTTCGCGTTTCAACGCTTGATGCTAGCATCCGAGTTTAGTCGTGTCAATAAATCCTCCAGATCGCCCTTCAGCTTACGCAGCACCGCTCGCGCGTGAGATGAAACAGGCTGGTCGGATGTAGCCGGAGGAGAAGCTTCGGAAGCCGGCATCGGGATTGTTTCCTCGTCCGCGACCTCCTCAGCCAGTCTTGCTCGGGCAGAACCGCCTCGCATTTCGTCCAAAAGTCTCTTCTTAGCTCCAGCGATGGTGAACTTCTCCTCGTAGAGCAAATCGCGAATACGCAAGACCATTTCGACGTCTTTGCGTCGATAGACGCGTTGTCCGGCGCGGTTTTTTTGAGGCGCGAGCATAGGGAATTCGGTCTCCCAGTAGCGTAGCACGTGCGGTTGGACTTTTATCAGATCGCACACCTCGCCTATCCTGAAGAACAGCTTCTCTGGGATTCTTGATGCGGATGTCATGATCTTGTTCGACTCTGGTGTCGAGCCGCTTCGACTTCAAATCGGGCGCATGTTATGCAAACCGGCCTGCACTGTCAACGTAACTAAATGATTAGTCCTGACAGCGGTTTAGCCGTGGAATGTGAAGGCTTTGCTCAAAGGGTGCAGGACCTATATGACGGATAGAGCCTATTCTTATCAGACTGCCGCAGCTTCCCGCTGCTCCGTAATCTCGAGACTAAGGTCGAACACAGCGTCTACCTTGAAGATATTGCTGAACCAGGTGGCCTTGCGCTCGGCCGACCACATCTCCAGCTCGCACTCGCCCTTGCCTGTGGCGAAGAAGGTAACAACCTCATTCGCGAGGTTGCATCGCACATCACTTATCAGTTGTTGATGTGAGCGGTCGAGGCCATCAGCGATCTGCAGGATAGACGCGAGGCGAATCATGTTAGCCCGCTGTCTTCGGTCGAGACTGTAATACTCTTCGTGCTCGCGTCGAGTGCGAGCGTCCGAGGATTTCCTGGGCATCGAGCCGCGATGGTACCGTACCATCGTCGCCATCATTGAAATTTCCTCTCCTGTGAACCCGGGCATCTCGGAGTTCTTAATCAGGTACAGGCCGTGCCGATGGTGATTGTTATGGGCGATGTGGTAGCCAATGTCGTGAAGTATGGACGCGTACTGGAGCAGTTTCCTCTCTTGTTCACCTAACTGATGCAATTCTTTTGTGTCGTCGAATATTCGGGTTGCGAGTCGTACGACGTGGTGCGAGTGGCTGGCGTCGTAGCCATAGCGCCTCGCGACGGACAACACCGACCGAGCGCGCACATCCAGAAACGAGTCGTCGGTCACCGGAGACAACAGCGAGGCTTCCGAGCCCCCCAGAGCAGGAGCGCGATGAATCTTCGGAGCCAGGTGTGTCTCGCGCCTCCGGCGCAGATAGTTGAGTATGACGCCTTCTCGCAGCGACCAGTCACAGCTTGCGATTTCCGACGCGCCAAGCTCTGACAGAAGACACTGAAGAAGCAGCCCTCCGGCAACGATGATATCTGCGCGCCCCTTCTCGATCCCGGGAACTCGACGCCGCTCTCGCAGAGTCATGCGGCCCAGCTTTCGATTGAGCCACTCGATTTGATCCAGCGTGACAGTCTCGCTGAAGGCTTCGTATTCGGAAACATCTTCACCGTAGGGTTCGTCTGCCTGGACGGCGGCGCTGACCATATTGAGCACGGTGCCGGATGAGCCGATCACAAAGTCAAAACCAGTGTTTTTGATTTCCGCGGCTGCGCGGGTGAAGTCGGATCGAATGTTCGCGACCAGACGATTGCGCTGTTCGACCGTAACGGGATCGGTGGTAATAAACTTCTCGGTTAGCCGTACGGCGCCTAGGCGTAGTGACAACATCAACTCCGGCTCGCCGCCGCCGGTGATGATGAACTCGGTCGACCCGCCCCCTATGTCAATTATTAGAGCCCGACGGTAGTTGAAATCGGTAACCTCGGAGACTGCGAGTGCAATCAGCCGCGCCTCTTCAATCCCCGGCAGCACTTGTACCTCGAGACCTGCTTCCTTTCGAACCTGATCGATGAACTGGTCGGAGTTTCGTGACTCGCGAACCGCGGATGTTGCGGTGGCGATGATCGGATCGGCGCCATTGTGCTCGGCCATCTTTTTGAAACGCCGGAGCGTGGTGATGGCGCGCTCAATGGTCTTTTTCGAGAGGCGGTGCTCGCGCAGGGTGCCTGCTCCAAGACGGACCATCTCCTTTTGTCGATCGATGATTTCGGGGTGCTGGCCTTTTACTGCTCTCACGATGACCAGGTGAATTGAGTTGGAACCGATATCAATGGCTGCGAGCTTCATGTGGTTTCATTGTCCGATAAATATTAGTTTTGGACCAGTTACTGACGGCGACGAGCACTCCAGCTTGTCAGACCACGGTCTATTTTTCGCCAAGCTTCGCCTTTACCTCTCTGATGCCGTAGTCAAGCCACCCACGCTCATTTGTATTCTTACAGCGGCTCCGGAGTATCTCAAGAGCCTTCAATCGCACCTCGAGCGTTTTTCGATGAACGGGGTCCGCTGCCAGCGCAATGTCGGTGAGGTGTAACGCGGCGATCGCATCTCCTCCCTGTACGCGTCCGGCCGCCAGCAGCGCAACAGCGTCGGGGCCTCCTGCCAGCTTGACCACGTCCGGGTAAACCGACGAAGCCGGGGACTCATACATTGTCACCGGGTTAAGATCGAACCAGCCGACGTAGCCCTCATAGATGCCGCGTATCGACCAGGTTAGCTTGCCGTAGCTCTCTCCGACTTCCAGGGAAGCCGGCAGCTTGATCTCACGCATAAGGGTGTACACGTCCTTGCCAGCGTTCATACCCTTTACGACTTCATCGTGAACGTACTGGATAGCGTCGCGGTATTTTGTAAGTCTTCGTGTGATCTCATCATTTCCGCGGATTGGCAGCCCATGGCTCGGAAGCACTAGTTCGGGTTTCAGCGCCAGGATTTCGTTGAGCGAGTTGATGTAGTCCAATGCCCAGCGCGGCTCTGTCCCCCGCAATGTGTAGATGTTAGGAAAAGATTCGTAATATACATCTCCGGTGAAGACTGCTTTATACTTGGGCACCCAAACGTACAAGTGATCGTAGGTTTCACTTGGCGCACGATGAGCCTCGAACTTCACCCCGCTCAGCGTGAAGTCATAGGTTTCGTCGAACAGAATCGTGGGCTGGATCTTAGCCCCGTAATTACCCGCCCAGCTGCCGGTATCGCGATCGGGAAGGTTGCCGCCAAACTGCGCGGCGTTGCGTTTTGTGTAGAACGCCCCCAGACGTGTCTGGTAGTGCATGAATTCAGCGTGATTCTTTTGGGCGATGATTTGTGTTCCCGGCTGCTTCCAGAGAGAGATGCCTCCGGTGTGATCGCCGTGACCGTGGGTCAGGATGATGTATTTGATAGCACCCTTATTCTCGGCTGTGAGCAGGGGTTTGTGTTTTTGAGCGTGGGGAGCGATCGACGTATCGATTACGACGTTGCCTTCGCCGGTTGTGATCAGGAACGTATTGCCGAAGCCCTGGACCATGTTTATGGCTTCGTTGACCTTGATTACCTTGTCGCCGACTCGAGTTAGATCCGCCGGGTTCTGCGCCATTCCCTGTTGCGCGTGCCCGACAAGAGTCGCGCTCGAGAAAATCACCGCCAGAAAAAGGCAAGCTCGTACTGCGTAGAGTTTCATAAAGCTCCCTGCCGCTGAACGGATTTCTGCAAGATGAATCGAAGGGTGACTGTTTAACGCAGCCCCAAGACCAATGTCAATCGCAAGACGGCTCTTGAGGGCCATCGTGAAGGAGCTAGAGACTGAAAAGGCCCCTTGCCACCGTATTGCATGACGCTAGGAATCCGATTCAAGGTGAAACAAATCGTGGACGATTCGGACTGCTCGCTCCGCGTCCTTGTCGCTCACCGCGCAGCTTATGCGGATCTCTGAAGTCGAGATCATCTTGATGTTGATCCCAGCGCCGCCCAGCGCCGAGAACATCCGCGCGGCGACGTCCGGCTGATCCATAAGACCCGCCCCGACGATACTTACCTTGGCGACGTCTTCATCCGCAAGCACGCCCTCGGCGCCGGTTCGCGATGCGGCTTCCTCAAGCGCGGCCCGAGCAGTGTTGAGATCGCTGCGCTTGACGGTGAAGGTGATGTCGTTGACCAGACCGCCCTCGTGGAACGCCTGGATGATCATATCGACGCCCACCCGGCGTTGGGCGAGCGCACCGAAGATATCACCGGCGATGCCCGGTCGATCGGGGACTTTCAGGATCGCCAGCCGCGCCTGATCTCGGTCTACGGTCACGCCGCTCACCGCGCGGTAGATTTCCATCTCATCAGCTCCTTTTAGGATCGTTCCCTGGTGATCAGGGTCAAAAGTGTTCCTCACTCTCACTGGGATCCGGTGCTTTCGCGCGAGCTCGACTGCTCGCGGATGAAGAACTTGCGCGCCGACGCGAGCCATCTCGAGCATCTCTTCATACGAGACCTGCTTCAGCAGTCTTGCCGTCGGGACTATGTTTGGATCGGCAGTGTAGACGCCGCTCACGTCGGTGAAGATGTCACAGGCGGATGCGCCGAGAGCCGCCGAAAGCGCGACCGCCGTTGTGTCCGATCCCCCGCGGCCCAGAGTGGTGGTGTCGCCTTCCGGAGTCGCACCCTGAAACCCTGCCGCGACAACGATGAATCCCTCGTCGAGATGGCGCCGAACCCGGTCTGTGTTGATGTCCACGATTCTCGCGGTGGTGTGGATGCTCTCAGTAGTGATTCCCAGTTGCGAGCCGGTCAACGATACCGCTCTCACCCCCAAATCATTAAGCGCCATCGCAACAAGCGCGGCCGATATCTGTTCTCCGGTCGCAAGCAGGGCGTCGAGCTCGCGTCGGCTGGGCGAATCACTGATCTGATGAGCGAGCTTTACAAGATAATCAGTCGTATCACCCATCGCCGATACGACTGCGACTACTGAATCTCGCTGAGCGGTTCGCGCGATTATCCCCGCGGCGTTCTTGATTCGCGCGATAGATTTGACTGATGTACCACCGAACTTTTGGACGATCATGGAATGAGAAAAGGGTTTCTGGCTTATAGTTTCTGGTTCAGGGTTCAGGTTCAGGGTTCAGGGTTCAATACACAGAAACCAGAAGCAGAAACCAGAAACCACAAACCAGAAACCTCTCAACCCTGAACCTATCCACCATACACTCTCAACACAACCCCCACCTGCTTCGTTGACGCCTGCGCTTCGATCTCCTTAATCGCGCGAGCGACGTTTCGCTCGCTCGCTCGATGAGTGAGCAAGATGATAGTGGCCGGGCCGGTTTGCGGCACCCCTCGTTGTAACAAGCTGTGCACGCTCACGTGATGCCCGCCCAGCGCGTGTCCGATGTTGCCAATGACGCCTGGCGTGTCTTCAGTTTCAAGCCGAATGTAAAACGCGCTTTCGCTGTCTTCAATCGGGCACAGAGTCGCGGGCTGCGAGTCGATCGATGGTTGAAAGTAAGGCGCGAAATCCGGAAGCCTCAACGCGCTCGCCAGATTGATCAAGTCTCCGACAACCGCGCTCGCGGTCGGCATCTGACCCGCTCCGGGACCGACGAGCATCACTTCACCGACGGCGCTCCCGCTTATGAAGATCGCGTTGCTGGCGCCCTCGACCGCGGCAAGCAGGTGATGGAGCGGCACCAGCATTGGATGAGCGCGCACATCGAGACACCCGTTGCCTCGCCGCGCGAGCCCGATCATCTTGATCCGATATCCGAACTCTTTTGCCATCGCGATGTCGAGGTCGGTTATCCGGGTGATACCCTGGCGGTGAACGAGATTCGCGTCAACGAATTGTCCAAACGCGAGCGACGCCAGGATGGTTACTTTGTAAGCAACGTCGAATCCCTCGACGTCGTTGGTCGGATCAGCCTCGGCGAATCCAAGGCGTTGGGCCTCCGCCAGCGCGTCGTCAAAACTCTGGCCGCGGTCTTCCATTGCGGTAAGGATGTAATTAGTGGTGCCGTTCAGGATTCCCGCGACGCTCGATATTTCGTTCGCCTGAAGTCCGCGCTGAATAGTCGAGATCAGCGGTATGCCGCCCCCAACCGCCGCTTCAAACAGCACGGTGACGTTGTTGCGGTTGGCAAGCAGGAAGATCTCCGAGCCATGACGAGCGATCATCTCCTTATTGGCTGTGACCACGTGTTTGCCGTTTTCGACAGCGCGTTTGATCGAGTTGTATATGTCGATGCCGCCGGCGACTTCGACGACGATTTCAACTTCCGGATCGTTGACGACGTCGTCCGGCTGCTCAGTCACTCGAATCGACGACAGATCGACGTCGCGCTTCCTGGACTTGTCGCGTACGGCGACCCACTTGATTCTAAAGCGGGGATCGTGGGAGAGAAGCTTGACGACGCCGGTGCCGACCGTGCCCAACCCGAGTATGCCTATCGTAATCTTGGCCATTAATGTGCGCTCGCCGGATATGCGAGAGTATCCGACATCAGCGAGCTCGCGCAACGGGAGAGGTTTCAGAATCGAGGTTTCTTGTTTATGGTTTGGGGTTTCTGGTTCAGGGTTCAGAGTTCAGGGTCCACGGCTGAGTCGTAGACGCGAGCTGACTCAGGCTAACCGAAAACTGGAAACGAGAACCAGAAACTAGAAACCAAAAACCAGAAACCCGCAACTTTGACTTCGCAATCCTGCGGGCCTAGAATGGACTCGCGCTTCAACCGGAACTCCAATGCGAATCAACAGAGTCTACACACGGACGGGTGACCAGGGTCAGACCTCTCTCGTCGGCGGCGAGCGCGTGAGCAAAGCCAGCCTGCGAGTCGATACGTATGGCGATGTTGACGAATTGAACTCTGTAATCGGCGTCGCCCGTTGCCGGATTGATGACAGTGAGATAGACGAAGCACTCGCCTTGATTCAGAACGATTTGTTTACGCTTGGGGCGGATCTTGCGAGCCCTTCTGAGATTGAGGTGCCGCGAATTAGCGAATCGCTGGTCAAGAAGCTCGAGGATCTCGCCGATCGCTTTCTTTCGGAGCTCGAGCCACTCAAAGAGTTCATTCTCCCCGGGGGCTCGGACGGAGGCTCGGTTCTACATTTTGCTCGCACTGTCGCCCGCCGTTCTGAACGACGCGTGGTCGGCTTATCCGAGTCCGAGGAAGTGAATCCGGAGACGGTTGTCTATCTTAATCGTCTCTCGGATCTGTTGTTCATCCTTGCGAGGGTTGTAAATCACCGCGCGAACGTGCCGGAGAAGATGACTGATTTTAGTAAGAGGAATAAGAAATAGGTTTAGGGTTCAGAGTTCAGGGTTCAGAGTTTCTGGTTCCTGGTTTTGGTTTCTGGTTGGCAAACCAGCGACCGAACCAGAAACAAGAAGCTAGAAACCAGAAACTCTGAATCCTGAACCCTGAACTTCCCCATGACGTGGTTCAAAAAAAAGGATAAGCCCAAGCGGCCTGACGAGAACGAGGAACGGACAGTCCGAACCGAAGGACTGTTCATCAAGTGCCCGGGCTGCGAGGAAATGCTCCTCAAGAGGGAATTCGATGAGAACCTGAATGTCTGCCCGAGGTGTGGCCATCACGGCCGCATCAACGCCGTCGAGAGGGTGAATATGACGATGGATGACGGCGAATGGGCTGAAGTGGATGGGGGCTTATCATCGACTGATCCTCTTAACTTCGTCGATACGAAAACATATCGAGCCCGTCTCCGGCATATGCAGGAGAACACCAATCTGCTCGACGCGCTGATAACTGCTCAAGGAAAAGTTGGGGAGCGTCCGGCAATCGTTTGCGCGATGGAGCTGGCATTCATCGGCGGGTCGATGGGCACGGTTGTCGGCGAGAAGATCACACGCGCGATCGAGCTTGCAATCAAGACCGGTTCGGCTCTGGTCATCTTCTCGGCGTCGGGCGGCGCTCGCATGCAGGAAGGCGCGATTTCGCTGATGCAGATGGCGAAGATCTCTTCGGCGCTGGCGCGATTGGATGAAGCAGGTCTCCCTTTTATTTCGGTGCTAACGGATCCGACAACCGGCGGCGTAACCGCTAGCTTTGCGATGTTGGGCGACCTGAATGTAGCCGAGCCCGGCGCGCAGATCGGGTTCGCCGGCCCGCGAGTCATCGAGCAGACGATACGACAAAAGCTGCCTGAAGGGTTTCAGCGCGCCGAGTTCCTGCTCGAACACGGGATGCTCGATGCGGTAGTCGAAAGAAAAGATCTGAGAGAGTTCATACTGCACTCGCTCAACTTTATGAGTCAAAACGGGAAGCCTTTGACGCGATAAGAGTTGACAATCACGCCGCCCGCTCAACAGACCTTTATACCCGACAAGTTGACAAGGCTTACTGAAACCGCTGAGCAAGCCGGGTGGGGTTTAATACGCGCAGAAACTTGATCATCGATTGATCGCTGATGGATTACGCAGAGTCGCTCAAATATCTGTACTCGCTGGGACACGAGGTGCTCGCAGCGAAGCTGGGGCTCGAGAGCATAGCTTTGCTTCTCGATAGACTCGAGCACCCGGAGCGCTCGTTCAGGTCGGTGCTCGTCGCCGGGACAAACGGCAAGGGATCCGTGTCGGCAATGATCGATTCAATCGCCCGCGCCGCCGGTCATCGCTGCGCCTTGTTCACCTCCCCCCACCTCGTTCGCATTCAGGAGCGGATACGGTTCCGGGGCACGGAAATAACCGAGGTTGGCTTTGCGCGTCTCTCTACGTTGGTGCGGCAGGCAAGCGACGAGCTCGTAGGCTCGGGCGTCTTACCGGCGCCGCCGACGTTTTTCGAACAGGTAACCGCGATCGCGCTGTGCTACTTTCGAGAACGTGGTGCGGAGCTTGCGGTGCTCGAGGTCGGGTTGGGTGGGCGGCTCGATGCGACAAACGCGGTTGATCGAATCGTTTCGGTTATTACATCGCTGGATCTCGATCACCAGAATATTCTCGGCGCGACGATTGAAGAGATAGCTGCCGAGAAGGCGGCGATCATAGTACCCGGGGCGCGCGCGGTCATCGGGCGCCAGCATTACAACGTCGCAAGCGAAGTATTGATGCGCCGTTGTCTCGAGACGAATGTGCTTCCGGTATTTGTGAATGAGCCGGCTTCTATCGACACCGCTGATTTCGGTCGAGTGACTCTGGGCTACGAGTCGGCGCGGACAAACTACGCGAGGGTCCGGCTCGGCTTGCGAGGACGGCATCAAGCGGAAAACGCAGCATCGGCGATTGAAACGGCAGAGCTCCTGGATCAGTCCGGCTTCGCGATTTCACGGGAGGCGATTGTGAAGGGACTGCGCGACGTAAGATGGGCCGGTCGTCTTGAGTTGATTGACGATCGACCGGCCCTGTTGCTTGACGGAGCGCACAATCCCTCGGGCGCGCAGGCGCTGAGAGCTTACCTTGATGAGTTTTGCGCTGTGCCGATTACGCTTGTATTCGGAGCGATGAATGACAAGGATATCGACCGAATGGCAGCGGCATTGTTCGACACTGCCCGCACAATCGTGCTGACGCGAGTAAAAGACAGCAGGGCAGCGGACAACGCTCGATTGGGCGCGTCGGCGTTGCGCTCGTCGCGGAACGTCATTTTCGCCGAGACGGTCAAGCAAGCGCTGTCGTGGGCTCGCAGCGTGACGCCGCCCGATGGTTTGGTGTGTGTGGCGGGTTCGCTCCATCTTGTCGGAGCGGTAAAGAGACTGTTGGAGGAGGAGGACTCGCAGACGGCGATGATACGGGAGACGTGAAAAGTGATGCGTGATGCGTGAAACGTGATGCGTGATGCGTGATGCGTGAAACGTGATGCGTGATGCGTGATGCGTGA
>Ga0134127_10003856_pt1 | contig 10825 bp, 10 predicted proteins | sample KB31753_FD_96459 | JGI IMG/M metagenome (GOLD analysis project Ga0134127, IMG submission 96459) | Terrestrial soil microbial communities with excess Nitrogen fertilizer from Kellogg Biological Station, Michigan, USA - KB3-175-3 | ecosystem: Environmental > Terrestrial > Soil > Unclassified ...
CGTGCGAGCTCTTGAGCGTCCAGTCGTACGCCGGCAGGTAGGCTCGGCCGCCCTCGATCGACAGCAGCCGCGTACCCTCGGCGAGCGCGTTCTCGAAGATGCGCCGGTGCAGCTCCACGTCCGCGAGCTCGAACGAGTAGCGCGAGAGCTGGAACTCCTCCTCGTGGCGCACGTCGCGGTAGAGCACGCCCCTGGCCCACTCGAGGTCGTAAACGTCGTCCTTCTCCTGCAGGTACATTGCGATCCGCTCGAGGCCGTATGTGATCTCGCCCGAGATCGGCGCGAGGTCGATCCCGCCCGCCTGCTGGAAGTAGGTGAACTGCGTGATCTCCTGGCCGTCGAGCAGCACCTGCCAGCCGATGCCCCAGGCCCCGAGCGTCGGCGACTCCCAGTTGTCCTCCTCGAAGCGCACGTCGTGCACGGAGGGATCGATGCCGATCGCCGTGAGCGACGCGAGGTAGAGGTCCTGGATGTCGTCCGGCGGCGGCTTCAGGATGACCTGGAACTGCTCGTGCTTGTAGAGCCGGTTCGGGTTCTCGCCGTAGCGGCCGTCGCCCGGCCGCCGCGAAGGCTGCACGTAGCCGACGCGCCACGATTTCGGTCCGAGCACGCGGAAGAACGTCTCCGGGTGCATCGTGCCCGCGCCCACCTCGGCGTCCCACGGCTGGTGGATCAGGCAGCCGCGCTCGGACCAGAAACGCTCGAGCTGGAAGACGAGCTCCTGCAGCGTCACAGAGCGCCTCCCCGGCTGACCTCGCGGATCACGCGCGGCGCGCGCAGGTCGCGCTCGAGGTGCGCGCCGATCAGGTCGCGGTGGAACGCCTCGAGCGGCTGGACGGCCGCTCCCCCGTCGCCCTCGAGCGCCTCGGGCGGCTTCGAGAAGATTCGCTCGAGGAGCGTGCGCACCTCGACGGGGAGCTCGGGGCCCGACGCGGGTCCGCAGTCGGCGCAGACGAAACCCTGCGCGGCGCGGTGGTAACGGAGAGCGCCTCCGGGAAGCGGCTTCGAGCAGCCCGTGCAGCGGTCGAGCGGCGCGTAGAGGCCGTGCAGCCGCAGCAGCCAGGCCTCGAGGTAGCGCCCGAGCAGCGCCGGGCTCGTGCCGGCCTCGGTCGCGCGCACCACCGCGAGCGCGAGGCGGTAGACCTTCTCCTCCGCCTCCCCCTCCGGGCAGAAGGCGTCGAGGAGCTCCGCGCAGCTCGACAGGAACAGCGCCGCGTCGAGGCCCCGCTCGCTCGCGCGGAACGCGGAGCGGAGCAGCTCGGCCTCTCCCAGGCGCAGCAGCTCCGCTCCCTGGCGGCCGTAGAGCGAGACGCGCACCTCGGACAGCGGCTCGAGCGCGGAGCGGTAGCGCGGGCGCGCGCCGCGCGCGCCGCGCGCGACGGCGCGCAGCTTGCCGCGTTCGCGCGTGAGCAGCACGACGATGCGGCTCGTTTCGCCCAGCTTGTGGCCCTTGAGCACCAGGGCCTCGGTGGAGATGAGGGCCATGGGCAGCACTCGGTGGAATGACAAACCGGGCTAAAGTAGCACACCGCTTCCGGCATTTCTTGATGAAGCCGGAGCGCGCGTGCTACCTTTTTTCGATCGATATGCTCCTCGACTGGAAGCGATTCATCCTGATACTGGCTGCGTCCGTCTCGCTCGCGTTCGCCTGGAACGCCTGCTCCGGACGCGGCATCGCGCTCGGCCAGAGCGTGCTCGCGCAGGCCGGCGACGAGCTCGTGAAAGCGCCCGACGCCAAGGCGCTGCTCGACAAGGGCGCGCTCTTCCTGGACGCGCGGCCCCGCGACTTCTGGCGGATGAGCCGCATCCCCGGATCCCTCCCGCTGCCGGAAGAGGGCTTCGACAAGGCCTACCCCGAGGTGGAGGAGCGGCTGCGGCGGGCGAGCACGATCGTCGTCTACTGCAGCGGCTACGGCTGCGAGGCGAGCCACATCGTCGCGCGCAAGCTGCGCGAGAAGGGCTTCGCGGCGGCGATCCTCGAGGAAGGGCTGCCGGCGTGGCAAGACGCCCAGCTGCCGCTCGACACGGAGCCGCGCCCGTGAGCGTCTTCGCGAACGCGCGCGTCCAGCTCGTGCTGCGGCTGCTGCTCGGGGCGTTCTTCGTCTACGCCAGCCTCGACAAGATCGCGAATCCCGCGGGCTTCGCGAGGATCGTCTACCAGTGGCAGGTCGCGGGTCCCGTCCCCTCCAACCTGGTGGCGGTCACGCTGCCCTGGGTCGAGCTCGTGGCGGGGCTGCTGCTGATCGCGGGCGTCTGGCGCCGAGAGGCGGCGCTCGTCGTCGCGCTGATGCTCGTCGTGTTCCTGGGCGCGGCCGCGTCGGTGCTCGCGCGCGGCATCGACGTGCAGAACTGCGGCTGCGTTTCGGTCGCCAAGGAAGCCGTCGAGTCCGCCTGGCCCCCCGCCTGGACCAGAGGCGTCGGCTGGTTCCTGGTCGCGCGCAACCTCCTGATGTTGGCCGGCGCCCTCGCGATCGCATTCGTGGCGCCGCTGCCGCTCGGCGTGGCTAGCAAGCAGAGAGCGCTCCAGGAGCCACGAGCCAGCGAAAGCGGCCCGGCGTGAGCGATTCCACGACCCGCGGTGTGCGGGTGCAGGTTCGCAGCAGCTACCTGCCCGAGCGCAGCTCGCCCCGCGACTCGCACTACTTCTTCACCTATCGCATCCGCATCTCCAACGTCGGCGAGGAGACGGTCCAGCTCGTGAGCCGGCACTGGATCATCACCGACGGCGACGGCCGCGTGGAGGAGGTGCAGGGCCCGGGCGTCGTCGGCGAGCAGCCCGTGCTCGAGCCGGGCGAGAGCTTCGAGTACTCGAGCTTCTGCCCGCTGCCGACGCCGATCGGCTCGATGCAGGGAACCTACCAGATGGTCACCTCGGGCGGCCGGCAGTTCGACGCCGAGATCGCGCCGTTCTCGCTCGCCGTTCCGACGGCGCTCAACTGATAGACTCGACCATGCGCTCCAGTCGGCTGCGGCGGCTCTCGTTTCCGGTCCTGTCGGGCCTCCTTCTCGGCGCTCTGGTCGCGGCGGCGGCACCGCTGGGCGCGCAGTCGCAGCAGCCGGCCACGCCCGCGCCGCAGGAATCGCAACCTGCGGCGAAGCCCGACGCGCAGCCCATCCCGACGCTGTCGTCCGCGAGCGTCGAGGTCGTCCGGATCGACGTGACCGCGACCGAGAAGCGCCGCGCTCGCGGAGGGCTGACGCGCGAGGACTTCGTGGTGCTGGAGGACGGCAAGCCCCAGCCGATCGTCCAGTTCCAGGCGTTCTCGCGGCCGGTTCCGAGCGCGCCCGCTCCGGCCGAGAACGAGGCGGCGGAGGGCAAGGAAGACCTGCTGCCGGCGCGCTACGTGGTGCTGGCGATCGACGACGTGCACATGTCGTTCGAGAGCCTGGCGCGCGCCAGGAAGGCGCTCGACCGCTTCATCGGCCAGGACCTCTCGGCCGAGGACCAGGTGGCGCTCGTCACCACCAGCGGCGCCGGGGCGATCTCGCAGGAGTTCACCCAGGATCGGGCGGTGCTGCGCCAGACGCTCTCGCGGCTCTCCGTCCAGGACCGGCGCGCCGTCTGGACCGGCGTGCCGCACCTGACCGAGTACCAGGCCGAGCTGATCGAGGCGGGCGATCCCACCGCGCTCGACGCCGCCGTCCAGGAGATCCTGGCCTCCGGCATCGAGCAGGACGCGACCGCGGCCGAGTCGATCGCGCGAACGAAAGCGCGCGAAATCACCGAGGAGTCCGTCTACAACTCGCGGCTGGTGCTCGAATCGCTCGACAGCCTGTGCCGGGGGTTGTCGGGACTCTCGGGGCGCAAAGCCGTGTTCCTCGTCTCGGACGGCTTCCTGACAGGGATCGTCGCCAATCGCGGCACCAGCTTCGACATCCGCCGCATCGCGGACGCCGCCACGCGCGCGGCCGTCGTGATCTACGCGCTCGACACGCGCGGCCTCGTCGTCGCCTCGCCGGCCTTGAGCGCCTCGGCGACCTCGCACGTCGGGCCCGCCACGATCGGCGCCATCGAGGCGATGAGCCACCGCAGTGTCGAGGCGACGCGCGACGCGATGAACGCGCTCGCGGCGGACACCGGCGGCTACCTGGCCGAGAACATGAACGACCTGCGCGCCGGCCTGCACGAGATGCTGAAGGACACCGAGACCTACTACGTGCTGGCGTACGAGCCCACCAACACGAAGCGCGACGGCAGCTTCCGCAAGATCGAGGTGAAGCTCCAGAACGTGAAGGGCGTGAAGCTGCGCTCGCGCTCCGGCTACTTCGCGCCCGACGACCGGCGCCGCCAGCTCGCGACGGGCGCGGCCGCCGTGGACGAGGCGAGGCGCGCCGAGCAGCGTCGCGCCGAGATGACCACCGCGCTCCACTCGCTCGCGCCGCTCGACGGCATCCCGGTGCGCGTCTCCGCCGACTTCGTCGGGCTCGACGACGGCACCACCCAGCTCGTGGTGAGCGGCAACATCGACGTCACGAAGCTGCCCTTCGTGCGGCTGCCCGACCGGCGCAAGGCGACCGTCGAGAGCGTGGCGGTGGCGTTCGACGGGGAAGGCGCGAGCGTCGCGACGCTCCCGACCGAGCGTACCGCGATGGACCTGCCGGATGCCGACTACGAGCGCGTGGCGCGCGACGGCATCCCCTACCAAAAGGCCGTGACGCTGAAGCCCGGGCGCTACCAGGTCCGCTTCGCGGTGCGAGAGGACGGCACCGGCATGCTCGGCAGCGCCTGGCAGTGGGTCGACATTCCCGAGCTCGTGCCAGGCCGCCTCACGCTCAGCAGCCTCTTCCTGCTGCACGAGGCCGAAGCCCCGCCTTCGCCCCAGGCATCCCCGACGGCCGGCGAGGCTCCCAACCTCCAGAACGGCCAGGCGCTGCGCCGCTACCGGAAGGGCGAGAGCCTCTACGTCCAGATCTACGCCTACAACCCCAAGCTCGACGCCGGCGGGGCCGCGCGGCTCTTCGCGCAGGCGGAGATCCTCCGCAAGGGCGTCACGCTCGGCAAGGCCGCTCCCGAAGTGATGGACTGGGGCGGGCCCAAGGCGCCGCCCGTGCCCCACACCAGCCGGATCAAGCTCAGCCGCTTCGAGCCGGGAGACTACGAGCTGCGGATGACGGTGAGCGACGAGAACGCGAACGCGATGGCCTCGCGCCGCGTGGCGTTCACGGTGGTCGACTAGCCCAGCCAGTCGCCTTCGTAGAGCAGCTCGACCTCGCCGGTCTGGCGCACGCTCCCGCCCTCCGGCCACTCGATCGCGAGCGAGCCGCCGTCGCACACCGCCGTCACGCTGCGTCCGGTGCGGCCGGTGACGATCGAAGCCACCACCGCGCTCGCCGATCCGGTGCCCGACGCCATCGTGTAGCCGACGCCCCGCTCCCAGAAGCGCACGCGGATCTCGGAGCGCGAGAGCACCGTCACGAACTCGACGTTCGTGCGCTTCGGGAAGAACGGGTGCCGCTCCAGCCGCGGGCCTAGCTCGTGCAGCAGCGGGTCCGGCGCGACCTCGTCCAGGAACACGGCGCAGTGCGGGTTCCCCATCGACGTGGCCGTGACCCGCCACGTGCTGCCGGCCACCTCGAGCGGGTGGTCGACCACCCGGTCCGACGCCGGCTCGAGCGCGACCGGGACGTCGCGGCTGCCGAGCGCCGGCGCGCCGAGGTCCGTCCGCACGCTGTAGCGGCCGCCCGCGAGCGGCGTCACCTCGACGGCCTTCGGCCCGACGACCGTGCTCACCACGTGGCTCGGCTTCGCCCACCCCTTGCGGACGACGAAGGCCGCCAGGCAGCGCACGCCGTTGCCCGAGATCTCGCCGGGCAGCCCGTCGGCGTTGATCAGCCGGAACGAGACGCCGTCGGCCGTGGCCTCGTGCAGAACGACGCCGTCGCCGCCGATCCCCCGGTGGCGGTCGCAGAGCCGCACGGCCCAGGAGGAGGCGTCGGCCGTCGCGGCCGGCCTGGCCTCGTCAGCCTCGACCAGGATGAAGTCGTTGCCGAGGCCGTGCGCTTTCGCGAACCTCATTTGCGCCGCTTCGTGTTCTGGATCGGGTTGGGCGCGGGGAAGGTCGCGACGGTCAGCACGTCCTGGCCCGCGAAGCCCGCGGGCTCCCAGTGCTCGCCGGTGTCCTGCGTGCGGAACAGGCCCCGCTCGGTGGACAGGAAAGCCTCGAGCCCGGCGCCCGGCGCGAGCGGGAACAGCAGTCGCGACGGGCGGCCCGGGCTGTCCGAGAGCTTGGCCCAGGTCGCGCCGGCGTCCTGGCTGCGGTGGAAGCCGGACGTCCCCGCGGCGTACAGGAACGGTCCGAGCCAGACGAGATCGCCGATCGTGTCGCCCTGGAGCCCCGACGCGTTCCAGCTCTTCCCCCCGTCGGACGAGCGGTACACCCCGCCCGAGTCGGGTGCCGCGAACATCACGGGGTCCGCCGCGAAGAACGACGAGAGCACGATCGCGCGCACCGGCCCGGGCGGCAGGCCCGGCCCCGGCCCCACGAAGGTGTTGCCTTCGTCGTTGCTCACCAGCACCCCCTTGTCGCAGGCCACGACCAGCGCCGGGCCGGGCCACTCGACGCGGTGGATCGCCGTGCCGAAGAGCGACGTGCGCTCGAAGTTGCGGCCGGCGTCGCGCGAGCGCAGCAGGCCGGCGCCCGTCCCCGCGAAGACCGTCGGGTCCGACTGGAGCCAGCGCGCCGGCAGCAGCACGCGGATGCCGGCCGTCTCGCTGCGCCTCTGCCAGGTCTCCCCGAAGTCCTCCGACACGTAGAAGCCTTCGCCGCCGACCCACACCTGCGGCATCAGCAGCACGAGCGAGCGCGCGGCCCCGAGGCCGTCGAGGTGCACGCCCACGGCCGTCCCTTCGAGCTTGCGCCAGGTGTGGCTCCAGTCGCTCGAGCGGAAGAGCCCTTCGGGCGTCCCCGCGAACAGCATCAGGCTGGTGACGACCGGGTCCCGGCCCTGCGCCGCGAGCCGGCCCCCCGCCGCCGCGACGAGCGCCGCGAGAACGAGGCCGAGCGCCCTGGGCCGGCGCGTCACGGGGCGGCTCGTCGTCGGGCCGTTTTTCATCGGAGAAAGTGCGGGCGCAGCCGCGCCGCCGACTGCTCGGGATCTTCCGGGATGACCCGCGTCCCGGAGACCGAGGTCATGAAGTTCGTGTCGCCGTGCCAGCGCGGCACGACGTGCAGGTGGATGTGGTCGGCGATCCCCGCGCCGGCCGCGCGCCCGAGGTTCATGCCGATGTTGATGCCCTCGGGCTTGTAGACCTCGCGGAACACCTGCTCCAGCTTGCGCGCGAGCGCCATCAGCTCGGCGAGCTCCTCGGGCTTCGCCTCGCCGAGCGTCGCGATGTGGCGCTTCGGGGTGACCATCACGTGGCCGCCCGTGTAGGGATAGAGGTTCATCACGACGAAGCAGGTCTCGCCCGCGTGGACCACGAGCCGGTCCGCGCCGTCCTGCCCGTCGCGCGCCCGGCAGAGCGCGCAGCCCGCCGCGTCGTCACGCCTGCTCACGTAGGCCAACCTCCACGGCGTGAAGAGGAGCTCCACCTAGAGGCGCCCCAGCTACGGGCGCTCCTGGTAGCTCGCGTCGTAGACGGGCAGGCTCGCGTTCACGCCCTTGAAGCGCGCGTCCCCCACGTAGCGGATCAGGATCCGCCGGCCGATCGTCTCGTCCTCGTACTCCATCACGCCGCCCTCGGCGTGGGTCAGCGCCAGGTGCGCCTCGAGCTGGTTGACGGCGTCGCGGCTGAGCGCGATGCCCTCGTTGAACAGCGTGCCCAGGGAGTCGACGCTCACGGCCAGCGCGTCCTTCGTGCGCACCTCGGGCACGAAGCCGTCCTCCTCGATGCCGCGCTTCGCGGCGGAGCTCAGGCGCCCGGCGAGATTCACGTTGCGCCCGATCACGGTCGAGTGCAGCTCGCCGTGGCAGGCGATGAAGCGCGCCAGGTACACGCGGCCGTGGTGGATCGCCACTCCCATCTTGAAGAAGGTCCGCCCCGCCTCCCGCTTGCGGCGCAGCGACTCCTGGCACAGCACCGCGGTGCGCAGCGCGCGCAGCGGGTCGAGCGGGTCGGCCCGCTTGGTGCCCCAGGTAACCATCATGCCATCGCCCAGGTACTTGTCCACGGTGCCGCCGAAGCGCTCGACGATCGGCACGAAGTCGTCGAAGACGCCGTAGAGCTCGCGCGTGAGGTCGCCCTCGGAGATGTTGCCCTCGGACGTGCGCGTGAAGCCGCGCAGGTCGAGGAACAGCACCGTGGCGGCCACCGCGTTGTTCAGCACGGCGGCCGCCTCGCCGAACTCGTACACGCGCAGGCCGAGCCGCGTCTTCTCCTCGAGCTCGAGCGAGCGCTCGGCGCCGAGCGACTCGACGCGGTCGCGCACGTTCGAGACGAGCTCGAAGCGGCGCAGCGCCACCGACAGCTCGAGGAAGGCGTCGAGCACCTCGGCACCGCGCCGGCGCTCGACCTCCGCCTTGATCGCGGGCGCGGCCGCCAGCCGCGGCCCCGTGGTCCAGGCGTCGCCCATCAGGTAGGTCTGCAGCGCGGGGCTCAGGACGATGCGCACGAGCGTCTGCGGCTTCAGGTAGTGCTCGCGCGGCACGAGCGGCAGGTGGCGCCCGAGCCGCGCGAGCAGGCCGCGGTCGCCCTCGCGCAGCCGCTTCTCGGCCTCGCGCACCAGGATCTGCTGGATCTCGTAGAAGGCCTCCGGCGAGATGCGGTAGCGCTTGTTCGAGGCCAGGAAGCGGCCGAGGTCGAGCTCGGCGGAGCTGGGCTCGGTGAAGGCGAAGCCGTCGTCGACGATCGAGGCGACGAGCGCGGGGCTCTCCGCGAACGCCGAGCCGTTGCCCTCGCGGCCGCGGCGGCATTCCTGGTCGATGCGCTTGTAGAACGACAGCAGCAGCGGGTGCAGCGACTGCTTGCCCTTGCGCAGCGACTGGCTGCGCTGCTCGAGCATCCGCAGGTGCTCGGCGGCGTCGAGGCTGTGCGCCAGCCAGAACAGGTTGAGCAGGCCCTGGCGTCTGTCGGTCTCGCGCACCGAGCTGACGACGCGCGCCAGCACCGCCTCGTATTCCTGGAAGTCGCGGGCGGGGTCGCCGGTGCGCAGCGTGAGCGCCCCGATCTGGCCGAGCTGCCCCTCGAGGAAGCGCTGCTGCAGCACGCGCAGCTTCGAGTGGACGTGGACCAGGAACACCTCCTGGCCCTCGTCGAGCTCCGGCGCGGGCAGGTCGGGCAGCGGCGAGCCGAACAGCTCCTCGGCCTCGGCCAGGCCACCGGCCGCGTAGCGAGCCGAGCCAGGGTCCTTCAGGAAGGGAGCGGACATGGCCTCGCGCTCGGCTAGGCGCGGTTCAGCAGCTCGCGCAGCTCCTTGCCGGGCTTGAAGTACGGCACCGTCTTGGCGGGGACCACGACGCCCTGGCCGGTCTTGGGGTTCCTGCCCGTGCGGCTCTTGCGCCGCCGCACGCGGAAGCTGCCGAAGCCCCTGAGCTCGATCTTGTCGCCGCGCTGCAGGGCCTCGACGATCGTCGAGAAGACGGCGTCGACGATGACCTCGGAGTGCTTGCGGGTGAGGGCGGCCTCGCGCCCGACCTCGTCCACGAGCTCGGCCTTGGTCATCGCCTCGCTACTCCTTCTCGGACTCCTTCTGAGCGGCTTCCTGCGCGGCGCGGAACACGTCGCCGAGCGTCGAGCGGTCGCTGCCGGACGACTGGCGATACGCCTGCACGTCCTGGGCGTACTCGTCCTGCTTCACCGCGCGGATCGACAGCCCGATCTTCTTCTCGGCTTCCTGCACCTTGATGATCTTCATCGGGAACGTGTCGCCCGGCTTGAAGTGCTCCTCGGGCTTGTCGACGCGCTTCTCGTCGAGCTCCGAGACGTGCACCAGGCCCTCGACGCCTTCCGCGAGCTCGACGAAGGCGCCGAAGGTCGTGAGCCGCACGATCTTGCCCTCGACGATGTCGCCCGCCTTGTGGTGCGAGAAGTAGTCGTCCCACACGTCGGTCGACAGCTGCTTCAGGCCCAGCGACAGCCGCTGGTTCTCGGCGTCGATGTTGAGCACCACGGCGTCGACCGTGTCGCCCTTCTTCAGCACCTCGGAGGGGTGCTTGATGCGCTTCGTCCACGACATGTCGGAGATGTGCACCAGGCCGTCGATGCCCTCCTCGACCTCGACGAAGGCGCCGAACTCCGTGAGGTTGCGCACCTTGCCCTTGAGCCGCGAGCCGATCGGGTACTTCTCGGCGAGCTGCTCCCAGGGGTTCGACTCGACCTGCTTCAGGCCGAGGCTGATGCGGTGCGCCTCCTGGTCGAGGCCCAGCACCTGGCACTCGACCTCCTGCCCGACCGTGAGCAGCTTCGAGGGGTGCTTGACCTTCTTCGACCAGGACATCTCGGAGACGTGGATCAGGCCCTCGACGCCCTGCTCGAGCTCCACGAACGCGCCGTAGTCCGTGAGGCTCACGACCTTGCCCTTGACGCGCGCGCCGACCGGGTACTTGATCGTCGCGGTCGTCCAGGGATCGGCCTGCAGCTGCTTCATGCCGAGCGAGACGCGCTCGGTGTCGCGGTCGAACTTGAGCACCACCACCTTCACGTCGTCGCCGACGGCGATCACCTCGCTCGGGTGGTTGATGCGGCCCCAGGACATGTCGGTGATGTGCAGCAGGCCGTCGATGCCGCCCAGGTCAACGAAGGCGCCGTACTCGGTGATGTTCTTCACCGAGCCCGTCAGCACCTTGCCCTCCTCGAGGGTCTCGAGCGTCTGCGTCTTGCGCTCGGCGTTCTCTTCCTCGAGCACGGCCTTGCGCGACAGCACGATGTTGCCGCGCTTCTTGTTGA
>Ga0134127_10003858_pt1 | contig 10825 bp, 11 predicted proteins | sample KB31753_FD_96459 | JGI IMG/M metagenome (GOLD analysis project Ga0134127, IMG submission 96459) | Terrestrial soil microbial communities with excess Nitrogen fertilizer from Kellogg Biological Station, Michigan, USA - KB3-175-3 | ecosystem: Environmental > Terrestrial > Soil > Unclassified ...
GTTCAAACTCTCAGCCTGCGCAAACTGGCCTCTGAAAGTGTAAACGTCATCGAGTTTCCACTTGCCGTCTTCCAAAAGGAAAATGAACGACGTGGTCCGTTCGTCGCCGGGATAGTTTGTCTTTGGTCCCCATTTGTAAAGCACGTCGATGATCGCTCTTTTGCCGTAACGTCTGGAAGCGACGATCGAATAGGTCGTCGGATAATCCCACGAACCAAGGAACGTGCTGTTGCTGGGGTAATCCGGATCGTCTTGTGGAGTCGTGAAGGTTGCGAGTTTCTGCTGGAAAGCCTTTCGTAATTCCTGCGTCAGCCATCGCTGCTGCGCCTGGTGGTCTTTGACGATGCTCGTGTCTTTCTTCTGCAGATAACTGAAGAACTCACGAAACGCGGCCACGCATTCTTTCGGCGCAGCAATCGCAGCGGCGCTCTGCTTAACTTCCGCGATCTGCGCAACGGTCGGCAAGGCGTACACAAAAATACAAATTGTACAAATCAGTATCTTCTTCATCTTGTTCATCCTGTGAAATCCTGAAAATCCTGTCTACAAAGTTTTCACCATCTCGAGCTGCTCGAACACCATCTCAAATCCTTTACCTTCGAAAAACGTCATCGTCGCAGTCAGTTCCTCATCGACATTGGTCACCTTCAAACTCTCCGACACTTCAGCCTGCAGAGCCGCCAGTATCCTCGACCCGATTCCTTTTCTCCTGTGCTCACGCGCAACTGCCAGTTGCATCAAATTCGCCCACGGCTTGAAAGCGACACCATACCCGACCAACACTTCATCGACATACGCGCAAACCACAACTCGCTCATTTGGAATTCTGTCAACCGCATGAATCGAATTCTGCCACGAGGGATAACCATCCCAGAATGACTTGAACAACTCCCACTCGGGTGTCTCGACCCGTCGCATCGACAAATCGCTGAGTGCTGTCACAGGCTCGCTCTGGCGAAATACCGCAAACCGTCGCGTTTCGACAAATCCGAGTTTCCGGTACAACCTGATCGCACGTTCATTGCCAGTCAAAACTTCCAGCAAGTACTGCTCAACCGCGATCTCTTTGAGCCGCGGCACCATGCGCGCAAATAATTGTTCAGCAATACCTTGCCTCCTGTACGCTGGCGTCACACCGGTGCCTGCGTCGTACGCCGACGGCTTCCCTTGCCATTCGCCCAGCGCATTCATGTAGAACCCAACCATCTTGCTTTCATCGAACGCGCCCACGCTGATGTCGAGTCGCACACCGTCGCGCGCGAGTCGCAGTTCAAACTGCTCACGCGACATTTTCATGTCGACCTGGTAATCAGAAAACGCGGCAACAAAACATTCGAACAGCGCCGTCGAGTCTGCTGAAGAGAGTAAGCGGTAAGTGATCATCGTTGAATGCAATCTAATCGTAACATTGCTCGGTCAGTCGCAAGTGCTATAGTGACGATCAGTTAGGTAATTTCTTCTTTTCTACCGGATCCAAAGTCAGCGGCGGCGGCAACCCGGCGGCCTCCACCAACCCCACCAAGTCAGCAGGACAAGACCGAATAGAGAAAGGCAGCAGCCTATGACTACTCAAGCAGTTGCGAGCAGAGACGAACGCGGGCAGCCTCGCCTCGTAAATGGCCATCAATCGACCGCAAACAAAGATAACTGGCTTGGTTTTGTTGGGGACGTCGTGAATTTTACGGGTGAAGTGTGTTTCAAATCGATGCTGAGGATTGATGGACATTTCTCAGGAAACGTCATCTCAAAAGACGGCACATTGATCGTCAGCACCGGCGCCGAAGTGACAAAAGCCGTCATCAAAGTGGCTGTTGCAAAGATAAACGGAACCGTCGAGGGCAACATCCTCGCCAGCAAAGAACTCGTTCTCGGGCGCACTGCAAACGTGAAAGGCCAGGTCACCGCCCCCGCGTTAGTCGTCGAAGAGGGCGCGCAGTTCAACGGCAGTTGCCGCCGGGTCTGAAGATCCGTTTTGTGCCTTTTTGTGGCCCCTCACAAGTTTCGCCTCTTAAGGAAACTCACAAGAGTGCGTGAAAGCCCGCTTGTTGGAAGTGCTTGTCGGCAGTTAATGCGTCCGTAACACCTTCGTCGTTCATCACAACAAACGACATTCAATCAATCAAGCCCCACCATGAAGAGTTCACTTCCACCGCCGCCCGTGCTTGATCACGATGTCCACATCCTGAAGCAGATTGATGTGTCGCAGTACGTCGCCGCGGACGGCGATGATGTCGGCGTATTTGCCCGCAGTTACGGTGCCGACCTGGTCGGAGACTTTCATGGCGACGGACGGCCAGTAGGTGGCGGCGCGGATGGCGACCATGGGGTCGATGTTGAAGTGGTTGACCCACGCGTCGAGCTCGCGCCAGGTGGTCTGGCTGTGGAAGTTCATCGGAATACCGCTGTCGGTGCCGATCAAGAGAACTACTCCTGATTCGGAAAGCTGCGAAATTTTTCGAGCCAGGGTGGGGCGGCGCAGGGGCGTGATCTGGTAGTACCCGAGCTGGCCCGGGTTCTTCAAGGAATTCTTGATGTCGTCAATGATCGACTGCGGCAGGCCTACTTGCCATGATGGATCGTCGAGCTGTTCCGGATTGTCGCGAACATACTCGTAATTCAGCAGCCCCTGAACAGTCGGCGTCCAGAAAAGTGGTCCAAGACTCATCTTCGCCGTGCGTTCGCGGATCATCGCGATGATGTCAGCGGGATACTCAGGCGCAGTCGCAAGTCCTGTGTGCTCGAAACAATCGACACCAACCAGCAATCCGCGACGAATCTCTTCCGGCCGGTGCGAGTGTGCGACGACAGGCAGCTTGCGTTTGTGTGCCTCGTCTACAACCGCCTGTACTTCCTCCATAGTCATCTGATCCTGATCGATCAGTTTGATGACGTCCACTCCGGCTTCCGCCAACTGCCGCACTTTCGCGCGCGCGTCGTCGACACCTTTCACGCCCCAACGCACATATTCAGTGCCCGGATAAGGCTCGTGCTGAATAAAAGGACCTGACACGTAAAGCGTTGGTCCAGGCAGCTCACCTTTCCTGATCCGATCGCGAACGACAATGCTTGCTTTCAAAGGCCCGCCGAGATCGCGCGCACTCGTCACGCCCGCCATCAACAACTGTTTCGCCGAGGCAGGCATGATCACCGACTCCATCATCGGTGGGTACGTCTTATCCCAATGCGCATAGTCGCTGTGGCCGTTGATCATCAGGTGCACGTGCATGTCCCACAGACCGGGCAACACGCTCATGCCTTCTGTCGAAATCACTTCCGCGCCCGGCGGGATGGCGAGCGTCCCAACCTGGCCCACCGCCTTGATACGTTCGCCTTCGACGATCACGACGCTGTTGCGGACGGGCGTGCTTCCGTAGCCGTCGATCAGGGTGCCGCCGACGAGGGCTTTGACGTTGCCCGTTTGAGATAAAACGGCTCGTGACCCAGCGAAGCTCGTCAACAAGACAAGCAATAGCGCTAGCCATAGATAAACACGGATTGGGAAATGATTCATGGTCTGTTTGGGGAGAGCTCCAACTCGAATGCGTTCAGACGATCATTGAGGTCGTTAAGTTTAGCGCGCTCGACTTCCAGATCTCTGGAAAGCTGGGCCTCACGCGATTGCTGGTTTTGCTGCGTCCTTATACAACGCGGCGCCCGCAATTGTTGCAATTATCGAAGTGAGAAGGTGCAGGGCGCCGACTTTGATCCACAGTGCGTTCGAGAAAAATCCGAGTGGAATGAACTGCACCGGACCAGTCAATGAGAATGCCACCCAGCCTACGACTCCCGCGAGGACGGCGGTCTTTGGTCCAGCTCCGAAGTAGCCGCGCATCAACACGTAGAACATCATCGCAGTGAACGCGCGACCGAGCTCGAACAGCGCAAAGTAAGCCATGTTGGTTCCGTGCGGTTCGGGCATCGTAGCTCGCAAGCCGTCGTAGACTGCTAACCAATCTGCGTTGGCAACTTTCTCATGAATAAATCCGTCGGTGAAGAACATGACGATTGCCGCGATCAGAGTGCCTAAAAAGAGTCGACCCCAGTTGATTTGTGCCATGGTCTGCCTCCTTTGGTTGTTTCGGTTGAACGGCGAATTATCCGACGGATCGCTGGCCCAGGCAATAGTTGAAGGCTAGTGCTCGGGGATTACGACTTCAAACTCGCGGACGGTTGGTGGAGGAAGCCGGAACCATTGATGACGGCCCGTCGCTACAGCGCGCAGCCGTGCGCTGCCCGGTTTGAAACGTGAGAGCACGTCGCTGGTGATCGTGAAGTTTTCCAAACCGTGTTGAGTGCGCGGATCGAAGAATCCTAATTCATTACCACGAACGAGCAGCGCGACGAGTCGTTGCGACTGCGCGCCCTGGATCAGATCGACATCAACGTTCACATGCGTGCGTCCCGAAGTGACAACTGAAGTCGTCACCATCGATCCCACAGACAACGTGTGCGGCGCGGTGAGATCGAGACTTCGCACCTGCACGTAAGCACGATAACTCGACACCATTCCGATCGTGAGCAGCGCCACGAACACGAACGCGAACACGCGTTTGAGCCATACCATCGGCCTCGCCTCGGGAATAGTTAAGCTTTCGAACATGCGGTGACCAAAAGGCACAAATTATCTGTACCACGATGCAATTGAAAAGCGTTCGCCGTACGTGGCTCGAGGAAATGTTTGATTACAAACAGATCGGGAGAGGCGCGTTGCATAACAGAACCGAGCGGGGCGATGTGATGAACTACGCAGCGTGGAATCGCGCTGCCGTTCGCTCGCGAGCTTTGGCTGCTTCAGTTTCACGATCCCGAGGCGGGGCGTTGGTCACGAGCGAATCGAGCAGCTCGCGTGCGGCCTCCGCCACTTGCTCGACGGCGCGATTGAAAACTTCTTCGTTTGCTTTCGAAGGTTTCGAAAAGCCGCTGAGCTTCCGAACGAACTGCAGCGACGACGCGCGGATCTCTTCCTCCGTCGCCGGCGGTTTGAAGTTATGAAGGGTTCTAATATTTCGACACATGCTGTTTTGTTGCCAACAATCAACCAGGCGTTGCGTGCTGTCTGGGAGGGCGGCCACGGAGTGCCGCCCCTACAGAATGCCTCAAGCTTCCTGACGTTTCTTTGCAATCCGAGACTGCAGACCTTCGAGCGCAAGAATTGCCGATGCGAGGATGGTCGCAATCACGGCTATACCAACCGTACCGAGGCCCGCTGAAACACCGACCGCAGCCGTCAGCCACAAACCCGCCGCCGTCGTTAGTCCGCGAATGTCGCGCTCCTCGCTGACCTTGAGTATCGAACCGGCGCCAATGAATCCGATGCCCGTAACGATGCCCTGAATGACTCTCGACTCGCCCGCCATGTCCATGCCACTTCCCGAACAGGCCAGTACTACGACGGCAGTTCCCATGCTGACCAGAACATGTGTGCGCAGGCCCGCAGGCTTGCCCGCTCTTTCACGTTGAAAACCTAAAATCGCGCCCAACGCCATCGCGGAAAGCACGCGGATCATGACGATCCAGAAAGTTCTGATGTCGGGTAGTCCGTTCGTGAGTTCCTGCCACAAAAGTTCCATTCGATCACCCCTTGCTCATTGTTTGATATCGGGCTCGAGAGCACGTAAGACTATCAATCTTATAAATCCCGTTCAAATCCTGAAATCCTGTCAAAATCCTTCAGAATTTAAAGAACCCCGGATCCATCAAATACCAGTTAATCAATCCGGCGATGATCCCGACCACGAACACCGCCATCACGATCACCTTTTCCTTCGCCGTTTCCGGCTTGCCGAACATTGTCGGAAAGAACAGCAGAAATATTCCGCCGACTCCGACGAGCGGAGCGAATGCCGCCATCTTCAAAGAGTAAACTCCCTCGTTCCAAAGTCGATACCAACCGTAATAAATGAGTGCTATCGATAGGAGGATCAACACGACGGCGAATATGCGTTGTTTGATGTACATGATTTCACCTCCGGGCAGTCAGGCAAGCAACGGTATCTTCGCACATACGTTGCGAATCATAGTGCTCGCGAATTCTTGTTCGATTCTCTGCTCCGATTGTCGAACACAAAACCGGATCGCCGGCGAGTTTCAAAATCACCTGGGCCAACGCTGAGAAATCTCCGGGAGGAGCTAAAAACTGCGCGCTTCGCAAACCAACCACATCTCTCACGCCGTCGATGTTCGTGCCCGCGACTGCCAAGCCAGCCGCCATGCATTCCAGCACGCCGTTCGGACATCCTTCGGAACGTGAGCTAAACACGCCAACATCTACTGCACCCAACAATCCAGCGACGTCATCTACGTGACCAGCAAAACGGACCGCTCGATCTATCTCCAATTCGTAAGCAAGCGCGCGTAGAGATTGATACGCGTCGTCGTGTCTGCCTGCTAAAACCAGTACTGCGCTGCGCCCGCTCGCTTTCAGATCCGTGACGACTTCCCGCCATGCTTTCAATAGCGTCTTGTGATCCTTGTTCGAGTGGAGGTTTGCAACCATGCAAGCGACAAAAGCACTGTCATCGATTCCGAGACGTTCACGCCATGCACGCCTGTCGCTCGCAGGTGCGCCTTCTGAAATCCCGTTTTGAATCACTCGCACATTTGCCGGACTCACGTTCAACTCGTGCGTCAAAAAGCGCGCGCCCGCGTGCGAGTTGGTGACGAACCGGGAGACTCGCCTCACTGCCCAACGCTCCCACCACTTTTTGAGTGGAACTAATCCTTCGTCTCTCTGGTTCCACACGCAGTCGCGCGCGCCCGTCAGTTTCCAGATCAGGGCACAGGCAACATTCGGAACCGTCGTGTAGGGAAGCAACAAATCAGGACGCGCCCTGCGAAACAGCCACGCCAACTTCATCAGGCTCAACATACGTCTCAATGGGCCCGCTGCAAACGGATACGAAACGACTCGCCACCGGATTCCATGGCGTTCACAGATATCCGCGACTGGACCAGACGTGTTGAATCCCCAAACCTCAACTCGTGCCAGCTCGTGCTCGGCAAGGTGTCGCGCAAGCAACAACGCCTGAAGCTCAGCGCCACCAAGCTCGAGATTTCCCAGTACAAAAATGACGCGCTGCCCTTTAAGAACAGACTCACACTCAGAAACCTCGCGCGCCATCTCGGTCCACGGATGGGCGAGGCTTTGATGGTGTCCATTGCCGTTAGCTCTCCTGGTTGCCGTGCGCTCGTAGGTATGCATCAACATCGGCACAACAGCCTCAGGTGAGAACAACTTTTCATACCTCGCGCGCGCTTCGCGCCCCATTCGCCGGCGCAGTTGATGATCCGAAGCCAGGAGCTTCATTGCCTTCGCCAACGCCTTCGGATCTCCCGGCGGAACGAGAATCCCCGATTCATGTGTCAAAAGATCGGGAACGCCACCAACCTCCGACGCTATCACCGGAAGTCCGTGGGCCATCGCCTCGATGATGCTATTGGGTGTTCCTTCGGCGAGCGTTGGCAAGACAAACACGTCGACGCGCTTCATGAAAGCATTCCTCTCCTGCGGGGACTTGTACGCGCCACGCAGTTCGCATGCTTCAATCCCCAGCTCTTCCACACGCTTCCTGACGACTTGTTCTTCTGGTCCAACACCGGCGATTTGCAGTGACGTGTTGCTGAGCTCTGATCTTACACGTGCGAAAGCATCGACGAGGACAAGCGGCCCCTTACCTTTTTCGAGTCGCGCCGCGAAACCGAATGTGACGGGAGCGGACGGGCTCGAGTCTGGTCCCTCGACGTAAACTCCATCCTCAACCAGTAACGGCAGCACTGAGATCGGGTTGGAGAGTAAAAGCTTTTCTTGCCACTGTTTTGCTAGTCGCGGCGACAGCGCAGCCATCTGCGAACACAAAGGCACGACTTTGGAAAAGTTCTTGTACGGAGTCTCCAGCGCGGGTAAATAATGCGGCGTTCCGAGCTCCTGGTAAAGCACGGGAATTCCAGCCTCTGCGGCGGCGCGAATCATCACTGCTGCACCTGGATCGGGAGTCATCACGTGTAGCAGGTCAGCACGGCACTGCCGGAAGAACGATCGACAGTGTTTGAGATAGACGTGCGCCAGCGCGTATGAGATCTGTTGCCATAAATTGCGGCCTGCTCGCAGCGGCTCGACAGGCAGGCGAAGAAACGCCGCCAACCAGAACGCGATCGCTCTCAGCCGCGTCAGCAGGTTGTGCAGGAATGGGTGTGAAGCGATCGCGATCACTTCAACGCCCGCTTGTTTTAGCCGCGCGTAATACTGATCGTTTTCGGCTGGAGCATATAAAAGCACGACGACGAGCTGATGGCCCTGCTTCTTGAGGTTGGTCGCGTACGAAACAAGCGTCTCGTCCGAACCGCTAACAGGTCCGGCAAAGTGGCTCTTGCAGAGGAGGATTCTCATGACGTAAACGCGAGGCTATCGCTACGGCCGGTCTACGCCGGAATTTTTAGCATCCTCTGCCGTAAAATTAGTGCGACTCTTGGCACTGATTGAGACACTTACTCGTATAAGCGTGGATCAAGCCGGGATTCTATCTGCTCGTGGCGTCCAATTTCCAGAAAAAATCTTGTAACTTTTGCCGAACCCAGGTGTTTTAGGAGACGTAGCGCAGCTTATGGCGAGCGAAGATGAAGAGTTCACCATGCTGTTTCAGGACTTCTACCCTAGCCTTTGCCGCTTTCTGGAGTGTTTATTGGGAGGTCGCGCGCCACTGGCGCAGGATCTGGCACAGGAGAGCTTCCTGCAACTACACCGGACGGCGTGGGGAACGCTGCCGGCGGGCGAGGCGCGCTTTTGGCTTTATCGCGTTGCGCGCAACATGGCGATAAACGAGTTTCGCAAGTCAAACACGCGTTACAGGCTTTTCGATCGGGTTGTGGAGGCAATGAGGCCCCGAACGCGCAACCCGGAACAGGAATACGAAACGCAGGAGCAACAGACGCTGGTGCTGGAAATGTTACAGACCTTGCCCGAGGACCAACGCACAGCGCTGCTGCTGAGAGAACAGGAACAGTTGAGTTATCGCGAGATCGGGCAGGTGCTGAATGTCTCGGAGAGCAAGGTCAAAGTCGATATTTTTCGCGCGCGTGCGTCGCTGCGAGAGCGCTGGAGCAAACGGGTTAAGACGGCCGGAGCGAGCGTGAGTTGATCGATTTTTGATCTTTGTCCTTGGTGCTTTGTCGTTTGTAAGTCCGGGCGTCACACAAAGAACAAATTACAAAGTACAAAGAGCAAGATTTTATGAACTGCAATTTCACTGAAAAAGTTTCTTCGCTGATCGATGGTGAGTTGTCGCCGTCAGACGCGCGCGAGGTTGAGCGTCACCTGCTGAACTGCGGCGAGTGCCAACAAATGCGTGCTGACTTTCTGAACCTGCGTAGCCAGATCGCCGGCTTTGAAACTTCACTGCAACCCGTTGTTCAAAATCGGGCGCTGAAGAAGATCTTGTCGACGCCACGCCGCGCTCCCGCATTTGGACTGCAGTGGAGCTTTGGCAAGGCCGTAGCGTTCGCGTCGCTGCTTATCGCCGGCGCGTTGATGGGGTTCATGCTTTATCAAAGTTCGAATTCACCTGGTCCCCAATCCGGGCGTGAAGTCGTAGCAGTCAACGAACCGACTCCAGTGCCGTCCAGGTCAACGGGGTCAACAGGGTCAACGGGCCAACAGCAGCAGAAGCCTGAACCGGAACCGTCACCCGCCCCCAGGAAAGACAACGAAGAAAACAATCCGCAGCGCAAGTCAGCTCCAAAACGTCCGTTGGTGCGTGAGCCAAAACCGGGCGAACAGTTTGCAGCTATCCCTGCCGCTCCCGAGACTCCGGATCGCGTGACATCAGCCGACGCAGAAACGATGACGGCCATGCACTTCGACAAATCTGAAACGCTGCTCCGCTCGTTCAGAAACGTTCGCTTGAACGAACCGGGAAGTGCAGCGGAAGTCAGCTACGAACGGCAGCGCGCGCAGCAACTCGTCTATCAAAACATGATGCTGCGGCGTGAAGCTGAAGCGCGCGGCGACGTCCAGGTCGCATCGTTGTTGGAGAGTTTGGAACCGATACTTTTGGACATTTCGAACCTGCCCGACAAACCGGATGCGGATGCAGTGCGCGTCATACGCGCTCGCGTCGAACGTAAAAACATCGTACCGCTGTTGCGAGTCAATTCAACTGCACTCGCGCGCGCACTCGACGACTAAGTCCAAAGAAGAGTTCTTTTCAAGCGGGTCACCTCAGAGGCACAGGGAACGTAGAGATGCCATGTGCGTTTTTGATCACCGCTCGATCGCCTGCGCTTTGCTCTCGGGTTCTCTGTGCCTGTGCGGTGAACCATGAATTATCCAGGCTATTTCACGATTAAGGACAAACGAATGATGAAGCACTCAGTTACCCCTCGTCCCCCGGTTCTAAGACTCGCGCTGTTTACCGCAATCTTTTTCGCCTGCGCTCAGTTAGCCTTCGGTATCGACCAGGACATCCTCAAGCTCAACCGGTTTGTGCAAACTAGTAAAACCAACACCGCATCAATGCAGACCTTCCGCGAAGGTCGCGATTTTATCGAAGCTCAGAACTGGCAAAAGGCATCCGAAAAATTCGCTGACTTCATTAAGGCTTATCCAAAGGACAAGGACCTTGACGCCGCCCTTTACTGGTATGGCTACGCATTGGAGAAACAAAGCCGGAAGGAAGAAGCTGCCGTCCCGCTATTGCGATTGATGCAGAGGTTTCCAAACTCGAGCTGGCGCCGCGACGCACAAGCGCTGTTGGTAGTGCTCGGCTATAAAAACGAAGTCGACCAGGCAATCGCGCAGGACAACTGCGAGATCAAGATCCTCGCATTACAA
>Ga0134127_10003860_pt1 | contig 10823 bp, 17 predicted proteins | sample KB31753_FD_96459 | JGI IMG/M metagenome (GOLD analysis project Ga0134127, IMG submission 96459) | Terrestrial soil microbial communities with excess Nitrogen fertilizer from Kellogg Biological Station, Michigan, USA - KB3-175-3 | ecosystem: Environmental > Terrestrial > Soil > Unclassified ...
CCACCGGATGCCGGCCGCCCCGCGCCCGCTCCCGGAAGCCGTCGCGGACGCGGGGGACGAATGCGAAGGTCTGGCCGAGCTCGGTGGGCGCCCGCATCTCGATCACCACGCGCCAGGGCATGACGGCCCAGCTCTGACGGACCTGCTTGATCTCCGCCACCGGGATCCGCAGCTCGCGCCAGTAGTTCGAAACGAGGAGATCGGCGCCGGCGCGCCGCACGCGTTTCAGCCCCGCGGCGAACCAGAGAAATACCGGCGCCACCACCAGCGAGGCGAGCACGAAGGTGAGCTTCAGCGACTCGAGGTCGGGGTCCGGGGGCTTCCCCGGCGTGACGAAGAAGACGGATTGCGCCACCGCCACGATCCCGGCCACCCAGATCACGGGGAAAACGAATTTCCAGAAGAAGGTCAGCGCCGAGGATAGCCGCCTCGTCATCGCCGTGGGCTCCGCGACCGCGGCGGGAATCTAGCGCCGCTCCCCGAAGTACAGCGTGTGCCCCTGATCGTCCTTGATCGCGAGCTCCCGCGTCTCCCAGGGGGTCTCGTGCAGCTCCTTCAGCAGCGTCACCCCGTTCTGCTTCAATCCGGCCGCCACCGCGGTGGCATCGTCGGTCTCGAAGTACAGGTGGAAATGCTCCTCCCGGTCCACGAACTCGATCGAAGGGTCCTTCTGGTCCGAGAGCTTGAGGTGAAAGACCTGATTGCCCGCGCGGATGCCCGCGTAGAAATCCTCGTACTGGAACTCCAGCGTCAGGCCGAGCTTGGTGGTGTAGAACCGGATCGAGGCCGCCAGATCGGTGGTCCGGAGCTGAGGGATCGCGCCCGTGATGTGCATCAGTCCTCCGCGTGGATCAAGACAGCTCCATGATATGCGTGCAGTCCGCGACTCCACCGCAGCGGCGAAACCCCATCTGCTCGTAGAGCCGCGCGGCGTTCGAATTCTCCGTCCGCAGACGGAGCGTGTCAAACGTGCCGCGGGCCGCCGCCAGCACCTCGCTCACCAGCCGCCGGCCCACGCCGCCTCGGCGGTGCGCCGCGAGCACGTAGAGGTGCCGCACCCGGCCCACCGAGAGCGCGGCGGCATACGGATCGACGTTGAGGCCGCATATCCCCACCAGCCGTCCGTCGATCCAGGCCACGAAGCAGGCCTCGCCCGGCTTGTCGAATCGGTTTTGCCCGCTCGCCCACTCCCTGACGAGCCGGCGCACGAAGCCGAGCCCCGCGCCATCCGCCTCCGGCATCAGCACTTCCGCGGCCTCGGGCGGGAGCCTGCTCACGCGCTCGATCACCACCATGCTCTCACCGGCTAGGCGCCCTTGGCCGCGTCGATCATCTCGATGCGGCGCTGGTGCCGCCCGCCATCGAAGGGCGTGTGGAGCCAGGTGTCGAGCATGGCCATGAGATCGCTCTCCGCGACGAATCGCTCGCCCAGCGACAGCACGTTGGAGTCGTTGTGCGCGCGTCCCAGACGGACCGACTCGACATTCCATCCCACCGCGCACCGGATGCCGGAGAGCCGGTTGGCGACGATGGCCTCGCCATTCCCCGACCCGCCCAGCACGATGCCCCGCTCATGCTCGCCGCGCGCCACCGCCTCGGCCACCGGCCGGATGAAGGTGGGATAGTCAACGGACGTCGACGAGTCGGTCCCGAAATCGCGCACCTCGTGCCCGCGCGCGACGAGGGCCGTCTTGAGGATCTCCTTGTAGCGGAAGCCGGCGTGGTCGGAGCCGATCGCGATCTTCATCTATTTGCCCCCCAGCGCGGCGACGACCGGCGCGAAGGCGTCCAGGAATGGCTCGAAGACGACGTAGTAGGAGATGCCCCACCGCTCCCTGCGGGCGAGGAGATCCTCGACCATCTGCTCGATGGTACCGACCAGGACATAGGGGCTCGCCAGGATCTCGTCCGGGGTCAGCTGCGTCCAGCGCCGCGCCAGGTCCTCGGCCGCCTCGCGACGCTTGTCGGTCACGACCACGCGCTGGACGAGGGCGTTCAGCTCGAGCTGCGCGAATCGAGCGCCGGCCGCCTCCCGGACGAGCCGGAGCCGCTCCTCGACGCCCGCGACGCGCCAGCCCGATATGTCCCGCTCCGTACCGCCGCCTCCGAACGTGATGCCCGTCAGCCCCACGATGTCGGCTTGCTTCGCTGCCAGCGTGAGGAGCCGCCGGCCGTTGCCGCCGATCAGGATGGGTGGGCGCGGCCGCTGGACGGGCCGCGGGTGGATGGTATGCCCCGTCACTCGATAGTGCCGGCCGGTGAACGTCACCGCCTCGCCGGCGAAAAGCCCCTTGATGATGGCGACCGACTCCGCGAGCCGGTCGACGCGCGTGGCGCCGGCTTCGAAGCGCAGCCCCGCCTCGTCGTACTCCGACTTCATGTGGCCCGCGCCCAGGCCGAGCTGCACGCGGCCGTCGGTCAGCACGTCAGCGGTGGCCGCCTCGCGCGCCACGATCACGGGATGCCGAAAATCGTTGTTGAGCACGTTGGTGCCCACCCGGAGACGCGTCGTCGTCGCCGCCGCGCTCAGCAGCGCCGGGAGAGGCGCGAAGAACTCCCCCAGGTGATCCGGTACGGTGAGGACGGAATAGCCCAGCGCCTCGACCCGGCGCGCCTTGTCCGCCCACTCGCTCCGGGAGGCCGCGCCCCACACGTTCACGCCGAAGCGAAACGGCCGCGCGGTCGTCACTCCACTACCCGGTCCGCGCGCCCGGCCAGTGACCGCGGAATCCTGATCCCGAGCGCCGCCGCCGCCTTCATGTTGATGACCAGCTCGAACGTGGTGGGTTGCTCGACCGGCATGTCGGCCGCCCGGCCTCCCTTCAGGATACGGTCCACATAGGTGGCGGAGCGCCGGTACGCCTCGACATAGTTCGGGCCATAAGTGATGAGGCCCCCGGCATCCGCGTAGTCGCTCGTCCCGCTCACCGCGGGAATCCGGTGCCGGGCCGCCAGGTCTGCAATCCGCGCCCAGTGGGAGGAGAACATCGGGTCCGCCAGGATGAGGAGCGCGTCCGGACGCTGCTTGGCCATCAGCGTGAAGGCAGGCTCCAGCCGCTCGGGTGTCCGGGCCTCGAAGAGCTGGAGCCGGAGTCGCAGCTTGGCGGCGGCCGCCTTTGCCTCGCCGAGCTGCGAGTGCTGGAACACGGGATTCGCCGGGTTCCAGAGCGTGGCCACCCGGGACGCCCTCGGCAGCAGCTCCTTCAATACTTCCAGCTGCTTTCCGACGAGGTCGGCGGCCAGGGTCGAGGTCCCGGTGACATTGCCGCCCGGTCGCGCGACGCTCGAGACCAGCCCGACCCGGACCGGGTCGGACACGCCGACCATCACGATGGGAATGGTGGCGGTCGCCTTCCTCGCCGCGAGGGCCGCGTGGGTCACCACCGCGACCAGAACGTCCACCTTGAGCGCGACCAGCTCCGCCGCGAGATCGGGAAGCCGCTCGAAGCGCCCATTGGCCGACCGGTACTCGATGGCGAAGTCCGGCCCTTCCGCGTAGCCGAGCCGGGTCAGCTCACGACGGAACGCTTCTTCGCGCGCCGGCTGCGCGCTGGGGGTGAGGTAGCCGATGCGAACGACCCTGGCAGACCGTTGAGCATTGGAGAGCGGTGGCGCCCACAGGACGCCCAGCATGACGACCGCGAACAGCAGCCCTCTCGTCATGTTTCCCACCGGGACGGCTATCGCTCCACCATGTGATCCACCCGCGCGAGCATCGCCGGTGGCAGCGTCAGCCCGAGGGTCCTCGCCGTCTTGCGATTGAGGACGAGCTCCAGCTTGGTCGGCTGCTCGACCGGGAGATCGGCAGGCCGCGCGCCCTTCAGGATCCGGTCGGCGTAGACCGCCGCATCCCCATACATCGTGGCGAGACTGGCGCCGTAGAACATCAAGCCCCCGGCATCCACGAAGGTGCGATCGCCGTACACGGCCGGCAGTCGGCTCTTGGCGATCCCCGCCACGATTCGATTGCGATGGGTGATGAAGTTGGCGTTCGTTTGCACCATGAGCGCGCCGACGCGCTCGGCGGTCGCCGTGGCCAGCACCTTCTCGAGGGTGTCGGCGTCGTGAACCTCCAGCATGCGTAGCTCGACGCCCAGCCTCCGGGCCGCGACGTCCTTTTCCTTCAGGAACGGCGCGGTGTAGTAGGAATCGGGATCCACGAGCACTGCCACTCGCGTGACTCCGGGCACCGCTTCCTTGATCAGCTCCAGCCGCTTCATGTCGAGCGCCTGGCCCAGGGCAGTGACCCCGGTGACATTGCCGCCGGGCCGCGCGAGACTCGCGACGAGCCCGTCCCGGACGGGGTCTCCCGTGGTCACCATGACGATGGGAATGGTGCCAGTCGCTTTTTTCGCCGCCAGCGCGCCGGGGGTGGATCCGGTCAGGATGAGGTCAACCCGCTGCCGGATGAGCTCCGCCGCCAGCTCGGGAAGCCGCTCGGGCTGGCCGTCGGCAAAGCGCGACTCGATGGTGAAGCTGCGCCCCTCGACCCACCCCAGCTCGCGCAGGCCCTTCCGGAACGCCTCGAGATTCGGCCGGTCCGTCTCGGCGGACAGCGGCGACAGGCGGCCGATCCGCGCGACCTTCCCCGCCTTGCCCTCCTGCGCGCCCATCGCGAGCGGGAGGCTCAAGACGCCGAGAGCAAGGGCCATGACCGCGACCAGCAACCGGTTGATCATCTCGAGTCCGATCTCCTGAGGTCGATTCTGAACCGAAGAACCTCGGTCGCCCCGAGCGCGGCGGGCGTGGTGAACCGATCGACGAGCACTCCGCCATTGGCGACGATGACACGCTGAGAGGCGATGTTCGCCGGCTCGGTGGTGAGCTCGACGAACGGCAAGCCTTGCGCGCGCGCGTCCGGCAGCAACAATCCGAGCGCGAGTGTGGCATACCCTCTCCCCTGCTTCCAGGGCACCACCGCGTACCCGATATGCCCCAGGCAATAGGGCGGAAGCGCCGCGGTGCCGGGCTGCCAGCGAAAGCCGATACTCCCGCAGAGCTCGCCATCCCACATCCAGCGGCGATAGCCGGGAAGACGCGGGACGGTGGAGCCGTCGGGCAGCGTGATGGGCGGCCCCTTGCCTTCGCGATCCACCAGCCCGGCCAGGAATGCCGCGGGGTCGGCGGCGATCTTTCCCAGCTCCTCGCGCGTGGCGACCTCCCCGCGGAGGTTATCCGGCGACCAGCCGCGCTCGAGAGCGGCCGTGTAGCTCACGAGGTGCTCCGGGCCGGGCCAGACGAGCTTCATCATGCGTCGCCCTCCCCGGAACCCGCGTGCTGGAACGCCGAACGACACCATGCCTCCTCGCCCCGGAACCACCCGCAGAACACCCACTGCGGCCCGAAGTCGTCGAGGTCGAACCGGAGCCGGCCCGCGGGGTACTCCTTGATCCGCGTCGCGCCGGCGGCGATCGCTTCGGCGCGCTCCCGGTCGGGCAGCCGCAGCGCATACGTGTGGGTGCCCCTGGCGAAGCCGAAGACGATCCCGGTGGTCGGGTGCATCAGCACCGGCATTCCCTGAAAGACCATCCGGCAGCCGGCGGGGAGCTTGCCTCCCAGCTCATCCCAGAGTCGCGTCACCAGATCAGGGTGGGCGCCCAGCGTCTCGTACGGATTCACCACCTGATCGGGCGAAGCGAGCGGCGGCACGCCCGGCGGCTGGGGCCACGACTGGGAGTGGCGGCGCAGTCCCGCGTTCGCCGGGTGGTCGAGAGCGGAGCGCTTCACCGGGCGGCCGCGCCGGGCGCTACGAGACATACGGATCCCAGAAACCCGGCGCCGGCTCGGTCTGCTCCACGATATCGATCCAGCATCCGGAGGGATCCCGCAGCGCGAAGCGGCGCTGGCCCCACGGCTCGTCCCGCAAGGCGTAGGCGAAGGTCGCGCCGGCTCGCTCGAGCCGCGAGAACTCCGCGGCGGCATCGGCCACCTGGAAGGTGAGGAAGGCGCCCGCGCCGCTGAAGACCTCCGGGCCCGGCGGCGTGGAGGGGTGGTCGGGGGCCATGAAGGCCAGGTGACGTGGCGGATCGCCCGGCAACGACAGCAAGACGAACCACGACGCCTCGAACACCACCGCGGCGTCGAGCCAGCGAGCATAGAAGTCCCGGCACGCCTTGTGATGCGGGGTGACGATGACCGCGTACATGTCCTGGAGCCGCATCAGGCGCGGTCCACGAGCACGAACACGCACCCGGTGTCCACGAACACACCCCTCGCCACCGCCGACGACCGCCAGGGAAGGCCGCCGGCGTTCACACGCCTGACCGCGCCGCGCTCGAGATCGTCCATGGGCCCTTCACTTCTCCTTCATCGAGCGCGTGTCCCAGAGGCGAACCAGGTATCCGTCGGGATCGACGAGCTCTACCCCATAGCCCCAGTACGACTTCCGCGGGCCGTGGACGAACTCCACACCCCGCGCGGACCAGTCGGCGAACGTGGCCTCCACGTCGGCGACCTGGAACCACAGCGCGCACTGGTTCGGGACGACGGTCACCGGAGCCTCTTGAAGAAAGATCGTGAAGCCTTCGGTGTCCTGGAGCGCGACCGTCTGCCGGTCCGGAACCTCGAACTCGACGGTGAGGCCCAGCGTCCGCATGTACCAGCCACGGGACCGCGCGAGGTCCGTCACCGGGATCCGGAGGTGGTCGAACCTGACCATGGCGGGTCAGCGTCCGCGGGCGGCGATGCGCATGAGGAAGAGCGCGAAGGCCAGGCCGCTGAACGCGCTGCGAATCGCGTGCAGCCGGTTCCAGCGCGCCCGGAGAGCCGCCGCCTGGCCGCTGCGAGGGTCGAGGCCAGGATCCAGGAGCTGCTTGTTCGTGGGAAAGATGACCAGCAACGTCAGCGGCACCACCAGGCCCATGAGAACCGTCGGGGCGGCGACCTGTACATCGCGCAGGACCCAGGCGCTCCAGAGCCCGGCGACCAACCCCGGCACGGCGAGACCGCCCTGCATCCACACCCGGGCCGGATGCTCGACGAGATTGACGTAGATCGCCGCACCGAAGAAGACGCCCGCACAGGCGGTGGCGAGCATGAGGGCAAGCACGGTGCCTCCTACCGACGAGACCGGATGACCCGCCCGGCGTTCACGAGGACCACGGCCAACCATAGCACCAGCAGCCACAAGGCCGCATTGGCGGCGGCGGCAAATGCGACCACCACCGCGGCGGCACCGGCGAGGGTCAGCGCCGCCGCCGCGAGGAGCCACTACCGGCGCGTGAACGGGCTCATGAAGGCCGGGAGGCTCATCTATTCGGTGAGGACCTTGTCCGCCCATTCGACCAGCCCCACGAAGATCGACGGGTCGGCGAAGCGGGCATTCTTGCCGACCAGATCGGTATCCAGGACCCCACGGGCCCGTGAGCAGGCGCCTCAGACATGAATCGGTACACGATGGTCGATGACCTTGCCCAGTGCCTCGGACAGCGGCGCCCATCCGACCGGAATCACCGCGCCGGCCACCACCGTCCGCATGAGTGAGACGGCCTCGCCCAGGAGGAAGATCTGGACCTCGTGCCGCGCGTCCACGAAGGCGTTGGCGTGATGGAAGGGAAATGCGGCTTGCGTGGGATCGGCCGACCCCCACGCGCTCTTGATGAGAACTTTCATCGTCTTGCCCTCCCTTTGGCTCGGGCGGCCCGATCGCGCCTTGTCAATCTGCCGGCGCCTCGGCAAGGATGTACACGCGGCGGGTCGCGACCTCGACGTCCGGGTACGGGTCCCGCTCGGTCGCCTCCTCGATGCGCCAGCCGCCGGCTTCTAGATACCCCACGAGCTCCGGCACTTGAAAGAACGTGAAATCCACGTCCACCTTGTGCCCCCACCACTCATCCAGGTGACGGACCTCCTCGCCGATGTGGGCGGCCAGCAGGAGCCAGCCGCCGGGCTTGATGGCGCGCCGCCACTCGAGCAGGGTTGGAGTGACCGCCCGTCGATCCAGATGCAGGATCGAGTAGAAGGCCACGATCCCGGCCCCGGCGTGATCGGCAGCGGGAAGGCGACGGAAGTCGCCCTGCACGAAGGAAATGCCCGGGTGCAGCTTTCTCGCCCAGGCGACGAGCGCCGCCGAGAGGTCGAGACCGGCGACGGACCCTCCTCGGTCGTGGAGATAGCGGGCGACATGGCCGGGTCCACACCCGAGATCCCACACCGTCCCCCGCCCGGCGAGGCGGCCGGCACAGCGATCGAGCAGCGCCCGGTCGAACGGCTTGCCGTCGAGCTCCGCGCTCATACGGCGGACATACTCCTCCGCGACGGCATCGTAGCTCGCTCGCAGGGCGTGGTCGGAGCTCACTCGCCGAAAGCGCTAGCCGCCCTTGAAGAACGCGAGCAGGTCAACGTGCACCAGGTCCTTGTGGGTCGAGCACAGGCCGTGCGACAAGCCCGGGTAGACCTTCAAGGTGGCGCCCTTGACGAGCTTGGACGAGAGCATGGCGGAGGCGCCGATGGGCACGATCTGGTCGTCGTCGCCATGCAGGATGAGGGTGGGGACGTCGAACTTCTTGAGATCCTCGGTGAAGTCGGTCTCGGAGAACGCCTTGATGCAGTCGATCACGTCCTTGTGGCCGGCCAGCATCCCCTGCAGCCAGAACGAGTCCCGCAGGCCCTGCGAGACCTTCGCGCCGGGCCGGTTGGCGCCGTAGAAGGGCGTGGTGAGGTCCTTGAAGAACTGCGAGCGATCGGCAAGAACTCCGGCGCGAATCTGATCGAACGCGTCCATCGGCAATCCGCCGGGATTGGCCGCCGTCTTCAGGCATCCGCGCTCAGCGGCCTCCCGTGGCTGAAGACCACGGGCTGCCCGCTGCCCCAGTCCTTGTAGTAGCCGTCCTTGTCGTGATCGCGCTCATGATTCGTCTATCCTCCGCCCATCGTTTCGGAAGCCTCCGCCGCGCGCTTTCCCGTGATCGCGGCGCTGATACGCTGCGCCTCCCGCGCAATCTCTCGCAGCATGCCGGTCGGGGACACATTGTAGCCGCAGAAATAGAGCCCGGGGAGTGCGGACTCGCGCCCGCTGGACGACGTCCGACGATGGTGGTGCCCTGCTGAGCGACCTCGCGCCCGTCGTCCTTGCTGCTCACCTGACGGCGAAGAAGTAGTAGTCGGCCGTATAGCTGATGCGAGCGGGGGCGCCGGCGGTGGACTGAGAGCAGCCGCCGCGGGGCGCCACGCCCCCCACGGTGTTCACGCGCTGGATGCTCGTCACCTTGCTGAACGAGCCCTCCGGGCCCACGGAGCTGGCGATCAGGAGCAGCCAGGGGATGGCGTCGGCGACCGGCGCGTCCGCGCGCTCCTTGACGGTCCCGGAGATCTTGCTGCCGTCGGCCGCTTCCCAGTGCAGGCCCGCATAGTGCCGGCCGATCCGATTCCCACGCGCGTCGAACAGGTCCGCTTCGGGGGCCACGAACGCCCACTCGTATTCCCCCGCTTGATCTCTTCGCGCTCGGCACTCGTAGACCTGCACACCCTTGGCGGGAACGACCCTCACCAGGGATTCATCGGCGGCGGGCTTGAGCTTGTCCGGCACCGCGACCATGGGCCGCGAGGGCGGCGCGCTCGCGCAGCCGGCGGCAAGAAGTCCCAGCACGAGCGCCGTCACCAATGCTCTGAGCATGTCCTCACCTCACGGGAGCAAGTGCTTCACGAAGAAGGCCGCGATCCTTCGGTTGATCTCGGAGATCTCCGCGCGGTCGAAGCCGGGGGGGTCGTTCAGCAGGTCGCCGAGGAGCCCGGACAGATTCGGCGGCAGCGGGGAGAGGAGCGCCCCATGGCCGCCGGTGGCGAAATCGCCGATCCGATCACAGGGGTGGCACGCGAGGAGAATCCGGTCGCTGTGGAAGCGCGGCACCAGCCATTTGTCCTTCCGCGCCGTCACGATGCCGAGCGGTACCCGCGGCGAGGCCAGCGAAGCGGCGTCGAAATCGGCGGAATACGGCACGGCGGCCGCGACGGCGGCGATCCGGGTATCGGTATGGGTGTACCACGTCGCATCCTGAAACCGGCTGCGGATCACCCACAGGGCGATCGTCTTCTTCAGCCCGTCGAAGATGCCGCCGTTCAAGCGCGCGGCCAGACCCACACAGGAGTAGAAGTCCTCGGCGATGTCCGTCTCGCAATGCTCCTTCATGCGCGCGGGCGACCACCGTCCGCCCGCCATGCTCAGCGCGGTATGGCCGCCCGCGGACATCCCGTACATGCCCACCTTGTCGAGGGCCAGCAGCGGCTTGAAGCGCGGCTCGCTTCCGACCGCGTCGATGGCGCGTGACACTTCCGCCGGCCGGCGCTTCCAGCTCTCGGGGCCGGGCGTGCTCATGTCCTTGTAGTTGTCCGCGCGGTGCTCGGGCATGGCCACCACGAAGCCGGCGTCCACCAGCGCGCGCGCCAGGTCGGAGTGAACCCAGGGCGAGCCGCCGGAGCCGTGCGAAAGGACGACCAGGCGCCCATTGCCGCGCGCCGGCGCAGCATCCAGAGCGAGCGCGAGCGTGAAGGGCCCACGCTTGAGCGGCTGGGCATTGGCGCGGGTGGGGTAATAGACGGTGACCGGACCATCGCCGTCCTTGCCGGCAATCTCGGTGACGCCCACGGCGGCCTGCGCCACCGGGGCCACCAGGACGAGCGCGGCCGCGAGGACGCCGCCGGCGAGGAGCCGCTTCAAGTACATGTACCGGTCCGCTAGCGAGCGCTCAGGACGCGCGCCTCGATCCGCTCGCGCACCACGTGATGCGGTCGACCACCCCTCGGCGTCATGCCGGGGAGACTCCTCCCCGAACAGGCCCGCCTGCATGTCGATCACCAGGAGCACGATCACCGGCTATCCGGCATAG
>Ga0134127_10003863_pt1 | contig 10822 bp, 9 predicted proteins | sample KB31753_FD_96459 | JGI IMG/M metagenome (GOLD analysis project Ga0134127, IMG submission 96459) | Terrestrial soil microbial communities with excess Nitrogen fertilizer from Kellogg Biological Station, Michigan, USA - KB3-175-3 | ecosystem: Environmental > Terrestrial > Soil > Unclassified ...
GACTTTTTCAACACCCACGAGATATATCACCACCTAATCGTGGGCAGTATCATTACATCTATGAGCTACGACGTAATTGTGATCGGAGGCAGTTTTGCGGGCTTGTCTGCCGCCCTGCAATTAGCGGGGTCGCGCAGGCGCGTTCTGGTGATGGATTCCGGAGAGCCGCGAAACCGTTTCGCGAAATTCTCTCACGGCTTTTTCGGCCACGATGGGCAAACGCCTTCAGCCTTGCTGGTGAAGGCTCGGTCCCAACTTCTTTCCTACAGTACTGTCTCGTTTGTCGACGATATGGCTACCCATTCAGCCAAGGCCGGTGAAGAATTTGTGGTCACAGCCGCCACCGGGATCGTACGCACTGCTTCGCGCCTGATTCTGGCCACGGGCGTGAGGGACAACCTCTCAACTATTCCAGGGCTGCAAGAGCGCTGGGGCGAAAGCATGCTGCACTGCTTTTATTGTCATGGGTACGAAGTGGCTGGACGACGCCTTGGCGTATTGGCGACTAGCGATCGCTCTTTCCAAACCGCCATGCTTCTGCCGGACTGGAGCGACCACGTCACTCTCTTTACCAACGGCGTGCTTACCTTAAGCTCCGAACAACTGGCCGACCTTCGCACACGTGGAGTTTCTGTTGAAACCGCACCGGTAGTTGCCCTTCTCGGAGACGCGCCTGCTTTGTCCGGGCTCCGTTTGGACGATGGACGCATCATTTCCGTGGATGCGGTCTTTATGAGTCCTCGCACCGGCATGGCTAGCCCGCTCGCTGACCAACTGGGGTGTGAGTTTGACCAAGGCCCATCCGGTCCTTTTATCCGCACCAGCGCGGATAAGCAGGCCACCGTCGGCTGGCGATGCCGCCCGTCCAGGACACAACGCTTCGTGGGCAGCTGCAGATGGCGTAACGGCGGGAATCCCGGCGCACCAATCCCTTACTTTGCCTCAGCCCGCTTGTCGCTGACAAGAGTACGGAACCTCAGTGAGCGAGAGTCGATTTTGCGATAACCATCACTGGAGTGCTAAGCAATTGCGGCGTCAACGAGAGGGGCGCCAACGCACGACTCGGGACAGCCGGGCCAACTTGTTCCCCGATACTTACCCAAAATGCGACCGACCAGCAGCACTACCGGGAATACGATTCGCTGAATCGCTATAGGTGGCGTCATAACTGCCTGAGTACGCCGGTGCCTCCACAGTACGTGGGCTAAGTAGAAGATCGACGGCCTGCCGGACGCGGTTGCGTTGAGAACGGCAAACAAGGCCTGGAGATAGCGATCTAAATCAACGGCCGGAATCGCCTGACCAGTTAGCTCTAATAGCTCTTCCCCGCCATTCCACCAGGTATGAACTACGCCAGCAGGAAAGACCGCACTCTCTCCGGTTCGGACTACGATTTTCTCGTTGCCAACCCGTGCTCCCACAGTTCCCGCCTTCACGCAGCCTTCTTCCCGCTGTTGGAAATGCACATGAGGCGGAGGTCCACTCGTTCGCGGTGGGAGTGAACCCTCGATGCTTAGCACAATTTGCCCCCTGGAGTCCCGTACTCGGCGGATCTTCAGAACTTCACCCGTATGTCGGTTCTCAAGTCTTAGATAGCTATCCAAAATGGTTCCCTCGCCTGCGAATAGCTTGCCACAACTGGTGGACCTTGGGCTTCTGCAACGGGCATTATCACAAAACCTCTGCCCAAGTCACTTGAGCGTTATGGCGAGGTTACGACAGTTGAGCCCGGTCCTGATGATTACCTCGCCCTTGTTTCAATGCAGCCGGACACTTCAACATCTTCTATTCTGAGGTTTTGGCTGCGGCCGCGCCTTTTTTGGCGTCGGCGACCATTGCGATGAAGCGAGGATCGCTGTGTAACGACCGGAAGTCGGGGTCATTTTCCATTTCGAGCGCGTCGGATGGATTTAGCCCAGTATCAAGCGCCTGTCGCAAGAGCGACAGTGCCATTGGGCGATTTCCCTTGCGAGCTTCGATGCCGCCGAGACAGTAAACGGTCGAAGCCGTGAACTGGTTCTCCGTCCCCAAAATGCGACCGGAGAGGTTGATCGTGTCCCTGATCAACTTCTCCGCTTCGGCGTAGCGACCCTCCCGAGAAGGATCAACGCCCAGGTCCCTCATCGTCTGTAGGGTCGCCGGATGTTCCGGCCCTAGCACTTTGCGACGGAGGTCGAGCGCCTCCCGATCCAGCTTCTCTGCTTCGGCGTAGCGACCTTCCAGGGACAGAACAAAGGCCAGGTTGTGCATCAATCTCAGCGCCTGCGGATTCTCCGGCCCGAGGAGACGGCGGTAGAGGTTGAGCGTTTCCAGATTCAACTTCTCCGATTCGGGAAGGCGACGTTCAGCCGACAGAACACCCGCCAGGTTGCTCATCGAATTCAGGGTCTGGGGATGCTCCTGCCCCAGCACCCGGCGGCGGAGGTCGAGCGTTTCCCGACCCAACTTCTCCGCTTCGGGATAGCGCCCCAAGTAGATGAGGCAAACCTCCAGGTTGTTCATCGAATTTATTGTGTCCGGATGTTCCGGCCCTAGCACTTTGCGGCGGAGGTCGAGCGCCTCCCGATCCAGCTTCTCCGCTTCGGCATAGCGACCGTCGGCCCACAGCGCATCCCCCAAATTGTTCATCGAATTCAGTGTGTCCGGATGTTCCGGACCGAGGACATGGCGGCGGATCTCGAGCGTTTCCCGCTTCAACTTCACCGCCTCGGCGTAGTGGCCGTCGTGATTCAGCGCATCCGCCAAATCGCTCATCGAATTCAGTGTGTCCGCATGTTCCGGACCGAGGACGCGCCGCCGGATGTCAAGGCTCTGCTGCTCAAGGTCTCTTGCGCGTGAAAACAGACCGAGGCTGTCGTACACATCCCCCATGACCTGCATCATCTGGGCCTGAGCGTCCGGGTCCTTCGCCATCCCTGTCTTGATGTCATTCGAGGCTTTGTCCAGGATCTCGCGGGCGGTAACACTATTGCCGCGCTGTTCGCTAGGGTCCAACACCTGGAACATGTTGGTCATGAAGTCCGTGATGCGAGTGGCGCGATCGCGCTCGCGGTTCGCACGGTCGCGCTCGAGCCTTGTGCGCCGCAACTGAATCGCTTCTGCCGTCGCAAATCCACCAGCAGAAGCACGGCCGCAGCGGCCATGGCAACCGCAAGCCGATTCCGTCGAACGTATTTCCGCGTGCGATAAGCAGCACTGGGCGTATGCGCAGACACAGGCTCATTGCGCAGGTATCGCCCCAGGTCTACGGCAAGTTCCGAGGGCGAACCATAGCGCCGTTTGCGGTCCTTCTCAAGCGCCTTGAGCACAACCGCATCCGGATCGCCGCGAAGTTGCCGGGGCAACGAAGGAGCATCGGTGCTCCGATTCTCCGCCGTGATGGCTGACTCGTCGCCCTGCGTCTGAATGCGCGAGCTGGGCTTCGGGACATCCTTATCGCGTAACCGGCGCAAAATATCGTCATAGGCCAGCTTCTTCAAATCAAGCGGAAGTGCGCCGACCAAAAGCTGATAGAGCAAATGTTTCCCGGCGGCGGCGGGGTTGTAACAAACGGAACGACCGTGACCTTCTTCGCATCGGCGACCGGCACCGTGCTCGGCAGCGATGTGCCGCAGCGTACAATCGGCTCGCTTACGCAAGGGACGAACGTTACCAGGACCATCACCGGCCCATAAACGCTCGAGGCTCAACACAGAAATGAAGCTCGCCACTCCTGCCTGCATGTGGCCTGACACAAAGAGTCAGAACATGCCGGCGGGAGTACTTCCTGCAGCACTCTTGGTCAATGAATGTCATTCCCCATTGCGCAGTTTAGAGCAAGGTGGTTGCTGACAGGCGCCTGCATTTTATGCCCCAGAGGAATTGCGGAGGCGTAGTTCCCTGATAATAGGCGCTATCAACTCGTCTTCCCTGACCGCCTTGGCTCAGCCGAAATAGTTCATAATCTATGATCTTTGCGAAACCAAGGCGTCGAGCGAAGGGATTGAGACCGGGGTGGTTGAGGAATGTTCCTGCGGTTGGGTTCCGCCCCGTATCGCCGCGACCAGAATCTCCATCGCTATTCCTGTAAGTGGTGGAAGGTAAATCGTGGCGGCCAGCAATTTCTCTCTCACCCAAACTTGGCCGCTGGCTGGTTGGCCATCGCATCCGGTAAAGGGCAGGCTCAGCCATCGCGCCCGCTCTTGATCATTGGCAACCTGCTGAAATGCTTCGCGCGCCCCCATCGCCATGGCATCGTCTTGGGCCGCCACAAGGCCGATTTGTACGCTTCGCGAGGTGGAGAGCTTCAGCCACGACGATACTGCGCGTGTCGCGCTTTCCGCCGTCCAGTTTGCCTTTAGCATCGAAACCTGAATGTTCGACGGTATCGTCTCCTGCATCCCTGCTGTGCGCTTCTGGGCAGAAGAACTTCGCGTAGGCCCCTCAATATAAAGGACCGAACCGCCCCTGGGCAGTAACGCGGCAAATTGTCGCCCCTGTATGCGTCCAATCTCCTCGTGATCAGCACTGACAGCAAACACAGGCACTGTCGCCTGTCGGCGAAGTTCCGCCAAGTACTCCGGCCTCCGGTTCAGGACTGCCCAAGCGATTCCTGCTGCATTCGCGGCTTTGGCCACTTGCGGCAAGGCCGTCCCCCCGACCGGTTCCAGCACAATCGCATCGGGTCGGGATTCCTTCTGGCTTTGGATCGCCTTCAAAAGCTGCGTGCTCTGGTTTACAGCATCGTCCTCGGCAAGAACGATTTCCGCGCTGATCCCCAACTTGCGAGCGGTGGCCTCCGCGCATTGGGCTTGCGCCACTTGGAAATCATTCTGGTTGCCGTGAAGAGAAATCAAGAATCGGAGCGTTTTCATCGCATTATTAAGGGAATCGGCTTTCTGTAACCATACGCCTTATCCGTGATGAAGTCCTTATTCTCGCGGCCAAAGTGGCGGTTGTCGTGGCGACAACAATCCGATGACGTTATAGAGATGTATCGCTGGCTATTGCCATGAGGTGGCTCGGCGCCGTCTCATAGTCAAGGCGCTCAGTTTAGCGCAACCTGCCAATCTCCAGCCGCAAAACTGGATGACTCTCCAGAGGTCACACCCTTAAGGCGTAGGGGGTGGAGCAAGGTCCAATTCTGTTAGCTGTGCGTCTTTGTGAGTGAGCCGCCATTCCGAGGCATGCCGCTCGGCATCAGCAACGTCGTCATCCATCATGTAGTGGGCTAATTGAGCCAGCTCGTTGACTTGCTTCGAATCACCCCCGTCGAGCGAGAGTGACCGCCAGAAATAAGCGCGATTGAGATCATGAGGAACGCCGCGCCCCTTTTCGTAGAGCGACGCGAGCTTCGCCTGAGCTTCGTGGTTCCCCTGTTCGGCTGCTTTGGAGAGCCAGCTCGCAGCTGTTGAATAATCCTGTTCAACGCCCTGTCCTCTTAAGTAGAGTATGCCGAGCTTGGCCTGGGCGCTGATGTTTCCTTGCTGGGCAGCCTTCTGATACCACATGGCCGCCACATGCTTATCTTCGCGAACACCCCAGCCACCCAAATAGAAATCGCCTATTCCCATCTGGGCTTTAGCGTGTCCTTGTCTGGCCGCCACTTCCAGCCACTGTGCGGCTGTCACGTAGTCCTGACGAACGCCGGTCCCATTCGTGTACATGACTCCAAGGTTGTATTGGGCTTTTGCGTAACCTTTCTTTGCCGCCTTCATGAACCACAACAACGCTTCAGCGTAATTCCGGACCATCCCTTCTCCGTTCTCGTAAAGAAGTCCGAGTTTGTTTTCGGCTGGCGCATAGCCGCCCTTGGCAGCGTCTAGATAAAATTTGAATGCTTTGCCTATGTTTTGCTGTACGCCATTGCCTGCCTCATATATGCACGCAACGTCAAACTGCGCCTCCGTTATACCTTGAGCCGCCGCCTTTTCAAACCACTCCGCCGCCACTTGCAAGTTGCGGCCGACTCCTTCCCCGCGATAGTACATGGCTCCCAGATTTGCTTGTGCGAGCGGATCACCTTGTTTAGCGGCCTCAGACAACCACCTCATTGCCTCAGCAAAATCCCTCGTTACAACTTCTCCCGTCCTATATGCAATGCCCACGCGGGCCTGCGCTTTGCGGCTACCGTGCTCGGCCTGCTGCACCAGCTTGGGCCACTCACGGTCGCTTAGCGAAGGTTCGCTCTCGGTGGCCGCTACAGGTCTAATGGCCGCACAAGTGAATAACAGGACAGCGCAATACCAGCGCAGATAGGCCACAGCAGCTCCTTGGCGAGAACCAGAACCCCCGACCCGAACAGCGCAATGCCGTTTTAGAAGAGAAATTGTACGGCCCTTCCACAATCCATCATGCAGATCGCAGCAAACGGTTTGGGAGCGTCCGTGTAACAACGGTCTGCAGCGAGACTAGTGATCACGGAAATAATGCGTCAATCCCACCAAAGTTGTAGCGCGAGGGGTGGAGGGAAGCGGTCGTGATCGTCCAGAAGTTGTGACTTCACGTGGCAGGGAGACCCGACCTGGAACCACCGTTGCGTTTTAAACAGTGGGATAAGCCTGTGGCGGCCGTTTTCACAAATACTCAATTTCCGTGGACCATGCGTTATCACGCCCCTGCGCTTTCCATTCGCCCATTTTCGGTAAAGGGGGTGATTTGGCGATTCACTTCATCGGAAAGTTCGGGTCGTTTTTGATCTCGCGAATCTGCTGGATATGGCGTTCGGCGTGCGTAGAAATCTCCAACATCCACTGCCAGCAATCGATCACTTCTCGATCTCCGAAGCTGTGAGCCCGCATGTCGTCGTTGGTGGTCTTGATGTACTCGATCATCGTGGCGCGGAGCGCCTGAAACCTCCCAAGTGCCTGAGCCAGATCCTTATAAGTGTCGACCTTTTCGTGCCCACCACCGGTTTTCGTATGCACCACACGATCGATGCCGTACCAAAGGATGTCGGCGTCAGTAGCCACCGATTTCTTGCTGTTCATATCCGGCGTAGCCCGGAGGGCTTTCTGGATGTCGCGCCAATAGTCCGGTTCAGCCACCGCCAGATGTGAAACGACTTCGCGGATGCTCCAGCGATCCGGCGAAGCCTTGTACTCCAATTGCGCCGGCGATAAACCACGGACCTGCTCAGCCACCATTTGCGTGGTCATTTCGAAATGCACAACGAGGTGTTCGCGGTCCTCCTTGGTCATGGAGGCGGCAACCAGCGGCGTCGCCAACAGACAAACACTCAATGTGAGGATCGCCCAATCTCGGAGCATATATGCTCGCAGCGAGTACATCGTAAAGAGCATGGTAGTAGCGCCCCCTTCGGAATACCCTGTTGGACGATCAAAGGAGAGAAAAGTTATCACGCCCCCCGCAAAGCGCCAATTTCCAATAACCGAGCGTCGAACATTAAATGTCAAAGGCATGTGGGGAGCATGGCTTCTCGGACTCGTCGCTCGCCCCTGCCGATTGCCGCGTTCCCCCTCCTCTGAATCGCCTATGCCTCAAAGGAATCACTGCATTCATGCATCATCCTCGCTCCGCTGTTCTGCCACGCGAGATGCGCATAAAGGACATTGTTGCGCTGGTTTTTACCCACGAATGCTAGTATGTTCCCACAGCAATGAAACAGGGCTTTGGAACCATACTGTAGGCCGTTGCGGGAATCGCCGCTGTGGTGTGCGTGCTATTGCCAATGACTGGTCGGGGAGCCCTCGTCTTCGTCATCGCCTTGTTTATCGCAATCACAGCTGGGGTTACGGGCAGTCACTTGAGTAATGACGAGGAACACGGCGGCTACTGGCAAAAGGATTCGGGTTCGCCCACCACACTCTAATCCAACGTTATTCGACAACGACTGAGATTTCGGGTTGGTTGGGTTTACTCGGATGGGTATCAGTACCCATAGGAAGCTGGCCAGCATACTCTTCGGCTGAGCTCTGCAACATGAATCCCTTCGTGTGTACGCCGGCGTAGCACTCGCCTTTCTGAATATACGCATAGGAAACTCCGCGACCGGACCTCCGAACGCGGTTGGTGAGCAGGTTGCGCTGCTGCAAACTGAGCTAGGATTGGTCTTTAGCCAAATGGATTCTACGGCTGGAGAGTAAATCTGCTATGCAGCAAATATTCGGTTTAAATGTTCCGCAAACCCTCGAGGATATTTGTAATCGGACCCGACTGGCACTTATCGTGTATGACATGCAAGTCGGAATTGTCAGCCAGATCAAGAACGGGCGGCACATCGTAGAGAAAGTAATTCAGGTGCTAAATGCAGCCCGGACAGCCGGAATTCGTGTCTTTTTCACCCGCCACATGTCTCTGCCCAAGGAGCTTATGGGCGTCTCGCAATTACGAATGGCGATGGCTTGGCAACGGGCGAAAGCCGTCGATGAAGTGAAGCCCTGGTTCTTGAGAGACACGCCGGGGTTTCACTTGGTTCCCGAGATAGAACCGCTTCCTAGCGAAGCGGTGTTCGACAAGCTTGCCATGTCGGCCTTTGAAGGCACGCCCCTGGACTTCGCTCTACGCGACTGTGGAATTGACGCATTTGCCATTATGGGCATCGCCCTAGAAATTGGCATTGAGCCTACGATTAGGCACGGTAGCGATCTGGGGTACATTCCGGTTCTGGTCGAGGACGCGTGCGGTTTTGGGCGTGCCGATGCTGCGGCCCGTACAGTCGCCAGCCTTGAATTTGCCGGGGACGCTTTGTTTACGAACGTTGAGACAATCACCGATCAATTCCATCGCCTACAGCGTCAAGCGTAGCTGCCGATTGGAATGGAAGCAAGCCGACGATTACACGCCAGAATACAGTGGGCAGGGACTAATGAGTGATAATGCGATTTACCAGCAACTGACCTTCCTGATCGGAATGCGGCTACAATGACACCCACGACCGGCAAGACTCACGGCGCCCGATGACTTTCGACGAAGCCAGCCAATTGGTCCTAAAGAGCAACGTCATCGGACTCGAAAAAGAATTAGGGAATGGACTCGGCCCCAATCTCAGTAATCAGTACGGCTTACACTGATGATGGCCGCCACGCTGGGAGGACTACGAGATGCGGAAAGGGTCTACAAGAAAACCACAACCGGACGAGCCTGCGACGCGAAGCAAGAACTACATAACTCGGAGCGGGCTGCAGCGCCTCAAAGATGAGCACCGGTTTCTGCTCACCAGGGAACGCCCAGCTGTGACGGAGGTCGTGGCGTGGGCTGCCGGCAACGGCGATCGCAGTGAAAACGCCGACTATCAGTACGGCAAGCGGCGGCTGCGGCAGATCGATGGGCGGATTCGCTTTCTCACCAAGCGAATCGAAGCCGCGGAAGTGGTGGACCCGGAAGCTCCGAGAGCGGGGCAGGCGGCGACGAGGGCATTCTTCGGAGCGACCGTGCGCTATGCCAATGCCGCGGGAGCAGAGCGAGTGGTGAGCATCGTAGGCACCGACGAGGTCGATCTCAACCGGAACCACATCAGCTGGGTGTCACCTCTGGGGCGCGCGTTGATGAAGTCGGCAGCGGGTGACAGCGTAGTCCTTCAATTGCCGGGCGGTACAGAATACCTGACCGTGCTGGAAGTGTGTTACGAGCGCATTTCTGTGGAACCGTTCCGTGAACCGCCTGGATCCGAGGCCTCGGCAAAGGGACTTCCTCGCCGGCGCTAATGCACTCCTGCGTTAAGATTTGAAATCAAAGTCGGGGAATGTGGGGAGCAGACCGGACGTACCGCAGCTAAAGATCTCCAGAATTGCTCTAATGCTCGCGCACGAAACTGAAGTCTGACGCCCGAAGTCTGACGGCTGAAGTATTGGTGGAGGCGGCGGGAGTTGAACCCGCGTCCGAAAATGTTACTGGTCAAGAGACTACATGCTTATTCGCGTTCATGCCCCAGGCATTACCCTGGGACGTTCGCGGCCCCCGCTCAGAACGGACAAGAAACGGTTGCCGCTAGCCTGAGATCTTAGCCTCTCTCCCCAGACGTAGAAGAGAAGAGCAGCCCTCTGTGTGACGTTCGCTCACAGCCCAAGGGCGAAGCTGTGGAGAACGGCTGCCTAATTAATTAGGCTGCGTATGCCATTTCTTGATTGGCAATTATCATTTTGCCCACGATTACAGGTGCGAGCACCCTGGCATGCCTCTTGGCCGCAAGCATCTCCGTCGAAGCCGTGACGCCCCCACTGGTGGGAATGGCCTTCAAAGAACAGGACAACCGGCCTTAGCGGCCTTCTTCCAATCTAGGGGTCACCCGACTGGAAGTCAAACATATGATTAGATGTAGCTCAGGTTACAAAAGGTGCTCAACCGGCGAGTGCCCGCCGGGGCCGTTTCAGGGTGGGAAGAGGGTGAGCGGCGCATCATAATATCCACATGAAACTGACCACCTTTTTGCCTTCCGCTCTTATCGCAAGTTTCATCGTTGGGGTAGTGTTTTCATGCACATCGGTGCTTGCCCAGCCCCGAACCGAGGCTGCCGAACAGCAGCTTTTCCAGGCCATTAACCGCGAGCGGGCAGCCCATGGTCTGCCCCCTCTGAAGTGGGACGACGCTCTGGCCAATGCCGCCCGGCAGCACGCGGAATTGATGGCAGCCCAGCGCTCGCTTTCGCACGGCTTTTCCGGCGAACCCAGCCTGCCCAGCCGGGCCGCGCGCGCCGGTGCCCGTTTCAGCTGGCTGTCAGAGAACGTGGCCGCGGGACCGAGCGCGGAGAATATCCGTGAGCAGTGGATGCAGTCTCCCAATCACCGCGCCAATCTCCTCGACGCCGACATGGACACCATCGGCGCCGGTGCCGCCGAGCGCAACGGAGTGGTATTCGCGGTAGCAGACTTTTCCAAAGCCAAGC
>Ga0134127_10003868_pt1 | contig 10818 bp, 17 predicted proteins | sample KB31753_FD_96459 | JGI IMG/M metagenome (GOLD analysis project Ga0134127, IMG submission 96459) | Terrestrial soil microbial communities with excess Nitrogen fertilizer from Kellogg Biological Station, Michigan, USA - KB3-175-3 | ecosystem: Environmental > Terrestrial > Soil > Unclassified ...
CGGTAAGCTGATCACCGTTCCAAGAAGGCTGCATATAAGAACGTACAGGGAGTTGGTGTCGGTGCGGTCTTCCATGTGATCCTCCATCATCATGTGGAGAATCTAATCCCTCATTCGGATTCTTTATGTGAGATTTCGCACACCGCAAACCGGCTCTGCGCAAGGGATCGCAGCCCGAATGAGTGAAGACCGGTTATGAGCAGTTGAGGAGATGGGCAACAGTTCAGTGACGCCTTGCACCACGCCAAGCACGGCTACTTTGGCGTAACCCAAGTCCACAAATCCGGTGTCCACGCCATGCGAGCAGACATCCGCCACGTGCGTCCTCGAGCGATGGTTTGTGCGCCCTGGGGTCCCCTAGCCGCGAGGAATAGTCTGAACCTGCACAGCGGCGCTCCTATCGCAAATTTCAGCGCACTACGAATGAACTTGTCGCCGTGGCGAAGAGCCACATGCCCCGTGAAGGAATGGGGAAGTATGAGGCACTTCTCGAAACACCGAGGTCGCGCACGCGGGAACCTCCGGCCAGCAAGGCGGACATTGGATGCCACGGCTATCGCCTCCCATGTCGGTTCGCAAGGCCGGTGGTGTCTTGACCTCCCTTTCTGTGCGGGGCGTTAACACCGGCAATTTCTAACGACCGGAGTGAAGACCTGGCGAGTTGCGATTCGCACTGAGCCTTAAAGGAATGGCTTAGCCCGTTCGCAGTTGTCCGCTGAAATCCATCATTTGGGTGTGCGTTCAGGTGTGGTTTTTGCCGCAAAAATGATGTAAGTAGCCGAGCTTCGAGGATTTTTCCTAGCATGTAGGCGGACACCGGTTTTAAAGGGGTTCCTGGTGAAAACGCGTTTTACAGACAGTTTTACAGACAAACGCTGGGCGTGTGACACCCTCCTGCTGACATCGCCAAGCTGGTGTCACCTTGGATCGACCAGATCGCGGGCATCCAAGGACAACGCTCGCTGGCATCGTAAGTCTTAATAGGTGGGCTCCCAGGGCGTAATATGTGGGGCGCCGCAAGGCAAGGCGGCGTAACAAGGGGGGAATGCAAAATGGATCTCACCGGTCTTCTCGTTCAAGTCATTTCGGGCGCGATCGGCGGCAGCGCGGCAGGCGCCGCGGCCAAGGACTATTCGGTCGGCGCACTGGGCAACGCGATCGCGGGCGCGATCGGCGGCGGCATCGTCGGCCAGCTCATCGGCACGGTCGCGGGACAAGCGGTCGAGGGCTGGGTCGGGAACATCGGCGGCGGCGCGATCGGCGGCGTGATCCTCACACTCCTGGTCGGCCTCGTCAGGAACTACACGCAGAAAGCGTAGCCGATCGGAAAGCGCGGGCGCGCCTTGGCCTGGGGATCCGCCTGCGAGCGCCTCAATAGTCCTCGCGCGGATCACCAGCGCCTTCGATGACGAGACGCTCTGGACGCGATCCATCGGGCCACGCAGCCCGCCACACATCAGGCGGGCGATGCTGCGATACGCAGCTCATGCCGAGATTGTCGGAGGACGATCCATGCGCCTTGCAACGCAAGCCCAGCCATGATGGTGGCGACGATCACGTCAGGCCAGCCGGTCCCGGTACCGAACACTCCTACGGCTGCAAGCAGCACTGCGAGATTGCCAAGCACGTCGTTGCGCGTGCAAACCCACGCCGAACGCATGTTGGCATCGCCGCCTCGGATGCCAAGAAGGCGCTCGCCGCGGCGGCTTCGCACTGAGGTACGGGCTGCCTGCCGTTCACGGGCTTGGCAGCATTTATTTCATGATGGGTCCTACTAGGTGCCTTCGCTGCCGCCTGCGCCTACTACACAACCTACGAATATTTGCACTGGTGCATGCACAAGCCAAAACATCGCCTCCTGGAGCGTTCAGGAATTTTCTTCGTGCTAAACGCATCATCTGCTGCACAAGTGACTGTTCGAATCATTTCCCGGGATGCAGTCACTAAGTAGCGCCTTTGGCTCGGGATTGTACATCTGGCTTGTACATCTGGCACGTAATCTCCGCGCGCCTAGGCGAAACAAACCTTAGAGCGCACTAACAGGGTGTTTAGGCAAAAGTCTGGGAGCGGCAGCACAACGTTAAAATTCTTGTGCATGTAACGCAGTCGCCGTTGGTTCACCTCTGGGTACTGACCGCTGACGTGTCCCATATGTGTGTCCCAGCATGGCTGCTCGCGTCTCGAGCCGTAAGGTAGGTTACCGTAGAGCCGGCGCGGAGCCGCAAGCGGTAAAAAGGAGAGCCGGGGAAAAAAGAAGCTCGGAAGGACACCGGCGTAGGTCCACACCGCTGCGAGCGCGTACCTAGGAAAAGCGTTTCCAGGCAGCGCGGCACTTCGCTCTGCAGGGGCAGATGCGGCGCCGGGCCCCGGGCCAGCTCGGGAAGATCACCTTGCCATTTCGGCTGGCCAGTAACAAAACGCGCCGAGCAATAGCGGTGTTCCGCGCCGCGTCCTGGCCTGGCGGTGATCTCCCAAGAAGAAAAGAGGCCGTCAAAGGAGTGAGAGTAATGGAGCAGAAAGAGCGCGAGACCAGCCTTCGGGAGCTCCTTGGAGCGCTGATGGCCACGTGCGCGGGCGAGAGCAACGAGCTCGTCATTCTCGCCGGTGCCAACCTTACAGCCATAAGCATCTGTATGGACGCCGAGTCGAGTGCCACTAGATGAAGGTCACTTGCCCTCTTGGCGCATGGCTGGTCTGTGCCGAGACCTCGGGGTTCGTGCATAAGGATCGAGGCCAAACAGTTTTCGTTGCGATACTCACTGCACCAAATGACCCCTCCCCAAGCATTTGTGGGTGCCTGGTAACCTTGAAAGTCATTGGCGCGCAGTCGGAATGTCTGCTTTGGGTCAATAGCGGACATGTTGGGCTGCTAGAAAAGAGTCCGCTTTGCCTCCGAAAGCAGACATGCTGTGCGGCGGCGAAAAGAGTCCGCTATGTGCCAGAAGCGGACATCAGGTTGTGACTTGGGGACGGCCAACCCTCGTCCAGAATCTCGACGTGCATCACCCACAAGCAGATAATAAGCTTATTGCGTGGTTCCCGAAGGCGTGTAGGGGTCAGGGGTCCCGGGCGGGTCGGCGGATACTTCTTCAAGCTCTGCTCAAACTCGGCGACGATTTTCATCGCCGGTCCTGCCAACCGGACTTTTGGTCCCAATAGGTGATCGCGAAAGTCGGAAACACTGACCAATGATTGAGACTGGTGCTCGCCAGGTTGCTGATGCTGTAGTCGCCGGTCGGCGCAAGGCCGCTCACGCCTACATTCCAATAAAAATTTGCCACTATGCCAACCGATAACGGCTGGCGTGAAACCAGTATCGCCTACGGCAGTGTCGGTATCGCCGAAGTTGAACGTGAATGGCCCAAAAGTTCGGCCCCTTCGTCCTGTGAAACTTGGAAGTGACAGACCCACATTCGTATCCATCGACATGACACTCGGTGCGACGCCGAAGGCGTAGGTACCTCCCAGCACCTTCCACTTCGTGACATATGTCAGAGTTAGAAAGTCTGCGGTGAATTTTGCTTCGACGCCGAGTTGGACTGCGCCATTGAAAACCGTGGCGCCGACGTTGCCGTCATAATGGTAGAGGTCGTTAAGAGCATAGAGGCCAGGTTCAGTCGGAACGATTCCAGAGAAGATGTCGGAAAAACCCTTTGGATACGGGCTTGATCCAAACTCGGCGGCGCTAGCCGTGTTGGTGGGGCCAGAAGCGAAAATTGCGGCTACAAGTACAGCGCACCCCAAGCCAGCTGCGCCACGCGTGTTGAAATTCGCAGCCACGGACACTCGACGTTCCCGCATGGCGTCGCCCCGTTTTAGCGGATTAGTATATTACTTTTGCTGATCAGGGCGGTGACGGCGCGATGAGCGGAAGGTCATTCTCGATCCCGATACAAAGTACTTCGGAGCGGTCCTCGACAAAGACGGCCTTGCCCCCTTGGGCCAATTCATTGCTGGACCGACACACTTTGCCGATTGGGCACGCTCCCAATGCCGAACCCCCTCATCAAAAGGAGAGTCACCGTGAAGAAGATCGCTTTGCTCCTGCTTGCAGGCGCCTTACTGCTATCGACAAATGTGGCAGCGCAGGAGACGAATGCGCCAGCGTCGAAGGTGACGAAAATCTTTGACCGCGAGTTGCCCAACGTGCCGGGTAAGAGAATGGTGCAGTGCTCGTTGAATACGGTCCAGTGCCGCGTCGCCCTCACATCGTCATCCTTCCTCGGCCTTCATCTATGCAACCGTGTTGGAAGGTGAGATTCGTAGCAAGGTCAACGACCAGCCCGAGCATGTCTACAAGGCAGGAGAAAGCTGGACGGAGATGCCCGGCGACCACCACAAGGTGAGCGCCAACGCCAGCTCGACGAAGCCTGCTCGGCTGCTGGCCATATTCATCGTCGATACGACGGAGCAAGAGATTGTCATCCCCGACAAATAGCGAGGTTGCCCTGGCTTGACGTAGTCAGATCTGCTTTGGTTGACCTAACTTCACTCGCCAAGAATTGTGGGCCACAAGACGCTATGAATTAATCCTTCGGCAACGGCTGTCGACCCATAGAGGCAACTAGAGACCTGCGAACTCACGTCGCAGCGTGAGTCGCGAAATCGTCATCGTATGGCTCTACACAATGCCTTCGAAAAATTGGCTATGGAGGAAAGGTTTTGTTCAGATCGCTTCGACACGAGTTGGACCCACTCGACCTGGAGATTTTGGAGAAGGCTTTTGACGCTACGTGGTTAGCGGTCAAAGAAAATGATCCTCCCATCGACTTTGACAGCGACGCGGGCCTGGAGGCTATCCTCCGACGCGAGTTGATCGAAATCGCCCGCTTCAATGGTGTGAGCGACCCCGAAACCCTCCGAGACATCCTGTTGGCTCGTCTGCCGCAGGTCACACCGTAAACATGTTGGGCTAACGTCGTGCCCCGCGCGAACTGGTAATCGAGGCGCGGCGGGGATTAGGCGCGCTTCATGTCGAAGTGGAGGGTGGTGAGGTCATGGTTACCCTGCCGGGAACGAGGTACGCCGTGACGTACTATAAGCCGGAGAACTCTCGACAGCTTCATGGCAAGCATTTCCCAGAGGAGGTCGATCGACGGTCTCCGACCTCGCAGGCGGCGTTCGTCGGGAAAGCCTGGAAGGTCGCCAATGAGAAGGCAAGAGAGCTGGGGTGGATCGTGTAAAGTTGCGGCGAAGCCGCCGCGACGACGTTTTTAAATATAAGGCCCGATAAAATTGGCGATGGCAATCGTAACGCCGCGCGTCGTGCGCTGCGTTATACCCTGATCAATTGCGCGTTTATTCCATGAAAAGCGCCTTCCTTATTCTTCCTATGCTCGCCCTTTTAGGCTTCGCGTTCTGGTGGGCCATTTATGCCTGGAACAGTGTCCACGTTCAGATGAGCGTCCATGGCTACATAGCCATGATCCTCGGCATCGTTTTCTCCCTCGTAATCGGCTGCGGTCTCATGGCGTTGATGTTCTACAGCAGCCGTCACGGCTACGACGACATAGACCGCCGCTGATCACCTCGTGTTTTGCTTTAGAGACGCGCGCTGGAGCCTGATGTCCGCTTTGGGTCATAGCGGACATTAGGGAGCCGATCAGAGATGCCCGCTTACTGCTCAAAAGCGGACGTGCCCAGTGTCCGCAGTCAACGTCCGCTAAGTGCCAGCAGGCGACATTCTAGACCGTCATGAAGTCCAATATCTGGTTTGGGGTCTTAGTCGACGATACGCCGAGTCGTCCGGGCGGCGAGTGAAGAGTCTTGCGTAGCTTGCGAAGATACACCGCGGGTCCATGCGCCTTCTCGCTTAGGGTGTTAAGTGGGGGTGCATGAGGATAACTGCCACGACGAAAGCAATGGCAGCCAACACGAGCAATCGAGCGGTCCACAGGTTCATCGGGCGATATTAGCACTTCGCATCGGCACAGCGGCGAAATGAGTAACTACAAATGTGATCGGTGCGACGGGCGCTTAATTGAAATCGACCATTGGGGTGAGCGTCCAACGGGTTGCCCCGGCGACCACCGCCGACAAAACCTATACCTGCAAGGGCGGCTCTAAGCGGGACTAGCCATTGCGCGCTGCGGCAGAGCGGCGCCCGGGGCGAAGACGGACTTTCCCCTCAAAGAGGATAGGCCTCGATCAGTAGTATTAGCTTTTTTTCTTATGACCTCGGCGTCATCGGATTTCTTCCTAGAGGACATCTTTCCTCGCTCCCTCGGAAAGCCCTTTTCGGTCCGGCTTCAGGATGAAACACTGAGCTGAATGACTATTCGTGGGAGTGATCGCCGTGGTGACTGCCAGCACGCGGTTCCATTTCTCGCATTAGCTCCTCATGTTTTGGAGCGGTCTTTACCATAGTCTCGTATTGCTCGGCTGTTAGCTCCGGCAGCTTGCGGACGAACGCCACCACGTCCCAAAGCAGTTCGTCGTCGTGGGTGACGCCCCAGGCGGGCATGCCCGTCTGTTTCACTCCGTGCTTGATGATCCAGAACTGTTCGGCAGGCGTAAGATCGGTTCCACGCCGAAGCTCTGGCGCGCGGGGGTATAGGCCCCCACTGATCTCAGTCCTTTCCATGCCGGGCGCAAGGTGACGCCACTGCACATCTCCGAATATTCGCCCTTTTGAGATGCGGTTCGCATCATCCAGATCGTTTGGAACAACAATGTCTCGCGCCCGGACTGCGACGGAGCGTTCCCGTGCCGTCTCCAATAGCCAATAGACGGGTTGCGTGTGAGGAACGTCAGCCGCAATATTATAGAGGCCCTCGTAGATCGCCACGGCCACGACGCCTGCGAGCACGACCAGCGTGCCAATTACTAGTCGCCACCCGGGGTCCCAGAAAGACACCTACTTCTCGGTAGCCTCCATGGCGCTGTGGATGTGGCTCTTGCATCCCTCCGTGTCATTCTTGGCCATCATATCTCGCGCCGCTTGCAGTTCGTTGGTGGCTAACGTTTTTGCCTCGCCCTCACCCATGGCCTGAATGTCGGCCTTCACAGCGTTTATGGTTGTCCCGTTACATTTGACGTGATGGCCCTCATGGCCGAGAGCTAATGTCAGCGGGACCCCTGCAAAGCCAGCCAGAAAAAGCAGTCGAAATAAGGTATTCCTGAGCCGCAGATTTCGCATGTTATTTCTCCTTCTCTACCCTTCTCCACCGAGATAACGCTCGACCAGCGGCGTAAGGACCTGCGGCTTTTTTTCTTCCGAATTTGATGCGATGGAAGCTGGGGCGAAAAGGGTTCCTTCACGAGCCATTGCTGCAAAGCGCCTAATGTCCGCTTTGGGTCATTAGGGGACATAATGGGTGTCGTGAAAAAGCGTCCGCTTTACCCCTGGGAGCAGACATTCTCGGCGCCGGTCAGCGATGTCCGTTAAGTGCCAATAGCGGACATCTCAAACCTCTGGCCTTCATCGTCTTCCTCCTCGACTAGTGGTTGTCAGGAGCGCGGCCCCAAATCATCTAGTCGCTGTGCCTCGCGCATTGCGGTCTTTACGAATGTGCGAGCCGAGGCTTTCGTTTCCGAGCTCGTACGATTATTCCAGCCAGATCCTAGCGCTGCCGCGCCGAATTACGGCACGCCAACTCGTCGGAACGGTGTTGCCAACCATCCGTTGTAGTGTGGGGCCAAAGCGAAAGGCCAAGCAATGTCCAAGAACACAATTTGCCTGTGGTACGACAAGGACGCCGAGGCTGCGGCCCGCTTCTATGCTGCGACCTTTCCCGATAGCGCTGTCGGTGCCGTGCACCATGCGCCGAGCGACTATCCGGGCAGGAGGGCGACGCGCTGACGGTCTCGGCCTCAACGGCGGTCCCGTATTCAAACATAACGAAGTCTTCTCGTTTCAAATCGCGACCGAAGATCAGGAAGAGACGGACCGCTACTGGAACGCCATCGTCGGTAATGGCGGACAGGAGAGCCAGTGCGGATGGTGCAAAGATAAGTGGGGAATTTCCTGGCAGATCACGCCGCGCATGCTGACCGACGCGCTTGGGGCTGGTGGCGATGAAGCAAAGCGCGCTTTCGATGCGATGATGGAAATGACGAAAATCGACGTCGCCGCTATCGAGGCGGCACGGCGCGGCTGAAGGTCTGGACGCTCGGTCAGACAGTCCGTTAGTTAGGTGGGCACGTCTCTCCTCCACGGCCTTGGGCGCTCTCGATCAAATCGTTCTGTTGAATTCCCTCCCAATTACTGCAGTGACGCAGCGAAGCAAGCGCGCCTCGTTCAAGGTGCGCAAAGCCTTTGGATAAGCATCCTTCAGGGGAGTGAGCATCTTCACAAGTGATCCCTTGCAGGGAAGCCTCAAGGCTACCTAGATCAGCCTACAGGATCGCTATGTTGCCGGGAGGTTATCCCATGACCAATGACCCCAACAAATCGAGCAAACGAGACGTTGCACCGCGCTATTCAGACCCGTTCAGCGCCCTCAGAGCGGAGATGGATAGCTTATTCGATAGCTTTATTGGCGGCTTGCCAGCTTTCTCTGGAATGTTCGGTTCCAGTGGAGGTCGGGGATTTGCCCTCATCCCACATATGGACATCACGGAGACTGATAAGGAAATCGTGGTCGAAGCCGAGCTTCCGGGGCTCGACGAGAAGGACGTCTCACTTGCGCTTCAGGACGGTGTCCTGACGATCCGCGGTGAAAAGAAGCACGAACGCAATGAGGAAAAGGAGAACTATCGTATGATGGAGCGCCGCTACGGCAGCTTCCAGCGATCCGTGCAACTTCCCGACACCGTGGACGAGGACAAAGTTGAAGCGACCTTCAACAATGGTGTCTTGAAAGTGAGCCTTCCAAAGCGCCCTGAAGCGATTGGCAAACAGCGCACCATACCGATTAAAAAGGGCTAGGCCTGGAAACGGGCAGCACTTTCACGCTGAAAACAACTCACCGTCGCCGATTGATCATCAGTCTGGAAGATGCTCGGCGTCCTCGAAGATGCTCATTGCTTTTTTAGATGAGCATCTTCGATTGAGTTGAGCACCTTCGGATACGTCCGAAAAGCGCCCCAAAACGGACATTCAACCGCAACGCTTCGCAATGGCCGGATCGAAGAGCCTAGCCGCGTGCTGCCCCAGGGGCCATTGCTCAAAGGGCCGCGCAGGACCTAGGGCCTAGCCGACTGCACCATCATCATCTCGCCGAGATTCTCAAGCGTCAAAAGCCCGACGAGACGATTCTCGGCGTCAGTACGCCGATAACCGGGCGCTTCGCCATCAGCGAGCGAAGCGCGGTTTCGAGTTTCGAGCGCGCCGGCACAGTGGGGATGTCGGCCTGCATTACTTCAAGCACGGGCGTATCTGGCCCGCGCTCCTTCAGCGCCTTGATCATGGCGTCGCGCGTGAGCACACCGCGCAGGCGGCCGGCGCTGTCGACGATAGGAAACTCGGTCTGGGTGGTGCGGATCAGGGCATCGGCGGCATCGTTGACCGTGGCGGAAGTGCCAAGCGCCTGGAATTTGGTGATCAACGCGTCGGAAAACGAGCGTTGCCTTGCGTAGCTTGCTGAATGCGTCGGATGCGCGCACGTCCTATGCGCCTTGGAGGAGCGTGTTCCAATCTTGTGCCTTCGCCCACGACTCGAAGTCGTGAAAGGCGACGTCGGGGAACTCACGGCAGAGCGCTGCGCGATCGACCGTGAAGCCGACCCGGTCGAACCACTCGTACATCTTGACCCCGTCCTCACCCATGCGTTGGCGGATGACGTCCAGCGGGACCTGGAAATAGGTGAATGGGCGACCGATGACACGCGAGAGGATGGCGAGGACGTCGTTGCCCGTGAGCTCGTCGCTCCCGAGGTCGAAGCGCTTGCGTGTGAAGCGGCCTGGGTCCTCGAGGAGGCGAACGGCGACGGCCCCGATGTCCGCGACGGCGACTTGCGCAAGCTGTCTCGTCGGTGGGAGCGGCGTGGCGTAGATGCCCTTCGCGAGCTGCTCTTTGCCGAAATGGAGGTTCTCCATGAAATAGACGGGCGCCAGGACCGTGGCCCGTACGCCGATCTTGGCGATGTGCTCTTCGACCTCGTACTTGCTGTCGAAGTGAGGGATGCCCGTCTGTCGATTGGCGGAGCCGACCGAGGTGAAGACGAGATGTACGCCTGCGGCCTTGGCCGCGTCCGCTGCGGACATGCCTTGTCGCGTCTCGGCTTGGGTGCCTTCTTCGAATGGCGTCGTCATCGCGAAGAGGGAGGTCGCTCCTTCGAGCGCCTTCGTGAGCGCGGCCGTGTCTTCGAGTGACGCGCGGACGAGCGTGACGCCCGCGTTTGCGAGCTCCCTCGCCTTCGCGGAGTCGGTACTGCGCGTGACGGCCCGAACCTCGTGACCGCGCTCGAGCAGGCTCTTCACCACAGCGCCACCTTGTTTGCCCGTGCCCCCCGTGACGACGACGGCAAGCTTCTGACTCATGACCCACCTCCTTTCACTGAGGCTAAGGCTACTGCGCACCACGCCCGCAGTTCACTGCGGCATGGTCATCAGCTCGATGACATGGCCGTCGTGGTCCTTGTAATAGAAGCCGCGGCCGCCATTCCAATCGTTGAGCTTTCCGTCTTCAAGTCTCCGGGGCCCGCTTCCGAAGGCGAGCCCAGCGTCCTTGACCCGCTGCAGGATCGCGTCGAATTCGGCGTCGCTTACCTGAAACGCATAATGCTGGCCTGCGATCGTCCCCTTCGCATCAGCGAAGTCCAGCGTCAGTGTGTCGTTGACGCGCACCGGCGCAAAGTGACCGCTTAAACCCTCGAAGCGCAGCCCGAAGATCTCCGCGAAGAAGCGAGCGGCGCCCTCCTTGTCGCGGGCCCAAAC
>Ga0134127_10003869_pt1 | contig 10818 bp, 6 predicted proteins | sample KB31753_FD_96459 | JGI IMG/M metagenome (GOLD analysis project Ga0134127, IMG submission 96459) | Terrestrial soil microbial communities with excess Nitrogen fertilizer from Kellogg Biological Station, Michigan, USA - KB3-175-3 | ecosystem: Environmental > Terrestrial > Soil > Unclassified ...
ACCAACGACAAGGGCGAGTTTCGCTTCACGGCGGTTGCGCCAGGGAAATACAAACTCGAAGCTACGTCAATCGGTGCGCTCGCCGGCACCATGGGCAGCCAGTTCTATGCCGACCCGGTCCCCTTCGAAGTGGAATCAACTAACATAGACAAGCTCGACATAAAAGTTCATCGAGGCGGTGCCATCAGCGGAGTTGTGATCATTGAGAGCGCCGACTCGCAGGACAGTCTTGACCGCTACGGTCAGCTTGTCATGACCGCCATGGTTATCGATCCGGCAAGCAATTCCTATTCATCCGGGAACTGTATGGTTGGAGCCGACGGTAGCTTCCGCCTCGGCGGCCTCAAACCAGGCAAAGTAACCTTGAGCACGTTCTCGATGAGCGCGAGACGGCCGGGAATTCTACGGATCGAGCGCAGCGGTGTCGAAGTGCAGCGAGGGTTTGAGATTCAACCTAATGAAGAGGTCACCGGGCTGCGAGTAATCCTCACGCCGGCGATCGGGGTGATCCGGGGCCGCGTCACCATTCAGGGTGGCTCACTCCCGCGGGGCGCAGAGTTAACCGCCCGCGCTCGATCGGTGAACTCGGATCCGTCCGATCCCGGCGATTTTAATGGCAATCTCTCGGTTGAGGTCGGCTCGAGTGGAGCGTTCCTTATCGAGAATCTGACGCCGGGCAGCTACGAGGTGCAGGTGTCGAGCTCCATACCCGGCCAGAGCGGCTCGCGCATTCTTGGATCAAAACAGACCGTAACCGTGACTGGTAATAGTCCGGCCGAAGTTGAGCTCGTGCTCGACCTGAGCCGGAAGGGTTCCGATAAATAGACCGTTATGCGAAAACTGACATTACTCTGGACAACCTGCGCGCTACTACTGCTGGCTATCCCACGTGTTGATTCCCAAACGCCGAAGAAACCTCCCTCTCCGAGCCCTCAAAGCGCCCAACAACCGATCCCCGCGTTGGAGCCTCGTTCGGCGACACGAATCAGAGGAAGGGTGGTTACGGACGGCGGGCGCCCCGTACCGGACGCAACGATAATGATCTTTCCAGTGAACCTCGCAACCAATCTGCAAGGCGCGATGACGTCGATGTTTCGTCCGGTTACCTCCGATGCGGATGGCAAGTTCGAATTGAGCAGCGTGCGGCCTGGCGCCTATTCGCTCTCCGCAAGCTCGCCCGGATACGTCTCATCAGATCCAGATCCTAAGGTGTTTTATCGTCCCGGCGATAATGCAACGATCACTCTTGTCAAAGGCGGTGTCATCACCGGCCGAGTGACTAATTCTTTGGGAGAACCGACCATCGGCGCACTGGTACGAGCTATCAAAATTCGCGAGACTAACGACAAGCCGGTGCGAATGCGTGGAGACATAGGCTCTCAGATCAATGAAAGCATGGATATGATGCTCGGACCGTTCAAGACCGACGATCGAGGAATCTACAGGATCTATGGTCTCTCCCCCGGCTACTATCAGGTCGCCGCGGGCGGACGAAGCGGTCAGGGGTTTTCGTTTGGAGGCCAGAATACCTATGACGGCGATGCGCCGACTTATTTCCCCTCGGGCACGATCGAGACCGCGGGAGAGGTCACCGTGCTCGCGGGCGAAGAAGCCGCCAACATCGATATCCGTTACCGGGAGAATCGCGGCCATTCGATAGGGGGTACGGTCACTGTGTCGACCGGACCCGCCCCCCAGGCCATCACCGTGGTTCTCAGCCGAGCCGTGAACGGGATAGTTGAGGCTAGCACCGTCGTAATGGGTCGCGATCATTTCGGATTTGATAGCCTGCTTGACGGCGAATATATCGTCACTGCTATGGGAACCTCAGGCAACTTAGGGATGGGAGCGAGCGCCGAAGGCATAACCGCGTCAGTCTCTCAGCCTCGCCGGGTAACGGTTAGCGGCGCCGACGTTTCAGGCATCAACCTCGTCATTGAACCTCTCGGTTCGATTGCCGGCCGCGTCGTGCTCGAGGCACTTCAAGACGCCAAACAGAAAGAGGCTTGTAAGGAATTTCGGCCGGCGCCAATCGAGGGTACCGTGCTCGGCACGCACGACGACCGGAAGGAAACAGTGGACGCGATCAGCGGCCCCCTTGCGGCATTTAAGGACACCACCCCAAACGAGAAGAGTGAATTCATCATCAGTCTCCTTCAACCAGGAACTCATTGGTTGACTGTTCGAGTGCCCGCCGACCATCTCTACCTGAAAGCAATCACCCTTCCCCAAGCCGACCCGAACACCAGGCCGATCGACATCGCAAAGAACGGCGTGAAGCTCAAGTCTGGAGACAGGATCAAAGGATTGATCGTCACAGTTCGGGAGGGGGCTGCTCGTTTGTCCGGAAAGGTGGTAGTCGGCGCGGATAACAAAGCACCCGAGTCAAAGATGAGTCTTCATCTTGTCCCCGCAGAACCCGAGTCTGCCGAGGATGTGCTTCGCTATTTCGAAACCGCAGTATCGAGCGACGGCACCTTCGCCCTGACCAATCTGCCGCCTGGCAAGTACTGGCTCGTAGGGCGCGAGACTTCCGACACGGATCTTGCCGGGACTGATCGCAAGCCGCTTGCGTGGGATGCGAGCGCGCGGACGGCGCTTAGGTTCGAAGGCGAGGCCTCAAATAGCCTCATCGAGCTGACCCAATGTCAATCAGTCAGCGAACATCGATTCAAATATGTACCGCTAACGAAGCCGTCCAAGCCGGCGGACCGTAAACCTGCCCAATAAGCCGGCAGTGAGATCACTTCTTTAAAGAGCTCTTGCTTGCAGGCGCCTGGAGCGCGTTCATCAGTTCGCCAATCTTCGCCGCAAGTTGTTGCGCTCGCAGACCGGTAGCTTTGATCACTCCGTCCTGATCGATGAGCACCGTGTGCGGGATCGCGTAGACTCCATAGAGCCGCGAGATCTTGTTGTTCCATCCAAGCCCGTCGTAGTACTGCGGCCAGGTGATGCTTTCCTCTTTCATATAGGCATCGAACGCAGCGCGGTTGGAATCCAGGTTGATCCCAACAATCGTGAATCGATCGCCGCCATACTGCTTCCATATCTTTCTGACTTCAGGCATGTCCACTCGGCACGGGAAGCACCAGCTCGCCCAAAAATCCAGGAGCACTATCCTCCCTCGAAGCTTCTCAAGCGCGAGATCATCCCCGGCGTGAGACTTAACCGCAAAGGCCGGCGCTACCTTTGCGTCGACCATCTTCACGTTTTCGACCACCGCGCGAGCCTGGCTCGCCTCAGACGCTCCGGGATCGAGCTCGAGAAATTTTCTCAGGACTTCGACCCCCTCGTTCTCCTGACCGGATTTGATCAGGGCAAAACCCAGATTGTAGTAAGCCTTAACCACCTTGCCTTTGCTCACCTGAATCGCTTTCTGTAGCACTACGACTGCGTCGGCATACGACTGCTTGTCGCCCTTCAAGTAAAGTGTGACGCCGAGGATGTTGTACATTTCCGCTTCGTTGGGTGGCTTTAGCTCGGCTGCCTGTCGGAAGGCCGCGGCAGCCTCGTCGAGCCTGCGCAGTTGCAAATACACCTGTCCGATTCTCTGAAAACATTCAGCGCACTTGTCGTCTTTGAGCTTAGCGGCTCGCCGAAACTCGTTAACTGCGTCGTCAATTCGGCCCTGACGCAGCAGAATATTCGCGTTGTTTAGCGCCTGTTGGAAATCATCATCTTTATTGGCCGGGGCACTCTGTTCCTGAGCGAATGCGCCGAGCGGCGCCAGGACCGCGCAGGTGAGCAAGCCGACAAACACGATGGCCCTCGCGGATTGAAGCTTGCCGGCGCCGATTTCACGAAGAGATCGGCTCTCGCTATCTGCCCAGTTATGTTTCACATGCCTCCTGTGGCGATTCAATTTCAGTTCAGCTTTAATGAAACCGCTTGATCGGATTTTGATTTCAACCGTCGGATATCCAGCGTCAAACCTGCCCCGCGCGCTGCTTCGACCGGAACCAGAAAGAACACTAGCCCCTGACGCGACTGAGCCGCGGCCAGTGGTGTCGTCAGGTCGAGCGAGTGGAAAACAAACGCTTCAAGAGACTCCTGGTAGCCGGACTTGCTGTAGACAGAGATTCCATAATACGAAATCAGCCGCTTGAACGCTTTCCGCGCCTCCACGGACTTGAATCGTCCGTTGTGACTCTGGATTTCAAAGCGCGAGCTCTTCAAATCAGCCGCGTCGCCGCCGCCGTTTGTCAGTGCAATTCGAACCGGCAAGACTCCCGCGGCTATCAGGTTAGCATCGAAGGTATCGTATAAAAGGTCTTCGTCGGTTATCGCGTGTGCTTCCACTGCGATCTCGTCGATGGTTCCTTTCGCCGCGTAATTCGAACCGGCCAGGCTCGGATGCGTTTTCACGTTGAACGGCTTTCCGCATCCGAATACTCCCGCAACGGCCAGCAACGAGACACTTCCCGCGATAAGTCGCGACACCAACCGCCGGCACAAAAAGAGCTTGATGAGTGCAACCCCAAGCATCAGGCTGATGCTAAGTCAGCGTCAACAGGGTGTCAACTTGCGGCTCTTACAAAGCCTATGCTAACGTCACCTCTTTCCGCAGACAACGCGATTCTTGCCCTTAACGACCTATCGCGAGACCGTCTGTGAGAAGACGGAGGCTATGGTGACCAGGGCGAGTCAAGCCTGAACAGTCTGAATTAACCCATGATCATTTCGTACAAAGGTGTGAGCCCGCAAATAGCCGATAGCGTCTACATTGCCGCGGGCGCCCAGATTATCGGCGACGTTCATATTGGTGCGCACTCGAGCGTCTGGTTCAACTGCGTGTTGCGCGGCGACTGCTATTACATCCGTATCGGCGACAACTCAAATATCCAGGACAACACTGTCATTCACGTCACCGGGGGACAGTTCGGTACGGTGATCGGAAGCTATGTCACGGTCGGTCATTCAGCAGTGCTTCATGGTTGCACGATCAAAGATCGCTGCCTGATTGGCATCGGCGCAATAGTCCTCGACAATGTAACAATCGGCGAGGAATCGTTCATCGCCGCGGGGTCGCTTATCACGCCGGGGACAGTTATCCCGCCGCGTTCGATGGTGATGGGCGCTCCGGCAAAAGTGCGACGACAGGTGACCGACGCGGAAGTCGCGCGGATAGATGAACACTGGCAGCACTATTTTGAGTATAAAAACCAGTACTTAGCCGAACGCGGCGAATTGAAAATTGAGAATTGAAAAATGACAATTGAAAATCGAATGGGGGCGGGCAGTGACTCCGGGTGAGCTAAGCGAGCGACTGATCAACTTTGCGGCGCGTGTTGGTAAGGTCGTTGACGCTCTTTCCAGATACTCGAATGGGGCGTCACATCGCAGGCCAGCTTGTGCGGTGCGGCACCTCGCCTGCGCCGAACTACGAGGAAGCATGTGCCGCTGAGAGTCGAGCGGATTTCGTTCACAAGCCCGGAATTTCCTTGAAGGAATTGCGGGAATCCCGGTGTTGGTTTCTCCTGATTATCAAGACTGCCCTGCTTCCGGAGCACTCTATGAACCACCTACTGAGTGAAACCAACGAGCTCTGCAATATAATCGGTCGCTCAATTGTTACGGCGAAGGCGAACAGAGAGAAGGGGCGATAAATCCCAAACTTTGCATTTTTCATTTTTCAATTTTCATTTTTCAATTCTTCTTAGCCGTCGAGACACAAGATGATTTCAAGGGTTCGCGGAACGCAGGATCTTCTTCCCGCTCGCTTTACTGAAAAAGTCGAGGCGCGCATAGACTGCTGGGATCTCATCGAGCGCACGGCTCGTGAGGCATTCCGCCGGTATGGCTTTGAGGAGATCCGCACTCCAATCATCGAGAAGACCGAGCTGTTCGAACGGGGGATCGGAACCGAGACCGATGTCAACAAAGAGATGTATACGTTCGAGGACCGGGACGGTGAACTAGTCTCGCTCCGTCCCGAGTCGACCGCGTCCACCGTTCGAGCATACATCGAACACGGCTTGTTCAATCAACCGGGTCTGGTAAAGCTTTTCTACATCGGGCCTCAGTTTCGCCGGGAACGCCCGCAAAAGGGACGATACCGGCAGTTCGGCCAGGTTGGGGTCGAAGTGCTGGGCCAGAGCGATGATCCGGCTATTGAAGCCGAAGTGATCGAGATGCTCGATTGGTATTTGAAGGAACTTCATATTACCGGGACCGAGTTGCGGGTCAATTCAATCGGCGACGAGAACTGCCGGCCGGCGTATATCGCGAGATTGAAGGAAGCCATTCGCGAGCGTCTGCCGAATCTGTGCGGCAGCTGCAAGCAGAGATATGAATCGAATCCGTTGCGAGTGCTCGATTGCAAAGTCGAATCGTGCCAGCCTTATCTGGCAGAGCTGCCGGCTATAACCGATTCATTGTGCGACGCCTGCCGCACCCACTTTCAACAGTTCACTGTACTGCTCGATCAGCGTGAGATAACCTACACGGTGGAGCCGAAGCTGGTCCGCGGCCTGGACTACTACATGCGAACCGCCTTCGAGATCGTCGGCGATCAGCTCGGCGCGCAGAACACTCTCGTTGGCGGCGGGCGATACGACGGGCTGTCGAAGATGCTTGGCGGACCGTCAGCCAAGGGGTTCGGTTTCGCGTTCGGCATCGAGCGTATGATAATGAGCCTGCCGGATCAGAGCACCGAAAGCCTGAAACAAGCGCCGAAAGTCTTTATCGCATACATCGGCGACCGGGCACGCGAGTATTCGTTCGGGCTGGCCCGCAGGCTGCGGCAGGCAGGTGTCAGCGCAGTCGTCGATCTCGAGGGGCGCAAGTTGAAAAAGTCCCTGGCGATTGCTAACAGCCTCGGCGCGCGTCACGCGTTGATCGTCGGAGACGACGAGATCGACAACGGCAGCTTCGTACTTCGCGACATGAGTTCCGGCGAACAACAGAAGCTGAATGAATCAGATTTGATTTCGACATTATCCCGATGATCCGCGATGCGCGACCTTTGTCACGCATCACGAATCACGCATCACTCTTATGCCTACACTCGACAGCTTAGGAAGCTTAAAACGCAGTCACTATTCGGGCGATCTCAGACCCGAGCACGCCGGCGAGGTCGTGCGTCTCATGGGTTGGGTTCACAAGCGACGCGACTTCGGGCCGCTCACTTTCATCGACCTCCGCGACCGCGAGGGGATCGTCCAGGTCGTCTTTGACGAAGAGAAGAACGCCGACGCACACCGCCGAGCGAAGGAACTTCGCAACGAATACGTTGTCGCAATCGTAGGCAAGGTCCTCATGCGCGACAAGGACAAGGTTAATCCCAACCTGAAGTCCGGTCGCATCGAAGTAAAAGCGCTGGAGCTGTACATCCTCAACGACGCCAAGACGCCGCCGTTTGAGATCGACGCGAACAAGGCTAGCGAAGAGGTGCGGCTGAATTATCGCTACCTGGACCTGCGGCGCGAGAAAATGCAGTACAACATCGGGCTGCGCCACCGCGCCGCCATAGCGGTCAGGCGTTATATGGACGAGCACGGCTTCTACGAGATCGAGACGCCGATGTTAATCAAGACCACCCCCGAGGGTGCGCGCGATTACATCGTGCCCAGCCGGTTGCAACCCGGCCGCTTCTACGCGCTGCCGCAGTCGCCTCAGATCTTCAAACAGCTTTTGATGATCTCCGGCTTCGACAAGTACTTTCAGCTCGCGCATTGCTTCCGCGACGAAGACCTGCGCGCCGACCGGCAACCGGAATTCACCCAGATCGACATCGAGATGAGCTTTGTCAGGCCCGACGATATCTTTAAGGTGATCGAGCCGCTGATGGCTGAGCTCTCGAAGTTGATCGACATGAAGGTCGAGCTTCCCTTCCCCCGGCTGACTTACGCTGAGGCCATGCGCCGGTACGGATCGGACAAACCGGACACCCGATTCGGACTGGAGCTGATCGACCTCTCCGCGAACCTGGCGGGAACCGATTTCACGCCTTATCGGGCAGCGCTCGACAGCGGCGGACAGGTAAGAGCCATTAACGTGACCGGCGGAGCGAAGTACTCGCGGAAGATACTCGACGAGCTGACCGAGGTCACCCGCCGGTTCGGCGCGGGCGGAATGGGCTGGATCAAGACCGCAGCCCCGGGAGAGATTACCTCGCCGCTTTCCAAGTCCCTCGGCGACGATAAGGTCGCGGAACTGGCTCAGGCAGCCGGTTCCAGGCCCGGCGACTGCGTGCTGGTGGTCGGAGGGAAATCGTCGGTCGTTTCTTCATCGCTCGGCGCGCTGCGGGCGGAGGTCGCCGAACGCGAGGGCTTGATTGATCAGGGCAAGTTCAATTTTCTGTGGGTGACAGATTTTCCGATGTTCGAGTATCACGAAGAAGATGGGCGCTATTACCCGATGCACCATCCATTCACAAGCCCGCGCGAGGAAGACCTCGACAAGCTCGAATCCGACCCGGGTTCGGTATTGGCGAAGGCCTACGATCTGGTGCTCAACGGGGTGGAGTTGAGCAGCGGGTCGATTCGAATTCACCAGCGCGAGACTCAGCGGCGGATCTTCAATGTGCTGGGGATGACCGAGGAGGAAGCGCGGTCCAAGTTTGGCTTCTTGCTTGACGCGCTTGAATACGGAACGCCTCCTCACGGAGGAATGGCGATCGGGTTTGACCGGCTGGTGATGCTGCTGGCGCGGGAGAGATCCATCCGTGAGGTCATTCCCTTTCCTAAGACCGCCAGCGCGATGGATCTGATGATTGAGTCACCAGGCCCTGTTTCTGATGAGCAGCTCGCCGAGCTTCATATTCGGATCGAAGATTAAGTTCAGAGTTCAGAGTTCAGAGTTTCTGGTTTCTAGTTTATGGTTTCGAGTTTCCGCGGTACCCCGGACCAGAAACCACAAACTAGAAGCCAGAAACCAGAAACTTGCCCGCCCAACCCTGAACCCTTTCCGCCCTTCCGTGCTTGACTCTTACTACCCCGATTTGTAGAATGCGGTCGCTTTCATTCTTAGGTTAATCGGTTGTAATCCTAACAAGTTTCAGGAGTCTTCCAGGATGTGTATGAGGCGAGCGACAAGACTCGCCTATTTAGAAGCCTCAATCTGTGTGCCGGCACTTCGGGTACGGTCTGATGTGCGGAGGGGCTCGAAAGCATCCGTATCAGGCCTTACCTCGGTATCAATAACCTGACCAAAGCTCACCTGACACTCACTTGTCAGAGCGAGGATGAATGGAGGCGACATGTTTGCTACTTATATCAGGCGCGGATTCGGGTGGTTAGCACCGCCGGGTTCTGCAATACAATTCAGCGACGGTCATCACAGAGGAAATCGGAGAGTCTCAAAAGGCCGTTCTTTTCTCGGTGTGTTCCTCTCGCTTCTCATGCTCAGCGGAACCGCTCCCGGGCAAAGCTCGGCGTCTTCGGTTGGCGGCTCGGTGCTGGACCCGCAGGGGAAAGCGGTCGCCGGCGCGACAATTACCCTCACCAGCGTTGAGACAAACACTGCCCGGACAACGACGGCGGGAGAGAACGGCTCGTTTCTGTTCAGCCTGGTCGCGCCAGGCGAATACCAGATTGAAGCTTCCGCGGCGGGCTTTAAGAAAGCAGTTATTACCGAGGTGCGCGCGCTGGTAGCCAAGCCCACCAACGTAACGGTAATGCTGGAAGTTGGCGGTGTGAGCGACACGGTTACGGTAAGCGCCGGTTCAGCAGAGGTGCTGCTCAATAAGCGGGATGCAAGCCTCGGCAACAACTTTGTCGCTCAGCAGATTACGCAGTTGCCGCTGGAGTCGGGCAACGTTGTGGCGCTGCTAAGCCTGCAACCCGGTGTAACGCGGGCGGGCAATGTCAACGGCTCGCGCACCGACCAGGGCAATATCACTCTGGATGGCGTTGACGTAAACGAACAACAATCAGGCCTCGATCGAAGCGGCGATGCCTTCTACAGCCTCCTTCGCGTAACACCCTCATCCGTTCAGGAGTTTCGCGTAACTACGACAAACCCAAATGCTGCTGAGGGCCGGTCGGCCGGCGCCCAGGTGGCATTGGTCACCAAGAGCGGAACCAATCAGTTTCACGGTTCGGTCTACGAATTCCACCGCAACACAATATTCACGGCAAATAACTTCTTCAACAACAAGGCCGGCAGGTTTGGACCGAATGATGCACAGGTTATTGCCGGACTGAAAGGCGTCGGAGAAGAGAAACTGCCGAGACCCAAACTAATCCGCAACTTGTACGGCGGCACGTTCGGCGGCCCGATCAAGAAGGATCGCCTATTTTTCTTTTACAACTACGAAGGCCGGAAGGACGCCAGTGAGGAGTCGGTGGCTGCGCGGACTGTGCCGCTCCCAAGTCTTGGTCTCGGCCAAGTGAAATACTTTACGGCAGCGAACGTCGCCGTTACATTGACCCCTGCCCAGATCACCCAGATCTTCCCGGCAGTCGGGGTAAACGCCGCAGCTCTTGCGGTGTTGGCGGATGCCGCGAAAAGGTATCCGTCAAATTCGACGGAAGTGGGCGATGGGCTCAATACCGGGGGTTATCGGTTTAACGCTTCAACCCCGGCGCGCTTCAACACGAATATCCTGCGGCTCGACTACAATCTCACACAGGACGGCCATCACATACTGTTTTTCCGTGGGAACTATCAACAGGATGTCGCCCTGAACGCTCCGTTCTTGCCTGACAGTGCAAGGCCGGGAACCTGGAACCATCCGCTAGGCTTCGCGGTCGGGCACACCTGGTCCATCAAGAATTCGCTGGTGAACGACTTTCGCTTCGGTATGACCCGCAACGCGTTCTCGACTTTCGGGGACTCCGGAGCGAACGCCATCACTTTTCGATCGGTTTTTTCCCC
>Ga0134127_10003871_pt1 | contig 10816 bp, 4 predicted proteins | sample KB31753_FD_96459 | JGI IMG/M metagenome (GOLD analysis project Ga0134127, IMG submission 96459) | Terrestrial soil microbial communities with excess Nitrogen fertilizer from Kellogg Biological Station, Michigan, USA - KB3-175-3 | ecosystem: Environmental > Terrestrial > Soil > Unclassified ...
CCTGAGCGGATTTCGACGAGCCGCACAAAGGAGTCATTATACCGTGTGCTCCGCACGGTTCTCCTCGCAGGCGCGCTGGCCGTCCTCGTATCGACCGTTTCACATTTCCTGGCCCCGCGCTACGAGGCGCGGGCGTTTGTTGCCGACCAGCAGTTGGCCATTCTCGAGCGCCGACCCTTCGTCGAGCCGAACGGGCGAGCCGGCGACGTGCCGGAATTCCGAAACCGGATTCTGGTGCCGGCGGCATTGGCCGCGACAGTGGCGATGACAGGACTTTCACCCGTCACCGCGTACTTCGCGGTGCGCGTCGCCTGCGCGTTCGCGATGTTTCTTCTCGTCGGCTGGTATGTCACGCGGCACATGCCACCGGCGGCACTCCTGCCGGTGCTCGCCGTGCTGGCCCTTTGTTTGGTCATCTCGTTCAATCACCCGTACGAGTTTCCGTCCGACTATCTCGACGTGCTGTTTACCACCATGTTCGTTGCGGCCGCGCGATCGAGCGGACGACTGGCGGCGCTCATTGCGGCTGCCGTCGGCGCGACTGCACGCGAGTCGGCGGCGTTCAGCGGCGTCATCTGGTGGTTCTGCGCCGCCGATCCGCCGGCGCGCCGCGCCGTGTATGCAATGCTGCTCGCGCTTGTCGCTATGGGCGTGACGCTCGGAACTCGGATGATCTTCCATCTCCCTGGCGCGAGTATCTTCAACTCGATTGCGATTCCGGGAAGCGTCGGCAGCATTACTCGAACATTCGTCACGGATCCGGGGCCGCGCATCTGGATCGTCGGCCTCGGCGTCATGGCGGTGCTGCTGTACTACTGGCTCGAGACGGCGCGCGCCTGGACGACCCGCGATCCGGGCACACTCAAAGCTGCCGCCGTCATCCTCGTGCTGACGCTCGTGTTTGGCGTCATCCACGAATTGCGGATTTACATGCCCGTGGTCACGTGCGTGCTGCTCGCGGGCGTGTCTCCACAGGTCGTCATTGCGGGCATCGCTTCAGTGGGATCCACCGTTCCAACGACGACACCACAGTCGGCGTCTCGATGAAATCGGCTTCGACAGCGGCTCCGAGCTCACGCCGATCCGGTTTTCCGAAGTCCGTGGGACGCCATGTTCGAGAGACCTCGGTTTCAAAGACCACGCGGGTCTGCCCCTCGGGCAGTTCGAGCGCCTGTCCGTCGACGGACATGTCCGTAAACACACGATCGACGATCGTCTGGCACGGCGTGGCGATGCGCAGCCGGACGGCATGGGTGCCGACATCGGGGTGTTCGACGTGATAGCGAATCATCAGATGCGTGCTTTGAGCAGCGAGCGCGAACGTCGCCCGCCTGCGGGTCCACCGGAACTGTCCCTGAGGAAGTGATTCCGATGGATAAGTGCCAGTGATGTAATCGCGGTTTGTGCGGGCGGCGCGTTCGAGCGGCTTCAGCGGACCGCGCGCGAGCACGAGTTGAGCGCCCGCGTATCCGATGGCGATGAGAAATGCAGCGGCCCAGGCAATCATCCGCACTCGGGATTCGGAGATTTGTTCTCCTCGCGTGAGCATTTCGAATCGCGCGGCGCAGGAAAAGAACATCAGCAGCACGATCGGGTTCTGTGTCGGCATGCCGACCAGTGACGCGGCGCCGATGCCGAAGAGCAGGCCTCGCAGCGTCTGCGTTTCGAGTCGATGGGCGCCGCTGGCGCGCCGCGTGACGACCAGCCACGCCATCCACACCGACCAGGACACAATTGGAAGCGACGCGATCAGTCCGAGCTCAGCGACCTGGTGACGCCACCAGTTCTGCGCGTTGTCAAACGGCAGTTTGTCGTTCGCGATCTCGCGCCAGTAGTCGGGCGCCATCCAGTTGAAACTTCCGACTCCAACACCGGTAATGGGATAGTCGCGAATCATGCGCGTCGCGACCGATCCGTAGCCGCCGCGCGTCCACAGCTCCTGCACGGGTGTGCCCGCGGCACGCATCCGTTCAAGCGGTCCAATGGCGCCGGCACCGATGGCGAGGACCAGTACGACCACGGCGACACCAGCGAGCAGCGACCAGGTATTGCGCGACGCAATTTCGTCGCGTGCGCTGCTCCGGACCAGCTCATAGGCAAGCAGCAGCGTGCCGAACACGCCGCACAGCAATGCCGTTCGCGAGCCCGACATCCAGGCGCCAGCCCAGTTGATGGCAAGAGCCGAGGCCTGCAACGGCCGAACGTGACGATGCAGGAGCCGCGGAATCGACACGAACGCGAGCGGCCCTGCAACTGCGGCGACTGCGCCGTACGCGTTGGCGTCGAGCATCGTGCCCGCCGCACGCCTCAACCCGATCCACGGTTCCGCGTTCAGAAAGGACATCGCAATCGTCCCCTGGACAATTGCGGCGATGCTGGCGAGCGTGGCACCTATCCACAATCCATGGACGGGATTCGGGATTCGGACATCCGGACGTGATAAAGCTGTTGATTCGGATCCCGGATCCCGGATCTCGGATCCCGGTCCAAACAACCAATCCAGCCAGACGACAGCAGCGAGCTGTGTAATCGCAACATACAGGATCCAGCTCTCCACTTGCGGCGTCGTCAGCAGCGCCCAGGAATCGAGCGTGCCGCTATCGCGCAAGGTGCCGAGGCGCAGCCCCGCTTCGCGCACGATCATCACTGGCCAGCCGAAGGAGAGCGTCAGCGCCCACGCCACGATCGGCACGCGCCAGGACGAAGGCAACCGCCACCCGTTGAGAGGGAGCGTCGGAAGCAGTGCTCCGAACAAGGCGGCCAGAATCACCGTGTAGAAAACATTCAGTGCGGCCGTGCCGGTGAGCGCGGCGAGGAAAATCGGCGCGATTGCGGCGGCTGTTGCGACGATCGCGGGCGTGCGAGGCCATCGCTTCGTGGAAAACGAGCTGGCGGCGAACGCGACCGCCGCCGCTGCGCGGACCGTAAATCCGGCGACAGGGTCGATGTAGAGGTGAAGCGGAATCGCAACCGCGAGCGCACCGACCGTGATCTGCTTGCTCAGGCGCTCCGCGTCCGCCGGCATCCTGCTCAAGGCTTGATCAGCACAAGCGTCATCTGAACGCCATTCGATGACCAGAGGGCGGTCCAGCTGGTAATGAGCCGTGCAAACGCAGGCCAGCATTCATGGTGAGCGACGAGGCTGCCTGGAGTGCCGAGTACCTGCGACACCGAGCCTGGCGCGACAGGGCGCACTGTTGTCGGAGGCGGAAGATACCAGTTCGCATTGTCGAGAATCAGAAGACCGCCAGGTTTGATCTTCGCCGCGATGCGCCGCGAGAGACAGCCTCGCGGAGCCGAATCGACGAGCGCGTAGTCGATTGATTCGTCAGCGAATTGATCTGTGGCCACGACGACCGGATTCCGATGCATCTCCTCTTCGTCGTCTTCACCCTCGAAGTCGTGCGGGATCAGCCTGTAATCCACGTTGTCGAGCCCTTCGGCGCGCAGCGTCCCAGCAACCCAGTGGTAGTAGGACGTGTCGGTCTCAAAGCTCGTGAGGTGTCTCGTGCGTCGCGCGAAAAACCGTGTGGTGTTGCCGCTGCCCCATTCGGCGCCGACCATGTCATGCGTCAGACGACGAACGAGCTCGCGCACGGCCTGGGGTGTGAGCGAAGGTTCTTCCGGACGCACTGCCGCGCGGATCGCCGCCTGAAGCCGGTAGCGGAGATACTGCGGCGTCCAGTGATCGAAACGGCGATTCTTGAGCGAGAAGACAATGCCCGGCCGGAAGTCCACTCACGAATGAGTGTACGCGGTAACGGCTCGCCGTCCATCGTCTAGAATCAACGCCGCACCCTGATGATCGTCGCGCACGTCGGTCCACCGCCACGACGGATTGGCGGTCCCGCGGGTTATCTACATCAACTCCAGTCAGGCGCTTCCACGGATCTTCAACCGCGTCACGTGGTGCGATTTCCGCCGGCGTCGACGTCAGTGTCGAACCGTCCGCCTCCGCCACCATTGAGTCTGTTGACCAGACTGCGGCGGAAACTGATCGGTCCGAAGTTCTACCGGCCATCGGTCGAGGAGCTCTCCGTGCCCGGCGGACTGGTCGATCGCATGTTGCGCGATATCGCGACGGACACGTGCGCGGAGTCGCAGGCGAGCCTGGCCTCCAGTTCGGGGGCGGACGTGATCTTCACGCACGATCCCTTCTCCGCGGAGGCGGCGCTTCGCCAGCGTGCCGGTAGTCAGCAGGTCTGGATGATGTGCCACGGGGTGACGCCGATCGTGTTGTATGCCGTCTGGAGCTGGGGCGTCCCGGAGGCCGACTGGCGATCGTTCCTCGACTATTCCGATGTGCGCACGTGGATCGATTGGGAACTGGAGGTGTGGTCGCGCGTCGATCGCCTGGTCTTCCCATGTCCGGAGGCAACGGAGAGCTTCCGCGCCATAGATTCGCGCTTCAATGCGCTCGCCGATCGCGCGCAGTTCGTGTTGAGCGGAGCAGCGGCGCCCGTCCCCTCTGCCTCGAGCGGCGCGGACCTTTCGCGGAGCGGCGCGGACCTTTCAGGTCCGCGACTAGAAGGAAAGCGAGTCGCCCTCTACCTCGGCAGCGCGGAGCCGTACCGTGGGTTTGATGCGCTGCTCGCGGCGGCGGGAATCCTGTCGCCTAACACAAATATCGTGATCGTCGTCGCCGGTCCTCCATCATCGAAAGTTCCGAAACATCCGCTGATACGGGCGCTCGGACGCGTAGACGATGTGGCGCAGCTATTTGCGTCGGTTGACGTCCTGATCAACGTCAACCGGTTCAGTCTGTTCGATCTGTCGACGATTGAAGCCACGGAAGCCGGCAAGCCGCTGCTGCTGCATGCGGTCGGCGGCAATCGCGCCTTCCTACGCCTCGGCGCCGGATGCGTGATGCTGGATGATCTGGAACCCGCGACGATCGCCGCCGGTCTCACGCACGTGGCTTCGCTCGAACAATCGACGCTGCAGGCGCTCGGCCGTCAATCGCGTGAGTGTTGGGATCGGCAGCTCACACCGCGTCATATGTGGGAGCGTCATCTGGCGCTCTATGATGCTGCGGCGAGAGTCCGAACATAGCGGCGCGGACCTTCCAGGTCCGCGATCGTCTCCTATCGTTGCGCCCGATTGCGCAGGAGACCGTATCCGGGCCGCGTTCCTGTGATGCCTCGCGGGGTCGATGTGACGACGCCGTTGACCAGCACGTAGTCGATGCCGGCGGGATATTGGTTCGGTTTCTCCGACGTCGAACGGTCCGCGATCGTGGACGCGTCGAAGACGACGACGTCAGCGAAATAGTTCTCGCGCAGGATGCCGCGCCGCGGGATGCTGAAGACGGTTGCCGGCAGCGAGGTACTCCTGCGGATCGCCTCCTTCAGGTCCATCAAATGCTCGTCGCGCACCATAGACCCGAGCAATCGCGGAAACGCGCCAAACGCTGCCCGCGAGTTGCTGCGGTCGATGGTCGTCGCCGCACTATCGGTGGCGATCATCACACCACCATAGCGCAGCGCCTCTGAGACGAATGAATCGGTCTGCGGCTGAAGTGAGGGAATCACGGTCCCGTACACGGCGATGTTGCGTTCCGCGGCTCGCGCCATTCGTCCGTTGAGTTCGGCAGCCGGCGTTCCCACCGTCATTCCACCCAGGTCGGTAATCACGATGCGGCGCGCGGCGCCGCCCACTGCAAAGAAGGCATCGTCGGTCGCGAGGACGGGGCTGTCTGCAGCCAACATCAGGACTCCATTCGATCGTCCCACCTCGGCAGCGACACGTCCCATATCGTCCGCCGTGACACCGCCGTCATCGACAACGCCCCACGCGCCCTCGCGCATCGCGTCATCAACGAAGGCACTCGTGTCGCGGCCGCCGAACGACGACGGGGCGATCGTTCCGACATTGATTGCGGTACCACGCGAAGCAAGTTTCTCGAAATAGCCATTGAACCCGCTCCAGTCGAACGTCACGCCTGCAACGCGCAAGACGTCTTGATCGGCGATTGTCGGTGTCCAGAACGCAGGGCTGCGATCGATGAGCAGTTCGGTCGTGATGCCTTGTCGAAGGTGGCTCTCAGCGAGGCCGTTTGCGAGAAGGGTCACACCAGACCGGCCCATGATGTCGATGAAGCCGGGGGTCACCATCTTTCCGCTCGCGTCTATCCGATCCGATGCGGTGCGATTGGCCAGGTTTCCGATCGCCGCGATCCGATCTCCCCTGATTCCGACATCAGCGGGACGAGGTTCCGCGCCGGTTCCGTCAATAACCGTTCCCCCGAATATCACGACGTCGAATTCTGGAGCGGTGGAACATCCAGCAATGCCGATTGTGGCGGCGACGAGCAACACGAGACAGCAGCGGGTTCGACGCACGATCTAGTTTTCGGTCGCATCCACGGCTTTCACGAGGGCAGCTTCCGAGATCACGTACGCGGAAACAAAAACGCGGTGGCGCGTTTTACGAGCACGTTGCACAGCGATTTTGCTCGAGCGCGACAAACAGCTTGCATCAGCCAGGGACGATGAGAAGCTTGGGTGCCGGGCATCGTGCCGCGGCAGGGGTCGGGCGGAAGAGATGCAATGTCACGCCTGTCCCTCGCCCTGTGTCTTTTCGCTGTTCTGCTCGCGTCCCGGGCGGCTGCGCAAACCGCGTTGGAGCTCGATCGCATCGGTGTCCAGGAGCACCGTGACTACCTCCGCCTGGAACCGTTTGAACAAATAGATACGCAGTCGAGCAATCTCATCATCACCCTGAACGATCTCGTGTTTCCCGGCAATGCCGGCCACGACTTGCGATTCCAGCTGACATACAACTCCGAATCCGACACCGGCAACGCGCGCTGGCGGTTCGGGATTGCCGGCGTGCCCATGAAGGTTCTGCAAGAGCAATCGTGGCCGACGTCGGGCATGACGGTTCAGAACACGCTCGACGGCACACGCGCCATCACGCCGATTCTGGAAATGGCCGACGGAGCGAGATACCGCACTGTCTTTTCCCAAACTCCCGTTTCGAACAACCTGAACACGATGAACGAAGTGTGGACGAGCCGGTTCTGGCGATATCACCGCGACACACACACGCTGGAGCTGCCGGACGGAAGGATCTGCACCTACGATCCGGTCAGCTTGCGGTTGACGCAGATTGCGGACGTGTACGGAAACCTCGTCACACTCGCATGGTCCACCGGCGCGCTACAGGTTCAACAGATCCTCAAGAACGAGGCGCCACGTACGGTGTCGTTCGCCATCAACGACACGACGAACCTGCCGAGTACGATGACGTTCAACGACGGCACCCACGATCGCGTGTGGCACTACGCATACGAAGGCGATCCCAACGATTCAACGGGACGGTTGAAAGAGATCACGCCGCCTGTCGGTCCGCGCTGGCATTTCGATTACGAGAATTTCGAGAACTATCGCCGGTTAGCGCGTCTGACGACGCCGCATGGTGGACGCATCGACTACGGATACGAAATCAAACATTTCGTTCTCAACGGACAGCCGGAACTGACGCGTGCCCTGCTGAATGCTCGCGACGTCATCGATCGCGGTGCCATCTCCAGCAGCGGTCACTGGTCCATACAATGCGATTGGTACTCTGGCGACACCTTCTGTCATAAAACCACGATTCAGACGCCCAGTGCTCGACTGACGTATGACTACGGTCCGCTCGGAGTAGCTCACCCGAACACGATCATCGAGGGTCCCTACGGGCTCACACGGGTCACGATTCACGACTCCGCAGGGGCAACGACATTCGAGGACGACTCTCGCAATTACATTGAGCTGCCTGTTGTCAGCACCACGTATCGTTCGGCGGAGCTATCGAGCCGCTGGATCAATCGGGGAGGTCGCAGTTATTCGACGACGTTCTCGTACGAGACGGAAGAACCCACGGCCCAATACCACTGCGCGGCGACGGTCACCGAGATCGGCGAGCTCACGCGCAGTGTCAGACGATTCTACGGTCACTATCGAGATCGACCGTTCATTGCGTGCCTGCTGTTGTCGGAAACAGTCACCGTCGGTGCTGAATGGGTCTCGCGCGATTTCCAGTACGACGACAAGGGATTCGTGACACATACCAATGAGGCCGGCCTCTATCTGTATTCGTTGCCGCTGGCCTACACGCGTGACGAGGGTGGAAACGTCGCCTCGGCCACACGGCGGGGCATGACGACCACTTACGCCTACAGCGGCGGTCGACAGGCGCGCGTGTCAACGCCGCTGACGTCGGTCACCCGGACAATCAATGCGGACGGGACCGTTGCATCCGAAACCGCTGGTGGCCGAACGACGATATTTCAATACGACGATCTCTCGCGCCTCACCTTGCGAAGTCCGCCGGGTGGAACGAATCCAATCATCACCGACTACGACAACACTGATGGCAGCTGGGTACGTGAGGCGCGAGGGACCGCTGCCGCGACGACAACACTTGATGGCTTCGGCCGCCCCACGCTGATGCAAGACAACGCGGGTGTGAAGACGGCGACCGACTACGATGCGGAAGGCCGCGTCATCTATGAGGGATATCCGTTCACGGGAACCAACGGCCCACGCGTCGCGATCGAATACGACGCGCTCGGTCGTGTGACACGCCGCAACAATCCAGACGGTACCGTCTCTACCCGCACATATTCGCCGGGAACCGTCACACTGACGGACGAAAACGGACATCAGACGGTTCAAACATGGCAGGCGTTCGGCCATCCCGACGATGCCCGAATGACGTCGCTCCTTGATGCCGATCAGAAGCGTTGGTCCTACGGCTATCACGTCCTGGGCGAACTGGCGACGGTCGTCGCTCCCGATGGCCGCACTCGCACGTGGTCGTACAACGAGCAGCATCTGCTCAGCAGCGAGACACATCCAGAAACAGGAACCACCACCTATCGCTACGACGCGGCCGGCCGGCTGTCACAGAAAATCGATGCCAACAACGTCACGACGACGTATGCGTATGACGCGAACAATCGGATCCAGACGATTGCCGCGGGCCCACGCGTCACGTCGTTCGGGTACGAATCCGGCTCGGATAATCGAGAGTGGACGACCAGCGGAGGCATTGCGTCCATCGACCATCTCTTCGCGTTCGATGATGCGGGGCGCCTCGCCAGCCGAACCGCGTTGGTGGACGGCAAGGTCTTTACAACTCAATTCGAGTACGACGGCAACGATGCGCTGACGGCCATCGCCTACCCGACGATCGACGGCATCGCCAATCGACGGGTCGTGGCGTATGACCTCGATGCGGAGCGCCGAATCACCCGGGTCTCCGACGCGACAGCTCGTCGCGACTATGCGACGGACTTCACGTATCACCCTTCCGGCGGAGTTGCGTCCTACATCGCTGGCAACGGTGTGCCGACGACCATTACTTATGATCCAGCCCGCTACTGGGTCGCGAGCATTCATTCCGGCGCCCTGCAACTCGAATACAACGGTCATGACCACGTCGGGAATGTGACGTCGATTGGCGACGTTCGTGGAGGGATGAATCTGACGTTTGGGTACGACGTGCTCGATCGACTCACGTCCGTGAATGGTCCTTATTCAAGCCAGTACGCATATGACGTCCACGGCAATCGACGTGATCCGACCAACGGCGCCGCGTATCAATACGATTCCAACACCCTTCGCTTGATGTCGCAGTACGGGGTCCCGTTCACCTACGACAACAACGGCAACCTGAAAACCGCTCCCGGGCGCTCCTACGCGTACACGGCTGAGAACTGGCTTCAGACGGCCATTGTCGACAACGTTGTTCATGCTTACGAGTACGACGCCGACGGATGGCGATTCAAGAAAGTCACACCCGCGGGTGTGACGTACTACCTGCGCGGACTCAATGGCGAGCTGCTGACCGAGTGGACCAATCCAGGGCCGTCAGGCATCGTGCGCGACTACATCTACGCCGGCGCTCGCCTGCTTAGTGCGGTCACGACCTCCTCGTCTGTCGATTCCGGCGATGTGGTCGGAACGCTCGCGGTCGGAGGTTCGCCCGTATGGCTGACGATTGCGAGCGCAAATCAAGATGGACATCTGTTTTTGAATGGCGCGGCGGGGCAGGCCGTAGATGTCGTCATCACCTCCGTCACGGCATTCAACTGCGAGTGGACCATCAGCCTGCTCGCGCCGAATGGCACCGTGATCACCTCAATCACCCCGTGCGGAGGCACGACCGCGAATACAGGTGCGCGAGTGCTGCCCGCGACAGGAACCTACGTGGTGCTAGTCGATCCTGCAGGCAGTGTGACGGGAAGCATTTCCGTCGCGGCAATCAACCAGGCGGCCACCGCACCAACGATCGCCAGCGTATCGCCCATCATCGGAGTCGCCGGTGGAACTGTGACGATCACCGGCACTCATCTGACGCCACTAACGGCGGTCTGGCTAAACGGCAGCAACGCGACGGTCCGCAGCTCGTCGAGCACGGCGGTCACGTTCACTGTTCCAACCGTTACGGCATCCGGGCGTATTACCGTTTCCACGCCGAGCGGGCAGGCTGTCAGCCGCGACGACTTCTTCGTTCCTCCGTCGCCGTACACACCTTCGGATGTGGGCGTCGTCGCCCGTTTGAGTGTCGGAAGCGGCGCCACGTTCACATTCCCAGCGAACCAGGTTGGATTGTTCGTGTTCGATCGTGCAGCGGGGCAACGCTTTTCGCTCACCATCAGCAATCAAACGATCCAGCGGCTCCACATTCAGGTTGTGCGCCCTGATGGTGTCGTGATTTCCGAGAGCGGAGCCGTGTACCCGTTTGCGGCCTATTTCACGGATGTAAGGGTTGCACCGGCCACGGGCACCTACACGCTCGTGATCGATCCTGATGAGGCGTTTGC
>Ga0134127_10003872_pt1 | contig 10816 bp, 11 predicted proteins | sample KB31753_FD_96459 | JGI IMG/M metagenome (GOLD analysis project Ga0134127, IMG submission 96459) | Terrestrial soil microbial communities with excess Nitrogen fertilizer from Kellogg Biological Station, Michigan, USA - KB3-175-3 | ecosystem: Environmental > Terrestrial > Soil > Unclassified ...
ATGCAGCCGCTTGCGCCTTCGCTGCCTTGCTCTGGTGCCGACGAGGGAATGACTTGCGACCCATGACGACAAGTATAGACGGGCCATGATAATGGGCAAGCACCGGCAGCAAAGCGTAGGGCATTGACCACGCCGGTTGGGCTATCACCTTGCCTCACGGCAGGCTCGTGGCTAAAACTTAGCCAGTTTGGTACGCCGTTAGCGGCTTCCAGTCGTTTGGTGGACGTTCCGGCCTGCCCTAGTGTACAACCTCGACCCCAGTTGCCACGCTGTTTCGCCCCTGTTTCGCCCTTGTGAATGCTATGCTGTTCTCCACAGAATGACATAGCATTCAACATCCGACATCGCGGACGTGCCATGTGATCGACGAGATTGAGCGAAAAACATCGACTGGGGGACCCGCCGGTTTCTGAGGTTTGAACCAGACCACGGCGGCCTCACCGAGTTCGGTACTAGATAGCACGGCGGTTACTCTTTACAACTTTTCACATGTTAAGCTGGGCAAGCTAGTGCGGCGGATGCTCGGCTTTGCCCTACTTCGTGTTTGTCGTTTCTGCGTATCGCGTGCGCGGCATAAACGCACCTCCACCTAACAGAAAACGACCTCGACGTGAGCGAAGCTACTCGTTGCACTCCGAATTCGCCGGTTGTACGACGAAACCCCTTACACAGACTCATCTGGCTACGGTGGTTCGCTGCGTTGAGCTAGACCACGTTCGGCAGACTCGCTTTACGATCAGGGGCCGGTCCTTTGGTGGTCGGTCTGGCCTGGGTTGCAGGCAGGACTTTCATTTCACCGCTGGGAGTTGCAACTGAAACAACGCCGAGTTCCGCAGCCCGTGCAGGGCGGACGCACGTATTTGATGGCCTTGGATTTATTGCAGACACGGAGATTTGTGGCCTAATTCCTGTGGCCCACCGCGCGTCTCCGCTCGCGCAAGGCCGTGGTGTTTTTACTGCTTAAACGACTGATTCTTCTGGTAAAAATGCCCCCACTCGTGCCCCGCTGGAAGTCAGCAAAGTGCAATATGCCTCTGCTCTTTGCTTGTGGTCCGGCCCCATGAACTTGACTTCGTATTGCTGCCGTGCGCCGTCTTCGTAGGTCAGCCTGGTGCCGATGATTTCGAGGCCGGCGATCACGGAAGCGTCAGCCGCATCCCATTCCACGTCGCGATCGAATACTTCGTGGAGGATGAAGGTGTTGAGCACAAAAAAGTCCGGGCGTTTTAGAGTGTTGAATTCCTTAACGCGACAACGCGCCGCCCGGACCAGAGATTTGGTCGGTTACGGGTTGTCGCCGAAGGATTCAACGCCCGTATCGTTTCAAAAAGTAACGCTTCCGTCAAGCCCCATTCGTTCCAGAAAGTAACATTTCCCGTTGAACCCTGTGGCGCGGGGGTTTATTATTGGGCAACGGAGAATCAAGGATGGAGCGACCGACGTGCGGAACCTGTGTATTTTTCGATGGCAAGCTGATGGAGTGTCACGCGCAGCCGCCGGCCAATAGCACCGGCAACTTTCCGCATGTAAACCGTGATAATTGGTGCGGTGCGCATCAAGACGTGTCACGATATGTTGAACACGTCAGGAACAATCCGTCAGAGTTTGGCGCTCCTGACAGGCGCGAACCAACCACCGAGCGAGCTTCCGTCGAATCCTGCGATCACTGCTGGCACCGAACCGGGATGAGCCTTACAAGCATGCCGCCACTGTTGGGTTTTATCTGCTGCCACTGCGGAGCGACTGAGTACAAGCAACAGAAATCCGAGCCGACATTCGGCCACGGAAAGTTCCTTCCTACCGCTACCGGATCGCCAAATGCCTGACCACTCCCCAACGCCCTGGCTCGCCGACCCCGTTGGTCCACCGTGCATCCTTGACGCCGAAGGATACTGTGTGGCTTACGACAACGAGTACGAGAAAGGCGAGGCGAGACAGCGCGCCGACTACGATCACATCGTCGCCTGCGTTAATGCCGCCCCGGACCTGCACAAGATCGAGATGCACGACGAGCTGGTGGCGGCGCTCACGGCTATGCACAGCCATTTCCTGGCGCTGGTCGAAGCAATGGAAGAAACCGACAAGCCATGTAGGGAAATTGACTTAGCAAACGAGCGTTTTCTATTGGGAAAGACACACGCCCTCCTAGCGAAAGCGAAGGCTGGACCGTGAGTATTGCCGCTTGGCCGAACCACGAGTCGCCTATCGTCCTCGTGACATTTCACGATGATGGAATGGTGTCCGTGGACGTTTACGACGAACTGCCGCTTCTGTTTCGGTTTGTTGCTGGCGTAACTGCATTTCAGGCGCTGATGTATGAGCAAAACTGAGGGCGTGCCCGTGAACCGCCGCGACTTCATCGAATCCACCGCGGCGGGAATCGTCGCTGCCTCACTACCTGCGCCGGAACCAACCGGCGTCGTGATTACCGATGAGGCCCGGCATTTTCTGCTCAGTCAATGCCCGCAGAAGCCGGTTTGGACGACACTCTCTGACGAAGCTGCGAACTACGTGAAACATGGCCGCTACATCACGACCGTCCGCGACAGCAACGGCTCGCTGGTGGATTTTGAGTTCACACAGGCATTCCAGAACCTAGAGCCGAACAACGGCTAAGCCGTGAGCAAGCCCCACAAAGCCACACCGCTCAACCTGTTCCTGGGACGCCTGTTCCGTGAAGGGAAGCTACAAGCGTTCAATAAGGAACTCCAGGCTCGCATCGAGCTGATTCCAGCCGGCTTGCCCAACAACCAGAAAACGGCGGCTATCAAGCAAGCAAAAAATGATCTGGCGGTTAGCATGGGCTACCAGGGACCACGCGCTGAACGAGAGTTGCAGCGGGTTCACTTAGCCAGCGCGGAAATCCAAATCCACACCGCGGTCGAGAGGCGGACGGCAATGGCTCTGGGCATCAGTAAGTCGATGATGGAATGGGAGGATGCCGTAGCTTCCCTGCCACCGAAGGCCGATATGCAGATTCAGCACGATTGGATCAACGCCCATCCGGCTATGTCGCGGAAGTGCCGACAGAAGGACAACACGGAGCCGCTACGCCTGACCGCCGACGACATCCTGCACGCCCGGCACGGACCCTGCCCGAGCGCCCACGCCGCGAATCTGTTACAAAACTGGGCCGACTCGCCGGCTGAGTGGAAGAAGTTTTCGGCCAGCTTGATTAAGAAGCCGGATTCACAGGATGGTGGCGCGAATAATGAGGTGGTGGAGGACGTGGAGTTGGGAGAAGTGGAGCGGCTCCTAAAGGAAGTGAGTGCGGCATGACGCGGCAGCTTGTTGATGATCGGGTGCGCTGCGGATGCGGGTATTACGCATACCGCGGGCCGGGATTGAAGTGGCATGTGTGTGGAACTGGAACGCGGGCGCTACAAAATTACGGTACCGCCGCGCTAATCACGGCGAGGCTCAAGGGCGCGGTGTGCATCAAAAGGCAGACGCCTCAGTTCCGCGCCGAGTTTCGACGCGAACTGTGGTTGCGGGTGTACTTGGTGGCTGGCCGATGGCGACGATTACTCAAGGAGGTGAGCGGTGTCTGACACGTTTCAAGTCGCCGGGACGGTTGCGTGGACTCCGCAAAAGTACACATGCCAGTGCTGCAAGGGTTCGTTCGTGGCAGCCGACGTGATGTTTCAGGAACCGCTAATTCTGTGCAGCGGGTGCTATAGAGACGGCATCTTGTTCGCTGCCAGAAACGCCCGCGCCGAAAGAATGACAACAGAACAACAAAAGCCGTTCTATCAGCAAGATCATCGGATTGTAATGGGCTTCCCGCGATAATGCCAGATCTCTATAAAACCGTACCGAAATCTCTACGCGAGAACCTGGAATACCGGGTGACGCTCCGCAAGCGGGCCGAGAAGGACACTGGCTTTCGTCGGGCGATGATGACGGCGTGTAAGCACGATTTTCTGTTCTGGCTCAATGGGTGGGCGTTCTTGTTCGAGCCGCGAACGCGCTTCGGCTCCGACGGCCGACAACTTCCCAAAATCATTCCGTTCATCACTTGGCCCCATCAAGACCCAGTGATTATTGAAATCAAGAAGCACTTAGGCTCCCGCGACATCGGCGTTACAAAATCCCGCGGCGAAGGCATGTCGTGGATTGGGATTCTACTGGCGCTGCACGACTGGCTGTTCGATCCCGGCGCAAAAATTGGACTAGTGAGCAACACCGAGAAAAAGGCCGACGATCCAGGCAATATGGACTCCTTGGGCGCAAAAATCGACTGGGAGTTAAAAAAACTGCCCGGCTGGATGGTGCCGACATTCAAGCGCAACATGGCCGACCATTCCTGGGTCAACGAGTGGAACGGAGCGCAGATCAATGCGTTTGCCGCCACAACCGATGCGGGCCGCGGCGGACGGTATAAGTGGTTTCTCTGCGACGAACTCGCGTTCTGGGATCGAGGCAAAGATTCTGACTTCATGGCGAGCATCCGGGGAGCGACGGACTCCCGGCTAGTCGTCTCGACGCCGAACGGCAGTGATGGCGAATACTTTTCTTACATGCACACGCCGTCGAATGTGGTGCGGCTCACGCTCGATTGGAAGGACAACCCGACGCGCAACCGGGGCATGTACGAATTCAAAAACGGCAAGCCGGTTGGGGTTGATCCAGCTAATAACCCACTCCTGAATAACGTCGATCAGTCGCCGTTGCCGCCGAAGGACTACAACCCAGTTAATCGGGCCACTCTCGATTTGTTTTCCAGGCTGGTCCGCAAGGGGTTCAAACTTGAAGGCCGCAAGCGGAGCCCGTGGTACGACAACGAGTGCGACCGGGCCGATTCGACGCCGCACTCGATCGCTCAAGAACTCGACCGCGACTACGGCGGCTCGATGTTCAAGCTCTTTGGGACCGACTTCACGGAAGCGGCGGCGAAGGGCGTCAAGGCGCCGACGATTCAGGGAATGCTGTCGTACCATCCCGAAACCCTCGCGCCGGATTTTGATAGCTCGCACGACGGCCAATTGCTGCTGTGGCTGAATCTCGACATCAAAAAGCGGCCCCCGAAACATCGCTATGCGGTCGGGGCGGACGTAAGCACGGGATTGGGCGGTTCCTACACCAGTAATTCTGTTGCGCACGTGATCGACCTCGACATCATGGCGCAGGTCGGAGAGTTTTCGACGAACACGATGCCCGTGAGCGATTTTGCGGATTTTTCGATCGCGCTATCGAAGTGGCTGTTCGACGCCTACCTGATTTGGGAACATAACGGCCCCGGCGCTGGCTTCACGGCGCGCGTCAAAACTCGGCAGTACGCCAACGTGTTCCGCCGCAAGGAGCAATTCAAGAATTCATCGAAGCGAACGAACGACCTCGGCTGGTGGTCGAACCGTCCGAACAAAGAAGCGATGTTCACCGCGTTCTATCAGGCGGTCAAGAGCGGTGAACTTACGCTGCGGAGCGACTATTTGGTGAAGGAAACGGCCCAGTACGTCCGCATCAACGGGCGCATCGAGCATGTCCTGAACGGCACGACGGACGACGAAAGCAGCAAGGGCGAGGCCCACGGCGACCGCGTGATTGCCGCTTGCGTGGCACTGCAAGGTGCGAAGGACCGGCCTTTAGCCAGCCGAGCCATCAACGAAGCCAACGACCCCGACAACCCGCCCTACGGAACGCTGGCTTGGCGTGAGAAATTCCACCGGGACTCACGGACCAGAGAGGACGACGTGTGGGACGACCGGACCTGCGATGATCTGGCGGCCGGAGAAAAGCTGTTCCGTCCAGCCCTGGACTTGCTATAGTTGTAATCGTTACTTCAAGTAATAATTACGGCTTGGCATGAACCCCAACGACGAACTCCACCGGCAGCGTCTTAGCCGAGCCGTTCAGTCCAGCTACCGCGGATTGGAGTGGTTGCGGAATCTCGTGCGCGGGTTGGTCGAGGGGTATGCCGGAAGCGGGTACGGCAAGCCGGGCCGAGCGCGACACGAAATCATCATCAACCTGATGAATCAGACGGTCGATGCCTACACGATGGCGTTGGTCGCTAACCGCCCACGCGTGCTGGCAACTTCCTCCAAGCCGGAGCGGGCATTCTTCGCCAAGAAGAAAACGCTCGCGATCAACAAGCTGATCGAAGAAATCAAGCTCGAAAACGTCCTCAAGCGGTGGGTGCTGGACGGGTTTTTCGGCATGGGGGTCGTCAAGGTCCATATGGCCGATGCCGGCATGGTGGAGATGGGACCGGGCTTTAGCGTCGATCCCGGCAAGCCGTGGGCCAGCAACGTCGGAATCGACAATTTCGTGTACGACCTCTCGGCGACCCGCTGGGAGCACGTGCAATATGCTGGCGACAGCTACCGCATCCCCTTCGAGGATTTGAAACAGCCGCAGTATTTTGCCGATGTCGTGAAAGACCTCGTGCCAGACAGCAAGCAATCGCTGGACGGCGAACGACTCGACCAAATCGTGCGCGGCGATGCCGTCGATGAGGATGAGTTGGAACCGATGATCGACTTGTGCGACATCTGGGTTCCCCGCAACGGGACGATCTACACGTTCCCGATGACGCGCCGCGGGCAGTTCACGATCACCAACAAGCCGGTGGCGGAAATGCCGTGGGAAGGGCCGGAGCATGGTCCGTATCACCTGATGGGCTTCAACGACGTGCCGGAGAACATCGTTCCAACCAGCATGGCGGCGCAGTTGCGGGGGTTGTTCAACCTCATCAACAACATCATGCGCAAGGAAGCCAAAAATGCGATGGCGCAGAAGACCATCAACACGTACACGGATGCTGGCGTTGAAGATGCCCAGCGATTGCAACGAGCGAGCAACAATGAATTTGTCAAGGTTCGTGACGTAAAGGAAATTGGGCAAATCTCAACTGGCGGCGCGAACGCCGTGAATCAGGCGTTCCTGTCGGGACTCCTGCCGATGTACGACCGCATGGCCGGGAACCTGACGGCGATGCTGGGACTCGGCGCGCAGGCCCCGACCGCGAGCCAGGAGCAGATGATCGCCGGCAAGGTGAGCGGCAAGGAAGCGTCGATGCAGTACAAGGTGCTGGACGGCGCGAGCAAGCTGATTCGCGATTTGGGTTGGATGCTGTGGAACGACAAAGCCAAGGTGATTCCGGGCCGCATCCCGATTCAGGGAACGGATATTACGGTCGATGGAACCTGGCACCCCGACGACCGCGAAGGTTCGTTCTTCGATTACGACATACAACTCGACGTGTTCAGCATGGCCTATCAGTCACCGGCCCAACGCTGGAACACGATCAGCCAATTTGTGACGCAGATTTACGCTCCGCTGGCGCAGCAGTTCGCAGCGCAGGGCGGGCAATTAAATCTCAGCAAGTTTACAGCACTTGGCGCAGAACTCTTGAACACTCCGCAACTGGCCGAGTGCATTCAGTTCGTCAACTCACTGCCGCAGTCTGACGCGGAAGAAGAAGACGGGCCGCCGACAGCGACCACGCGATCCTACGTGCGGAAGTCGATCAGCGGTGGGGCGACGCCGCAGAATCAGGCCGTGATGGACCAGGATAAATGGCTGAACATGGCCTCCGACCAGACAGGTGCAATGCGAGGGAACCCGGCATGATGCCGCACGGTCCCGTGACTTGGTGGGTGTCATGCCCCGGCGCTTATGCTGGCTGGGGTTGGATGACAGTCGCGGTGGAGTGTCGCGAGGACGGAACGATTTGGGAAACCAATAGCGCTTGGCCGGAACAGCGTGGATGGCACATTGACGAATTGCTGCGATGGTTACGCGGGCAGTTCGGTGACGACGTTTTGGCGGAGAGATTGAGATGACCTACCACTATCGACGGGAAGACGACGGCGAACTCATCGAGGTCGATTTCGAGACGGCGATCAACCAGCAGGACGGGTTTATCACCTTGCCCGACGGCGTGCTGGCAAGGCGAGTTAGGGTGATGGAGGACGGAGTTTACGGTCAAGAAAAGTGCGCCACTAAGATACTTCCCGTCAAAGCCGAAATCGTTTCAGACGCGCTGGGAGTCACCGAGCATCAGGTGCAGGAATTCCGCGAAGACGCCGCCCGCAACGGGATGCGCGTTGACTTCACGCCGGACCCGCTGCAACCCCACTTTTTCCAGGCCCGATTCAATACATGGGAGGAGAAGTCGCGCTATATGCGGCACCGGAAGATCGCCGATCGAAACAGCCGCAACGGGGGCGGCCAAGTCCTCTCACCCGAAATGTTGGCGCGGGCCAAAGCGAGACTCTTGGAACAGGCCGGCTACGACGCGCGTTAAATAGCGCTTGACATTCGCTGGCAAACTGCACAAGATTAGTCTCAATGGTTACTTCAAGTAACGAATAGCATCTATGGCCGACGAAGCTGGAGACAAGATCGAGGTCAAGGAGCCGGTCGTTCTGACCGAACGCGAGTTAGCGATTGCGCACGGCCAAAACCCGGACATCACGGTAGCGCCGGTAGAAGCCGCGCCAGCCGAAGCCGTTGTTGAAAAAGTTGCCGAGCCGGTTGCCGAGACGCCCGCCAAGGAAGTCACCCCAGCCGAGCCGGCCAAGCCGGAGCCGCCGAGTTGGCTGACGGCCGAGCATCGCGAACTGGCGAGCAGCTACGGGCTATCGCAAGATGACCTGTCCGACTTCGGCAGCGCCGCCGAGTTCGCCCGCGCGACGCGGATCATCGACCGGCAGAATGCGGCTCTCGGTGAACTAGCCCGCAAGCAGCGTGAAGTCGCCCCCGCCGAAACCCAAACCACGCAAACCGCTGCCGCCCAAGCCGTCGAGAATGCCAAGACGGCCGCCAAGCTGGCGAAGATCGACCTCGAAAAACTCAAGGCCGCCGGCTACGACGAAGAAACGCTGGGCGTCATCGCCAACCAGAACGCCGTCATCGACGAGTTCGAGAAGCTGCAAAAGGAACGCGAGCAGGAACGGGCCGCATTCCAGCAACTCAATACCCAATTCACGCAGTTTCAGCAGAGCCAGGAAGCCGAACGGCAGGCGATGCGGATTGCCAGCTTCCACGATGCGGTCGATAGCATTGGCGATCCACGGTTCGGTAAGAGTGTTGATGAGAACGGCCGCCCTGTTCAGCTTTCCGAACAAGCTGACGCCGAGCGCCGCAAGCTATACGAGCAAGCCGAAACACTGGCCTTGGGAATCGTGACGCGAGCAAGGGCCGCTGGCGTTCAGCCGAGATTGCCGCCGCTGAGCGTGCTGGTCAAGCAGCAGGCGTATCCTCTCGCCTTTGCTGACGACATTCGCGCCGAAGAGCGCCGCAAGGTCCAGCAGGAAATCACGGAGCAGTCCAAGCGTCGCCGGCCCGTGGCGCAGGTTCGCCAACCCGTCGGCCAAGTTCCCAAGAAGGACGGGCCGCAAAGCCGCAACGAGATGATTAGCGAAATCGCTAACAATCCAGAAGTTGTTGCGGCTTGGCAGCGAATTCAACAGGAAGCCGGATCCGCCGTTTAACTAAATCACGACATTCAGCCCGGTCTGATGCGGAGAGTCAGATCGAAACGACAGGGAGCGTATCGCAATGACGATCTTGACCCACGACGCAATCTCCGATTTCATCACGACCACGATCTCCAACTTCAAGCGATTGAAGTACACCGATATCTCGATGGAGTTCACCGAGTATGTATCGGCGTCGATTCTCGACGAGAAGCGCGTTGTCGAAGACGGCGGCCCCGACATCAAGTTCGACATCAAGCGGTCGAACACCGGCACTGCGATCAACACGGGTCTCTATGCCCAAGACCACACGAACGATGAAGACGTGATGACGCAAGGCACCGTGCCGTGGACGAAGCAAACGGCCAATTGGTCCTACGATATCGACCTGCCTGATTTCCAGAGCGAGCGGGAAGTGATCGTTCGCCTGCTGGCGGTCAAGGAGCAAAACGCTCTCAACGACATGGTGGAGCTAAACGAGCAAAATCTGTGGACTGCTCCGACAAGCTCCAGCGACAAACGCCCGATGGGCGTGCCGTACTGGATGGTCAAGGATGCCACCACGACCCCCGGTGGTGCCTTCAACGGTGGCAATCCGTCCGGGTTCAGCGCCGGTGCGGCTGGCGTTTCCAGCACGACTTACCCACGCTGGCGCAATTGGACGTTCGGATACACGAATACGTCCACGGACGATCTGGTTGCCAAGGTCAAGAAGGCAATGTGGGCCACGAAGTTCATGGCTCCGAATCCTTCGCCGGTTCTGGGATACGGCAAGGCCGACTGGACGATCTACACGACCTATCGCGTTCGCGAGCCGCTGGAGCGGTTGGCGGAAACCAGGAACGACAATCTTGGTTCGGACGTGGCCCGCTACATCGACAGCGTGCTCATCGGCGGTGTGCCAGTGAAGGCCGTTCCGTATCTGGAAGCCAACGACACCAGCGATCCGCTTTATGGCATCAACTGGAAAGTCTTTCGCCCGTTCGTCAAGAGTGGCACTTATCTGCGGCGGACTGGCCCGTTCCGCGCTGCCAAGCAGCATACCGTCCGCGAAGTGCATCTCGACACGTTTATGAACTACTGCGGATACGACCGCCGCCAGCTTTGGGTCGGCAGCAAGTCCTAACTGTAATCACAACTCCTCACACGAGGTTCTCGCGATGTTCAATCAGCTCCCCGCCAACCTGTACACGACGTACAAGGGCTCCTCTTTTCGTTCCTTGTCGCCGCGTATCTGGTCGCGGTTCGCTGGGGCTGCCATGTCCCCCGACGGCAGCGACCAGGCTTTTATCACCGGCTCCGACTTCCGCCGGTTTGGCAAGACGTATGCCGTGGCGTCGAACCTGGGCCGATACGCCGATGAATCCGGGCAGTATATGTCCTACGAGGAC
>Ga0134127_10003873_pt1 | contig 10815 bp, 10 predicted proteins | sample KB31753_FD_96459 | JGI IMG/M metagenome (GOLD analysis project Ga0134127, IMG submission 96459) | Terrestrial soil microbial communities with excess Nitrogen fertilizer from Kellogg Biological Station, Michigan, USA - KB3-175-3 | ecosystem: Environmental > Terrestrial > Soil > Unclassified ...
GCGCCGCCGGGAGGACGACGTCGGTCTCGCCGCCGTAGGTGCCCTGCAGGTTGAAGTTGAAGACCGCCTTCTGTGCCGCGGTGAGGAGCGCATCCCAGGTGCCGCGGAGACCGAAGGTCTTCTCCAGCACGCCGGCCACGGCGAGGGTCGCGTCGTTGTAGAGGTACGACGTGAGCGAAATAACCGGGCCGCTGTACGGCGAGTACAGCGCGTTCGGGAGGATCTTGATCGTGGTCGCCCCGGAGAGCACGGGCGAGAACGTGTCGGCGAAGGTGATCGTGATGTTGTCACCGACGACCGTGTATTCCGCGATCTGCGAGACGGTGGCCGTTGCCGGGTTGCCGGTGAGTTCGGCGAGCATCCCGCGGTAGGCGCCGTTGGTGACCGAGAACGTCGGGTTGGCCGCCGCCGAGATCACGACGGTCGTCGCGGTGCCCGACACGACGGCGGCCGTGCCCGATGCTGGGATGGCCGTGGCGGTGAGCGTCTCCTGGAAGCTGCACGCCTTCAGCAGCGGACCCCAGGGCGGTGCCGTCCCCGGCGTGGCGCTGCCGCTCACGTTGACGGCGGCGGTCAACCGCATGGGCGTGCCGCCGATGACCGGCTCGCCGGCGCCGATGCCGCCGCGGAGCTCGTTGTCCTCGTTGATCTGCGGCTCGGAGACGACGTCGACCGCCGTCGGCCGGTCGATCAGGTTTGCGGCGACGGTCGGCGCCGCGTCGACGCCCTCGGTGCTCTCTTCCTTGATGAGCCAGAGCTTGTTGCGGGATCGAATCGAAGCCATGCCATCCTCCTCGACGGGGACACATGGGCCTCGATTGGGCCGCTGGTGGGGACCGCAGACGCGGTTCGGGTTTCGGTCATTGCGTGACTACCACTTCGTTCCACGCGCCGCACTTGCAGCGCACCGTGAAGCTACCGATCGGAAAGCCCCAGACGAGTCGTCGAGGGCGACGCGACTCCGGTTGACAGCGGGGATTCGCACAGCGCGGGCCTTCCGCGTCGGGCGCATGCGCATCGGCGGGTTCCACGACGCGCGTGCGCACCGCGACTCGAATCATCGCGCCCGCGGTCGTCATGCTGCGAGGTCCTCGTCGGACGCCTTCGTGACGTCGTCCGAGTCCGTCGAGAACCGCGCGCGGTAGGTGAGTGCCAGCGCCGTCGTCGGCCCGTGCGCTTCGAGCGGCGGGATCGCGCCCTCGCCCGTGATCTCCTCGAGGTCGTCGACGACCCCGCCGAGCTCGGCGTCCGCCCGGAGCGCCACGCGCGCCTCGTCGGCAAGGAAGTTCACGCGGTCGCTCGCCTCGCCCATGGTCGCCCCGGCGGCGTAGAGCTCGATCGGCACGTCGAGGTCGTAGTGCGTCCCGCCCGTCACGCCGTCGTCGGCGTCATGGTTGCCGTCGAGGAGCGCCGCGAACCGCTGATGCCGGTCGAGCTGGTCCGGCCGGAGCGGGTTCCGCGTCACGTAAGCGTCCGGCAAGCCGGGCTGCAGGCGGGCGAGCACGGCGCGGTAGACCCGCTCGCGGCGGGCGAGGGCCGTGACGCCCGGCAACGGCAGCGAGAGGTATGCCACGAGGGCCCGGAAGAGCGCCTCGCGGCCGGCGGTGAGAAGCACGCCGGTCGGAATGAAGGCTTCGAGCGCGCAGTGGAGCATGAGCGACCCGGTCCCGAGCGTGAAGCGCGTGCGACCGAGCTGCACACGGGCCGAGAGTTCGCGGAGGTGCTCGCAGGCCCCGTCGAGCGTCCGGTCCGCGGCGAGGTGCTTCCACACGCGGGCGTACAGGACCGAGAGTGCCGCACCGACGTCGGGCCCACGCGCGCCGGCGACCTGGCACTCGATGCCGACCGTCGTGGACGTGTCGACGCCCGTGGCGCCATCGGCGAGCACCGTCGTGTCGCCTTCGAGGACGCGAAGCCGCGGGTAGCGATCGGGCGCCGCGTGCGTCGGGTTGCGATCGACGGGGACGAGGAGCGCCGCCGAGTCCGCGGTGCGACGACGGCGGTACCAGCTCAGGAGCGCCATCAGTAAGGGAACTCCCCGAAGAACGAACTGACTTTCAGCGCCCGCTGCGCGCTCGTCAGCGTCGACACCCCACACATCCAGGCCAGGTTCGTCGTCGCCGTCGGCAGATTCGTCGTGTGCGTCGCGACGAGGCCGCCGTTGATGAAGTATTTGATGTCCGTCCCGCTGCTCATATCCATCTGCAGGACGTACTTGGTGCTGGCCGTGATCAGCGCGTCGGCCAGCGTCGGGATCGTGACCGTGCCGGCGTCGGCGCCGCCATCGTTGCTCCACGTTCGCCAGCACGTCGCCACCGAGCCCGAGCACGTCGCGCCCGTGTCCGCCCCGGTGTCGTACCGGAATCCGCCGCCATGGAGCGCCGGGCTCGTCACGTCCGCGACAGCGGCGAGCGTGTTCGCGGAGAACCACCCGCACCAGATCCGCACGTTAGCGACACTGGCGTCCGTTTTGATCGTGGTGGTGAGCAGGGGCTTCCAGCCGAATTGGGAGCCCGATGTGGCGGGGTTCAATGTCGCCGGCCAGGTCGCGTACGCATCGTCGCCCGAGGTCGGCGACGATGACTTGGTGGTCATCGACGTGTAGGGCTGATCGGCGTCGAAACTGGCCGCATAGATCGCCGAGGACCCCAGCGTGCTCGGGGCAGTCGCCGACCCTATCGGCGCGAGCGAGAGGGCCGATCCAACGACGCCCGTATCGCGCTGTGAACCGAAGTTGCGGATATTGCCCCGGAAGCCGAGAGCGTCGTCGGCGGGGAGACCCGTGTTGAGTGATCCGGGCCACTCGCTCGGGGAGAGCTGGCGCGTGCAATTGGTCGCGTTGTTCTGGCGAACGACCCAGCCATTCCCGGTCGGGGCGTTGTCGATCTTGATCCCCTGGTCACACGTGCCAAGGTAGTTTTGGAAGATGGTGAGGCCGTTGATATCCCCGGTCCCTTGCGGGCGCGTGACCCACACCGCGTAAATCGTCCCGGTCGTCTTCGTCACCTTGAGCATGGAGTTGCTCACGGTGATCGGGCCGTCCGCGGTATTGTCGAGCTGGGTGATCTTCACGGCGGCCCGCGTGATCGCCGTCGTCGTGTTCGACACGTCAATGATGTTCGTGATGTTGACGGTCGTCATGTTCTCGATGCAGAGGGATGCGCCACATGGCGGCACATTGGGTGCCGTGACGTTCGTGCTGATCTCGAAGTGGTCGGTGGTCGGGTACGTACCGCAGTCGGCGTTCTGGCAGTCGGCGTTGAGATCGCAGGCGCAGTTGGTGCCCCACGAGCCGGCCGCGCCGGTGCAGGCGCCGGCCCCCGTCGCACATTTCCCCTTCGCGTCGAACCAGATGCCGCCCGCCACGTAGTTGCCGATGATGCGCGAGCCGCCGCCGGTTCCACCCGACGAGGTCACGAAATGCAGCCCGGTGCCGGTGGTCGTGGGAATGTGGTTCGCGCCGCTGAAGGAGACGTTGGCGGAGTTGAGCGCGTAGACGTGGTCGAGCGCACCGCCCGCGTAGATGAGATTGCCGGAGATGAGCCCGGTGCCGGTGGTGTTGAGGTAGAGCGCGCCGTGGTTGCCTTGGAGCGCGCCGGAGGCGGCCGTGGTGCCGCCCTTCGCGTTCGTAAGGGTGTTGCCGAGAAGCTCGAAGGTATTCGAGCCGCTCTGCAGCTCGACGCAGGAATCGCCGCACTTGTCGACGACGTTGTTCGCGATGATCATCGCCGGCTGGATGCCGAGGAAGCCGGTCGGCTTCACCCCCAAGCAGGTGTCGTTCTTGGCGGCGGTGTTCGAGCCGGTGATGGTGTTGCCCCGGATGTAGCAGGCGGCGTTGACGGTGATGGAGGTGCCGCAGGCGACTTCGGCCAGGTAGTGAGAGGAGTCCGAGCCGGTTGCGGCGCCGAAGACTTGATTGTTTTCGATCCGAATGTCGGTGTTGGAGCCGGTGAGTTTGATCGCACGGGCCGTCGAGATGGCGTTGAGGTCGAAGACGCATCCCCGGATTTCGACATTGTCGATGCCGGCTGTCGCCGAGAGCAGCGTGGTGGCGCCGGAGAGTGCCTTAAATCCCGCGTTTCCCTCGCACTCGATCCGCACATTCGCCTTGAGCGTCACGGAACTCGCGATGGCGCACCGCAGGCCACCCGCGATCTTCAATGTGCCGCCGGCTGTCGTGAGGGCATCGACCGTGGCTTGAATCGCCGTGGTGTCGTTGGTCGAGCCGTCGCACACGGCACCGTCGGAGCGCACGTCGCGGACGGCGTCTTGCGACAGCGTGGCGCCGCTCAACACGAGCGGCTTCGTCGCTGAGAGGCTCGCCTGGTAGCCACTACACACGCTCGCCGTCCCACAGAGTGTCGTGGTCTCGTTCGGCACACTGACCGTCTTGTCGGTCGACGTGGGATCGGGGAACTTCAGCGCGATCTCGACGGCGTCGGCGGTCGCACCCTCACAGATCAGGCCGCGCTCGTTCGTCCCGCTCGCGAAGGTGCATTCGCCTGCGCCGAGCGCCGGATTGCCGGCGAGTGTGTTGGAGAAGTCGATACGGGAGAACGGGAACGTCCCGATGTCAATCGTGTCGGTGTTGAGATTGTCGATGAACACCGGCGTCGCGTTGGTGACGCGCCCCTGTGCGTCAAAGGTCATCTGCACGACGGTGACCGAATCGCCGACGGTGCTCGCCGTGACGCCGGAGTTCGGCAGCGCCATTTCCTGGCGCCAGCGCAGGCTCGTACCGTCGTACATGAGCGCGCCGCATTGGTGCGCCTTGATCGCGGTGTTCGCCGCCAGGTCGAAGCGGTTGGCCGCGGTCGAGCTGGACGACTGGTTCGTCAGGCTGACGTCGTTGGAGCCGAGGTTGCAGATGAGCAGGCGACGCCCGTCGTCGGCCGCAGCGCAGTCCGTGAGTGTGGAGCAGCGGAGGCCGGTCAGGCTCCGCGTGGCGCCGGAGGCCGTGATCCGCAGCACGACCGCCGCGTCGATCCCGGTCGGGGCGTAGTTGTTTTGGTCGGCGCCGATGGTGTCGGAGACATCGTTCGGCGTTGCCCAGCGCCCCGGCGCGGATGATGGCGGCACGAACACGCCCGCCCGCTGTGCCGCCGCCAGGGACGGCAGCAGCAGGAGAAGGGCGAGGGCTTTACCGCTCTTCCAGAACACGCACCGCCACCGTTCCGCTCGCCACGATGCCGCACACTACGGCATCCGGGCCGAGCTCCATCGGAAGGACCATGCCGGCGACGAGTGGGAAGCCGTTGCTCGTCGTCACGGTCGTACCGCTGCACGCGCCGAGATAGACCGTCACGCCCGGATCCACGTTCGCGAGCACGACGCGCCGCCGCCCCGCGAGTGCCGTGCTGGGCAGTGTCGTCGCCGACGTCGTGACGGAGATCGCCGTCGAGAGCACGGCGCCATTCGCGATGTCGACGACGTGCTGCGACGACGCCGAGACGTCGGCCGCAAGGGCCCGCGCCGTCCATAGGAGCGCGAGCCCGATGGCGAGACGGCGACGCATCCGCGGCCTACGCCTCGTCCCACACGCAGGTCGCGTACACGTCCGCCGCGTTGGCGTTGTCCATGTTCGTGACCTTGACGGCGAAGTTGTTGCCAGAGGCCGCCCCGGTCCGGGTGATGTAGCCAAGCGGCGGCGTCCACATGACCTGCGGCGAGGCGGCCGAGCTGAAGGCCACCGCCTTCGTCGTGAGCGTCGAGGACGTGAACGTGCCCATCTCGGCCTTGAGCGGCACGGAACTCGAGACGAGCATCTGGGCGAGCGTCCCCGTCGTGCCGTTCGTGATGTCCGTGCAGTTGAGTGTGACGTTGCCGCCGGCCGCGAGCGCCGAGGAGCTGACGGCGCTCGACTTCGGCGACGTCGCGCCCCCGCCCGTCGTCGCGACGGTGCCGGTGATCGAGACGGTACCGGAGACGGGCTGGGTCGCACCGGACCCATCGACCTTGACCGCGCCGCCGGCGGACACGCTCGCGCGCTGACCGCGCGTCGTCGCGTCCTCGATGACGAACACCTGGGCCCGTTTGCTGTCGACCCGCGCCGCGGCGGCGTCGTTCTCTGTCAGGGCCGTACCCGCGGCCTCATCGAAGACGAAGCCGCACATGCCGACCTTCGACGTGCCGTCCGTGAAGCCCGCGTTGTCGGCGAGCTTCTCGGAGTCCTGCACGGGGAACGTGCCGGCGTTGTCGACGGTGACCGATGCGCCGTTGTCCGTGATCGGCACCGCGACGCCCGACGCGTCGACCTTCACGCGGCCCGAGGCATCGACGGCCGCCACGTTCGAGCCGGCACTGTCGACGATCTTCGCGACGACGTCGCCGTTCGTCTTCGTCTTGACCGCCATGGGCGTCAGGACGTCGGCCGCGAACGAGACGAGCGGCCCCGCGGCGAGGATGAGGACGGTGAACCAGACGAGCGCGACGCGTCGCTCCAGCCACCCCAACGTGTTCTTGGTCATTGCCTGTTCCCCTTTCGACAAAGCTAGTGGAGACGTTCGAGCGGCATGATGGCGACGAGCGCCAGCATCCCGAGTAAGAAGCCGAGCGCGAATCCGAAGAGTGAAAGCGTGCCGCGTGTCATCATTCGCCCAAGATCGTGGCTTCGAAGTCGCCCACATCGTCCGTCACGTTCGTTGCGACGACGGCGACGAGCACGCCGTCGGCGATCGGGTCCGGGTTCGGCAGCTTCAGTCGCGCGGTCGGCTCCGCGATGTTGGTTCGCACCGCGTATCGCGGCGTCCCATCGTAGAGGACGCGCCAGATCGCATCGCCGGTCCCGAGCCCGACGAAGCCCCGGAACTTGAAGCCGCCCGCCGCGACGATGCTCGCGACGACGTCGGTGGTCCCGGCCGGCAGCCCGAGGAGGACGTCGTACGCGTTGCGGGCATTCGCCGTGGTGGCGCTGAAGGTGCCGTCGACCGGGAGCCGATGTGCCGCGTCGACGACCTGGACGTTGCCGTCGGCGTCCCGGTAGCCCGGCACGACGACCTCCGCGATGCCCTGGCTCTCGTCGCCGTCGACGAGCTCCAGCGCCGCGAAGTAGATATTGCTCAGGTCATCGGGGGTCGCCGGCCCGTCGACCTGTCTGACTACGAAGCCCATCGGCCCCCACGCTCACGGCGCCGGTGCAAGGTCGCACGTGTAGTAGTACCCGCCCGGCTCGACCTGGACGTCGAGGAACCGGAACGTGCTGGCGTCGAACACGAGCCGGTCGAGCGAGTCGTCGCCGTGCGCGGGCTTCCGGGGCAAGGGCGAGCCCTCGATCGGGTAGAGGACGACGCGGTAGCCGCTGTTCCGCGCGCCGACCTGGAGGTGGCCGAACTTGACGGGCTCGTCCGGCCGCGTCGGCTCGACACGACACGCGTAGGCGGTCGTGCCGTTGATGAGGAGCGTGCCCTCCCGCGACCGAGAAGGGTGGCGGGAGAGCACGCGGGCGGCGGCGGCGAAGGGGTTCACGCCTTCGACGTCGGTTTAGGAGGCGTCCTTGTCGAGAATGCGGATCGCATCCGGCCGGGCGTTGATCGGCAGGGTGTGCGATTCCATGTCGATCTCCATGAAGCGCTGCTTCGGGTCGCGCGTGGTCATGGCGTAGAATGGCAGGGCCGGGTGTTCGAGCGCATCGAACCACGGTGCCGGGGCGCCGGCGTTGATGAACATCTCGGGCACGCCGACCGGGATCAGGATGGCCGTGTCGTCGGTCACGAAGTCGGCCAGCGGGGAGCCGACGTTGTGGTAGGGCTCCCACTCGATGCCGCCCCAGGGGAAGCCGGCGAAGACGTGGCTCTTTCTCGCCCACTCCTTGTTGCTGAAGTCGTTCCACGAGTCGCGAACTTCGGGGTTCTTGAGGAACGCGCTCCAGAAGGTCCGCCCGGCGACCGCCCGCCAGCCGCTCGGGATGAGGCCGCCGAGCGTCTTGAAGACGCTCGCCTTCGCCGTGTCGAGCTTGTCCATGAGCACGCCGCCGGTGCTCACGCCGAGGTCGAGAAAGACCTTGGCCGGCTCCGCGAGGTTGAAGATGGTGTTGAAGTTGTAGAGGACGACCCCAGTGACGGGGTGGAGGATCTTCGAGACGAGCGCGCCCGCGTAGCGGAACTCATTCGTGAGGTCGAAATTCCGCCGTGCCTTCATGATGCGGTCGTCGCGAACCGACTCGATCGACTTCTTCAGCTCCGGGATGCCGAACTGCCGCCGGCCCTTGATCTCGTCGGCCCAGATCTTCGCGTGCTGCTTGTGCGCGCGGATCTGCATGCTGACGGACGTCGCCTTGTCGTCGATCACCTCGGTCGGGTTGCCGTGGCGCGACGTCTCGACGAGCAGGCTCTGCGTCCCCGAGATCAGTTCGACCGCGATCAGGTCGGTGTCCTGGGGTTTCCACTGGAACAACCCCATGCTCGTGATCTGCTGCGGCGTGTACGGCGCCCGGTTGATCGCCGCGACGACTTCCCGGTACTCCCAGGCTTCCGAATCCCATACGTTGATCATCGTCGTCCCCTCCTCAAACGCCGACCGTCGGCGGGATCGCCAGCGCCCGGATGCCCTGGAGGGCGAGTTGTGCGATGGCCGTCGCCTTCTGCGCGGCCGTGAAGCCGGTCGGCCACACCAGCCGGTCGGCGATGACGTCGGCGTCGCGGAAGAGCACGTTGCCCGTCCGCGCAGCGTCCGTGGTGTCGATCTTTTCGCGGAGGACGGCCACCGCGACGGCCAGGCCGGTGACCGACGCGAGGGCGACGGCCCCGTAGCTGCCTACGCCACTGCCCACGGTGATCTTGAGCTGATCGCCCGCGACGAAGTCGGTCGCGTCGGCGAGCGTGAAGGCGATGCCGCCGGCGGAGAAGGCGACGCCGACGGTGCCGTGTCCGATCTCGTCACCGTTCGGATCGGTGACGACGAAGGTGCCGGCGTTCGAGCCCGGCTCGATGATGGTCAGGATGTAGTCGCCCGGCAGGGCGCCCGCAGTGACCGTGAGGCCGCTGATCGTGCCGGTGCCGGTGTTGGAGCCGAGTGCCGCGACGGTCGCCGGCACGTCGATGTACCAGATGTCGCCGGGGATGTAGTCCTGCGCGCCGTCCGCCAGCGTGAAGGCCAGACCGTGCGCGCTGTAGGCGGAGCCGACCGCGCCTGCGGTGCCGGCCGTGCCGTCAGGCTTCGTGATGCTGAAGGCCGCCGTCGCGCCGGTGCCCGTGATCGTCAGAACGTGACGCCCGAGCATCGCCGTGTGCGGGCTGATTGTGACCGCACCCATGGCGCCGTTCCCGGTGTTGCTCGCCCCGGCGGTGGCACCCGCCGTGAAGAGGTTCGAGATGCCGAGGACGGTGAGCGGCTGGTAGAGGACGCCCGCCGCGAGCAGCACGTCCTTCCGGCTCATGTAGCCGGGCAGCTCGGTGACGATGCCTTCGAGGTTGTAGTTCCCTTCGGTAAGCGTGCTCATGCCGACACCCCCGATCGCGCGGCGGTCGCGAGCTTCTTGTGCTCCGCGTTCATCGCGTCGATGTCGAGGCCGGCGAGCGACTCACCGTCGGCCCTCCCGCCGCCGGGCACGCCGCCGATCTTCGCCGGATTGCCGCTCGCGCGGATGGTCTGGAAGCGCTCGCGGATCTGCTCGTCGGTCGCGTGCGCGGCGATCAGCTCACTCGCGACGAGGTCATCGCAGCCGAACGACTTGCACCAGCCGCGAATCTCCTCGGCGCGCTTCTGCGCCGCCTCTTCGCGGGCCTTCATCCGGCGGTCGACCAGGTCGTCGACTCTCGCCGCGCTCGCTGCGTCGTCGCTGGCTGCCGCCGCCTTCTTGCGCTCCGCCTCGCGCGCTTCTGCTTCGGCGCGCTCGCGCTCCGCGCGCTGCTCCTCGGTCTCCATGCGTCCTCCTTGGGCGGACTCGCTGCCCGCGCCGGTCGTTGTGCGTCGTGCGTTGTGGCTGGCGGCGCTCACCGCCTGCTCGAGCGTCTCGATCTTGTCAGCGAGCCCGACGTCGAGGGCCGACGGCTGCTCGCGCGTCTTCGTCCCACCGAACGTGCCGGCCTCGAAGCCGCGCACCGTCTCGACGCTGAGGCCGCGGAACTTGGCGACCGCGGCGAAGAAGAGCCGCGCGGCTTCGTCGATCTCGGCCTGGATCTCGGTCTCGTCCTCGTCGCTCAGCGGGCGGAACGGCGAGCCCTGGTCCTTCTTCTTGCCGCTCGTGAAGACGGTGATCTTGAGCCCCGCGGCCTTGTAGAACTCCGACCAGTCGACGTGCATCGCGCGGACGCCGATCGAGCCGACGCCGCCCGTCTTCGGGAGCGAGATGCGCTCGGCGGCGCTGCCGATCCAGTACGCGGCCGAGTACATGGCCTCGTTCGCGACGGAGTAGATCGGCTTCCCCTTGCCGCGGAGGTCGAAGATCGCATCGGCCGTCTCGTTGACACCGCCGATGAGACCGCCCGGCGAGTCCCAGTCGAAGACGACGGCGCGGACGGACGGGTCAGCGTGAACTTGCCGCGCGGTCGAGCGGATCGCTTCGGCCGAGGCGCCGCCCATCCAGAACTCGCCCGCGCTGCCGGCGCGCGGCCAGATCGGGCCGACGATCGGCACGATGGCGACGCCGTCGATGACGGAGACGCCGCGGACGGGTCGGCTCATCAGCTGGATGCGCTGCGCCGCGAAGTCGGTCTGCCCGGCGATCAGTGCCCGCATGGCGCCGATCCAGTCCTTGTGCATCAGGAGCGGCTGCATGTGCACGAGCTCGGCGAGGCTCCGCCGGTCGTCGACGGTGATCGCGTGGAGGTCAGCCATCGGCGAGGACCTGGTGCACGAGCGCGCGGCGCTCGGCGTTCC
>Ga0134127_10003874_pt1 | contig 10814 bp, 10 predicted proteins | sample KB31753_FD_96459 | JGI IMG/M metagenome (GOLD analysis project Ga0134127, IMG submission 96459) | Terrestrial soil microbial communities with excess Nitrogen fertilizer from Kellogg Biological Station, Michigan, USA - KB3-175-3 | ecosystem: Environmental > Terrestrial > Soil > Unclassified ...
ATCGGTGTGTCGGTCGCCTTCACCATTTTCTCGACGGCTTCGAGCAGGCCGGCCGGTCCGACCGAGCAGTTCACGCCGATCACATCGGCGCCCCACGCCGTGAGCTGCTTGGTGAACGTCTCGGGATCGGTGCCGTAGTAGGTGAGCCCGTCGGTGCCGACCGTCATTTGACACACAATCGGCAGGTCCGATGCCGCGCGTACCGCGCGCAGCGCCGCATGGATCTCGTCCAGATCGCTGAAGGTCTCGAGGATGAATCCGTCGACCCCGCCGGCGAGCAGGCCCTTCACCTGGACGGCAAAGGTCGCTTCCGCTTCGGCGGCGGACGTGGGGCCGAACGGCTCGATGCGGATCCCCAGCGGCCCGATCGCGCCGAGCACGCTGGCGCGTCCCCCGGCGGCGGCGCGGGCGAGCTCCGCGGCGGCCTGGTTGATCTTCTCGGTGTCATCCGCGAGACCGTAGCTCTTCAGCTTCAACGGATTGGCGCCGAACGTGTTCGTCTCGAGAACTTCCGCGCCCGCGCGCACGTATTCGGCGTGCACCTCCTGCACGAGCCGGGGTTGCTTCAGGTTCAGCTCGTCGTAGCAGACGTTGAGGAAGAAGCCCTTGGCATACAGCATGGTGCCCATCGCCCCGTCGAAGACGTGGACGCGGCCATCCTGCAGGAGGGATCGGAAGGTGACAGTCACAGGCCAAATAATAACCTGCCTCGTGCGTACTCTTAGGAGACCATGAGCCAAGTCTCCGCCGCACAGCTGCTCGCCGAGCACCAGGGCGCGCTCCAGAACTACCTGGGAGCGCGGTGCCGCGACGCCGACTTGGCCGCGGATCTGCTGCAGGAAGTCGCGGCGCGGCTGGTCTTTGCGTTGCCGCGGCTGAGTCTCAACGGCAACGCCCGGGGCTACCTGTTTCGGATCGCGGCGAGTGTGTGGCACGATCACCTGCGACGCGAGCTGGTGCGGCGGCGCTCGGCCGCGCTGATGCGGGGCGAGCCCGCGGCATTCGCCCCGGCGGCCGATGCGGGACTCCTCGACCGAGAGTTACAGGACGCCGTGCGTCGAGCGATCGATACGCTCCCTGCGGTGCAACGCGACGTCGTGGAGCTGCGACAGGGACAAAGCCTCACGTTTCAACAGATTGCCGACCGTTTGGGCCGTCCCCTGGGAACCGTCCTCACGCAAATGCGCGCGGCGCTCGCGCGGATCGCCGCCGAATTGGAGAGCTATCGATGAATCATCCCCATCCCGACGAGCTGCTGTTGTTCGCGAGCGGCGAGCTGATCGAGCCACGCATGAGCGAGCTGGTGACGCACGTGACCGCGTGCGCGACCTGCCGGCACGAGCTCGCGCAGCTGGACCAGTCGCTCGTGGCACTCGGCGGCAGCTGGCCGCGCCGCTCGGGCCGAATCGCGCGCGCAGCGGTCTGGGGTGGGGTCGCCCTGGCGGCAGCGGCGGCACTCGCCGTCGTCTTCATCCGCCAGCCGAACGCGTCGCAGCCGGCTCGAACGGGGTGGAGTCCGACGACGACCTGGTCGGCCACTGCCGGTTACGTGGCCGGCGGCAAGGCCCTGGCGGATATCGACGCGCAGCTCACTCGACTTGAACAGGAGCCGCACTATGCTCGCCCGTAGCCTCGCGCTCATCATGCTGACGCTCGCCACGACCGCCCGGGCGCAGCAGCCCGGGCCGCAGATGCCCAATCCTCAAGAGATGCAGGTGCAGGTGCAGCGCATCGCTCAGGACCGGCCGCGCGAGGCGGAGGCGGCGGCGCGTGGCTGGCTCATGAACGTCGCGCCCGACCTGATTCCGGCGCTCGATTCACTCAAGGCCACGTCATTGGACCAGTACTGGATGGAAGTCGGGCAGCTCACGGTGCAGTTCGACGTGTTTCAGAACCTGTGGCGGCGCGACAGCGTGCGGGCTCAGCTCGTGGGCAAGATGTTCGGGCTGGAGGCGCAGGCGCGCGCGCAGCAGCGCGCCTATCGGACCGCGGCGGAACCCGCGCGCCCGGCGATCCGCGGCCGAATCGAGACACTGATTTCGCACCACTTCGATCTCGAAGACCAGCTGCGTGCGCTCGAAGTGGCCGACATCGAGCGCCGCCTCGCCGATGTGCGGGCGGAGACGACGCGTCGCAAGGAACGTCGCGCCGAGTTCATCAAATGGGCCGTGGACGACATCGTGAGAGACGCCATCCGTCCCAGATAGTGACCCAAATCAGTGTGACGAATGTCCAATGATCCTTCCGGGATCATTGGACATTCTTCGTTCGCCGCTCGAAATTCCCCGCATGCCAAACATCGGCGCCTACCACCCAGCCATTGTTCATTTCGCGATTGCGCTGCTGATCGTTGGCGCGGTGTTCCGCTGGATCTCGCTCTCGGGCCGAGCAGCGTTTACCGCTCCCGCCGCGGCCGTGCTGCTCCTGCTTGGAACGCTCGCGGCAGCCGCGGCGGTGCACTCCGGGGTTCAAGCGCATGGGCCGGTCGAGCGGATTCCCGGCGCGCGCCAGGCCGTCGTGGAGCACGAGGAAGCGGGGGAGTGGGCTCGCAACGTGTTCCTAGTCGTCGCCTTCCTGGAGCTGGTCGCGCTCGCGACTCGCCGCCGCCGTCTCGACGTCGCGCGCGGGGCGTTGTGGGGCTCGGCGATCGTGTGTGTGTTCGGCGTGGGGGCGCTTTATAAGGCGGGCGATCGCGGGGGCGATCTCGTGTACCGCTACGCGGGCGGTGTCGGCACGCGCTTCACCGACACGAGCGACGTCAATCGGCTCTACCTCGCCGGTCTGTACCAGAAGGCGCAGCAGGCGCGGGCGCAGCACGATAGCGCGCGGGCGGCGGAGCTTTTTGGCGAGCTCTCTCAGCAGTATCCAAACGACACGACGGTGAAGTATCTGTATATCGAATCACTGGTGCGGGACAAGCACGATGGGCGCGCCGCGCTGAAGCAGTTGGCCGGCTTCCGCCCGCCGGTTGATGATCGCCGGCTGCGTTTGCGCCACGGCTTCCTCAAGGTGGATGCGTTCATCGCCGCGGGCCGGCCCGACTCGGCACGCGCGACGCTCGAACAGCTGGCGCGGGATTTCCCCGACCTGCAGCGGATCAAGGACCGCCTCGCCGAGCTGAAATGAGCGACCTCCTCGCCGCCCGGTCGCAGATGGCGGTGTCGTTGGCATTCCACATTATCTTCGCGATCGTCGGGATCGCGATGCCCGTGCTCATGGTCATCGCGGAGCACCGCTGGCACAAAACCCGGGATTCCGTCTACCTCGAGCTCGCCAAGCGCTGGGCGCGCGGCACCGCGATCCTGTTCGCGGTCGGCGCCGTTTCAGGGACCGTGTTGTCGTTTGAGCTGGGGCTCCTGTGGCCGCGGTTCATGGAGCTCGCCGGGCCCCTGATCGGCATGCCGTTTTCGCTCGAAGGGTTCGCGTTTTTCACCGAAGCTATTTTCCTCGGCGTATACCTGTACGGCTGGGACAAGGTCTCGCCGCGCGCGCACCTCGTCGCCGGGATTCTGGTGGCCGTGAGCGGCGCCGCGTCGGGCATCTTCGTCGTCATCGCGAACGCGTGGATGAATACGCCGACCGGGTACGCCGTCGTCGACGGCATCATGCGGGCAGTCGATCCGATCGCGGCGCTACGGACGCCCGCGGCATTTCCGCAGGCATTGCACATGACGATCGCCGCGTACGCGGCCACGGGACTCGGCGTCGCGGGGATTCATGCACTGCTCCTGCTCAAGAATCGCACGAATCCGTTCAATCGCGCCGCGCTGACGATCGGGCTGCTCGTCGGCGCGCCGGCCGCCATCCTGCAGCCGATCTCCGGCGACATCGCGGCGCGCTACGTCGCCCGGCGCCAGCCCGCAAAGCTCGCGGCGATGGAGGCGGTCTACACCACTCAGGCCGGTGCGCCGCTGAAGATCTTTCCGGGGATCCAGATCCCGTACGCGCTGTCGCTGCTCGCCTTCCACGATCCGAAGGCGGTCGTCAAGGGGCTCGACTCGATTCCGCAGGACGAACACCCGAACGTCGGCCTCGTGCACTTCTCGTTCAACGTGATGGTCGCGCTCGGCACGTACATGGCGATCGTGAGTCTCTGGGCAGGCTGGCTGCTGGTGCGCAAACGTGATCTGGTTCCGCGGCGGCGGCTGCTGATGGCGCTGGTCATTGCGGCGCCCTGCGGATTCATCGCGACCGAAGCGGGTTGGATGGTCACGGAGCTCGGCCGGCAGCCGTGGATCATCTATGGAGTCATGAAGACGGCCGACGCGGTCACGCCGATGCCGGGACTGGTCGTTCCGTTCACGGCGATCACGCTGCTGTATTGCGTGCTCGGCGCGGTCGTCGGCTGGTTGCTGTACCGCCAGATCATCCGGAGCCCGCAAGTCTGATGTTGTTCTTCTCGCACACGCTCGCCGGAATCATTCTCATCGCCCTGACGGCCTACGTGCTGCTCGGCGGCGCCGATTTCGGCGGCGGGGTGTGGGATCTGCTGGCCGATGGGCCGCGCAAGATGCGTCAGCGCGAACTGATCGCGCGCGCGATCGGCCCGGTGTGGGAAGCGAACCACGTCTGGCTGATCCTGGCGATGGTGCTGCTGTTCACCTGCTTCCCCCGCGCCTTCGCGCGCATCGCGATCGCGCTGCACATCCCGCTGACGCTCATGCTGATCGGAATCGTGCTGCGCGGCTCGGCGTTTGTGTTTCAGACCTACGGCGGCGGGGGCGGCCGGGTCTTCGCGATCGCGAGTCTGCTGACGCCGGTCCTGCTGGGCATGTGTGTGGCGGCGGTGGCCGCCGCGGATATCGGGCAGGCGGCAGGGATACCCGGTGGGACGTTCTACGCCGTGTACGTGGCGCCGTGGCTGACGTCGTTCACGCTCGCGGTCGGGCTATTCACGCTGACGTGTTTCGCGTTTCTCGCCGCCGTGTATCTCACGCTCGAGACGCGAGACGCCGAGCTCCAGGCCGACTTCCGGCTCCGGGCGATCGGGACGGGTGTGTGGGTCTTGCTGATGGCCGGACTGGCGCTGGCAGTCGCGCCGCATCGCAACGTCGTCGATCACCGAATGGCAGCGCTCGTCGGGATCGCGGCGGTGATCGCATTCTGGTCGCTGTGGCAACGGCGCTATCGCCTGGCGCGCATCGCCGCCGCGGCCGAAGTGGCGTTGATCCTATGGGGTTGGGGCGTGGCGCAGTATCCCTACATGCTGCCGCCGGATCTGACGATCGCGGGCGCGGCGGCGCCGCTGCGCACGCTGGAGCTGAGTCTGGGGGTCCTCGCGCTTGGCGCGCTCGTGTTGTTTCCGTCCCTTTTTTATCTGTTCAAGGTGTTCAAGAGCCGCAACTAGTCGAAGACCCCGATGCGCTGGACCACCCACCACGCGGCGACGCCGCCCGCCACGAACCCCAGCACTCCCCCAAACGGACCGATGAGCGCGTTCCCAATGGCGCCGACGATCGTACCCACGATGAAGCTGACGAGGGTCTTGAGCAGTCTCATGGTGGTCAGGCCCCCATGCCGGAGTGGATGGCCATGCGGATCAACCAGAGGACAAACCACGCCACGAGCGGACTCAGATCCATCGCTCCCATCGGTGGAACGATCCGCCGGATCGGCTCGACGATCCAATCGGTGAGGACATACGCCGGGCGAATCCACTTCGAGTAGCGAAACAGTCCGAACCACGAAGAGATCACGCGTATCAACAACGCATAGATGAGGATCTTGTAGACGACCTCCACGATCAGCGACGCCGTTTGCCGCGGCCCGCTGTGCGCGGCTGCTTGCGCGATCTGGAAGGTCGAGACCAACCATCCGGCCAGGGAGATCGCGACGATCCCTACGATGGCGGTGATGACGATGAGCCATCCGCCGGCATTCGCCGGATTGCCGCCCATGCGCACGAGCCGGCGCTCGACGGGCCGCATGAAGGGATCGCTCATGGCGCGGAGCGTCTTGCCCAGCGTGCCGAAGGGTGATACGCGCCGAGTGCGAACCAGCCAGGAGCACAGCGCGAGAACCGCCGACAGCGCGACGAGGCCGAAGACCGCGTAGCGGAGGACGGGGTTAGGCACCGTAGGCGGTGGAGACGATCCGCTCCTGCTCGGCCTTGTGCGCCGCGGGATAGCCCTCGGCGGGACTCGAGCGTTCGGGACGCGAGACATCGCTCAACGTGACGGCCGGCGGCAGCACTTCGCGGATCTTGGGCAGCACGAACTTGCGCGCCCCCATGTTGCGCGGCTCCTCCTGCACCCAGACCACTTCTTTCAGATTCGGATACCGGCGCACGTACTCGCCGATTTCCGCGGCGGGGAAGGGATAGAGCAGCTCGACGCGTCCGATCTTCACGTTCGTCTTTTCCGAACGCAGCGGCGATCCGACGATGTCGTAGTAGATCTTGCCGCTGCACAACAGCAGCCGCGTCACGCGTTCGGGCCAGGTACGATCGCGGTCCCACAGCACCGCGCGGAACTTGCCGAGCACCAGATCGTCGAGCTGCGAAGTCGCCGCCGGCAGCCGCAGCAAGCTCTTGGGCGTCATGACGACGAGCGGCCGGATTTCCTGATGCAGCGCCTGGCGCCGGAGCAGATGGAAGTACTGCGCCGGCGTCGTGCAGTTGGCGACGCGGATGTTGCCTTCGGCGCCGAGGGCGAGGAAGCGCTCGAGGCGGGCGCTGGAGTGCTCCGGCCCCTGGCCTTCGTAGCCGTGCGGCAGCAGCAGCGTCAGCCGCGACGTCTCGCCCCATTTCGCGAGGCCCGCGATCAGGAACTGATCGATCACGACTTCGGCGCCGTTGGCGAAATCACCGAACTGGGCCTCCCACAACACGAGCGCTTCCGGCGCCTCGACCGCGTAGCCGTACTCGAAGGCGAGACAGGCGTATTCCGACAAGGGACTGTTGTAGAGCTCGAACGGCACTGCGACGCCGGGGAGATGCTGAATCGGCGTATGGATCTTGCCGGTGTGCACGTCGTGCAGCACGAGATGCCGCTGGCTGAACGTGCCGCGCTCGGAGTCCTGGCCGGTCAGCCGAATCGGCGTACCGCCGGTCAGCAGCGACGCGAACGCGAGCGACTCCGCGTGCGCCCATTCGATCCCTTCCGGAGACTTGAGCGCGTCGCGGCGCTTCTCGAGCTGCTTCTGCAGCTTGGGGTGCATCGTGAAGCCTTCGGGCACGGCGAGCAGCTCGTCGTTCAGCTTGACCAGGTCGTCGGCGGTCACCGCGGTCGCGGGCTCGGGCGCGCTCTTGGGCGTGATACGCTGCGTGTCTTCCGTGCGCTGGCCCGACTTCACCTTCTGCTGGACCTCGACGAGCCGCTGATACGCGGCCTCGAAATCGGCATCGGCCTGCGCGGCGTCGATGACGCCTTCGCGCGCGAGCTGGGCGGCGTACTTCTGCCGCGCGGTCGGCGCGTTCTTGATGTGCTCGTACATCATCGGCTGCGTGTACGCGGGCTCGTCGGCTTCGTTGTGCCCGTAGCGCCGGTATCCCACCAGATCGATGACCACGTCGCCGTGGAATTTCTCGCGGTACATCATCGCGAGCCGCACCGCCGCGAGGCACGCTTCAGGATCGTCCGCGTTCACGTGCACGATCGGCGCATCGAAGCCCTTCGCGAGATCGCTCGAGTAATCGGTCGAGCGCCCGTCGCGCGGATCGGTGGTGAAGCCGATCTGATTGTTCATGATGAGGTGATTGGTGCCGCCCGTCGTGTAACCGCGCAGCCGCGCGAGATTGAAGGTCTCGGCCACCACGCCCTGTCCGGCAAACGCGGCATCGCCGTGCAGCAGCACGGGCACCGCGATCGTGTAGTCATGGGTGCCCTCGGGCGTGTGCCGGTCGGTCTGATCGGCGCGCGCGCGCCCTTCGACCACCGGATTGACCGCCTCGAGATGGCTTGGGTTGGGCGACAGCGTGACGGCAACGTCCTTGCCCGTCGACGTGTGGTACACGCCCTTAGCGCCGTGGTGGTACTTCACGTCGCCCGTGCCGGCGGTGCCGCCCTCGGTCTCGGGCGACTCCTCGCGACGGCCGCCCTCGAACTCGGCCAGGATCGTCTCGTACGGCACGTTCACGACGTGCGCCAGCACGTTGAGGCGGCCGCGATGCGCCATGCCGATCGTCGCGGTGCGGGTGCCGTGCGCGCCCGCCAGCTCGATCGTGAAGTCGAGCATCGGCACGGTCATGTCGAGGCCTTCGATCGAAAAACGCTTCTGGCCCAGGTACGCTTTATGAAGGAAGCGCTCGAACGCCTCGACGGCGATGAGTCGGGCGAGCAGCTGCTTCTTGCCGTCCGCCGAAAGCGGCTTGCGGTGCTCGCCTGACTCGATCACCTGCCGCAGCCAGACGCGCTCCTGGTGGCTGCCGATGTGCTCCACCTCGTACGCCATGGTGCCGCAGTACGTCGCGCGCAGCTGCGGGAGGGCGTCGGCGAGGGTTTGACCTTGCACGTAGATGCGCAACACGTCGGCCGGGATGCGCGCCATGATTTCCGGCGTGAGCCCGAGCCGTGCGGGGTCGAGCGACGGATCACCGGGCGGCTCGCTGCCGAGCGGGTCGAGTGTGGCGGCGAGATGGCCGAAATTCCTGAGAGCTCGAACGAGCGCGTACGCGGCGGCGACGTACTTGAGGTCGTCCCCACTCGACTGCGGGAGAGGGGAGATGGGAGATGGACTTTGCGGTGGAGCGGATCGTACTTCTCCCATCTCCCTTCTCCCAGTCCCAGCCATGCTTTCCGTGATCAGTTCGTAGAACCGCTCCTCTCCCTGCAAGAGCGAATCGAGAGTTCGGAGAAACATCCCGGACTCGGCGCCCTGGATAATTCGATGGTCGTAGGTGGACGTAATCGTGATGATCTTCGCACCGGCGATGTCGCGAATCGTGCCGGTCGCGATGATCGACCCCTGGCCCTTCATCAGGCGCGGCACCGATGCCACCGTGCCGAGCGTGCCCGGGTTCGTGAGCTGGATCGTCCCGCCCGCGAAGTCGTCGGGCATGAGGCGGTTGGTGCGCGCCTTCTCCACCAGCGCCTCGTATGCCGCATGGAAGGCGCCGAAGTCCATCGCCTCGGCGTGCTTGATCACCGGCACGACCAGCGCCCGGGTGCCGTCCTTCTTCTCGACATCGACCGCCAGGCCCAGCCCGATCCCGCCCGGGTCGACGCGATGCGGCTTGCCGTCGATTTCCTGGAACGCATGGGTCATCACCGGGAATTTCTTCGCCGCCTGGACGATCGCGTATCCGATCAGATGGGTGAACGAGATCTTCCTGCCGCTCGCGGCGAGCTGCGCGTTGAGCGCTTTGCGCCGGGTGTCGAGGGTCGTGGCCGAGATGTCGCGGAACGAAGTCGCGGTTGGGACGGTAAGCGACTCGGTCATGTTCGCGACGAGCCGAGCGGCCGGCCCTGTTATCGGCATCGCTCCCGCGGGAGACGGGACACGGGACACGGGTACCGTGGGTGGCGCGGCTGGCTTCGGTGCGCTTGGCGCGACCGTTTCCCGTTGCACGTTTCCCGTTTCCCGCGCAACCGGGATGATCGGCAACTCAGCCATGCGCCCGTTCTCGAACAGCTCCCGCCACTCCGGACCGACCGAGGAGGGGTCGCTGAGATACTGCTCGTACATCACCTGTACGAACGCAGCGTTGTGGGTACCGAAAACGAATTCGCTCACGGGCACGAAATGTACAACGTATCTTTCCCAATCCCCACCGGAGGCGAGACGCCATGAAACTGATCACGACAGTTGTCCGGCCGGAGCGGCTTCCTGAGGTCAAGGCGGCGCTGTTTCGCGCCGGGATCACCGGGATTACGCTCAGCCGCGTGAGCGGGCACGGCGGTGAGCACGAGATCGTGAGTCAGTACCGCGCGACCACGATCGTCATGGAGTTCCACGAGAAGGTCAAGATCGAGATGGTGTGCTCCGAGCCGTTCGTGCAGCCGTGCATCGACGCGATTCTTTCGTCGGCGCGCACGGGTGAAGTGGGCGACGGCAAGATCTTCGTGCAGCCGATCGAGCGCGTGATCCGGATCCGCACGGGCGAGCAGAACAACGACGCGTTGACGGCCGTCAACGCCGCCGAGGTGCAGCAGGCCGCGTTGCGCGCCGCCGACGCCGAATGAACGGCGGTGGGGCGGCAGCGCGTTGAAGCATTAGTGCGGGCCATCCTCGGCTGGCTCATGCTCGCATGCGCCGCCTGTGGTCGGTCTAATCAACCCCGCACAATGACCGCTGAGCTGTGGCGCGAAGATCTCGAGCAGCTGCATCGCGAGATCATCACCCGTCACCCGTCGCCGTACTGGAAGACGCCGCAGCGGGTCATCGACAGCGCATTTCAGGATCTGATCGCCCAGCTGCCCAGGCTGAACAACTACGAAGTCTTCACCGGAATTCAACGCTTCACGGCGCTCTTCGGCGACGGACACACCAGCGCCTATCCTGACGACCAGCCGCTCCTCGTGTACAACTATCTCCCTTTGAAGCTCTGGTCGTTCGCCGATGGGATTTACGTGATCGCGAGTCCCAACCGGCATCTCAAGTACGTTGGAATGAAGGTCGTCGCGATCCAGGGAGAAGACGTCCCCGTCGTCTTCAAAGAGATCGCGCAGTTGGTCGGGGCAGACAATCCGATGGAGTACGAGTATACCGTCCCCGATCTGATGCTCAGACCGCAGCTGCTGCGGACGCTGGGCGAGATCTTTAGGCCGGGCACCGTGCGGTTCACGGTCGAGGACTCCATCGGACAGCGCTGGGCCGTGGCCCTCTACGCGGTGAGTGGCGCGGTGTACGACGACAGTCTCCACTGGACCGCGGCG